>Ga0183260_10000669_pt1 | contig 29119 bp, 30 predicted proteins | sample AntDrymUQ4972206_2_FD_129768 | JGI IMG/M metagenome (GOLD analysis project Ga0183260, IMG submission 129768) | Polar desert sand microbial communities from Dry Valleys, Antarctica - metaG UQ497 (22.06) (version 2) (version 2) | ecosystem: Environmental > Terrestrial > Soil > Desert | place...
GCTGCGGTCCTCCGCTGCGCTTCGGTCCTCGCTGTGCCCCTGGTCGCTGCGGTCCTCCGCTGCGCTTCGGTCCTCGCTGTGCCCCTGGTCGCTGCGGTCCTCCGCTGCGCTTCGGTCCTCGCTCATGCCCAGAATGTCCATCCGTGGCTCTCGAGGAGGCCGACCAGGCGCTGTTCCAGCGACACCAGGGAGAAATGACGGCGGGCGATGGCCAGGTTGGCGTCGAGCAGCCGGGGGTCGGGCGCCTTCAGCCAGGCGGCGAGGGGGAGCGGGTCGTCGACGGGGAACCACCGGAACCCGTAGGCGGCGATCTCGCGGGCCACCGGATAGCGGCCGACGGCGAGGGGGCGGCGGTGCACGGCCGACTCCACGGTGGCGTTGCCGAAGCCCTCCCAGCTCGAGGGAAGGGTGACCACGTCGGCGGCGGCGTAGGCGTCGGCCATGGTCACGCCGTCGGGAAGATCCCGCAGGACGCGGACTGCCGCCGTTGCGACGAGGCGGTCGAGCTCGTCCTGGTACCCGTCCTCGGCCGGCCCGACCAGCCAGTAGGTGGCGTCCAGGCCTTCGGCCAGCCGTAGGCCGCCGGGCACGTTCTTGCGGGGGATGGCGCGCGTGGGCTGCACCACCAGGCGCTCGCGCTCTCCGACACCGAGCGAGCGACGGATGCCGTGGCGGTCACCCGGGGGGGCGTCGACGTCGAAGCAGTTGGGAACGGCGGTGGCCTCGATGCCACGGCCGGCCAGCTCGTTGCGACTTCGCAGGTTCAACGTCACGTGGGCCCATGCCGGGTCGGTGGGCGGTATGCCGTCGATGTCGGAGAACGGCGGACGTTGCCAGGGAAGATCGTGATGATGGAGTACGGCCCGTCGTCCGGCCAGCACGGTCGCCACGACGTCCGCCGCCCCCCGGTTGAGCGGCAGCGAGCAGACGTTCTCGACCACGACCAGGTCGGCTCCGTCGAGGGCGGTCGCCAGCTCGGCGGTCGAAGGGGGCGCGTCGGCGTCGATCGCCAGACCGGGGAGGATGCGGTCGGCGCAGCCTGCGCCGGCCACGGTGAGGACTCTGAAGCCCAGACGGGCGAACGTGGACGCCCATTTGGCCGCCTCGATTGAGACGCCGTCGGCGTGGCCCAGGCGGAACGACACGAAGGCGACGGTGGGGGCCACGCCGCCAGTGTGACCGGTCCCGACCCACGAGGCGGCGGGCCTCGGCGATTCGGGGCGCCACAGGGCGTAGGCTGTGGAACACGGGCCTCCGGCCCCTCGGAGTGGACGACGAAATTGGCCGCCTATCCCGCCATCATCCGTGTAGGAGGGACGAGCGTGCGAGAAGAGCCGCAGCCCACATCCGCGTGTCGCGTCGTGCTGGTCGATTCTCGAGACGAACGACGCAAGCGCATGAGACCCGTGATCGACGGTGACGATGCCAAGGTCATCCTCGTCGGGGAGGCCGCCAGCAGCGCGGCCGCAATTGTCGTGGTCGAAGAACAGCGCGCCGATGCGGTGATCCTCGACGTCCAGATGCCGGTGTCAGAGGGTCTGAAGGCGATCACCTCCCTCCGGGAGCGCTATCCGCAGCTCGGGATCGTCGTCTGCTCGTTCGACCTCGATCCCCCGACGGTGGAACTGGTGCTCGCCCACGGAGCCGACACCTGCCTCGCCAAGCCGCTGCGCCGGTCGGAGGTCCACAACGCCCTCGGCAGCGTTCGGAGCTACGACCGACCGAATGGAGGCCACGGTCCTCCGCTCGCCGCGCTGGCCGGAGGAGCAACCGCCCGCTGACGGCTTCAGAGCCGATGCCGTCCCATGGCGGCGCGTCCTCAACCGGGCGGGTTGGTGGGCTCCGAAGCGGCGCTGGACTCGACGTGGCGTCGTAGCGCGAGCTGCCCGGGATGGGAGTCGATCATCTGACGCAGGTTGTCGGCCGCAGGCTCGACGTACCGGCGCGTGGTCTCGGGCGACGCATGCCCGAGGAGGGCCTGAAGGCCGACGACGTCGGCTCCCGCCTCGACGGCCGACAGGGCGAACGTGTGACGGAGAGCGTGTACGAGGGTTCCCGTCGGCACTCTGTCCCGGAGGCCGGCCCGCACGTAGAGGCGCTCGATCAGGTACTTCATCTGATCGACGGTGAGGCGGCGGCCCCGGACGTCGACGAACAGGGGAGTACTGGGGTCGCCGAGGTCGTGTGAGGGGAAGCGTGTGGCCCGGCTCTCCACGCATGCCCCCAGCACCTCCTCGAGGGCACTGTCGACGGGGATCGACCGGGCCTTGCCTCCCCTGCCCCTGACGGCGAGGTGCCGGTTGCCGGCCGACCCACCCAGGGAGGTCGTGCCCAGGGCCGCAGCTTCTGCCGCCCGGATGCCGGTGACGCAGAAGGTGGCGACGAGCGCCAGGTCGCGCTCCGGCCAGGGGTTCCGGGCGCCCGGGTCGGCCCGGGCGGCGGTGGTCAGGAGGTGGGCGGCCGACCCGGGATCCTGGATGGCCCGCGGTGGGTCAGGTGGCTTCCGGGGTTTGGTCACTGCCGCCATCGGATTGCCTTCGCACACGTCTGCGGCCACCAGGAAGTTGAAGAAACCCGACCACGAGGAATGCGCCCGCCGCACCGAGACCACGGCGTGGTCGGCGGCCCAGGAAGCGAAGCCCGCTCGCAGGGTGTCCTTCGTGAGGTGGTCGAGCCGCAGCACGCCCTCGTCGCCCGGAAGGGCCATGCGCCGGGCGACGCCCAAGAGGTCGCGGCGGTAAGCGACCAGCGTCGCCGTCGCCGTCTGGGAGCGACGCAGGTCGTGCATCCATGCCTCGACGAGCTCGGTGAACGCAGCGTCGGGACCGAGCCATCGGGCGTGGCGGGAAGCGGACACCACCCGAAGATTAGTCCCGATAATCGTGTTTATCGGTGATTAGGGCAGTGGTACTGGGTACAGAGAGACGAGGGTCGCTCTGCGAAGGCTCCTATGTGCCGAACAGGTGGCCATGCCAAGAGACGTTCAACGTCTCAATAGAGAAGAGGTCATTGTGCTTTGGACCCTGCTGGTGATTTTCCTCATATTCCTCGTCGCCGGTTGGGGATGGAGGGCGGCGCGCGGGCGGCGGTAACCGGTTCCGCGGCTGGTTGCCGGCCTTCGCCGGCATCATGGTCGGCGCGCTTGTCGCCTTCCGCCGGGCCGAAGAACCTCGTCGGGGCCCACGACCGTCACCAGGCGTTCGGCACCGCGTCGTAGACGCTCGTCCCGGGAGAGCAGGTTCGAGTCGAGCATTCGAGCCAGGGATACGTACTCGGCGTCGTAGGTCTTCGCCCACCCGAGCTCCCGTGCCACCTCGCGAGCCCCGGAGTAGAGCCCGGCGTCCGCTCGCCGGGCGATGGGCGCCGTCAGCAGGCGTTCGAAGGCCGATTCCGCGAGCGATTCGCTCAGCTCGCCTCTCCAGCGCATCTCGTTGAGAACCGATGTCACTTCAGACCAGAGAAGCGCGGGTGCCGCAAGTTCCAACCGGGCCAAGGGCTCCATCCCTTCAGCTGACGCGAGGAGGTACAGGGCGGCGCTGGCGTCGATCACGAGCATCAGTGGCCGGAACGTGAGCGGCGGAGGGCGGCGAGGAAGTTCGGCATCGGTTCGCCGGTCACGGTGCGGTCATCGCCGGCGGCGGGAATCGGCTCCGGCGCGACGACGAGCGCGTCGAGTGCGTCTTCGTCGACGAGGTGCTGTGTTCCGACGCGCTGCGAGCGCAGACGTCCCTCCCGGATCCACCGACGGATCGTCTCCGGGTTGCGCCCGACCCGGCGAGCGGCCTCGGGAACGGTCAACACAGTAGTAGTAGTCTACTACAACACTGCGGCGTCCGACGGGAGAGCGACGTTACTCGAAGCCTGTCGAATACCGGTCGGCGAAGGGATTCAACACGGAGATGCCGTCGAACTTCCGGAAGTCGCGGTCGTTGCTCCAGATCTGGGTCGCGCCGTGCTCGCGCATCAGACCGACGAGGTGCGCGTCAGGCACCAGGGTGCCTCGAGCTTGGACGGACACGGCCACGCTCGTGAAGCTGCCCCAGAACCTGTCGCCCTCCCCGGCGACGACGATTTGCGGCCGTGAGATCAGATCGTCGATGTCAGCCAACGCTGCTGCGGGCGAGAGAGGTGCGTCGACGATCACGGGATGGGTGATGATCCGCATGTAACCGAGAAGCACGGGCCAGAACAGATACGTGATCCTGGGGGATGCGGCCACGTGCTCGAGGAGGGCTCGGGCCCGGCCATGGCGGGGCGATCTCTCGTCGGCCGCGTAGACCAGGATGTTGACGTCGAGGGTGGCGCTCATCGGCCGTCGAGAATCCCCCAGAGCGCTTCCTTGTCCTCCAAGTCGATCTTGAGCCCGAGCGGCTTGGAGGTCCACTTCAGTGCTGCCGGCGCCTCGGCCGCTCCCTCCGCGGCCAGCGCCTGCGCGAGCAACTCGGAGGCGAGCTGACCGAGGCTCTTCTTCTCGGTTCGCTGTCGTCGCTTCAGTTCACGGAGGACCGAGCTGTCGATGTCGATCGTTGTTCGTGGCACGCATCTGATGCTATCACTTGCAACATCACATGCCGGTCTAACTGGGGGAGTTTGCGGCTGTCATCCCAACCCTGTCGAATGCTCCTCGTCGGAGCCGCTCCTCGAGCTCGGAAGCGGCGACGACGTCATTGACGTCCGGACGATGAACCGGCCAGGCCCGGCACGTTGCCACCACCTCTCGAGCAGTCCGACGCGGCAGGGGCTGCTAGCACCCTGGCCTGGTTGACGGTCTTCTCGTCAAGCTGGACGGTGAGGTTCCGCTTCATGGACCCGAAGTCGACGTAAGGCCACGTGCAACACGTGATCTACGTGGACCCGTCAATTCCGCTTCTTTAGAGGTTCGCGGGAAGCAGGCGGGCGAAGTTCTCGAAGAAGACGAACAGCGCCACGAGGAACACCGGCGTTCCCAGCAGGTAGGCGGGCCAGCGCTTCCACCAGTGCCCGATCCACCAGGCCAGGCCCCAGATGAGAGCGGCCAGAGCGCCCCATGCGATGGCCGGGCCCCGGCTCGCGTCGGCACCGGACAGCCCCGCTGAGACCTGCATCGGCGGCGGCGGCTCGGCGTCGGCCGCCGGGGGCGGCGGGGGCTCGACCACCTGCGATCCCAGCTTGGCCACGACGATCAGGCGTTGGGCGGCGCTGTACCTGGGGTGGCAGGTCGTGAGCGTGAGGCGGTTGTCGTCGGTGTTGTCGAGGACCGACGACTCGCTCGGGTCGACGATCGTGCTGCTCTCGAAGTCGTAGCGGAACTTGCCGGCGGGCGTGGTGACGAAGATGACGTCTCCGGCGGCCAGATTGTCGAGGTCCGAGAAGGGCGCGCCGTAGGTCGTGCGGTGGCCGGCGATGGCGGCATTGCCGGGCTCACCCGGCATCGGCGTGTCGGGGTAGTGGCCGGGCCCCTTCTTCAGGTCCTCGGTGCCCACCCCTTCGACGACGTACTTCTCCACGCCGATCTTGGGAATCTCTATGAGGGCGGCGGCGTCGCCGAGCGTGGGCGCAGCGGTCACGGTCGGCGCCTCGGCCGCAGCCGCCGGAGGCGCGAGCACCTGGGAGAACTGCTTCTGGAGGGCGTTCTGGTCGCGACTCTCGGCGATGTTCGTGCCCCACAACTGGTAGGCCACGAAGAGGAAGATGAGGATGCCGGCGGAGATGAACGTCTTGCCGAGGCCGCGCAAGATCAAGCGAAGGGTGCTGCGGCGATGGCGCCGGGGTGGTCCCGATCGCCGCCCGCTTGGACCTTCGTTCGAGCGCGCCGGTACCGTGGAGACGGTCTCCATGGGCACCATCGTACGCTTCCGCTCTGCCGTCTCCCTTCTCGGACGCTTCCCCGCCCTCGCCGGAGTCGACCTCGACGTCGTCTCCGGCGAGGTGCTCCTGATCCACGGTCCGAACGGCGCCGGCAAGACCACGCTCCTGCGCGCCTGTGCCGGACTCGTGGCCATCGGCTCGGGCGAGGCTCGGGTGCTCGGCCACGATCTGTGCCGCGACCGCCGGCCGATCCGCCGTCGGGTCGGCCTGCTGGGCCCGGCGACGTTCCTCTACGACGAGCTCACCGTGGAGGACAACCTGCGGTTCGCGGCGCGTGCCGCCGGGCGCCCGGTGGAGGCCGGACTGGCCGCCATGGCCCGCCTCGGCCTCGACGGGAGGCTCCGCCAGGTCGCCGTCGCCCGACTCTCCACCGGCCAGCGACGCCGGGCGGCGCTGGCTGCCGTCGTGGCCCGGGACCCCGAGCTGTGGCTGCTCGACGAGCCTCACGCCGGCCTCGACGCCGACGGCCGCGACCTGTTGGCGACCATCGTCGCTGAAGCGGTCGCCGGCGGCGCCACCGTGATGATGGCCTCACACGAGCTCGACCGGGCCGCCACCCTCGCCACCCGCCAGGTGCTGATGGCCGGCGGGCGGATCACCGGCGGCGTCTCGGATGACGTCTCGGGCGGGGACCCGGCCACGCCCGACGGTTCTTCGGGCGGACAGGAGCCGGATTCGCCGCCCCGATGGGACAGGGCCGACAGTGTGGCGTGACGCCGGCCTGGTGGCCGTCAAGGACCTGCGGGTCGAGGCCCGGTCGCGCGTGGCGACCAACCAGGTGCTCCCGTTCGCCCTTGTCGTGCTCATCCTGTTCGCCTTCGCCCTCGACCCCGACCGGGGGTTGCTGGCCCGGGCCTCGGCCGGCCTCTTCTGGGTGACGGTGCTCTTCGCCGCCGTCCTCGCCATCCAGCGGTCGTTCGCCTTGGAGGCCGACGACGCCCGTGATGCCCTGCGCCTGTCGGGCCTCGACGAGGCCGGCATCTTCCTGGGCAAGGCCGCCGCCGTCGCCGCCCAGCTCCTCGTTCTGGAGGCGGTGCTGGCGGTCGGCGTGGCCGTCCTCTACAACGTCGCCCTCCGCAGTGCGGCCCTGCTCGCTCTCGTCTGCGTCCTGGCCACGGTCGGCATCGCCGCCGCCGGGATCGTCTACGGGGTCGTCGCCGCTGGGCTGCGGGTGCGCGACACCCTTCTGCCCCTCCTCGTCCTTCCCGTGCTCGCCCCCGTGCTGCTCGCCGCGACCCGGGCCAGCGAGGCTGCGCTCGACGGTGCGGTGTCCGAGGCGTGGCCCTGGGTTCGGCTCCTGACCGTGTTCGCCACCATCTACACCGTCTTCGGGGTCGTCGGCTTCGGTCCCCTTCTGGAGGAGGCATGACGCGCCCATACGGCGACCCGTCGCACCCCTCCCGTCGTGGGATGGTGGACCCATGACCACGGCTTCGCGCGCCACCAGGGTGCTCGGATGGGCGGCCCTGGTCACCCTGGCCCTCACCGCCTGGTTGGCGCTGATCGTGAGCCCGCCCGACGTCACCCAGAAGGATGCCGTCCGTCTGCTGTACCTTCACGTGCCGACCGCCTGGCTGGCCATGTATGTGTCGTTCGGTGTGACGACGCTGGCCAGCGTGCTCTACCTCTGGCGGCGGACCCGCTCCCGCTTCTGGGACCTGGCGGCCGGGGCCTCCGCCGAGGTCGGGGTGCTGTTCATCGGTCTCACCCTGGCCGTCGGCTCGATCTGGGGTCGCTCGACGTGGGGCGTGTGGTGGACCTGGGACGCCCGGCTCACCAGCACCGCCGTCCTGTTCGTGCTCTACCTCGGGTACCTCGCGGTTCGCCGGGTGCCGTCGGATCCCGAGGTGCGATCGCGGCGGGCCGCCATCGTCGCTCTCGCCGCCTTCGTCGACGTGCCCCTCGTGCACTTCTCGGTCGAGTGGTGGCGCACGTTGCATCAGCCCGCCAGCCTGCTCGACGAGCGCCGGCTGTTCGACCCCCAGATCACCGGGACCATGGCGTTCACCCTGGTGCTCGGCGTCGTGGCCTTCACCCTGCTCTACGCCTGGCTCGTGATCCACCGGTTCCGCCTGGCCCGGCTGGAGGAGCTGGCCGACGAGCGTCAGCTCGCCGACGCCCTGGCCGAGCGCCGGGCCGAGGGCGCCCCCACCTCCGCCGGCGAATCGGCCGGCACCGAGGCCGGCTCCGCCCGGGTCGATGCACCGCCGGTCGAGGCGGTCGGCGGACCGGTGGCGCCATGACCCATCTCGGCTACGTCCTGGGCGGGTACCTCCTGACCGCGGCCGTGCTGGGCGGCTACGTCCTGCGCCTGCGGTCACGCAGTCGGGCTCTCGCTCGCGTCACCGCGCCGGCGGGCGGCGGCGCACCCGTTCCCGCTGACTCGCCGCCGCCCGCCGGCGAACGAACCAGATGATCGACCAGCGCCGCCGGCTGTGGGTGGCCGGTGCGGTCGTCGCCGTCGCCCTCGGCTTCCTCGTGTTCCAGGGACTGGGCAACGCCACGATGTACTTCCGCACCGCCGACGAGGCCGTCGCCCAGCGGAGGTCGATCGGCGACGACCGCTTCCGGATCCAGGGGGTGGTGGTCGCCGGCAGCGTCTCCCAGCTCGATGACGACGTGACCTTCCGCATCGAGAGCAAGGGGGTCGAGGTGCCGGTCGTGCACCGCGGCGACCCCCCCGAGCTGTTCAGGCCCGGCATCCCCGTGGTCCTCGAGGGCCGCTTCGAGGGGGACAGGTTCGACAGCGACCGGATCCTCGTGAAGCACTCCGAGACCTACGTCGCCGACAATCCGGAACGGGTGACCACGATCGTGCCCGCCCCCGGGCCGTGACGGCCCGGGGGATGGATCGCTTGCCGCGATGAACGCGGTCCTCGGCTCGGCGGGGGTGGCCCTGGGCCTGGCCGCCGCCCTCCTCGGCGTGGCCACCCTCGCCATCGGACTGCGCAAGGGCGATGGCCGGTTCCTCCGGGCCGGTCAACGGTACGTGTGGCTGGTGCTGGGTGGGGCGATCGTGGCCACGGTGGCCATGCAGGTGGCGCTGATCGGTCACGACTTCTCGCTCGACTACGTCGCCCGCAACGGGAGCCGTTCGACGCCGCTGCTCTACACGATCACCGGGATGTGGTCGGCCCTCGAGGGGTCGATCCTGTTGTGGGCCCTGGTGCTGGCCGGCTATCTGGCGGTGATGGCCCGCCACTTCCGGTCGCGTGCGTCCGACCCGCTGGTGGCGTGGGCCACCCTGACAGCGCTGCTCGTGGCCGCCTTCTTCTTCGCTCTCATGGCCGGTCCCGCCAACCCCTTCCGGGTGGTGTCCGGACTGGTGCCGTCCGACGGGCAGGGCCCCAACCCGCTCCTCCAGAACCACGTCCTGGTGGCGCTCCACCCACCCATGCTCTACCTCGGCTACGTCGGGTTCACGGTGACCTTCGCTTTTGCGATCGCCGCCCTGGTCACCGGCCGGGTCGGCGAGGGGTGGCTCGTCGAGACCCGCCGCTGGACGATGTTCGCCTGGGGCTTCCTGACCGCCGGCGTGGTCATGGGGGCGTGGTGGTCCTACGAGGTGCTCGGGTGGGGCGGCTACTGGGCCTGGGACCCGGTCGAGAACTCGTCCTTCCTGCCGTGGCTCACGGCGACCGCCTACATCCACTCGGTCATGGTGCAGGAGCGCCGGGGGATGCTGCGCGTCTGGAACCTCTCGCTGCTGATCGCGACGTTCTCCCTCACCATCCTGGGGACGTTCCTCACCCGCTCGGGTGTGCTCGACTCGGTGCACGCGTTCAGCGACTCGCCCCTCGGCCCGATCCTGCTGGCGTTTTTCGCCGTGGTCGTCGCCGTCTCCATCGCCCTGGTCGGCTGGCGGGGCGACCGGCTCAGGTCCCCGGGCTCCATCGACTCGCCGGTGTCCCGCGAGGGTGCCTTCCTCGCCAACAACGTGGCGTTCGCCGCCTTCGCCTTCGTCGTTCTTCTCGGCACGGTGTTCCCGCTCATCGCCGAGGCGATCAACGGCGACCGGTTGTCGGTGGGAGCGCCCTACTTCGACCGCATGACCATGCCCGTCGGGTTCACCCTGCTGTTCCTCATGGCGGTCGCCCCGGCCCTGCCATGGCGTAAGGCGTCCGGCGAACTGTTGCACCGGCGTCTGCAGTGGCCGGCGTGGGTGGCGACGATCACCATTGTCGCGTGTGTCGCCGCCGGCCTCCGGGGGCTGGCGCCGTTGATCGCCTTCGGACTGGGAGCGTTCGCGGCCGCTGCCGCGGGCCGGCAGTTGGTGCTCTCGACGCGAGCGGCGTTGCGTGCGGGCGAGGGCCGCTGGCGGGGTCTGGTCGGCCGGGCCAACGGCGGCATGGTCGTGCACCTGGGCGTGGTGGTGGTGGCCGTGGCGTTCGCAGCCAGCAGCTCCTACGGGCACCGCCGGCAGTTCCGCATGGAGCCCGGGCAGACGGCGAGCGTGGCCGGCCACACCGTCACCTATCTCGGCAGCACCGAGACGCGCCGCCCCAACAAGGCCACCGTGGCCGCCAGGGTGCGGGTGGACGGCGGCCGGGTGTTCGAACCAGCGGTTCACCGCTTCCCGTTCGCCACCCAGGCCATCGGGTCGCCGTCGGTACGGGTGGGCCCGTTCGACGACGTCTACCTCACCCTGGTCAGCTCCCCCGAAGAGGGCCAGACGGCCGCGGTGATCGGCGTCAACGTGCAGCCCCTCGTGGTGTGGCTCTGGATCGGCGGCGGCATCATGGCCTTCGGCACCCTGCTGGCGGGTTGGCCCGGCCGTCGCCGCCGGCCCGCCGGAGGGCCACAGTCGGCGGACGACCAGGCGCACACCGAGCCCCCGCCGGCGGGCGACGACTCCCCCAGCGCGCCGGCACAAGGTCCACCGGTGCCGGTCGGGCCTGCGAGTGCCTGAGCCTTCCCGCCCGAAGCGGGCCTGGTCGTGGGGGCTGATGCTCCTGGTGATCGCCGGGGCGCTGTTCGTCGGGGCGCAGGGCCAGTCGGGGCCTCCCACCGACGAGCAGCGGGCCGCCCGCATCGCCGGCCAGGTCCGTTGCCCGACGTGCCGGGGCCTCTCCGCCGCCGACTCCGATGCCCCAGCCGCCGACTTCATCCGCCAGGAGTCGTTGCGACGGGTCCGCGCCGGGCAGACCGACAACGAGATCGTCGGCTTCTTCGTGAGCCGCTACGGCAACGACATCCTCCTCAAGCCCGAGGCCAGGGGCATCGCCGGTCTGGTGTGGGCCCTGCCGGCCGCCGGACTGGTCGTCGCCATCGGCGGGCTGGTGGTGGTCTTCCGGCGCTGGCGTGCCCGGCCGGGGGCCACCGTCACCGACGCCGATCGGGCCCTGGTCGAAGAGGCGCTCCGCCAGTCCGGGAGCTCGGGCCGTTGAGCCCGGCGCGCCGACCACCGTCTCGGGAAGCTGTGGCCAGACGTGCCGCCCCGCCGGCATCGACGGGCTTCGACGCCGGCGAGCTCGCCGGCCTCGAAGACGAGCGCCGCTTCCTCCTCGACTCCCTGCGGGACCTGGAGGACCAGCGGACGGCGGGCGACATCGACGAAGGTGACTACGAGTCCCTGCACGAGGACTACACCGCCCGGACCGCTGCGGTCCTCCGGCGGATCGACACGGCGAAGACGCCGGCCTCCTCCGGGTCAGCGACGTCCGCCCGGCCACCGCTACGACCTCAGGGCGACGACGGCGTCGTCCCTGGCGGCACCCGGCAGACCCGGCGGATCCGGCGTATCGCGCTTTCCGTGGCCGTGATCATCGGCATTGCATCTGTCGCCGGCGTCGCCGTGGCCGCGTTCTCCGGGGAGCGGGTCCCCGGCCAGTCGAGCACCGGCCTCGACCTGTCGGGGACGGCCGGGCGCCTGGCCAAGGCGCACGCCCTCGAGACCGAGGGCAAGGCGGCCGACGCACTCAAGCTGTACGACGCCATCCTGAAGGACGACCCGGCGAACATCGAGGCCCTCACCTACAAGGGCTGGCTCCTGGCCCGGGCCGGGCTGACCGACCCGGCCATGACCGCCCTCGACCAGGCGGTGGACCTCAACCCGCGTTACCCCGACGCCCACTTCTTCCGTGGCATGGTGCTGTACCAGGGCCGCAAGGACCCTGCGGGCGCGGTCGTCGAGTTCGAGTCGTTCCTGGCCAACAACCCGCCGCCTGACTCGGTGCCCGCCGTGCAGGAGGTGCTCCAGCGGGCCAAGGACGACGCCGCCAAGGCGGCCTCCCCGCCGGTGCCCGAGCCACCCCCTGCTCGGTAGGGAAGACTACGGCGATGACGACCATCGGCTTCATCATCGCCACGGCGATCAACGGCCTCATCATCGGGGCGCTCGGCCGCCTCGCCATCCCCGGGCCGAACCCGATGTCGATCTGGATGACGATCCTCGTCGGGATCGGGGGAGCGCTCGTGGGTGGCCTCATCGGCATCGCGCTGGGCGCCGGAGGCATCATCATCATCATCCTGCAGATCCTCTGTGCCGCTGGCATCGTCTATCTGATGCAGCGGCGCCCACGGCGCGTGGTCTGACCTCCACGGGGCGGTATCAGGCCGTCTCCGCCCCGCTCCGTACCCCTGCACAGCGGAACGAGGGAGGACTAGTGTGCGCATCGAGCGTGTCCGGGGGGACGGTAACCGATCGCTCTTAGACCTGGTGGAGGCAGCCATGCGGAGCCCGATGAGGTCTGATGGCCGCTGACTCTCATTTCGACGCCGTCATCGTGGGGTCGGGTTTCGGAGGGTCGGTCACCGCCTACCGTCTGGCCCAGGCCGGGCTGCGGGTGTGCGTGCTGGAGCGGGGCAAGGCATACCCCCCCGAGTCGTTCCCGCGCCGGCCACGCGACATGGCCCGCAACTTCTGGGACCCGACCAAGGGCTACCACGGACTGTTCGACCTCTGGTCGTTCCGCAACATCGAGGCGCTTGTCTCCAGCGGCCTGGGTGGGGGCTCGTTGATCTACGCCAACGTTCTCATCCGCAAGGACGAGCGCTGGTTCACCCAGGAGAAGCTCGGGGGCGGGGGCTACGACGACTGGCCGGTCACCCGGGCCCAGCTCGAACCTCACTACGACGAGGTCGAGGACATGCTCGGGGCCCAGCGATTCCCCCTCGGAGCGCCCGGCTACGACTCGCCCAAGACCGTGGCCCTGCGTGACGCCGGCGAGAAGCTCGGCCTGGAGTGGGACCTTCCCAAGCTGGCTGTCACGTTCGCCAACCCCGGCCAGTCGCCGGCGCCCGGCGTGCCCATCCCCGAGGCGCCGTACCCCAACCTCCACGACCGCCCCCGCACCACCTGCCGGATGACGGGCGAGTGCGACCTCGGCTGCAATGCCGGCAGCAAGAACACGCTCGACCACAACTACCTCTCCGCCGCCAAGCACCTCGGAGCCGAGATCCGCACCCTCTGCGAGGTGCGTCGTATCGAGCCCCGCTCGTCGAGCGGGTACGCCGTCGGCTACGTGGTGCACACGCCCGAGAACGAGGGCCGGCGCACGAACACCGCCAAGCTCCCCGTCACCACCATCACCGCCGACCGCCTGGTGCTGGCTGCCGGAGCGCTGGGTACTCCCTACCTGCTCCTGCGCAACCGCAGCTCCTTCCCTGGCATCAGCCCGGCGCTGGGCACCCGCTGGTCCGGCAACGGCGACTTCCTCGGCTACCTGCTCCGCAGTCATTCGGGACCGGCCGAGAACCCCAAGCGGCGGGTGCTCGACGCCAGCCGCGGTCCGACCATAACCAGCTACGTGCGCGTTCCCGACCAGGTCGACCCCGGGGGAGAGGGTGCCGGCTACTACGTCGAGGACGCCGGTTGGCCCGCCTTCGTCGACTGGATCGTCGAGATGGCCGACGTTCGAAGCGCCCCGAACCGCTGGGCTCGTTTCGCCTGGCGACGGCTCCGGGGACACCTCACCCGCTCGCCCCGGAGCGAGCTGGGCGCCCAGCTCGGCGACCTCATCGGTACGGCCGAGCTCTCCTCGGGCTCCCTGCCGCTCCTGGGCATGGGCCGTGACGTCCCCGACGGGGTCATGCGGTTGCGCAAGGGCCACCTCGACATCGACTGGAACGTGGCGTCGTCGAAGGCCTACTTCGACCGGCTCCGCCAGACGATGATCGACATCGCCGACGAGCTCGGCGCGAGGTACGTCGACAACCCGCTCCGCTCGCTGCGCCGCCTCGTCACCGTTCATCCCCTTGGTGGCGCTCCCATGGGGCACCACCAAGGTGAGGGGGTCGTCGACTCGTTCGGGGAGGTGTTCGGCTACCCGGGTCTGTACGTGGCCGACGGGTCGGTGATGCCGGGGCCCGTCGGCCCCAACCCCTCGCTCACCATCGCCGCCGTCGCCGACCGCATGGCCCGACGGATCGTCGAGACCGCACGCCCGAACGGTGCCGCACCGCCGAAGGCACCCGCCACACCGCCCGCCACAGCGCCCGCCGCACAAGGAGGATCACCGGTGGACCGGCCCCCCGCAGACGCCCAGCCGCCCGCCGACACAGCTCCGGCGACAGCCGGGGCCACCAGCCTCGAGTTCACCGAGGAGATGAAGGGCTACGTCACCATGGGCGAGCTCGACTTCGAGAAGGGGTTCAAGCAGGGCAGGAGTGACGGCACGTTCTGCATGTTCCACCTCACCATCTCCGCCGACGACGTCGACGCCTTCATCGCCGATCCCGCCCACGAGGGCACGGCCAACGGATGGGTGGAGTGCGAGGTGCTGGGAGGTCGCCTGGACGTGCAGAAGGGCGTGTTCAATCTGTTCGTCGACACCGACGACCCCAAGAAGGTCAACATGCTGTACCGGCTCTTCTTCGCCGACAGTGTCGGTAACCCGCTTACCTTCAACGGGTTCAAGGACGTGAAGGACGATCCCGGCTTCGACGCCTGGTCCGACACGTCGACCTTGTACACGCGCATCCTCCGGGGCCACGTGGAGCCCGGCGGCGACGACTCCGCGGAGGTCGTGGCGTCGGGGATCATCAACATCTACCTCCAGGACTTCGCCCGCCAGCTCACGACGTTCCGCACCCACGGTCCGTCACCCCAGGCCGAGGCGAAGGCGCTGGCCGCCTTCGGCGGGCTGTTCGCCGGGAAGCTGTGGGACCTCTACGCACCGATGGCGCGGGCCGAGTCCACGGCCTCCCCGGGAGCCCCCGGTGGCTGAGCACCCCCGTCGCCCCACGTCGATGGAGCCGAAGGACCTGACCTTCGCGCCCGTAGAGCAGATGACGCCGTGGCTCTCGCCCAGGCAGCTCGTGCGGACGGCCCTCAACGTGGTGCTGTCCAAGGTCTTCGGGTCGTACTCCGACAAGCGCGAGATCCAGGCGAGCGTGGAGGCGACGCCGCCGTTGGAGTCCTTCGAGGCCGACGACGAGATCTGGATCGACTTCGTAGCCGACCTCGGGGACGGCTTCGGGCCGACCTACACGATCGCCAGCCTGCTCGCCGGCGAGACGCTCGAGCTGAACGTCCCCGGTCAGGGCCCGGTGACGACGAAGCGCGGGCGGGCCCTGGTGATGGGAGGCGACGAGGTCTACCCGACGGCTTCGGAGCGCGAGTACGAGAACAAGACGGTCGGGCCGTACCGGGCGGCCCTGCCATGGTTCGAGCCCAACGACGATGCGCCCCACCTCTACGTCGTCCCCGGAAACCACGACTGGTACGACGGGTTGACGGCGTTCATGCGGATCTTCTGCCGCCAGCAGTGGATCGGCGGATGGCGCACCAAGCAGGCGCGCAGTTACTTCGCCGTTCAGCTCCCCAACCGGTGGTGGCTGTGGGGCATCGACATCCAGTTCGACTCCTACATCGACCAGCCGCAGTTCGAGTACTTCCAGGAGGTCGTTCTTCAGGCCGGCGACTCGGTCATCCTCTGCACGGCTGTGCCCAGCTGGGCCCACGCGGCCGAGGAGGATGGAGCGGAGGCGTACGCCACCCTCGATTACCTCGAACGCAAGATCGTCCGCGAGAAAGGGGCGGAGGTACGCCTCGCCCTCACTGGCGATGCGCACCACTACGCGCGGTACGCCCAGGACGGAATCGGCCAGACCGATGGCGCGGCGGCACAGAAGATCACTGCGGGAGGAGGCGGTGCCTTCCTCTCCGCAACCCACCATCTCCCCGCCGATCTGACGCTGCCCCCGACGGCGTCACGTTCCCTGGGCAAGAGCAGCCCACCGACCGAATGGGAGCTCGAGCACACGTTCCCGTCGGCGCCTGAGTCGAAGCGGCTGCGCTGGCGGGTCGTCCGGCTGCCCTTCGAGAACCCCGGCATGTGGGCCTTCATGGGGGGGGCCCACGTCGTCTACTCGTGGATGGCCCAGTCGACCCACCGCCGACCCGGCGAGCGGTTCCACGACGTCGTCGCCCGGATGTCGTTCGACGACATCGTGCGCGGGCTGGGCCGCAGCCCGCTGGCGATCATCGTCACCGCTGGTCTCGTCCGGGGGATGGTCGGGTTCACCAAGTCGAAGGCGGCGAGCAAGAAGTGGGGGCTCGGGCTGGGGCACTCGGCGGCGCAGTTGGGCGCCATTTTCCTCAGCACCGGAGCGGCCGCCGGGATCTGCACAGCGCTGGGGCTGTCGGGGTTGGGCTACTCGGCCGGGTTCGTCGTCCTCGTCGGCGTTGGGGGCGGGCTCCTCGGTTGCGCCGTGCTGGCCGGCTACCTGCTGGTCGCCGACAAGTCCGGGCTCAACGCCAACGAGCTCTTCTCGGCGCAGCGCAACCGCGACTGGAAAAACTTCATGCGCCTGCACCTGGCCCGGGACGGCACCCTGACCGTCTATCCCATCGGCGTGAGGACGACTCCCCGCAAGTGGAAGCTGCGTGTGGGCGGCGAGGCCGACGACCCGTGGTTCGTGCCGAGGGACGGACCAGAAGTCGCCGAGCTCACCGATCTCATCGAAGGGCCGATCCGTATCCAGCCCACCGAACCCGACGCGGCCGAGGCCGCGCCGAACACCCCTGCACGATCCACCTCCTAGGAGGCCACCATGCTCGCCAACGACCGTAGGCCGGGCCCCAACCGGTCCCTTCGCCTCGGCGACGCCGAAGTCCACACCGTCGCCACCGACGACAACGTCGAACTTCGCCTCACGCGCTACAAGGGCGGCACCAAGGGCCCCGTCATTCTCTCGCCCGGGTACGGAACCTCTACGCTCGCGCTCGTCACCGACACCGTCGACACCAACTTCCCCGAGTACCTCTTCGAGCGCGGATACGACGTGTGGCTGTTCGACTACCGGTCGAGCCCCTTGCTGCCCTCGGCCTCCAGCCAGTACACGGCCGACGACATCGCCACCCACGACTACCCGGCGGCGGTCTCCAAGGTGAAGGAGGTCTCCGGCTCCGACAGCGTGCAGGTGACGGCCCACTGCGTGGGATCGATGTCGTTCACCATGTCGCTCGCCGCCGGCCTGGAGGACGTGCGATCGGCCATCTGCTCGCAGGTCGCCATGCACCCGGTGCTGCTCCCGTTCGTGCGCCTGAAGGCCAAGCTGCACCTGGCCACCCTGCTCAAGACCGTGGGGGTGAAGACGATGACGTCGGACTACCACCCCGAGAAGAGCGCTGACCGCATACTCGAGAAGCTCATGCACCTGTACCCGACCAAGGAGAAGTGCGACAGCGAGGTGTGTCGGCGGATCCTCTTCCTCTACGGCGAGGTGTTCCGCCACGACCAGCTCAGCGACGCCACCCACCGCCAGGTGCCGGAGATGTTCGGCGTGGCCAACATGACGATCTTCGAGCACATCTCCCAGATCTGCAACAAGGGCCATGTGGTCGACGCCCAGGGCGAGGAGACCTACCTCGCCAACGTGGAGAACATGAACATCCCCATCACGTTCATCCACGGAGAGCTCAACAACTTCTTCCTACCCGTGGGCACCGAGAGCACCTACGACCTGCTGCGGCGTCGCAACGGGCCCGACCTGTACCGGCGCCACCTGATCCCCGGTTACGCCCACATGGACTGCTTCATCGGGAAGGACGCGTCGCGCGACGTGTTCCCCCTGCTCCACGAGGAGCTCGAGCGCTTCAACTAGCCACAGCGGTTCGCGCCGCCTTCCCACATCTCCACCCGACGAGGAGGAACAGATCATGACCGATCAGGCCAAGGTGGCGGACGCGAACGCCGACAAGGGCGACCACCGCGCAGGTCTCGCCGACCTGTTCGACGTGCCGCTCCTGTCGGTGATGAGCTCGCGGCGTACCCGCCGCATCAGCCGGGGCACCTCGATCAAGAGCGGTGAGATCAGCCACCAGAGTACGAACGACCCTGCGCCGCTCACGAAGCTGGAGGAAGCCGTCCTCATCGTCACCTCCGGCACCACCGGGTTCGTCATGCACGACGGCCCGCTGCAGAAGCCAACGGGCGGCAAGGAGCTGGGAACGCCGTTCGTGAAGATCGCCGGCCGCTCGGCCAGCAGCCCCGACAACGCCCAGGCGTCCAGCCTCTTCATGCTCAACGACGAGGGAACGTGGCTGCTGAAGAAGCTCACGAGCCGCGAGGCGATGGACCTGTACCGGGAGATGCCCCCGACGTGGCGTGACTGGTCGGAGGCCGACTGGATCGCAGCCGCCGATCTGGTCAAGGTCAAGGTCTACGACAAGCGCCTCGAGTTCCCCCGGGAATGGCCGTACTACATCGGCTGGAACAAGCAGATCTCCAACACACCCGGCTCGACGATCTTCACGTCGCTCGTCGACTGCACTTACCAGTACATCAACGCCTTCCTCATCCTGGCGTCGGAGCCCGACGGCCAGCGGCCGCTGTTCATCGACGACTTCCGGACGTTCCACCCCAAGACGCTGCCGGACTGGGTCGCGTGGGTGGCCTCCAACCTCAAGCTGGCCCCCAAGATCCCCTACCACCCGATCGGCGGCATCAAGCGGGTCAAGGGCGGGTTCGTGAACCCCGACAACGTCGTGCCCTTGGGATTGGCCCGTACGTTCCGCACCGACCACGACTCGTTCTTCCTTCTCCAGAACCTCGCCCTCGTGGGCGAGGCCTTGGGTGTGGTGGCTGGATCCACGCGTCGATCTTCCCGCCGTACATCATGCAGCGGCGCCCCGAGAAGGGCTGGTACGGCTACGGCTTCCGCGAGCAGCAGCCCAAGAACGGGTACCGCTGGCCGCCGCTGCCTGCGTCGCAGCCCAACTACGTCGGCATCGACGGTGTGCTCGAGGGGCTGTGCCCGCCGTACGTGAGGTCGATGGACGACGCCGTCGACAAGGTGATGGAGATGAAGACCGGCAACAACGGTGCCTACGGGGAGAAGGACATTTTCGCCAAGCCGTACAAGGACCCCGCTCAGGCGAGCGAGTACACGCGCTTGATGGAGCCTCACAGCCCCAAGGCCGTCGCCTACGCAAAGGAGATCTGCAACTACATCTACGACACCTACGGGCGGTTCCCGGCCCACACCAACGCGTTCTACAACCCCGGCATCTGGATCCAGTTCTCCCACCTGGAGTCGGAGTACTACGAGAAGTTCGCCCAGCCGTGGCACTGGGCCCGCCAGTCGGCCCACGACGGCCTCTGGCACGGCAACGGTGCAGGGCCCTCCTAGCCGGTGAGCGCTACGGGCGGCGTTGCCCCTCCCAGGTTCGGGTCGGCGGTCCCCAACCTGATCGGCTTCAGCCGCGACATCCTCGGGCTCTTCCAGGGTGCGGCGCGCCACGGCCACGACGTCGTGCAGGTCGTGCTGGTCCCCGGGCTTCGGCTGTACTTCGTGAACCACCCAGAGCTGATACGGGAGGTGATCGCGACCCGTCGCGACCAGTTCTCCAAGCCCCAGGGCCTGGGCGACGTCCGCCCCGCGGTGGGCGAAAACCTCCAGACCCTCGACGGCTCGATGCACGCCCGACACCGTCAGCTCGCCGAGCCGATGATGGCGCCACCTTCGGTGGCGAGTTATGCCGGCGAGGTCGTAGGCCAGGGCGTCCGCTCGCGCGACTCGTGGCTGGAGGGCACGATCGACTTGCACCGCCAGATCCTCGAGACGGTGCTCGCCCGGGCCCAGCGCTACAACCTGCCTGTCGGTCCCCTCCTCGACATGCTTCCCCTTGCCAGCACCAAGAAGATGCGACGGGGTCGGGCCCGAGCCGAGAGGTTCATCGACGAGATGATCCGCCGGGAGCGTGCGGCCAACGATCCCGGCCACAGCCTGCTCGCCATGCTCCTGGCCTCAGAGCCCCCCGACGGCAGCGGCGCGCTGTCCGACGGCGAGGTTCGCGACGAAGCGCTCTTCCTGTTCCTCGCCGGGTGGGAGACAATCGGCGACGCTCTCACCTGGACCTTCTACGAGCTGGCCCGCAACCCCGAGGCCCAGGAACGCCTCCAGGCCGAGGTCGACGAGGTGCTCGGCGGCGAACCGGCAACCCTCGAGCACATCGCCCGGCTGCCGTTCGTCGGGGCAGTGATCAACGAGGCCCTCCGGCTGTACGCCGTGGGATGGGGAATGCTCCGCCAGGCGGTCGGTTCGCAGCAACTGGGGCCGTACCGGATCCCGGCGAAGTCGTACGTGCTCGTGAGCCCGTTCGTGACCCATCGTGACGAGCGGTGGTTCCCCGGCCCCGAGAACTTCGTCCCCGAACGGTGGGAGGGCCCGCGCCAGGAGTTCGTCGCCCGGCCCTTCTTCCCGTTCTCCATCGGCCCCCGGACGTGTCTGGGCGAGCACTTCGCCTCCATGGCCCTGCCACTGCTGGTGGCCACCATGGCCCAGAGGTGGACGTTCCACTCGGCATCGCCGAAGCCGGTCCAGCCCGTCCCCCAGTTCGCCCTCCGACCCAAGGGCGGCCTCCGACTCCGAGTCTCCCGTCGGTGAGGGCACGGCGATTGGGCCAGCGCCTCAAATTGCGTCTCGCCGCCCAGCTCAACAACTACGGCCCCACGCGGGTGGCCTTTCGGGTGCTGCGACAGTTCGCGCCGGTGCTAGTGGTCGGCAAGACGACGATCCTCACGCGCCACGCCGACTGCAAGGAGGTCTTCGAGCGGAACCGGGATTTCACCATCTCCGAGCTCAACGCCCCGGTCATGGACCGGGTCAACGGCCCGTTCATCCTCGGGATGGACTCAGGGGATCAGTACGACCGCGAGAACGGCATCCTCGAGCGGTGCGTGCAGCCGGGCGATCTCGACCGCATCCGGGAACTGGTGCGGCGCACGGCAACCGAACTGGTCGACGCCGCCCGGCCGTCGGGGCGCATAGACGTCGTCAATGGCCTCAACCGGGTGACGGCCGCACGGGTGGTCGCGTCCTACTTCGGCATCCCGGGGCCGAACGAGGCCACGTTGATGCGCTGGATGCGGACGATCTTCTACGAGACGTTCCTCAACGTCACCCGCGACCCCGGGGTGCAGAAGGCGGGCGAGAAGTCGGGCGCCGAGTTCCACGCCTACGTGCACGGTCTGATCGCCGTCCGGCGGGCCCAGATCGCCGTCGGTGACGCTCCCGACGACTTCTTCACCCGACTTGTACGGCTGGCGTCGGAGCCCGACACCCACCTGAGCGACGAGGGGATCATCCGCAACATCGGAGGCATCGTGGTGGGTGCCCTCGACACGACGTCGAAGGCCACGACCCACGCCGTCGCCGAGCTGCTCGCGCGGCCCGACGACCTCGCGGCGGCGCGAAGGGCAGCGCTGGCGGGCGGAGGCGAGGCGGTGAAGCCCTACGTCATCGAGGCGCTCCGGTTCAACCCCCTCAACCCCGCCCTGGCCCGCAAGGCGGCCCGGGACACCGTCGTTGCCGAGGGGACCCGCCGCCGGCACAAGGTGCCGGAGGGGTCCACGGTTTACGTGGTCATCGGCTCGGCCATGCTCGACCACCGGGTGTTCGACGAGCCGGAACGCATCCGTACCGACCGCCCGGCGTCCGCCTACATGCATTTCGGCTACGGGATGCACACCTGTTTCGGCGAACACGTCAACCTGGTGCAGATGCCGGAGCTGGTCGCCGCCCTCCTTCAGCTCGACGGCCTCCGTGCCGGGCCGGGGCCGGAGGGGCGGATCCTCTATGCCGGCCCGTTCCCCAACCGGCTGATCGTGGAGTTCGAACCGGGTAGCCGCTCGTGAGGGCGAAGGTGCCGCCCCAGCGCGGGTTCACGATCGTGACCCGGGTCGCCGACGGGCACGTCGCCGACCTGACCGAGCTGCTCGACGCCATCGGCGGCAACATCAAGCGCAACCCGCACATCCCCTTCGTCGACCTCGACGGGTTGCACTACTCGGCCATGATCGTCGTCGAGGACGACCCCGGTGGTCCGTACCTGTTGTTCGAGGGAAGTATCGACGGCGAGGTCGAGGGCTTCCTGCGCGGCCTCATTGCCGGGGCCGCCGACGGCGTCGGGGAGATCTACCGCCACTGCGCCGGCTACCCGGCGTCGGGCACCTCCGACCGCGAGGCCCTCCTCGACTACCTGGTCACCCACGACCTGGGGCCGGGGACCATGTTCGTGGCCTGGCCGGGCCGGACGGTCACGACGATCCGCGAGGAGAGCGACCTGCGGGATCGCATCGGCCGGTTCCTCGACACCCAGCTCGCCACCACCGATCTGGCGTCCCAGCCTCCTCGGCAGGTGCGCCGGCGTATCCAGGAGTTCGTGCGCGACGAACCGGCTCTGGCCTGGACCCGCCAGACGCTGCCCAAGCCCTTTCTCGTGCGGTTCGGCCCCGAGCTGGCGGTGTTCGGTACCTACCCGCTGCTGTTCGGGCTCTACAAGCTGGCGCGCACGTCGGTGTCGCGGAGGTCGAGCCGAACGGCGCGGTTCCTCGCCCAGCTCACCCTCTCCGGCCTGGGGGCCGCATTAGGGGGCTTCCTCGGTGCGCTGCGGCTGCACGAGATCCACGACGACCGTAAGGACGCGGCCCGGTCGCCCGACTGGCAGGCGGTCTACGCCCGATGGAGCCAGTCCCTCGGAAAGGTCGTCGAGCGGGAGGACTTTCAGGCCCAGAACCACCTTGTCAGCGTGACGCAGGTCAAGCCCGGGCGGTTCCGCCTCCTTCTGCTGAGAGGCGTCTTGCGCGCCGTGATCCTGGTGGTGCGCCTCGTGATGAACCGAGGCAAGCTCGCGAGCATCACCTCGGTGCATTTTGCCCGGTGGGTCATCACCGGCGACGACAAGAACCTGGTCTTCCTCAGCAACTTCGACGGGAGCTGGGAGAGCTACCTCAACGATTTCATCGATTTGGCCGCGTTCGGGCTCAACGCCGTGTGGGCCAACACCGACAATCGCATCGGGTATCCGTCGTCGAAGTTCCTGATCAAGGGCGGCGCCGAGGAGGGCGATCGTTTCAAGGCGTACGCCCGCTACAGCCAGGTCCGCAGCCGGGTCTGGTACAGCGCCTACCCCGACCTCACGGTCGAGAACATCGGCAACGACATCGCGATCCGTGACGACCTGTTCTCTGATCTCGACGACCAGGACACCGAGACATGGCTTCGCCGGCTGTAGGGGAGGGGGACGACCATGGCAACCTGTGATCTGGAGGTCGGCGACCTCCAGGGCTTGGTGGTGAGCGGCTACGCGCGCATGCACCACGCCGTGTACGCGTTCCTGTCGGTGGTGGAGCCCGCGGCCGGGCGCGAGTGGCTGGCCGGGCTCGCCACCCGGGTGACGACGAGCGAGCGCTCCCAGGAACGCCGTTGTCTCAACGTGGCCTTCACCGCCACCGGGCTGCGGGCCCTGGGCATCCCCGACGCCGACGTCCGCACGTTCGCCGTTCCCTTTCATGAGGGCATGGCCGTACCGCACCGGTCTCGCCTCCTCGGCGACTCGGGGGCGAGCGACCCGTCGCAGTGGGCGTGGGGGGGAAGCAACGAGGAGCCGCTACACGTCCTACTCATGCTCTTCGCGCGCGACCCGGGGGAGCTCGAGGCGATCCGGGCCGAGGAGCTGGGGCCTCAACGGCTGAGCGGGGCGCTCGAGATCGTCCACGAGCTCGTTCCCGAGCCGCTTCCCGGCACCGTCAACGTGGGCAGGTTCGGGGTGGAGCACTTCGGCTTCGCCGACGGCATGTCGCAGCCGGTGATCCGTGGCAGCGGCCAGGAGGTGAAGCTCGGCGGCGACGACGCGCGCCGCAGGGTGGTCGCTCCCGGCGAGTTCGTGCTCGGGTACCCCAACGGCTACGGCCAGGTCACGCCCGTCCCCAAGGTCGGGACGGCGGGCGGGCAGCCGGAGTTCGGTCGCAACGGCACCTACCTGGTGTTTCGCCAGCTGTCCCAGGACGTGGCCGGGTTCTGGCAGTACCTCGACCGCCAGACCCGGGGCCCCGACGGTGCCCCCGACGAGGCAGCCCGTGTCGGGCTCGGCGCCAAGTTCGTCGGCCGCTGGCCGAGCGGCGCTCCCCTGGTGCGGTCGCCCCACACCGACGACCCCGACCTCGGCGCCGACAACGGCTTCGGGTACGCGGAGTGGGACCCCCACGGCTTCCGCTGCCCGATCGGCTCGCACATCCGCCGCTCGAACCCTCGCGACTTCGGCGACGCCAAGCCGGCCCGCAACCTGCAGCTGTCCAACCGCCACCGGATCATGCGCCGAGGCCGGGTCTACGGCCCCGGCCTCGACGATCCGCTGGCCGGCGACGACGGTGCCGACCGCGGCCTGTTCTTCATCTGCCTCAATGCCAACATCGAGCGCCAGTTCGAGTTCGTCCAGCAGCACTGGTGCAACAACACCAAGTTCGCTGGCCTCTACGACGAGGCCGACCCGGCCGTGGGTACCCAGCCCGATTCCGGGGGCGTGTTCACCGTGCAGGGCATGCCCGTGCGCCGTCGCTACTCCGGCATCGAGAACTTCGTCACGACCAAGGGCGGCGCCTACTTCTTTCTCCCCGGCATCCGCGCTCTCGGCCGTCTGGCCGCCGGAACGTAAGCCGGCGTGGTCGAGTAGTCCACGTCAACCTTGACGTACACCAGACTCGCGTCGCCGAGTTCCTCAATGACCCCAAGGGGCGTGCCCGCCTTGCCGCGCTGCACCACTTGGCCGGTGGCTCGCCCCGCCTCTGGATGATCTTGGCCGGGTGCGCCAGCGTCGAGCTCCTCGACGAGCTGGTGCCGGCCGTCGAGGAGCTGCTCGAGAAGCTGGTGGCTTACTATCAGCAGCGCCTGTGGGAGCTCCCGGGCGCTGACCACGGTGACCAGCGGCGATCGCTTGGCACTGACGATCCGCCATGAGTACGCGTTCTGGCTCGGCGAAGTCGGTCGCCACCACGAGGCCGTTGCCGCCTACGCCGCCGTGGCTGACGATCGTGCCTGCGTCCTCGGAACCGATCACCCGACCACCCTCGTCGCTAGTCACAATCTCGCCTACGAGCTCGGCCGGGTCGGTCGCCACGACGAGGCCGTGACCATCCTCGTCACCGTCGCCGAGGACCGAGCTCGTTTTCTCGGGCCCGAACACCCGGACACTCGCCTCGTTGTCGTACATCTTGTCTCGACGCTTGTCGACCTTCTCAGGGCCCGAAAGTCGCTTCCGCCCGCAGAGGCGCTCGGCGGATTCGCTTCCACGGAGCAGTTTCGCCTTCTTCGCGACATGGAGGCAGCCCGGGACGGGTCCGCCGAAGCGGCGGCCAGGCTTCCCGCAGAGCTGCGCTCACTGATGTCGGGGCTGCCCGCCGGTGCGTCGTGATCCCGCTCGCCGAGGACACTGCCGGGAGCTGATAGGCGTTCTGATCGCTAGGCTGGTCGACCGTGGGAACCGACGACCGAACGAATCCGACCCTGTCCGCCGTGGTCCAGATGGCCAGCTCTGCGGAGCGCGGGGCAGCGGGCGCTCCCGACCTGCACGACAACCAGGCCACGTCCCAGACCAAGGGCAGGCTTACCAAGGACGGCTTCGAGGTGCACGCTCCGTTCCAGAGCAGCTTCTCGATCGGCGCCAGCCAGTCCATGTTCGAGGAGTACTTCGATCGCAAGCTGGTGGTGGACGAAGGCCTCATCACCACCGTCACCGTCGACGGCGGTGGGCTCGAGCTCCCGATAGACGCCTTCCCCGAGGACATCCGTCCGCTGATCCGTTCCGTCTCGTTCGTCCCGCCACCCGACTTCACCAAGCTCGTCGGAGGCTAAACTGCTGGCGGCACGCCGGGATGCCTCAGTCGCCGGCAGGGCGAAGGGCCCGCAGCCGGGCCACCACCTCCGGGAAGGCCCGGTTGAAGGCGTCGACGTCGGCGTCGGTGCTCGACCACCCGACCGAGACCCGGAGCGACCGCTCGGCGTCGACCCCCATGGCTTCGAGGACCGGCGAGGGTTCGAGCGACTCCGACGAGCAGGCGCTGCCCGAGTGGGCGGCGACCCCGGCCTGGTCGAGCCCGAGCAGCACCGCCTCCGCCTCCACGCCGGCCACCCCGATGCAGACGAGGTGGGGGAGCCGGCCCTCGGTGTCGCCGTAGGTCACCACTCCGGCGACGGCGGTGGCTTCCCGGAGCGCACGGGTGGTGAGGCGGCGGTGGGCAGCGGCCTCCGAGGCGAGGTGGTCGGAGCCGGCCAGGACCTCGGCCGCCGCCCCGAACCCGACGATCCCGGCCACGTTCTCGGTCCCCGCCCGGCGGGAGCGTTCCTGCTCGCCACCCACGAGAAGCGGGCGCAGGCGCAGCCCCCGGCGCACGAGGAGGGCTCCGACTCCTTGGGGGCCGCCGAGCTTGTGGGCGCTCACCGAGAGCAGGTCGGCGCCGAGGGCGGCGAAGTCCACCGGCACGTGGCCGACGGCAGCGGCGGCGTCGACGTGGACGAGCACGCCCCTCTCCCGGCACGCGGCGACGACCTCGGTGACCGGCTGGAGGGTGCCCACCTCGTGGTTGGCCCACTGGAGGTGCACCAGGGCGGTCTCGCCAGGGCGGACGGCGGCCACGATCTCCTCCGGGTCGACCCGGCCCCGGGCGTCGACGGCCACCATGGTGACGTCGTGGCGGGCCGACGCGTCGCGTACGGCCGAGTGCTCGACAGCCGGGCACACCACGTGGTTGCCGCGTCCGGTGGCGCCGTGGACAGCGGTGGCGATCGCCTCCGTTGCCCCGCTGGTCAAGACGACCTCCCGTGGTCGGGCGCCGAGGAGGGCGGCGACCCGCTCCCGGGCGTCCTCGACCGCCGCCCGGCTGAGCCGGCCTTCGGTGTGGACCCGGCCCGGGTCGGCGGCCGCCCCCAGCCACGGGAGCATGGCCTCCACCACCTGGGCACGGGCCGGCGAGGTGGAGGCGTGGTCGAGGTAGTGGCGGGCCACCCGGGGGACGGCCTTCTCAGACGAGCGTGACGCAGACCCGGTCGCCCTGGGGGCGGGAGGCCGAGGTCTCGGGGACGGTGTCGCCGTAGAGCGACGACAACATGCCCTTCACGATGCCCCGGTCGACGGCGCAGATGACGGGGTGCTGCTCGGCGGCGGTGCCGAACGGGCACTGCTCGGAGATGATCGCCAGCGATCCGCCCCGGGCGTCGGCGTGGGCGGCGAACCCGTGAGCGGTGAGGGCGTCGGCGACCGCGTGGAGCGCCACCCGCAGCGATCGCTGCCCCTCCGAGGGCGCCATCGACGCCGCCAGAGCGCGCCCGTAGTCGAGGCCCACCTCCTCGGCCATGGCTTCGGCCTCGCCCGGAGGTACCAGGGCCAGGGCCCGGCCCAACAGGATGATCAGCAGGTCGTCGCGGCGGGCCGGGAAGTCGAGTGTCATCTCCTTGTCGCGTGCCCGGTACCGCTTCGAGGGGCGGCCGGCACCGGCACCCGGGAGCTGGCGCTCGACGGCCACCTCGAGGTACCCACCGGCGGCCAGCTTGTCGAGGTGGTGGCGGGCGACGTTGGGATGCAGCTCGAAGCGCTCCGCCACCTCGGCCGCCGTGACACCGCGGTCGGTACCGTGGGAGAAGACGTAGATCTCGCGCCGCGTCGGGTCGCCGAAGGCCGACGTGACGGCGGTGACCGCCGCGGAGAACTCGTCTGCTGTCAAGGGACCGTGTTCCACGCCGGTATTATAACTATCTACGTAGGAGAAATCGGAGCCGACGTTCGCCATGCCCACCGAAGCCCAGGTTCTCGAGGCCTTGCGGCCCGTTCAGGACCCCGAGTTGCAGCGCAGCATCGTCGACCTCGACATGGTGCGTGGCATCAGGGTCGACGACGGTCGGGTGGGCGTCACCGTGGCCCTCACGGTCGCCGGCTGCCCGTTGCGCGCCGAGATCACCGACCGCGTCACCCGGGCGGTCGCGCCCCTCGAGGGGGTGAGCGGCGTCCAGGTCGACCTCACGGTGATGACCGACGACGAGCGGGCCGCGCTGCGCACCCGCCTGACCGGCGACCACGGGCAGGCCGGGGCCGCCGGCGGCCACCAGCACGGCCCGGGCGCCGCCTCATCGAACCCCTTCTCAGACCCCGCTTCGCGCACGAGGGTGCTCGGCCTGTCGTCGGGCAAGGGGGGCGTGGGCAAGTCGTCGGTCACCGTCAACCTCGCCGTCGCCCTCGCACGACTCGGCCACGAGGTGGCCGTGCTCGACGCCGACGTCTACGGGTTCTCCGTGCCAAAGATGCTCGGCATCGGCCACGACCCGGTGGTCATCGACGGGATGATCGTCCCGCCCGTCGGCCACGGGGTGAAGGTGATCTCCACCGGCTTCTTCGTGGGCGACGACCAGCCCGTCATCTGGCGTGGGCCCATGCTGCACAAGGCGCTCGAGCAGTTCCTTACCGACGTGCTGTGGGGCGAGCCCACCTTCCTGCTCGTCGACATGCCTCCGGGCACTGGCGACGTCGCACTATCGATGGCCCAGTTCCTGCCTCGTGCCGAAATGCTCGTCGTCACGACACCCCAGCCCGCCGCCCAGCGGGTGGCCCAGCGCTCGGCGCTCATGGCCCGCAAAGTCAATCTGGCGGTGCGCGGCGTGGTCGAGAACATGAGCTGGTTCACGGGCGACGACGCCAAGCGTTACCCGATCTTCGGCGCCGGCGGCGGCCAGATGCTCGCCGACGACCTCGGTGCGCCCCTCCTGGCCCAGATCCCGCTGGTGACCGCGCTCCGAGAGGGCGGCGACGTCGGCCAGCCGATCACCGTCGCCGAGCCCCTGAGCGAGGCGTCACAGGTCTTCGACGCCCTCGCCTGCCACATCGTGGAGTTGGGCCCGGGCCGCATCTCCCGCCCCGAGTTGCGGATCTCCGGCTAGACCTGAAACAAGCGCATCTGGCAGGGTGACGGTCGCCGGCGCCCGCGTTGGACGGTTCGCAGGTCCTGATGCGGCCTGATGACCGGCGGCCGCTCGTAGTGGACGAATGTTTGTCGCCCGTTCA
>Ga0183260_10000670_pt1 | contig 29071 bp, 25 predicted proteins | sample AntDrymUQ4972206_2_FD_129768 | JGI IMG/M metagenome (GOLD analysis project Ga0183260, IMG submission 129768) | Polar desert sand microbial communities from Dry Valleys, Antarctica - metaG UQ497 (22.06) (version 2) (version 2) | ecosystem: Environmental > Terrestrial > Soil > Desert | place...
CGAGGCACTGGAGCGGGTGCTGGACCGCTGTTCGGACCCCCTGCGGCGCCCCAGGTACGCCATTCCCCCTGCCACCAGGAAGCACACACCGACCCCGGCGATGCCGGCCATCGAGCCGGTCCAGAAGCTGCCTTCGACGCCCCGCGTCTCGTAACCGGCGAACGGGGAGTCGGCCAGGTCGTGCTCCTGCTCGGTGCCGTCGAAGCCGCGCTCGATGGCGACCTTGTTGAGGCCGTCCGGAGCATCGCTGGCGAAGTAGCTGACCGCTCCCGCAAGCAGCAGCGTCACTACGAGACCCGCGGCGACCACGGTGGTGGTGCGTCTGCCCATCACGACGCTGCCCTTCCGGTGGTCGAGACCGTCGAGGCCGGTGCCAGGGCGGCCGCCGGCAGCAGCCCTCGAGCGCCGCGCACCAGGTCGGGGCGCACCGCCAGCACGCTGCTGACGGTCGCAGCGGTGATCAGCGCCTCACCGATCCCGATCACCACATGGACGCCGACCATCGCACCCGCCAGCGTGTCCAGCGGGATGTCGGCAGCCCCGCCGAAGGCGTACAGACCGACGAACGCGAGCGAGGAGACCGGTACAGACACCAGGGCGGCGACGAAGGACGCGCCCACGATCGACCCCCGGGTACGCGGCAGTACCCGGCTGAGCAGCACGAAGACGGCGTAGCCTGCGACGACGGTCGTCACAGCCATCAGCAGCACGTTGGTCCCGAGGGCGGTGAGACCGCCGTCGGCGAACAACAGCGCCTGGACGGCGAGCACCACCGCTACGCACAGCGCCCCGGTGTAGGGACCGACAAGGATCGCGGCCAGCGTCCCCCCCAACAGGTGCCCGGACGTCCCCGCCGCGACCGGGAAGTTCAACATCTGGACGGCGAAGATGAACGCCGCCACCAACCCAGCCATCGGGGCGGTGCGCTCGTCCAGCTCCCGGCGCGCGCCGCGCACGCAGCTGGCGACCACCACCACCGACACTGCGGCGGTCGCGGCGGAGGTCGGGGCATCGAGGAACCCATCGGGCACGTGCACGACAACCTCCGCTGCGCTCGGCTGTTCGACCGGGTTGGCTGGACCGGATGTATCGCCCATATCGTTGCGCGGCTGAATGGTTGTTGCAAGTCGTTCGCAACACGGCCTCCGCCGATGCGGCCTGCGAGATCAGGCGACCCGACCGGCGTGCATCTCCCAGGCCAGCAGCTCGGTCGACCCGGTCGCAGTGAGCCGCTGACCGCCCCCTCCGGTCACCCGGACGGCATCACCCTCGTCAAGGTGACCCGCACCGTCCAGGTCGACGCCGCCGACCGCGACGTACAGGTGCACGTACGGGGCGCTGGGCAGGTCGGCCTGCTCGCCAGCCGACAACCGGGTGGCGTGCAGCGCCGCGTCGCGCTGGTGGATGCGGACCGCCGCCGCAGCAGCGTCTCGACGCATGCCGCTGGCAACCGTGGACCAACCCTGGGACAGCCCGGCCAGGTCGACCTCAGACTGCTCGTAGCCAGGCTCCACCGAAGGCGTGTCGGGCAGCACCCACATCTGCACGAACCGCACCGGCTGCGGCACGCGGAGGCCGTCGGCGGCGTTGCGCTCCGAGTGCACGATTCCGGTGCCGGCGCTCATTCGCTGGGCGAGCCCGGGGCGGATCCGGCCGCGGCAGCCGGTGGAGTCCTCGTGCGAGAGCGCACCACGCAGCACCCAGGTGACGACTTCCATGTCGCGGTGCTGGTGGGTGCCGAAGCCAGCGCCAGGGGCGACCGTGTCGTCGTTGTTGGCCACCAGCAGACCGAAGCCGGTGTTGGTGGGGTCGTAGTGCTGGCCGAACGAGAACGAGTGCCGAGACACCAACCAGTCCGTGCGGGTGACGAACCGATCGTCGGCCCGGCGCACGTCCACGTCACAAGGAGCAGGTGTGATCCGGCGAGCAGCGTCAGGTCAGAGCACGAGGATCAGCACGACGATGACGGCAACGACCAGGGCCACGATGGCGATGGTTCGGGTGTTCATACGTGCTCCTCGAGATAGGGGGTGCTCGGAGGGTGAGCGTGGGCGCCCAATCGCCGGGGCGCAAGCACTTCACCGAATGTCACTGTGTGTAGGGTCACGGTCGGCTCACAGGCCGTATGTCTCTAGCAGCTTCAGCCATACCTCGCTGATCGTGGGGTACGACGGCACAGCGTGCCACAGCCGGTCCACCGGCACCTCACCCACCACTGCCACGGTGGCCGCGTGCACCAGCTCGGCCACCCCGGGCCCGACGAAGGTCGCGCCGACGACCACCCTGCGGTCCTCGTCGACCACGATCCGCGCCCAGCCCTGGTAGCCGTCGGCGTACAGCGAGGCACCGGCGACCGAGCCGAGGTCGTAGTCGACGGCCCGCACCCGCAGCCCGGCCTCGCGTGCCTGCTGAAGGGTGCGTCCCACGCTGCCTGCCGGCGGGTCGCTGAACACCACCTGAGGGACCGCGCAATGGTCGGCGGTCGCCGCCAGCCGCTGCCAGGCTCCGGTCGGTTCGTCGTCACCGGCGGCCCGGGCGGCTATCGCGTCCCCACACACCCGGGCCTGGTACTTGCCCATGTGGGTGAGCATCGCGCGGCCGGCGCAGTCACCGGCGGCGTACAGCCAGCCACCGTCGACCCCGGTGACGCGCATGCTGTCGTCGGTCTGCAGCGCGGACCCGGGCTCGAGCCCGACGACCTCCAGGCCGATGTCGCCGGTTCGCGGTCGTCGCCCGGCTCCCACCAGCAGCTCGTCGGCGGCGAACTCGTCGCCACCTGCCACCGTCACCGTGACGGTGCCGCCCTCGCGCCGGGCCGACGTCACCTCGGCCCCGGTGCGTACGACGACACCGGCCTCCTCCAGCGCGGTCTGCACCAGCGAGCCGACCTCCGGCTCCATCCGCGGCAGCAGCGGGTGCTCGGTGGCGAGCAGCGTGACCGCTGCACCCAGAGCGCTCAGCGCGGTTGCCATCTCGACGCCGACCACGCCGCCGCCGATCACGGTCAGCCGGTCGGGCACGTCGGAGACGCTGGTGGCGTCGGCCGAGGTCCACGCGCCGACCACGTCGAGCCCGTCCACCGGCGGGGCGAAGTTCTGGCTGCCGACGCACACCGCCACGGCGTGCCGCGCCCGAAGCGTCACCCGGTCACCGTCGCCGCCGCTCACCTGGACCTCGCGTACGCCGCTGAGCCGGCCCTCGCCGCGGACCAGGCTGATCTGCTCGCTGTCGAGCCACTGCACCTGGCTGGAGTCGTCCCACCCGTTTGTGAAACCGTCGCGGCGGGCCAGGGTCGCGGCCACGTCGACGTCGCCGGTCACCGCCTGCCGCGCCCCGTCGAGGCTCCGGGCGTCGGTGAGCGACTCGATCGGCCGCAGCAGTGCCTTGCTCGGCATGCAGGCCCAGTACGAGCACTCCCCGCCAGCCAGCGCCGGCTCGACCACGACGACCGACAGCCCACCGGCGCGCGCCCGCGAGGCGACGTTCTCCCCCGTCGAGCCGGCGCCGAGCACGATCACGTCGTACTCGTGCTGGCCGAGCTCGGCCGGGCCGTGGTCGGAGGGTGGGTGTGGGAAGCGGTCGCGAGCAGTCATGGGCACATGCTCCTCCCGGGACACCGGCGCAACCCCGGTGAGGGGTCTCAAGTACCCTAGGGGGGTAGGCGACCGCAACGTGTCGACAGGCATTCGAGGGACCCCGCCACCAGCGGCTGCCAGACTGGTGGCCGATGGTCTCGCCCCCGCTCGTCGACGCGCTCAGCGTCCCCGGCGTACGCTCAGCGGACCCGGACTCCGTGTTCGACACCTTCACCGGCTGGGCCTCGGCCGGTGGGCTGGAGCTCTACCCGGCACAGGCCGAGGCGCTGATCGGGATCGTCAGCGGCAACAACGTGATCTTGTCCACGCCCACCGGCTCGGGCAAGTCGCTGGTCGCGCAGGCGGCACACTTTGCCGCGTTGGCGGACGGGCGCCGGACGTACTACACCGCGCCGATCAAGGCGCTGGTGAGCGAGAAGTTCTTCGCCCTGTGCGAGGTGTTCGGCGCCGAGCGAGTCGGGATGCTGACCGGCGACGCGGCGGTTAACGCCGGGGCTCCGATCATCTGCTGCACTGCCGAAGTGCTGGCCAACCAGGCGCTGCGCGAGGGAGCCGGCGCGGCTGTGGGCCAGGTGGTGATGGACGAGTTCCACTACTACGGCGACCCGGACCGCGGCTGGGCCTGGCAGGTGCCACTGCTCGAGCTGCCACAGGCTCAGTTCCTGCTGATGTCGGCCACACTCGGTGACGTCACGTACTTCGCCGACGACCTGACCCGCCGCACCGGACGCGAGACGACCGTGGTCACGTCGATGGAGCGGCCGGTGCCGCTGCACCACTACTACGAGCGGACCCCTCTGCAGGAGACGATCACTGACCTGCTCGCCGCTCAGCAGGTGCCCGTCTACGTGGTGCACTTCACCCAGGCGTCGGCGCTGGAGCGGGCGCAGGCGCTGACCAGCATCGGCGTGGCCAGCCGCGAGCAGCGGGACGCGGTCGCCGCGGCGCTGGGTGACTTCCGGTTCGCCACCGGCTTCGGCAAGACGCTGTCCCGACTGGTGCGGCACGGCATCGGAGTGCACCACGCCGGCATGCTCCCCCGCTACCGCCGGCTGGTGGAGACCCTCACCCAGCAAGGGTTGCTGGCGATCATCTGCGGCACCGACACACTGGGCGTCGGCATCAACGTGCCCATCCGTACGGTGGTGCTGACCGCGCTCAGCAAGTACGACGGGGTCCGCCAGCGACAGCTGCAGGCGCGGGAGTTCCATCAGATCGCCGGTCGCGCCGGGCGGGCCGGCTACGACACCGCCGGCACCGTGGTGGTGCAGGCACCGGCGCACGAGGTGGAGAATGCGCGGCTGCTGACCAAGGCCGGGGACGACCCCAAGAAGCAGCGCAAGGTGGTGCGCAAGAAACCGCCGCAGGGGTTCGTGTCCTGGAGCAGCGCCACCCACGAGCGGCTCGTCGCCTCCCCACCCGAGCCCCTCACCAGCCAGTTCCGGGTCACTCACGCCATGCTGCTCAACGTCATCGCGCGACCGGATGACCCGTTCGCCACCATGCGCCGGTTGCTGACCGACAACCACGAGCCGCGCGAACGGCAACGGCGGCACATCCACGAGGCTGTCCAGGCCTACCGGGCGCTGCTGGCCGGCGGGGTCGTCGAGCGACTGGCGGAGCCAGAGACAGACGGTCGGACCGTGCGGCTCACGGTCGACCTGCCACCCGACTTCGCGCTCAACCAGCCGCTGTCGACGTTCGCGCTGGCGGCGATCGAGCTGCTCGACCCCGAGTCGTCGACGTACACCCTGGACACGGTCTCCGTGATCGAGGCCACCCTCGATGACCCGCGTGCCGTCCTGTCCGCACAGCGGCATGCCGCGAGGGGCGAGGCGATCGGCCAGATGAAGGCCGACGGACTCGAGTACGACGAGCGGATGGAGCTGCTCGAGGAAGTGACATACCCCCGGCCGCTGGACGAGCTGCTCGCCGCGGCGTACGACACGTACCGCCGTGGTCACCCTTGGGTCGCCGACCACCAGCTGTCGCCGAAGTCGATCGTCCGCGACATGTGGGAGCGGGCGATGGGTTTCGGCGAGTACGTCGCGCAGTACTCGCTGGCCCGCTCGGAGGGTGTGGTGCTGCGCTACCTGGCCAGCGCGTACCGGGCGCTGCGCACAGGGGTGCCGGCAGCCGCCCGGACCGAGGCCCTCGACGACGTAGTGGAGTGGCTGGGCGAGGTGGTGCGCCAGACCGACTCCAGCCTGCTCGACGAGTGGGAGCAGCTCACCCACCCGGTCGCGGGGGACCGGCCGGCCGAGGTGCGGCCGCTGCCGGCGGACCGGCCGGTGACGGCCAACGGGCGGGCGTTCCGGGTGCTGGTGCGCAACGCGATGTTCCGCCGGGTCGAGCTGGCCGCCCGGCACCGCTTCGACGCGCTCGGTGAGCTGGATGCCGACGCCGGGTGGGATGCCCATGCGTGGGCGGACGCGATGGCCGGCTACTACGCCGAGCACGAGCAGCTCGGCTACGCCGCGGACGCACGCGGCCCCCACCTGCTGATGGTCGACGAGCAGCCGGGCCAGTGGGTGGTGCGGCAGATCCTGGCCGACCCGGTCGGCCACCACGACTGGGGCATCAGCGCGGTGGTCGACCTGGCCGCCAGCGACGAGGCCGGCACCGCGGTGGTCACGGTTATCCGGGTCGACCAGCTCTGAGTCGGCCGGCGACCCGCCCCCTCCGCCGGGTGATGGGTCGCAACGAGACTCAGAGCAGCTCGGCCACGGCGTGGATCACCAGCCCGGCCAGCCCGCCCACGAGGGTGCCGTTGATGCGGATGAACTGCAGGTCGCGACCGACGTGCAGCTCGATCCTTCGCGCGGCCTCGTCGCCGTCCCACCGGTCGACCGTGTCGGAGATGACGGTCGCCATCTCGGCGCCATAGGTCGTGACCACGTACGCCGCGAAGTCGCCCGCCCACCCGTCGAGGCGCACCCGCAGCGCCTCGTCGGTGCCCAGGCGTCGGCCGAAGTCGGTGAGGGCTGCTACCGCGCGGGTGCGCACCACGCTGTCGGGATCATCGAGACTGACCAGCAGCGCCCGCCGTACGGCGGTCCACAGCGCGGCCGCGGTCGTCACCACCTGGGGTGCGGCCAGCAGCCGGTGCTTCAGCCGCTCGGCCCGCTCGATCGTCTCGGGGTCGTGCTGCAGGTCTTGGGCGAGCTCGCCGAGCAGCCGGTCCAACGCCACGCGAGCGGGGTGCCCGGGCTCGTCCCGGATGTCGCGCACCCACTCCACCGCCTCCCGGTGCACCCGGCGGGCGACGGTCTCGTCGATCCACTGCGGTGTCCACCACGGCGCGCGTTCGCCGACGACCGCCATGACCGTCTCGGCGTTGCCCTCCAGCCACCGGTGCGCCTCGATGAGGGTGAGGTCGACCAGACCGTGATGGGCGCCGTCGATGACGACCTCCTGCAGCAGCCGCCCGACCACCTCGCTGAGTGGCTCGTCGGCCAGACGGGGCAGCAGCTCCTCGGTGACCAGCGCGGCGACGTCGTCGTCGCCGATGCGGGTCAGGCCGTGGCGCAGCATCCGGCTGGTCTCGCGTACGACCAGCGTGCTGTGCGCCTCGTCGGCCAGCCACCGCCCCGCCCGCATGCTCACCTGCGCGCGGTCGACCCGATCCCGCACAACGTCCTCGGACAGGAAGTTGTCGGTGACGAAGTCCCGCAGCCCTTCGCCGAGCAGCCGCTTGCGGGTCGGGATGATCGCGGTGTGCGGGATCGGCAACCCGAGCGGATGCCGGAACAAGGCGGTCACCGCGAACCAGTCGGCGATGGCGCCGACCATCGCCGCCTCCGCGGTCGCGTTGACATAGCCCCAGGCCCCGCCGCGGTCGAGCGTCGCGACATACACGACGGCCGCGGCCAGCAGCAGCGCCAGTGCGATCGTGCGCATCCGCCGCAGACCGCGCCGGCGCTCGACGTCGGCCGGGCTCTCGCGCAAACGAACGGGCATCTCAGTGGTCCCGGCTACGGGAACGCATCATCGCCGGTCCCCCGGCGCGCCGTCTCCCGGTGCTAGCGGCCGGTACCACCAGCCCACATCGATCCACCGACCATCCTTGAACCCGACGCGGGGGAAGACGCCGATCTGCGTGAAGCCAAGCCGCTCGTGCAGGGCCACGCTGGCATCGCTCGGCAGCGCGATCCCGGCGTACGCCGACTCGAAGCCGGCCGACGCGCAGGCCTGCAGCAGAGCCGACGTCAGCGCGGCGCCGGTACCGCGACCCGGCTCGGCCACGTACACCGACGTCTCGACCGACCACCGGTACCCCGCCCGCGCCCGATGCGGCGAGGCGTACGCGTAGCCAAGCAGAGCGTCGTCAGCCGCCACCGCCACCAGCCACGGCATCGTCGGGTGAGCCGCGAGCCGGGCAGCCATCTCCGCCGCGTCCGGCGGCTCGGTCTCGAAGCTCGCCGACGACCCGGTGACGTACGGCGCGTAGATCGCGGCGATCGCCGCGGCGTCGGTCTCGCGGGCCGAGCGCACGTTCATGCGGCGACTCTGCCAGCAGCCGCGCGAGCCACCACGGTCGGCAGCCGCATCGTGGTCACCATGACACACTGCACCGGCATGACTGGGCAGCAGCAGGTGCTGGCTTGCGGGTCGTGGCCGACGCCGATCACCTCCGAGCTCGTCGTCCGCGCACTGGTCGGGCTCGGCGAGGTCGCGCTGTGCGGCGGCGAGGTGTGGTGGGCCGAGCAGCGCCCGCAGGAGGGTGGCCGCACGCAGCTGGTGCGACTGACCCCCAGCGGCGCCCGGGACGAGGTGCTGCCCACACCGGCCAACGCTCGCACGGCCGTGCACGAGTACGGCGGCGGCGCCTGGTGGCTGCACGAGGGCCAGCAGGTGGCAGTCTGGTACGCCGAGTGGTCCGACCAGCGGGTCTACCGGCTGACCGCCGGCGGCACTCCCGAGCCGGTGACCGAGGCGCCAGCCGTGCCCCGCGGGGACCGCTGGACCGACGGCTGCGTGCACCCGGACGGAACGGTGCTGGCAGTCGTCCGGGAACGGCACGCCGCGGGGGGGCGGGCCCGCGACGTGCGCAACGAGATCGTCGCGCTACCGGTGGTGGACGGGGGTGAGCCCGAGGTCCTCGTCACCGGTCCGGACTTCGTGTCCGACCCCCGCTGGTCCCCCGACGGCACGACGCTGTGCTGGCTGGAGTGGGACCACCCCGACATGCCGTGGGTCTCGACCCGTCTGGTGGTGCGGAGCGGAGCGGGTGACACCACGCTCGTCGCGGGCGGCCCCGGCGAGTCGGTGGTGCAGCCGAGGTGGGCACCGGACGGCACCTTGTGGTTCGCCTCGGACCGCACCGGGTGGTGGAACCTCTACCGCTGGGTCCCGGGCGGCGCGGTGGAGCCGATGGTGGTGATGGACGCCGAGATCGGCAAACCGCCCTGGGTGTTCGGCCGGTCCGGCTACGCGTTCCTCGACGGCGGGCGCGTGGTGTTCGCCCACCGCCGCGTCGGTGCGGACCAGCTGGCGGTGCGCGACCCCGGCGGCCGGGTCATCGATCTGGACCTGCCCTACACCGTGCTCGAGTCCGTCCAGGCCACCGGCGACACCGTCGTCTCGGTGGCCGCCTCCCCAACCCGGGAGGCGGAGGTGGTTCGGTTCCGGGTGGTCGACGAGCGACCGACCGCGATGGAGATCCTGCGACCGGCCCGGGATCTCGGGCTGGCTTCCAGCTGGTTCTCGGTCCCCGAGCACGTCAGCTTTCCCACCAGCGGCGGCGAGACCGCTTACGCCCTGTACTACCCGCCGACCAACCCGCAGGCCGTTGCGCTGGCGGGCGAGCGCCCCCCGCTGCTGGTGCTGATCCACGGTGGGCCCACGGGTGCGGCCCAGGCGGTGCTGCGGCTGGGCGTCCAGTACTGGACCAGCCGAGGGTTCGCGGTGGTCGACGTGGACTACCGCGGGTCGACCGGGTACGGGCGTCGCTATCGTGAGCGGCTCGACGGCCGATGGGGGGTCGCAGACGTCGACGACTGTGTGGCCGCGGCCAGGTGGCTCGCGGACAGCGGGCGGGCGGACCCTGATCGGCTGTGCATCCGTGGTGGCTCGGCCGGCGGGTTCACCACGTTGGCGGTGCTGGCGTCCCACGACGCCTTCGCCGCCGGTGGCAACCACTTCGGCGTGTCCGACCTGGAGGCTCTGGCGCGAGACACCCACAAGTTCGAGAGTCGCTACCTCGACGGGCTGGTGGGACCGTACCCGGCCCGTCGGGACCTGTATGTCGAGCGGTCACCCATCCACCGGGTCGAGTCGTTCGACACTCCGCTGATCGTGTTCCAGGGCCTGGAGGACCCGGTCGTCCCGCCCGCCCAGTCGCAGCTGATCGTCGACGCGCTGCGTGCCAAGAAGGTGCCGGTCGCCTACGTCACGTTTCCGGGGGAACAGCACGGCTTCCGGCAGGCGGCGAACATGCGCCGCGCACTCGACGCCGAGCTGTCGTTCTACGCCCAGGTGCTCGGCTTCGATGTGCCGGCTGAGGAGGGCATCGACCCGGTGCATGTCGAGAACTTGCGAGCCCGCCGCTGAGGTGCGCCCGCACGGGTCAGGGGCGCCCACCGGCCGCGTCGACGAAGCGTTGGCGGGCGACCTGCAGGTGCAGGTCGCGGAGCCGGTCGAGTTGGTCGTGGGCGCGGGCCAGCAGCTCCTCGAGCGTGACCTTGGACAGCCGGTGCTCGGCCACGCTCGCGGCCAGCAGCGCCTCACAGCCGCAGGCCTTGGCGGCGACGGCCATTCGCAGAGCCTCCAGCTCCACCACGTCGGTGAGCGGCGAGCGGGTCACCACCGTCGCGTTGGTCTTCAGCCGCCCCACCCGTTCGACGACCGCACCGGCAACCGCCCTTGCCGTGCTCGCCTCCACGCCCAGGTCGCGCATGATCGTGAGCAGCGTGTCACGATCGGAGTCCACCTCGACGGCAAGCGCCCCCAGGGCCGCGCCCAGGTCCGTGCCCGCGTGGGAGTCAGCGGTACGACGGAACAGGTCCCGACCGGCGGTCGCCCCGGCGAAATGATCCTTGAGGTAGCTGTCCAAGAGCTGCAGCAGGTCCGGCACGGTCGCAACGATACGCGCCTACGGTGTGCGCGGGGAGCGACCCCGACACGGCAGGAGGGCCGATGACTGAGACGTTCAGGAAAGGCGACCGGGTGGAGTGGAACAGCCACGCAGCACCGCAGCCGGGACGGTCGAGGAGAAGCTCACCTCCCGCACCGAAGCCGGCGGCCGTACTGTCGCCGCCTCTGTCGACGAGCCGCAGTACCTGGTACGCAGCGACAACGGCGGTACGGCGGTACACAAGCCAGAGGCGCTGCGCCGACTCTGACCGCCGTACGGTGAGCGGATCCCCACCTCGGATCAAGGAGACCCCGTGACCCTGACGTTCTCGCAGGCGCCATTGTCGACATCTCGCCGCACGGAGGTCAACTACGATCTGCAGGGGCCCGAGCACCTGCTGCTGTTCGATAGGTTCCCCCGCCGGGTCCGCGCGGTGTTCGGCGGCGAGACCGTCCTCGACACCGACCGTGGCCGGCTACTGCACGAGTCCAGCCACCTGCCGGTGCTGTACGTCCGCGACAGCGACGTGCGCGACGACCTGCTGCGCCAGACCGAGCACACGACGTACTGCCCGTTCAAGGGCGACGCGGCGTACTGGTCGGTCGTGGCCGGCGGCAGCGCACGCGAAGACAGGGTGGCCGAGAACGCGGTGTGGGCCTACCCGGACCCGATCGAGCAGGCGAGCTGGTTGCGCGGGTACAAGGCCTTCTACCCGGCGGCCATGGACGAGTGGTGGGACGAGGACGAGCAGGTGCAAGCCCTTCGCGACCCCTATCACCGGGTCGACTCGCGGCACACCAAGCGTCGGGTGCGGGTGCTGCACGGAGCCGACGTGCTGGCGGACTCCGACCTGGCCGTCGCTGTCCGAGACCGGGCTGCCCAATCGGTACTACCTGCCGGCCGACGACGTCGACTGGCAGCGCCTGGAGGCCAGTGAAATGACTGCGCACTGCCCGTACAAGGGCGACGCGGCGTACTGGTCCCTGACGCCCTCGGACGGGAGCGACCCGGTCGCCGACGTCGCGTGGTCCTACCGCGAGCCGTTCGAGAATGCGCTCAAGACCAAGGGGCACCTGTGCTTCCTGCACGACGACCTCGTCACCGAGGTCGACGGCGAGCAGGTGGGCTAGAGCCTCCGCGCAGCCGCAGCGACTAGAACGTGTGTTCGAAGGTCGGCTAGGGTGCAATCATGCCGGTCGCGCTGCAGCCGTCCCTGCTGGACGACATCGCCGAGGCCGAGCTGGGTCGGCTCTGCGCGGGCACGGAGCGGACAGTGCTCGGCCGCGGCGCGTGGGTGGACGTGCACCCGGGGTGGTTGAGGGGCGCCGGGCTGGTCTTCGAGCGCCTCGCCGACGCGGTGCCATGGCGGGGGGAGCGGCGCCAGATGTACGACCGCGAGGTCGACGTCCCCCGGCTGCTGTGCTTCTACGACGAGGGCGAGCCCCTGCCCGATCCAGTGCTCGACCAGGCACGCGCGGCGCTGAGCAGTCGCTACCTGGCCGAGCTCGGCGAGCCGTTCCGCACCGCCGGTCTGTGCTATTACCGCGACGGACGCGACAGCGTGGCATGGCACGGCGACCGGATCGGGCGCGGCCGGCGCGAGGACACGATGGTCGCGATCGTCTCGCTCGGGGCAGCAAGGCCGCTGCTGCTGCGCCCGCGCGGCGGTGGCAGCAGCCTGCGGTTCTCGGTCGGTCACGGCGACCTGTTGGTGATGGGTGGCTCCTGCCAGCGCACCTGGGAGCACGCCATCGCGAAGACGACCCGCCCGGTGGGACCGCGGATCAGCGTCCAGTTCCGTCCCCGTGGGGTCCGCTGAACCCGCACCGCCCGCACCTGCTTGACCAGCCGGGTCCTGCTGGGCAGCCCGGCCCACCACCAGTCATCCACCGCAAGCAACACTGGACCGTCCGGACAGCAGCTGGAGCAGGTCGCGGCTTTGCCAGGTCGACTTCACGTGCGCTGCATGTCGACGAAGCGCGAGTAGTGCCCCTGGAACACCACCACGATCGTGGACGTCGGGCCGGCGCGGTGCTTGGCGACGATGACGTCGGCCTCGCCTGGGCGGGTGGACTCGCGTTCGTACATGTCCTCGCGGTGCAGCAGCACCACCATGTCCGCGTCTTGTTCCAGCGATCCGCTTTCGCGCAGGTCACTCAACAACGGTCGCTTGTCGGTGCGCTGCTCGGCGCCCCGGTTCAGCTGGCTGATCGCGACGACCGGGATCTCCAGCTCCTTGGCCAACAGCTTCATCTGCCGGGAGAACTCCGACACCTCGAGCTGGCGGCTCTCCACCCGCTTGCCGGAGGTCATCAGCTGCAGGTAGTCGACGACGATCAGGCGGAGGTCGTGGCGCTGCTTGAGCCGGCGGGCCTTCGCCCGGATCTCCATCATCGTCATGTTCGGACTGTCGTCGATGAACAGCGGCGCCTCGGAGACCTCGGCCATCCGCCGCGCCAGGCGTGACCAGTCGTCCTCGTTCATGGTGCCGTTACGCATGTGGTGCAGTGGGATCGCCGCTTCGGCCGACAGCAGTCGCATGGTGATCTCGGTGCGGTTCATCTCCAGCGAGAAGATCGCGCTCGGCATCTGGTGTCGCAGCGACGCCGACCGGCAGATGTCCAGCCCCAGGGTCGACTTCCCCACCGCCGGTCGGGCCGCGACGATGATCATCTGGCCCGGGTGCAGTCCGTTGGTCAACGCGTCCAGATCGGCGAAGCCGGTGGGGACACCGACCATGGTGCCGTCGCGCCCCTCGATGGCCTCGAGCTCCTCCAGCGTCCCCGGGATGATCTGGGACAGCGGGAGGTAGTCCTCGCTGGCACGCTTCTCGGTGACGGCGTAGACCTCTGCCTGCGCGCGGTCCACCACGTCATCGACTTGACCCTCACCGGAGTAGCCCAGCTGCGCGACCTTGGAACCGGCGTCGACGAGCCGGCGCAGAATGGCCTTCTCCCGCACGATCTCGGCGTAGTAGCCCGCGTTCGCGGCGATCGGCACCCCCGCCGCGAGGGTGTGCAGGTAAGGCGCTCCGCCGACGCGCACCAGCTCGCCGCGACGCTGCAACTCGGCGGAGACCGTCACCGCATCGGCCGGCTCACCACGCCCGTACAGGTCGATGATCGCGTCGTACAGCGTCTCGTGCACTGGCCGGTAGAAGTCGACGCCCCGGACGACCTCCACAACGTCAGCGATGGCGTCCTTGGACAACAGCATCGCACCGAGCACGCTCTGCTCGGCGTCGTTGTCCTGGGGAGGGGTGCGCTCGGCGCCGGATCCCGTCCAGCCGTTGCCGGGGTCGCCGGGTCCGGGGCCGGGGCCGGGGCCGGGGGTACGGAACTCCGCCACGCTCATGGCACCGCCGCCTCCCCGCCGCTCGACCGGGCGGTCGTCGTCGTCGACGGACCGGAGCCGATGGAACTACCCCCGTGAAACTAGGTCCCGGCACCGACAGAGCCCATCGGCCTGCGCACGCTATGCCGCTTCGGTGGCCCGAGGGAAGCCTGCGGTCCACAGGCACTGTGGACACCCGCGTCGCGCCTGTGGATGAGGCCCCGGATCGATGTGCACAGCCTGTGCACCAGCCTGTGGACCGAGCTCCGGCGGCCGGCGGGTCATACCCTCTGACGTGGGCGAACGGTGGTCCGGGCATGTGGAGTCGAGAAAGTAGCGAGCCGGCGTGGCTGCAGCGCGAGCGAGCCGGACCGACTCCCCCGGACCACGGGGGGGGAATCGCCGAAAGCCGTGTCGACTAGCTATCGTCACCCCCAACTGCGGCACATGACCATTACCGACCCCGCTTAGAGGTGACCGGGTGCGCCGACCCCGGCTGCACGACGACGACCGAGCGATGGCACGCCTGGCGGTGCCGGCATTCGTGGCACTGGTCAGCGAGCCGTTGTTCCTGCTCGCCGACACCGCCGTCGTGGGCTTCCTCGGAACCGACCCGCTCGCCGCGCTCTCGGTGGCCGGGACGGTGCTGCAGACGGTCGTGGGGCTGTGTGTCTTCCTTGCCTACGTCACCACCGCCACGGTGGCCAGGCGCCTGGGCGCAGACGACCTGCGCGGAGCACTAGCCGACGGGACCTCGGGGGTATGGCTGGCCGCCGCGCTGGGGTGCCTGCTGGCGGTACTGACCGCAGGTCTGGCCGGCCCCGTGATCGCGGTCTTCGGCGTCTCCGGTGAGGTGAGCAGCCAGGCTGCGGACTACCTGCGCGTCTCGGCCATCGGGGTCCCCGCGATGCTGATGGTCCTTGCTGCTACCGGGGTGCTGCGCGGCTTGCACGACGCCCGCACCCCTCTTGTCGTCCTGGTAGCCGCCAACCTCACCAACATCGGGCTCGACGTGGTTCTCGTCTACGGTCTCGATCTCGGACTGGTCGGCTCGGCACTGGGCACCGTCCTGGCGCAGACCGGTGCCGCGGTGGCGCTGGTCGTCGTCGTCGTACGCGGGGCGCGGCGCCACGACGCCAGCGTCCGGCCGCACCTGCGCGGGGTGTGGTCGGCCGCAGGTTCAGGGCTTCCCCTGTTCGTACGCACGCTGATGCTGCGGTCGGTGCTGGTGGTGGCCACCGCGGTCGCGGCGACGATGCCGGCCGCAGTGCTGGCCGCGCAGCAGATCGCGGTCACCGTCGTGTCGGTGCTCGCCTACGCCCTCGACGCCATCGCCATCGCCGCGCAGGCGATCATCGGTCGACACCTGGGTGCCGGGGACGTGGCCGCGACCCGGCGCACGACCCGGCGAATGGTGGGGTGGGGCGTGGTCGGCGGGGCGCTCGCCGGCCTCGGGCTGCTCGCTGTCGCGAGCTGGCTGCCGCTGCTGTTCACCCCGGATCCGGATGTCGCCTCGGCCGCGGTGAGCGCGTTGGTGGTGGTGGCCCTGGTCCAGCCCGTGTCCGGAGTCGTCTTCGTGCTGGACGGGGTGCTCATCGGCGCCGGCGACGGGCGCTACCTCGCTATCGCCAGCCTGCTCACCACGGTCGTGTACTTGCCCCTCGCGGCCGCGGTGGTGGTGACCGGCGGTGGCATCGGGTGGCTGTGGGCCGGCTACGCGGCCTGGATGGTGGCTCGGGCAGTCACCTTGTCTCACCGGGCACGGGGCACGGCCTGGTTGCGTACCGGCGCGGTCGTGGGGGCCGCTGGCTAGGGTGCCAGCGTGGCCCCACTCACGGTCGCCGGTTCGGGCTGGGTCCTCGTGGCGGTGACCGTGTCCATCGACGTCGGGTCGTTCGACGTCGCCGCCGCGGCGGCCGGCTGGGCGCTGGTGTGCTGGGGCTGGTACCGGCTGCGGCTGGTGCAGCCGCCGTACGAGTGGGCGTGGCGGGTAGCAGCCGGCGCGGGGGTGGGGGCGCTCGCCGGCCTGATTCCCGGACCGGGCAGCGTGGAGCGGGCAGCCTCGCTCGGCTACGCGGCGCTCTCCGTGGCCGCGTTGTCGATCGGGGCGTACGCCCTGCAGCAGGCGGCGCACGGCGGCCGGGCCAGCGTGGCGGCGGGGCAAGCATCATTCCTGTGCTGGGCAGGTGTCGGTGTGCTGGCGGCCGGGACTGTCGGCACGGTGGGGTCCGTCGCCGCGCCGTCCTTCGACGGGCTGGTGCTCTCCGCCGCGCTGGTCGCCATCCTGCTCGCACTGTGGTTCGCGCTGTTGCAGATGTGCTGCGGGCGGCGACCGTACGTCCGGACCGCTCGCGCGCCCTGAGCCTGTCTCAGCCTGGGCGTACGTCGACGACGACCCCGGCGGCGACCTCATCGTGCACCCGAACGGTCACTTGATGGGTGCCAACAGACTTGATCGGCTGGCCGACGTCGATGCGTCGCCGGTCGACCTCGGGGCCACCGGCGGCAGTGATCGCCGCCGCGATGTCAGCCACGGTCACCGCACCGAACAGGCGGCCGGTGCCGCCGGCGCGCACCTCCAGCCGGACGGTCAGCGCCTCGAGCTCCGCCTTGATCTCCCCGGCCCGGCCGAGGTCGGCCACCTCTCGGAGGTGGCGTGACTTCTTCAGCGCCTCGATCTGCTTGGCGGCGCCCTTGGTCCAGCGCATGGCGTAACCACGTGGCACCAGATAGTTCCGCCCGTACCCGTCCTTGACGTCGACCACGTCGCCTGGCGCGCCGAGGGTCTGGACCTCGTGGGTGAGGATGAGCTTCATCGGGCGGCCTCCGTCAGCGGGTGGACGACGTGTAGGGCAACAGGGCCATCTCGCGGGCGTTCTTGATGGCGGCGGCGATCTGCCGCTGCTGTTGGACGGTCACACCGGTCACCCTCCGGGCGCGGATCTTCCCTCGGTCCGAGATGAACTTGCGCAGCAGGGTGGTGTCCTTGTAATCGATGTAGGTGATGCTCGCGGCCGTAAGCGGGTTCTGCTTCTTCTTCGGCTTGCGGATCACGGGTTTGGCCATACTGGTGCTCCCTTGCTCGAAACGGCGGGGTTCGGCGCGACGCGTCTCAGAACGGTGGGTCTTCGCTGCTGGAGGGCCCGGTGGACCACGGGTCGCTGCCTCCGGCCGAGGCACCAGGGCTCGCGGTCGCCCACGGATCGTTGCCGCCCTGGCCGTTGCCTGCCTGACCACCGCCCGCCGCGCCGCCGCCGGACTGGCCGCCGCCGAAGCCGCCGCCGGCCGCACCGGAGCGCTGGGTGCGAGCGACCTTCGCGGTCGCGCTGCGCAGGCTGGGGCCCACCTCGTCGGCGTCCACCTCGAAGACGGTCCGCTTCTCGCCCTCGCGGGTCTCGTACGAACGCTGCTTGAGCCGACCGGACACGATGACGCGCATCCCCTTCTGCAGCGACTCGGCGACGTTCTCGGCCGCCTGCCGCCACACCGAGCAGGTGAGGAACAGGCTGTCGCCGTCCTTCCACTCCCCCGACTGGCGGTCATAGACGCGTGGGGTGGACGCGAGCCGGAAGTTGGCCACGGCCGCCCCGGAGGGAGTGAAACGCAGCTCGGGATCGTCGACAAGGTTGCCGACGAGGGTGATGACGGTCTCGCCTGCCATGAGCTCTCCTGTTGGTTCGAGTGGTGGGGACTCGGGGTGGTGGGATTCGGGGTGGTGGATTCGAGTGGTCCGGCTCGCGGGCGAGTCAACCGCACGGCGCCGACAGCCGCCCGCGATCGTCCACAGCCTCAGCGGGCGTCGGGGCGGATGACCTTGGTGCGCAGCACCGACTCATTCAGTCCCAGCTGGCGGTCCAGCTCCTTGACCGTGTCGGGCTCGGCGTGCAGCTCGACGACGGCATAGATGCCCTCGGCCTTCTTCTGGATCTCGTAGGCCATCCGACGGCGGCCCCACACATCGACGCTGTCGACGGTCCCGCCGTTGTTGGTCACGAGGCTCAGGTAGCGGTCTAGGGACGGGGCGACGGTGCGCTCCTCGAGATCAGGATCGAGGATGACCATCATTTCGTAGTGACGCACGGCAGTCTCCACCTCCTACGGACTCGGCGGTCACGGACTGTCCGTGACAGGAGGATGCGTGCAGTGGCGCCGGCTCGGCCGGACCAACGGATGAGTCTAGCCGTACGCCGGCTTGCGGGTCGAACGGCTCAGCCGGCTTCGGCGAGTGCCAGCGCGACGAGCACCCGCAGGGTGGGTCCGAGTCCGGTCATCGGCGGGCACTGGTCGTCGGCGAAGATCTCGAGCAGCCAGCGCTCCTCACGGCGGGCACCGCCGGCAGCGACCATGCCCAGGTACCCCCCTGGCGCAGCACCTCGTGCTCGGCCGGGTCGCCGGGCACATCGTCCAGCCGATGCTCTGCCCACCCGCCGGTGACGACCCGCTCGGTGTCGGGGAACTGCGCCAGCGCCAACACGGCACCGAGCTCGAAGTACTGCCGCCACAGCTGTCCCGGTGCGGCGGCGGGGCGGCTCGACCCGTATCGCAGCGAGTGCAGGGTGTCCGCCCCAGCCGGCACCACCGACACCCACCAGGCCCCGGCGTCGGTCGCTGCGACGACTGCGGCTCCGACGGTCGCCAGGCGGTCCAGAGCGGAGGCGCGCGGTTTCCCGTCCAGCAGTCCCACTACCTGAGCCACCATGGCGTGCGACGCGTCGGACGGGCGCCGACCCGCGCGGGGGCTCCGGACGATCGAGCCGGCCTCACTGGACAGCACCGCGGCGACGTCCGGTGCGAGTGGCCGCCCCGCGACCACGGGCTGGTCCGCGTCGCTGCGCTTGGCGCGGTACTGGGCGCCGTCAGCCAGGCGCAGCAGGTCACCTGGGGTGCCGACGTGGCCGATGGGGTCGGACGTGGAGGCGACACCGCAGGACAGCCCCGCGCCCTGAGGCAGCTCCCGGGCCTGCTGGCACAGGTCAAGCAGCACGGGCAGCAGCTCATCGGTGCTGACGCCCTCGACCACGAGGGCGAACTCGTCCCCGCCGAGGCGACCAGCCAACGATCCGGGCAGCCGGGCAGCGGCCCGGCTGAGCAGCTCGGCGGTCCTGGTCAGCAACCGGTCGCCCGCATCGTGGCCGAGCTCGTCGTTGACCGGCTTGAGGGCGTTGACGTCACACACCGCCACCGACACCGTGCGACCCCGGAGCGTGTACGCGTCGATGGCTCGGTCCAGCCGCTCCTCGACGGCGCTGCGGTTGGCCAGACCCGTAAGCGGATCCAGTCGGGCCAGCACCTCCAGCCGGCGGGCGTGCGCGCCCTGGGCGATGCCGGCCGCGACCTGCGCTGCCACCGCCTCGGCGAAGTCGAGGTCGCCGTAGGTGAAGGGCTCCATGTCCGCGAAGCGGGTTGCGAACAGCTCACCCCACACGGCCCCGTCGAGGAAGATCGGCACGTCGACCGCGCTGTGCTTGCCGAGGATGCGCAGCAGCTCGAGCTCGCTGGGATGGGCTTCTGGATCCTCGAGGCTGGTGACGGCACCCCGACCGCCGGACTCGAGAAACTCGAGCGTGGCGTACTCGTTGATGGCGTACGTCTCGTGCTCGGGAAGCTCGCGCTCGGTCGGACCGAGGTCGCCGACGCTGACCAGGGTCCGGAGCACGCCGTGTTCGCGTTCGAACCGTTCGATGGAGACCGAAGCGGCCTGCAAGGCCCGCTGAGCGGCCGACGCGGTCCAGCGCAGCAGGTCGTCGTCGTTGGACGCCTCCGAGCTGGCCCTGGTGATGGCGTGCAGAGCGCGCAGCTGCGCAACGGCGTCAGTGCGGTTGACGCCGCCGTCGGTCGCGGGCGGTGCGCGCAGACTCATGGTCCTTCGATCGTGGGGCAGAAGGGCTCGCAGTGACGACAATCCCGGCGTCGGTTGCCCGGTCGGAGGATCAAAGCCCGCCCAGGCGGAGGATGCGTGGGTTGGTTCCAGCCGCCGCCGAGCGCACCATGGAGCAATGACCCTTCACCGCACCGGTGCGCTCGGCGTCCTGCTCATCAGTGCTGCGGCGCTCCTGCTCGCCGGCTGCGGGGGTGTGTCCGGGGACGCGACGGGTGCCCCCAACCAGACCGGTGACCCCACCTCCGCGCGCTCCGCCGAGCCCGGCGACGGCCAAGGCGGCGGCCAAGGTGGCGGCCAAGGTGGCGGCCGGGGTGGCGAGGGCGGTGGCCAGGCAGAGGGTGAGCACGACGGGCCGGCTGACGACGTGTCCGTACCTGACGCGCTGGACTTCTCCGCCGTTCAGGTCTCCGGCGCCGCCTTCGACGCCCGGGGGCTGGCCGGGACCGACACCGTGTTCTGGTTCTGGGCACCCTGGTGTGCTGAGTGCGCGGCGGCGGCGCCGGACGTCGAGGCCGCTGCGGCCGCCACCCCGGACGTCAGGTTCGTCGGCGTCGCCGGGCTGAGCTCGGACGTCGACGCCATGGAGACGTTCGTGGACGACCACGGGCTCACCTTCACTCAGCTCGCCGACAGCGACGGCAGCGTCTTCACCCGGTTCGGGGTCGCCCAACAGGACACGTACGTCCTGGTGAGCGCGGACGGGGACGTCGAGACCGTGCCCGCGTACGGCGACTCGGTCGACCTCGACGCGGCCATGGCCGACACGTTCGCCTGAGCCGTGTTCGACGGGCTGTACGCGCTGGCGCTCACCGCCGGACTCGTCGCCGCGCTGAACCCCTGCGGCTTCGCACTGCTGCCGGCGTACCTGTCGCTGCTGGTCGCTGCCGACGCCGGCGGCTCGCGCGGCTTTGCGGTTGCCCGTGCGCTGCGGTTGACGGCGGCGATGACCACCGGGTTCGTCGCCGTCTTCGGCCTGTTCGGGGCCGTCGTGGTGCCGCTGACGCTGTCGGTCGAGCGCTACCTGCCGTGGGCCACCGTGGTGATCGGGGTCGCGCTCGTCGGACTGGGCGGCTGGCTGCTGGCCGGGCGCGAGCTGACAGTCCGCGGCCTGGCGAGGGCCGGGGCCGCTCCCACCACGACGACCTGGTCGATGGTGGTGTACGGCGTTGCGTACGCCATCGCGTCGCTGTCGTGCACGGTCGGCCCGCTGCTGGCCATCCTCACCACCACCACCCGCTCCGGCGGCATCACCGACGGCGTGTCGGTGCTCGTGACGTACGGGCTCGGCATGGGCCTGGTCGTCGCTGTCTTGTCGGTGGCTGTGGCGCTGGCCCAGCAGGGCGTGGTGTCACGGGCGCGCCGGCTGCTGCCGTACGTGAACCGGGCCAGCGGCGCCCTGCTCGTCATCGCCGGGGCGTATGTCGCCTATTACGGCTGGTACGAGCTGCGGGTCTTCAGCGGCGGCGACACCGACGACCCGGTCGTGTCCGCGGCCCTGCGGGTGCAGGGCGAGCTCGCCCGGGTGGCGAGCAGCACCGGCGCCCTGACACTGCTTGTCGTGCTGGTCTGCCTGCTCGGGCTGGGCCTCGCGCTGGGTTCGCTGCGCAACCGGCAGCAGTCGGCGCGCTGAGCCGGCGGCTCCTCGTCGGGCTACTCCGCGCCGATGGCCTTGAGGACGTCGAGCCGGGATGCCCTGCGTGCTGGCAGCAACGCGGCCAGCACGCCCACGACGGCGGCGACCACCACGAACAGCACCAGCTGCGCCCACGGGATCGACAGCACGTCGAGGCCCTGGTCGGCGATGGCGCGCTGCAGTACCACCCCGAACACCACCCCCATGACGATGCCGAGGACCGCACCGAGAAGGGCGATGGCCACCGACTCCAGCCGGATCATCCGGCGCAGCTGGCGGCGCTGCATGCCGATCGCGCGCAGCAGCCCCACCTCCCGGGTGCGCTCGATGATCGACAGCGCCAGCGTGTTGACGATGCCCAAGACCGCGATCACGATAGCCAGGCCGAGGAGCGCGTAAACGATGCCGAGGAACTGGTTGATCTGCGCCTTCTGCTCCTCGGCGAACTCGGCCGGGTCCTTGAGCGTGACCGTCGGCAGGTCGTCGGTCAGGCCCTCGATGTCGGCACGGATGGCGTCGCGGTCGGCACCGTCGGCGAGGCTGATGTAGACCAGCGAGTCGGCCGGCTTGATCCCGGCCGCTTGCAGCGCATCGGTGGTGATCAGCCAGTCGGCCGGGATCGCCCCGCTGGGCGGGTAGGTGCCAACAAGCGTGAACGACTGAGTGCCCACCGGGAAGTCCATCTCGACCCGGTCGCCCACCGACAGCCCCTTGCCCTCGGCCTGCGCGGTCGTGGCCAGCACCGCATCGTCGGGGAGGGCGCCGAGCCCGCCCGCCGACGGGATGTTCAGCGCCTGCGCCAGCTGCTCGGGATCGGCGGCCCCGACGAATGCCTGGGAGCCGTCGATGTCGGGGAACGCCTGCCGGAACTGCGCGACCGACTCGACGCCCTCGATCTTGCGGGCCTCCTCGGCGATCGCCGTCGAGAACGGCGTCTGGATGACGTTGGAGATCACAAGCTGCGCGGTCAGCGTCTTGTCGATCGCCTCGTCGGTGCTGGCCGACGCGGACGCGCCGAGAATGGACATCAGCCCCACCAGGGTGAGCCCGATCATCAGCGCGCTGGCGGTGGCCGCGGTACGCCGCGGGTTGCGCCGGGCGTTCTCGGTCGCGAGAACCCCGACCGAGCCGAACACCCGCCGGTAGCCGACCCCCAGGCCGGCCACCACCGGCCGACCCAGCACCGGGGCGACCAGTGCCACCCCCAGCAGGATCGCCAGCATGCCGAGGCCGATGAACGTGAGCCCGATGCCGCCCGAGCCGGCGAAGCCACCCACCATCGCCGCCACTCCCGCCAGACCGAGCAGCACGCCGACCAGCAGCCGGCGGCGCAGCGACGACTCGGGCAACGCCACGTCGTCGCGCATCGCAGCGACCGGAGCGATCCGAGCGGCCCGCCGGGCGGGCAGGTAAGCCGCGACGAGCGTCACGACGACGCCGACCGCGTACGAGACCGCGATCGTGCGCGGCTCGAGGGTGAGCGACGCCCCGCCGAGGTCGAGCCCGAACGTCGCGAACAGCACCCGCAGGCCCAGGGCCAGCAGGTACCCGACGCCGAGACCGAGAGTGGAGGCGATCAGAGCCACCACGAGGGCCTCGGCGAGCACCGCCCGGTTGACCTGGCGCCGAGAGGCGCCGAGTGCTCGCAGCAGGGCCAGCTCGCGGCTGCGCTGGGCGACCAGGATCGAGAACGTGTTGACGATGAGGAACGTCCCGACCACGACCGCGACCGCCGCGAAGACGAGCAGGAAGATGTTGATGAAGCCGAGGACCTCGCCGACCGCGTCCTCGTTCTCGGCGGCGAAGTCGTCGCCGGTACGGGCCTCGACGCCCGCCGGGAGCACCTCCTGAGCAGCGGCGGCCAACTCCTCCTGCGACACGCCCTCGGCGGCGTTCAACGAGATGCCGGTGTAGACGTCTCGACGGTTGAAGAACAGGTCCTGGATCGCCTGGTCCTCGAAGATGGTCAGGGTCGCGCCGACCAGCCCCCCCTCCGAGCCGAACGCGATGGTGCCGCTCAGCGTCGCCGTCATGACCGGCTCGGCGCCCGGCGTCACGAGCTCCACCTGGTCGCCGACCTCGTAGCCGGCCTCCTCGACGGTGCCCTCGTCGATGGCGACCTCGGAGGCCCCGTCGGGTAGCTCCCCCGCGACCAGGGTGGTGATCGGTTCACCGGTGATCGCCTGGGTTTCCGTGTAGTTGAACGCCAGCCCCGGCGGCCCGTTGCCGCCGACCAGCTCACCGTCGGCGCCGATGACGAAGACGCCCAGCACCTGGTCGTACCCGTTGGCCGCGGCCACCTCGGGAAGGGCGGCCAGGTCGGCCTCGACCGACTCTGGGATCGTGCGCGCGTCCTCACCTGCGCTGGTGAAGTCTCCGCCGCCCTGGGGCAGCACCTCGGTGTCGGCAGTGGTGCCCTTGATGATGCCGCTGAAGGCTCCACCCAGCGCGTCGGTGAAGATGAACGAGCCGGCGACAAAGGCGACGCCGAGCACGATCGCGAAGCCGCTGAGCGCCAGCCGCAGCTTGCGCGCCAGCAGGTTGCGCAGGCTGAACCGGAGCATCGCTCAGCGCTCCGCGGCCGTGCCGGCGACCTCGCGCGCGCTCAGCTCCTTCATCTTCTCCAGCACCGCATCCGAGGTCGGCCGGCGCATCTCGCCCACCACTCGGCCGTCGGCAAGGAAGACCACCCGGTCGGTGTACGCGGCGGCGATCGGGTCGTGGGTGACCATGACGACCGTCTGATCGAACTCGTCGACGGTACGGCGCAGGAACCCCAGCACCTCCGCGGTCGCGGCCGAGTCGAGGTTGCCCGTGGGCTCGTCGGCGAAGACGATGGCCGGGCGGCTCATCAGCGCCCGGGCGCAGGCGACCCGCTGCTGCTGGCCGCCGGACAGCTCGGTCGGCTTGTGCCCGAGCCGGTCGGCCAGGCCCACCGCCTGGACCACGGTGTCGTACCAGTCCTGGTCGGGCTGGCGGCCCGCGATCGCCAGCGGCAGCACGATGTTCTCGTGCGCGGTCAGGGTCGGGACGAGGTTGAACGACTGGAAGACGAAGCCGATCCGGTCACGCCGCAGCGCGGTCAACGCCTTGTCCGACAGGCCGTTCAGGGGCGTCTCGCCGACCGTGATGTCGCCGGACGTGACGCTGTCCAGGGCGGCCAGGCAGTGCATGAGCGTCGACTTCCCGGAGCCCGACGGTCCCATGACCGCGGTGAACTCCCGCGCGGCGAAGTCGACCGATATCCCATCCAGGGCACGCACCTCGGTCTGGCCGCCGCCGTACACCTTGGTCAGGTTGCGCGCGCTAGCCGCGGGTGCGCGGTCGGAGGCGGCCGTTCCGGTCGCGGTCGCGGTCTGCGTCATGGGCTCCTCCCTCGACGCCGGTGCACCCGCCGCGCACCGACTCTGCCGGGCACGGTATCGCCCTCCTAGGCTGGCGGCATGTCCGTTTCGTCCCGCCAGCCACGGCGCATCGGCGCCCACGTCGACCAGGTTGACCCGCTCGCCGAGGCGAAGACTCGATCGGCCGACCTGGTGCAGCACTTCCTCGGTGATCCGCAGGGTTGGAAGGCCCCCACGGTGGCGTACGGAGGGGGCGCCGAGGCGTTGCGGGCGGCTGCGGCCGAGGCCGGCGTTGGGGTGTACGTGCACGCGCCGTACGTGCTCAACGTCGCTACGCTGAACAACCGGATCCGCATCCCGAGCCGTAAGCTGCTGCAGCAGACCGTCGATCTGGCCGCGCGGGCTGGCGCGCTGGGAGTGGTCGTGCACGGTGGGCATGTGTCGAAGGACGACGACCCCGAGGTGGGCTTCGACAACTGGCGCAAGTGCGTGGAGCGCACCGACCTGAAAGTCCCGCTACTGATCGAGAACACCGCCGGCGGTGACAACGCGATGGCTCGCCGGCTCGAGCGGATCGCCCGACTGTGGGAGTCGGTGGCCGGCGCACAGGGGGATCCGGTGGGCGCCGGGCGGGTCGGCTTCTGCCTCGACACCTGCCATGCGCACGCCGGCGGGATCGAGCTGGCGGAGGTCGTCGAACAGGTGCTCGCCATCACCGGGCGCATCGACCTGGTGCACGCCAACGACAGCCGGGACGCGTTCGACTCGGGAGCCGACCGCCACACGAACCTCGGCAACGGCAACATCGACCCGGACGAGATGCTTGCAGTCGTGCGCGCGGCGGCCGCCCCGATCGTCGTCGAGACACCGGGAGTGGACGGGCAGACCGCCGACATCGCCTGGCTGCGCGACCGGCTGTGAGCCGCGCCCCCGCACCCGGACCGATCCCGCGCCATCCGGGCCGTCCCCGCGCCGCATGCCTCGACAAGCCTTCCCGCCGGCGCCGGACCGGACCACCCACAGCCCGCCGGCCACCTCGCCCGGAGGGGCTGGCAGCCCACCCGGCGGGTCAACGTCGCCGGCCGCCGCACTAGCCTCGCTGCGCGTGAGCGCGCCCGCCCCGACGAGCCAGGTGGCCGTGCACCCCATCGACACCGCAACACACCTCGCCTACCTGCGGTCCCTGCGGTCCCTGCGGTCCGCGAGCTTCCTGCAGACTCCTGCCTGGGGTCGGGTCAAGACCGACTGGCGGGCGGAGTCGCTGGGCTGGTACGACGCCGACCGGCTGGTCGGGGTCGGGCTCGTGCTGCACCGGGCGATGCCCATGATCGGTCGCTCACTGGCGTACCTGCCGGAGGGGCCACTGCTCGACTGGGCCAGCCCGGCGGTGTCCGGCGACCTCGACCGGTGGCTGGACCCGCTGGTCGCTCGGCTCCGCGACAGCGGCGCGTTCGCGGTGCGGATGGGCCCGCCGGTCGTCACCCGGCGCTGGCAGGCGGCCACCGTCAAGCAGGCCATCGCCGACCCGGTCCTGACCCGTCTTGGTGATGTTCCGGCCGACTCCGCCGACGCGTGCGGCGACGCGGTGGTCGAACACCTGCGCCGCACCGGCTGGCGGTTGCAGACCGCGGACGGCGGCTTCAGCACCGGCCAGCCGCGGCACGTCTTCCAGGTTCGGCTCGAGGGACGCGATGAGCACCAGCTGCTCGCCGGCATGAACCAGCAGTGGCGCCGCAACATCAAGAAGGCAGCCAAGGCCGGGGTCACCGTGCGTGAAGGCGACCGCGACGAGCTGACGGCGTTCCACACCCTGTACAGGGAGACCGCTGCCCGAGACCATTTCACACCCCGTCCGCTGGGGTACTTCCACACCATGTGGGACGAGCTACGGGGCGAGGAGCCCGACCGGCTACGGCTCCATCTCGCCGAGCACCAGGGCGGCCTCGCCGCTGCCACGTTGTCGATCCGGGTGGGCGAGCACGTGTGGTACTCCTACGGCGCGTCGTCGACGAAGTACCGGGACGTCCGCGGGTCGAACGCCGTGCAGTGGCAGCTGATCCGGGGCGCGCTTGCCGACGGGGCAAGCGTGTACGACCTGCGCGGCATCACCGACACCCTCGACGAGGCCGACCCGCACCTCGGGCTGGTCCAGTTCAAGGTCGGCACCGGCGGCGAGGCGGTCGAGTACGTCGGCGAGTGGGACCTGCCGCTGTCCCGGCTGCTCTACCGGGCCTTCGACCTCTACCTGCGGCGACGCTGATGCCGTTGACGCTGCGGGTCGACGGTCCACGCTGGCGGGACCACCTGCGCCATGTCGCCGAGGAGTTCGGAGCCCCCGGACAGTCGGTCGTCCCGGTGACCAAGGGGAACGGGTACGGGCTCGGGTTGGCCAGCCTGGCGCGGCGGGCGGACTGGCTCGGCGTCGGGACGGTCGCCGCCGGGGCCTACCACGAGGTTTCGGGCCTGCTGTCCCGCTTCGGCGGCGACGTGCTGGTGCTTTCACCTTGGCGACCCTTCCTCACCGACGTACCCCCGGACGACCGGGTGGTGCACACGCTCGGGCGCCTCGTCGACCTGGAGACGTTGGCCGAGACCCGACCTGGCTCGCGCGTGGTGGTCGAGACGCTGACATCGATGTCGCGCCACGGGCTGGGTCGCCACGAGCTGGCGGCCGCCGCCGACATGATTCGTACCGGTCGGTTGCTGCTCGAGGGGATGGCGCTGCATCTGCCACTCGCCGGTGACCATGAGCAGGAGGCGGAGGAGTGGGCGGCCGTGCTGGCCGCCTCCCGTCTCGACACCGCGACCCTCTGGGTGTCACACCTGGACGCTGCCCAGGTCGAGCGGCTGCGGAACCGGAGGGCGGGGCTCGTGGTCCGGCCACGAGTGGGGACGGCGCTGTGGCTCGGTGACCGAGGCGCGCTGCAGGTGCGGGCGACCGTGCTCGACCGGCACCCGGTCAGCCGCGGACAGCGGGTCGGGTACCGGCAGCGCCGGCTGCCGGCCGCGGGGACGCTGCTCGTCGTCGCCGGGGGCACCTCACACGGCATCGGCCTGGAGGCGCCGACCGGTGGGTCGTCGCTACGCCTGCGGGCGGTGGCGCTGGCCCGCGGTGGGCTCGAAGCCGCCGGGTTCGCGCTGTCCCCGTTCTCGGTCGACGGACGGCGGCGCTGGTTCGTGGAGCCTCCGCACATGCAGGTCAGCCTGTTGTTCGTCCCCGGCGGGGTAGCGGTCCCCTCGGTCGGCGACGAGATCGACGTGGACGTCCGGTTCACCACCACTACCTTCGACCGGGTCGTCCTCACCTGAGGCCGCCAACCGCACTGCGCGGGCTGCCTGCGGAAGCCGAGGCGGGCTCAGCCCGGGCGGGGTCGCGCTCGGGCTCCAGGATGTCCCGCACCACCACCCCGGCGAGCCAGAGCTCGGCGACCACGCGGACCACGATCGCCACGGTGTACGGCTTGTCCGCCGAACCGGCGTCCACGGTCGCCCCCGACAGGGTCCACCAGACCGCGAGGAAGTAGCAGATCTCGCCGGCCTGCCACCACAACAGGTCGCGCCAGCGCGGCCGCGCCAGCACCGCGAACGGCAGCAGCCACAGCACGTACTGCGGCGAGTACACCGGCCACACCAGCAGTCCCCCGACGAGCAGCAGCAGCACCACCTGCGGCAGGCGGGGAGCCGGGGCGCTCAGCGCGAGCCCGAGGACCGCGACCGTGACCAGCGCAAGCGCGACCACGACGAGTGCGACCAGGCGCCCGGAGGAGATCGACAACCCGAACGACGAGCAAAGCCGCCACAGCGAGCCGTAGCCGATCCCCCCGTCGAGGGTGCGGTTCACCGTGCCCCACCAGACCTCCGGAGCGAGGAGCAGCACCGGCAGCTGCCACAGCGCCCAGACCGAGGCGGCGCCCACGACCGCGCCGAGGACCGGTCTCGTCCGGCCGGCCCGCACCGCCAGCGCCACCATCGCGACGGCGACGGCGACCGGCCACGACGCCGCCGCGACCGCGGTGCCGAGCAGCACCCCGTAGGCGACGGGGCGTCGGCGCGACCAGGCATACACCGCGCCGACCGCGAGCGCGGCGCCGAGCAGGTCCCAGCCGACGGTTGCCGACGCCACCAGCACCGGGGCGACCGCGAAGGCGGCCGCGTCGAATGGCCGGCGCCCCGACAGGCCGACCAGCAGCGCCCCCAGCGCCAGCGCGC
>Ga0183260_10000671_pt1 | contig 29069 bp, 23 predicted proteins | sample AntDrymUQ4972206_2_FD_129768 | JGI IMG/M metagenome (GOLD analysis project Ga0183260, IMG submission 129768) | Polar desert sand microbial communities from Dry Valleys, Antarctica - metaG UQ497 (22.06) (version 2) (version 2) | ecosystem: Environmental > Terrestrial > Soil > Desert | place...
CGAATGCTCGATCGCCCGCGTGCGCAGCAATGGGTTCGCTCTGCTGCCCCAACGGCACAGCACCGAGCACGAAATCACGGAGTTCGCCGGACGTTGCGTGGAGGTGGTGCGGAGCATGTCGCCTTGGCGGGAGGTGGAACTGGGCGTCGCGGTCGGCGTGGTGTTCGTCAGCGAAGGCGACGCTAGCGATGCACGCGGATTGATATGGCGGGCGGAGCAGGCTGCGGATCATGCGGCGCAGCGCGGCCGCGACCAGTTGGAGGTCTTCGACATCGAACATCACCGCGGTCTCGTCGAACGCTTGCACCTCGAGCAGGCGATGCGCGATGCGCTTGCCAACGACGAGTTCGAAGTCCACTACCAGCTGGAGGTGTGCAGCCGCGACGGTCGCTGGGACGCTGCAGAAGCGCTGTTGCGCTGGCGTCGCGACGGGAAGGTGTGTGCGGCCGACGAGTTCATCGCGGTTGCGGAAAGCTCGTCACTGATCCTTGCGCTGGGTCGCTGGGTGCTGGCGCGAGCGTGCCGCGACGCGGTGGCTTGGCCGCGTGACGTGAACGGGGAGCCTCTGACGCTGCGCGTCAATATCTCGGCCCGGCAGCTCGAAGACCCGTGCCTCGTCGCGAAGATCGCCGAATCACTCGAGCGTTCCGGATTGCCGCCGTCGCAGCTGTGCCTGGAGATCACCGAAACCACGCTGATGCGCGAGGGCATTGACGTAATCAAGGTGCTGCGCGAGCTCAAGGCGCTCGGCGTGACACTCGCGATCGACGACTTCGGTACCGGTTATTCGTCGCTGTCGTACCTCAAGCGCTTCCCGGTCGACGTGCTCAAGATCGACCGGAGTTTCGTCGCCGGGTTGCCGAAGGACCGCATGGATGCGGCGATCGTGGCGGCGGTCGCGACACTCGCGCATGCGGTCGGCCTCGACGTGGTGGGCGAAGGCGTGGAGAGGGTCGAGCAACAGGAGGCGCTCGCGGCGCTGGGCGTGTATCGCTTGCAGGGGTGGCTATACGCGAAGGCATTGCCGCAAGACGAGTTTCTCGCGCTGGTGGCGAAGCCTCCGGTGGCTATTTCATTCGACGGCTGAAATTCGCTGCGGTTGCTTGCGGCGCCTCGCTCCTCGCTCCGCATGACAGCCCCCGTGCTCGATCAGCATCGCCCGACCTGCAAAGCTCGGTTATCGTCGCGATCTGCCGCCGGAGAAAGCCATGCGCACTTCGCTTCCGATCCTTCTTGTTGCGTTGACGTGCAGCGCAGCTGGGCTGGCTGCCGATCGCATCACCGGCCACGCGTTCGCCACGCGCAGCGAGGTCTATGCGCCGCATGCCATCGCCGCGACCTCGCACCCCCTGGCGACGCAGATCGCGCTCGACACGATGCGCGCCGGCGGCAGCGCGGTCGACGCCGCGATAGCGGCAAACGCCGCGCTCGGACTCATGGAGCCAACCGGCAACGGCATGGGCGGGGACCTGTTCGCCATCGTGTGGGATCCGAAGTCGAAAAAACTGCACGGCTACAACGGCTCGGGTCGCTCGCCGCAATCCTTGACGCTCGCCGAGTTCGAGCGCCGCGGGCTCAGCGACATCCCCCCACACGGACCGCTACCGGTGACGGTCCCGGGTGCGGTCGATGGCTGGTTCGCGCTACACGCACGTTTCGGCAAGCGCACGATGGCGCAGAACCTCGCGCCGACCATTCGCTACGCGCGCGAAGGCCATCCGGTCGCCGAGACGATCGCTCATTACTGGGCGCTGTCGGTGCCGCGCCTGTCGAAGTGGCCGGGCTTCACCGAACAGTTCACGATCGATGGCAAGGCGCCGCGACGCGGCGAGATGTGGCGCAATCCGAATTTGGCGAACACGCTGAAGAAGATTTCGCGCGGTGGCCGCGACGCGTTCTACAAGGGCGACATCGCGCGCACCATCGGCGCGTACTTCAAGGCCAACGAAGGTTTTCTTTCCTACGAGGATTTCGCCGCGCACAAGGGCGAATGGGTCGAACCCGTCAGCACCAACTATCGCGGTCACGACGTGTGGGAGCTGCCGCCCAACGGGCAGGGCATCGCGGCGCTGCAGATCCTCAACCTGCTCGAACCCTACGACCTGGCGAAGTTCGGATTCGGTTCGCCGGAACACGTGCATCTGTTCGTCGAGGCCAAGAAGCTCGCTTTCGCCGATAGAGCACGCTGGTACGCCGACCCTGCGTTCTCCGAGAAATCTCCGGTCGCGCGCCTGATCTCCAAGGACTACGCGCGATCGCGCGGCAAACTCATCGCGCTCGACCGCGCCGCGCGCGAGGCGCAGCCCGCGACGCCCGAGGAGCTCGACGACGGCGACACGATCTATCTCACCACCGCCGACGCCGACGGCATGATGGTGTCGCTGATCCAGTCGAACTATCGCGGCATGGGCTCCGGCATGACGCCGCCGGGACTCGGTTTCATCCTGCAGGATCGCGGCGAGCAGTTCGTGCTCAAGAGCGGGCACCCGAATTCCTTCGCGCCGGGCAAGCGACCTTTCCACACCATCATCCCGGCGTTCGTGACGAAGAATGGCAAACCCTGGCTGTCATTCGGCGTGATGGGCGGCGCGATGCAGCCGCAGGCGCACGCGCAGATCGTCACCAACCTCATCGACTTCGGCATGAACCTGCAGGAAGCCGGCGACGCGCCGCGCAACCAGCACGATGGATCGACCGAGCCGGCCGGGCAAGGCACCGTGATGAGCGACGGCGGCGAAGTCGATCTCGAAACCGGTTTTCCCTACGCGACCGTGCGTGGCCTGATGGAGCGCGGCCACTCGGTGCGCTTCGCCAATGGACCGTATGGCGGTTACCAGGCGATCATGGTCAACCCGCACGGTGGCTGGATCGGCGCCAGCGAATCGCGCAAGGACGGCCACGCCGCGGGGTACTGAAGGTCGTTCGGACGTTGCGGCTTCCATCGCGTCGCCGCCGCCAGTGCCGTCTGGCTGACAATTGCCCGATGACCAGCTCCTGCTTCATGTCGCCGCCGTGACCACGACGCCGCCCGCCGCCCGCCGGATTGGACCGCCTCTGGCTTGGGTAGTCGTCCTGTTGGCGCTGCTGCTCGGAGTCTGGTGGTGGTCGCGAGCGCGCGACGACAGCCCGGTTGAGGTCACAGGCACGACGCCTCCAGATTCCCCGGTCGGCGACGGCACGCCGCCGCGTGAAACACCCGCGCGAGCCGCGACCGCGGCGCAGTCGCCACCGCCAACGTCGAGGCATGAAGGTTCCGATCCCGAGCCCGCACCGCGCCCCGAATGCCTTGCCGCGCGACGGCGCGAAGCCGCTGAGGAAAGCCTTCTGACGGCATTGACTGCGGCTGAGCGTGACGCCGTCGTCGAGTCTGCCGCGCGTGCCGCACACGGAGAGGAGCGCGCGGCGATGCGGGCAGTGGAAGCCTGCGAAGGTCTCGCGGACACGGATACCGTGCGTTGCATGCTCGCCAATGGTCTGGAGCGTGCCGGCGAGGTGTTCGCTCTTTACCGCGCCGAGCAAGCCATCGAACGTGCGTACCTGCGCAAGGCGCATCAAATTGCTGCGCGCGGCGACGCACGATCGCTGCTCGCGGCGGCGCACATCCTGCCGTTTGCCGAGGCGAGCGCATGGAGCAACGGGACGACGCTCGAGCGCCGACCCAAGGCGATCGAGTGGCTCGTTCGCGCCCAGCGCTCGGGGCGCGACGACCCCCTCGTGCAGTGGGGCGTGATGGCGTTCAGGGACTTCGGTGCCGAACCGGTCGCGACGTCGCGCGAGGCTCGCGCCGCGGCTATCGAGCGCCTGCTGGCGCTGGATCCCGACAACGCCGCGGTGCACCTGCTGTCGGTGCAATCGGCATCGTCGGCGCAGCAATCTCCGGCGATGCCGTCGAATGCATCGCTGGAAGCCTCGGCGTTCCAGCGCCTCGCCGCCAGACCGCGCTATTTCAACCACGCACCCGGCGTGGCGACGCTGATCCTGGATGCCCTTCGGGACATGCCCACCGAGCCGGCGTTCCGTGCCGCGGCACTGTTGTCCGATCGCGACCACGCCACCGCGACGCATTGCGCCAGCGACGCCGACATCCTGCTGTCGTCGCACCTGATGATAGCCACCGGGGCGGCTAACGCCACATCTCCAGCCTTCTTTGCCGGCATGCCATGCAAGGAGGAAGCCATGGCGTCCGATGACCGCCTGCGTCGCAACTGCCTGGCATTCTCCCGCCGGCTGCATGCCACCGCTACAACCATCTTCGAGCGCAGCATGGGTGCCGGGATCGCGCGCCGTGCCGCATCCTCCGCTGCAGAACGAGCGCATTGGCAGAACCAGTGTCGTCGCCAGCGCTGGCAGGTCGAGCAGTACGCCCGCGCCATGCGCGCGATCGATCCGTACCTGTACAGGCGCATCCTCGCGCAGGGCTGGCGCAGCGGAGACGAGGTCTCGGGCATGGAAACCGTGCTCGACGAAGCTGGCATTCCCCTCGAGCCTCCCGCCAACTGGACTTTTCCCGGCGAGCCCTCGCGCTGAACCCCGCCTCCGTGGCTTGCTTGTCGCGCGCGGCGTGGCGGCTTAGCCTTGCGCGTCCCGACCCTGTGGAGCGCTCCCGTGCTGACGATCCTGATCGCAAGTTCCAAGGGCGGCTGCGGCAAGACCACGCTGACTACCAATCTTGCGGCGGCGTACGCGCAGAATGGCGCGCAAGTGGTGATCGCGGACGCGGATCGGCAGCGCTCGTCCACGCGCTGGTGCGTCAAGCGTCCCGCGAATCTGCCCGGCGTGTTGCCCGTGGACGCGACGCGCAAGCGCTGGCGCGAGGACGTGCCGCACGATGCCAACGTGCTGCTACTCGATGCCCCGGCCGGAACGCGCGCGCGCGACCTCGACGACGTGCTCGATGCGGCGCACGCGGTGCTGGTGCCGGTGATGCCGTCGCAGATCGATCTCGAAGCGACCGCGGATTTCCTGGAAGACCTGCGCGATACCGGGCGCGTACGCAAGGGCAAGCTTGCGGTCGGCATCGTGGCCAATCGCCTGCGGCCGTGGACCACGAGTTCGCAGCTGGCGGTGGACGCCATGCGCGAGTTCGGCCCACCCGTGGTCGCGGAGATCCGCGATGCGCAGGGCTACGTGTTCCTGACCGGGCTCGGCAAGAGCATCTTCGATTACCGCTCCGAGGAAGTGCGCAAGCACCAGGCCGACTGGCTGCCGATGGTCAAGTGGCTCAAGCAGCACGCCTGAGCGATGAGCGGCGGCGCCGTGCGGAACGGCTTGTGCGTCGTGGTGTTGAAAAATCATGCCCTCCACCGTAATCGTAGCGGTCGCGCTCGCGTGCGCAAAGTCAGGCGGACTTCGCCTGCGGTGACTTCGCCTAGAATTGGCGCGCATGATCAGTAACGATCTCGATGTCGCCTTGGCGCGCGCGACACTCCAGCGCATGGGGCGCGTGCAACTGCGCAACTATCTGCAGGACGACGCTGCACTGACGCTCGAGCGGTGCCTGACTGAGGAGGTGCCCTGGAACCTCGGCGTACGCGAGAACGACGAAGTGCGCACGGTGCGGGCGGACGAGCTGGCGGCGATGGACAAGGAGACCCACGCGGCGCTGCTTCGACAGGTGCAGGAGGCGGCCCGCGGCAAGTACGCGTTCGCCTACGAGAGCTACATGATGGTGCCGGCCTACACGCGCGGTGACGACCCGGGCCTGTTGCTGCATCGCGTGCTCGAGTTCCTCAACAGCCCCGAGCACATCGCGTTCCTGCACGCGCTCACCGGCGACTCGCGCATCCGCCGCGTCAACGCGCAGGCCACACGCTATCGCCCCGGCCACTTCCTGAAGCAGCACAACGACATGCACCGCAGCGATGGGTATCTCTATGCGTACGTCATGAACCTGACGCGCGACTGGCAGGCGGACTGGGGAGGCGTGTTGCACTTCATCGACGCGCAGGGCGCGATCGAACACACCTTCATGCCGATCTTCAACAGCCTGACGCTGTTCCGCGTGCCGACCGACCACATGGTGAGCCTGGTGGCTCCCTGGGCCGAGCGGCCCCGCATGGCGATTACGGGCTGGTACCAGAGCTGAGGCGGGTGAAGAATGCCGATGAGCGGCAACTTCGCTGAATCTGCGCCTAGCAGGAGTGGGCACACCGCACCGCTTCGCTGTTTATCCCGGGCAGCGGAGTCTATGCTCGAAGGCATCTTTGTCTGGGCAAGACCATGCGCAACCTGATCGCACTTCGGACACTCTTGGCCACAAGCGCTGCGCTGTGCGCAACGATCTCGATGGCCGCGCCCGCGCGCCTCGACCTTGCACCCGTCGCCCGGGAGGATCGCCTGACCGAAGACCTGCTGAGACCCACGGGCACGCCGCTGCGCTACGCGCAACTGCGCGAAGTACGCGTGGTCATGAGGCGCGGCGTTTCGTCGCAAGGTGCCTGGTCGGATGCACGCGACGCGCGCGGAGCGCCGGTTCGACGCTGGTCGCTGACGGTGAGCACCCCGAACGCGATTTCGCAGGACTTTGGTTTCGCGCATCTGTTCCTGCCACATGGCGCGAGCCTGGTACTGCGCGCAGCGGACGGTAGCGTCGCTGCCGGGCCTTATACCGATGCGATTGTCAATGCGGGCCGACGCTTCCAGACCGGACTGGCGCCAGGCGACTCCGCCACCATCGAGATCGACGTGCCGCTCGCATTGCAACGGCACCTCAGTTTCGAGATCGACCACGTCGCGCCGGCGCATCGAGACATTTTCACGGTGGCCGACGAGGATCTCGCCAAGTCGGGAAGTTGCAACGTCGACGTGCGCTGCCCGCAGGGCGCACCGTATCCGGACCAGATCAACTCGGTCGCGCGTTACCGGTTCAGCGGTTTGCTGTGCACGGGTGCGCTCATCAACAATACGGCGAACGACCGCGCGCCCTACTTCCTCACTGCGAATCACTGCGTGGACAACCAGACGGAAGCGTCGTCCATGGTGTTCTACTGGAAGTACGAGAACCCGACCTGTCGCGCACCCTTCAGCGGTGCTTCCGGAACCCCCATTCCGCTCGCGGGCAACAGTATTGAACAGGTGGGCGGCGCTGACCTTCGCGCCACTCTGAGCGATTCCGATTTCACGCTTGTGCGCTTGCGCGCGGCGCCCCCGGTTGCTGCCAGCGGTTTCCTCGCGGGCTGGGATCGGCGCAACCTCGCGCCTTCATCGGCGTTCACGATCCACCATCCGCAAGGCGACGAGAAGCGCATCAGCTTCGACAACGAACCCTTGCAGATCTTTGACCGGCCGGCGCCCGGTCTGTCCTTCGGCAACAGCTTCCTGCGCATCGTCGATTACGAACTCGGCACCACCGAGGGTGGTTCGTCGGGCGCTCCCCTGTTCAATCCGGAGCGGCGCATCGTCGGCCAGCTCGCCGGCGGCGCCGCACTTTGCCGCGTGCCGCAGGGCGATGACTATTTCGGCAGGTTGTTCACGTCGTTCGTGCGTGGCCCCACGCCTTCGACACGTCTAGGCGAATGGCTCGATCCCGCCAACACCGGCGTGCAGACACTCGACGGCGTGAGCATTGCCGGAGGGTGCGCGCCGCCCGCCGCAACGTTGACGGCGCCCAGCGTCGTGCGCGCGGGAGAGCCGGTCGATTTTGTGGTGACCTTGCCTGCCGGTACCTATCGTGTCGAATGGGACATCGATGGCGATGGCATTGTCGATCGCGTGCAAGCCGCGGCCAGCGGCACGGTACGCCTGCAGCCCGTCTACCCGCGCGAAAACAACCACTCGGTCACCGTTCGCGTTATTGGTGCGGCCAATTGCACCACCACGCTGCAACGAGCGCTGGTGATCGAGGGTCCGCGTGTATCAGTCACTGCAGCGGGCGTACCGCAGCAGCTGTGCGGCGACGGCGACGGCATCCTGGATCCGGGTGAACGTTGGCGCGTGCCGGTGCTCATCCGCAACGATGGCGCGAAGGGCCTGACGGATGGCCATGCGGTCCTCGCGCCGGCCAACCCGGCAACGGTGCGCATCGAAACGCCGGCGCTGCCGATCGCATCGCTCGGCCCGAACGGGCTCTCGTTGGTCTCCTTCGTGGACTTCGCGATTCCGACCACCGCGACCTGCGGTTCGGTCGCGTCGATTCGCTATGTCGGAGCGCTGGATCGCACGGCGTGGTCGACCGAGCAGGATTCGACGCCGATCGGACTCGGGTTGGGCGGCGCCGGGACGTGCAACGTGGTCGAATTCTGTCCCGCGCAGATCGTGCCGATCGCGCCGCAGGTCGGGTTGTTCGTCAATCCGACCCGCTTCGGCAACGGCATCGGTACCTTCGTGACCGACAACCCGGATCCGGCACCGCCCGTCCTGTTCGGTGCGTGGTTCACCGGTACGACAACCCGCATCCCCGTCTGGTACACGATGCAGGGAGCGCTCGAGGACAATCGCTCGGACGTGGTCATCCGACAGTTCCGGCGCACCAGCCAGACTCCGTTCGCAATCGCAGGCACGATCATCGGGTCCGGGCAGGTCACCTACATCGGTCCCAACGATTATCTCTTCACCTTCGCCGTCAATGGACGCACGGGTGCGGAGCGGCAAAGCCTCGGCGTCCCTGACACCAGCGTGGTGCCCGATCGCACGGGTGTGTGGGTCTATCGGCCCGAGGAAGGTTCCGGATACGTGATCGACAATCATCGCAACGCAGGCACGCCGACCGAGCTGCTGATCGCCTTCATCTACGGCACCGACAACGAGCCGCGCTGGACATTCGGCGGGCGGCCGCTGACGGCTGCCTCGGCCGTCCAGGACTATTTCGAGGTGCATTGCCCGACTTGCCCCTCACTGGTTGACTTCCTCGACACCCGAGTCAATGCAGGCACGACGACGCCGACGTATTCTTCGCGCACCACCGGTTTCCTGTCGACCAACATCCAGTCGACCACGCCGGTATCGCTCGACTGGGTGCGCAACAACGTGCCCATCGAAATGATCTCGACGCCACGCAACTAGGACGCCCGCCCGCATGCCGAACCCTCGTCAGTGCATTCTGCTTCGCCACGGCCACGCCGAACCTGCGCTGCCGGGCCAGGCGGACCTTGATCGCCCGCTCACCCGCGATGGGATGAGCGAGGCTGCGGCTGCGGGCCGCTGGCTCGCGTCACACGATTTCAAACCTGCCCGGGTGTTGACGTCTCCCGCCGCGCGCGCTGACGCCACAGCCCGTGCCGCCTGCGCCGAACTCGACGCTGCCGCGGTCGGCATCGAAAGCGATGCCGCCATCTACGAGGCCACGCCGGGTGCCCTTTTCGACGTGATCGAACGGCATCAGCAATCGGGGCCACTGCTCGTGGTCGGGCACAACCCGGGCCTCGAGCAACTGCTGGGATTGCTCACCGACGGGCGCACCGAGGACGTGCGTGGCATGCCGACTGCCGGCATCGCCTGGCTCGACTGGCCCGACGGTGCGTCGCTGGAGCCGGGTGCCGCGCGCCTGCGCGCATTCTGGTCGCCCTGAAGCCCGCATTGCCGATGTCATGACCAGCTCGTCGGCGCGGTGATCGGCAGTCTGCTGATGCTCGGGATGCTTGCTTCCGCGACGACTGCGGGCTGTCCGGATCCCGACGACTCCCAGCGGATCGATTTTGACGAGAGTCGCGCGGCCGCCGGTTTCCTGGTGCGTGCCGGCGCGTTGAATGTGCGGGGTGACTTTGGGCGACTGCAAGGAACGCTGCGCGTCGGGCGGGACAGATCGCGTGCCTGCGTACGCACCGAACTGGATGCGGATTCGGTGGCGGTGGGTACGGACGCCCTCGGAGCCTGGGCTCGATCGGTCGACTTCTTCGACGCCGAGCGCCACCCGCGGCTGCGGTTTCGTTCGGAGCCGTTCGATCCCCGCGTGTTGCTGCGGGGCGGACGGATCGACGGCAAACTGACTTTGCTCGGCGTGACGCGCCGCCAGCAAATCCTTGCCCAGCGCGCCCGCTGCACCCAACCGCCCGCGGCCGTCTGTACCGTGCGCATGCGCGCCGCCCTGCGGCGCAGCGCGTTCGGGATGCGCGCGAGTCGTGGCATGGTCGGCGATCGCGTCGACTTGGTGCTTCGCTTCGAAGCGCCCCGCTCCGCACTGGACCTGATCCATGACCCGTCCCGGCACTGATCGGCTCAACGCATGCGCAATGGCGATTGCCGCGCTGGCGCTCGGCGGATGCGCGACGGTTGCCGCCCCCGATCTCGCGCGCGCCGCGCGCGAGATCGACACCATGCGTGACCGCACCATCACCTGTTCTCAACCCGACCGTTGCGCCATGTCCTCGCCCGTCATGGCCGTGGCCACCGGTGCGGCCAACCATCTGACGCTGCTCACCAACGGCCCGCAGGCTCTTGCCGCCCGCATCCATTTGATCCGCGCAGCCCGGCGTTCCATCGACATCCAGACATTCATCTTCGCGGATGACGACGCAGGCCGCCTCATCGTCGCCGAATTGGTCGAGGCGGCGCGCCGCGGTGTGCGCGTGCGCGTGATCTCCGATCAGCTCAATTCCCCCGACAACATCCGCATGCTCGCCGACCTCGCCCGCGTGCACGCGAACTTCTCGTTCAAGGTCTACAACCCGACCTTCCGCGAGGCGCGTACGGAGCCGCTCGAGTTCCTCGCCGGAGCGCTCTGCTGCTTCTACCGATTCAACCAGCGCATGCACAACAAGCTCTGGATCGTCGACGAGGTGGCGGGCATCACCGGCGGACGCAACATCGAAAACACCTATTTCGGATGGGGCGGCGAATTCAACTTCACCGACCGCGACGTCCTCGCGATGGGACCGGTGGGGTCCGAAATGCAGAAGTCCTTCGATGCGTTCTGGGCGCACGAGGCGACAGTCGAAGTGGGACAGCTCAATGATGTGGCGGCGCGGATACTGGACGAAGTCGACGGCAGGGCCGCGCCGATCGCCGTCGAGCGACTCCGCTATGCCGATGGCGAACGCGTCGGTTTGCTCACGGCGCGCGCCCAGGATGCCGAGTGGGCCCAGCGCAGGCTGGTGGATACCGGCATGCAGGTCGCGCAAGCGTCCTATTACAGCGACACGCCCGCGAAGCACCAGCGTGGTCGCAAGCGTGACGCCTCCGGGGTCGGACGCGACATCTCGCGACGCATCAGCGGGCTCATCGCCGGTGCGCAGCACGAGGTGCTGCTGCAGACGCCCTATCTCGTGTTGTCGGAGGAAGCAGAGCAGATTTTCGCGGATGTGCAGAAGCGCGCACCGAATGTGCACGTGATCGCCTCGACCAACAGCCTCGCCGCAACCGATTCTTTCGTGGTGTACGCCGTCTCGTTCAAGCATCGCCGCAAGTACATGCGCCGCCTCGGCTTCGAGATCTACGAATACAAGCCCGAGGCGGGGATGCGCCTGGAGAGCGACAAGCCCTACCTGCCGGACGGGGGGATCGACTGGCCGGGCGCAGGTGTGTTCCGCGCCCGCCGCCAACCCCTGCCGGTGGACCTCGATGGCAAGCGCCGCACCCTGCACGCCAAGTCGCTGGTGATCGACGAGAAGATCGGTCTCATCGGAACGCACAATTTCGACCCGCGTTCCGCGGACCTCAATACGGAATCGGGCCTGATCGTCAACGACGCCGCGTTCGCGACGCGCCTGGCAGAGAACATTCGCAGCCACCTCACACCAGAGAACTCCTGGGTGGTGGCCCCGCGCGAACCGGCACCGGTGACCGCCGTGACCGAGCCGATCGGCGCGGTCTCGGCCTCGCTGCCGGTGTTCGATCTCTGGCCCTTCCGGTACGCGACGAGCTTCGAACTCAAACCGGGCTGCGCGCCGTTGTCGCCCAGTGCGCCCGGTTTCTACGATTGCTACACGCCGGTGGGAGATTTTCCGGCGGTCAAGGTGCCGATGCGTACCCTTTACACACGTTTCGTCATCGCCTTCGGGGTAGGGTTGACGCCTATTCTCTGAAGCGGTGAGGGTCGGGTCCCGTTAATGAGTGACGGCGACCCCCTTATGGCGGGAGAATCCCGGACCAACATCAAACGCCCGCGCAGACCCAGGGGACGCCATGACCATCAGCATCACGATCGAACTCTCCGACAGCGACGTCGATCACTTCCAGCAGGCGTTGGTACGTGCCCGCGATCTGTCGGCCGACAAGAGTGCCGAGTCGATCACCGACGCCGCGCGCAAGTTGCTGATCGTCGCTTCGAAGACCGAGGTGCCGGACTTCATCGCGCAGCGGCTCGCCAAACTCGAGTCGCTGATCGCCATGGTGCACGACGAAGGCTGGGCGCTGCCCGAAGCCGACCGCACGCGCGTACTCACGGCCCTCATGTACTTCGCTGATCCCGCGGACGTGATCCCGGACTCGATCCCCGTGGTCGGTTATCTCGACGACGCGATCATGATCGAGCTCTGCGTGCGCGAGCTCAAGCACGAGGTCGAGTCCTACGAGGACTTCAACGAGTACCGCAAGCACGAGGCGCAGAGCCGCGGCGTGGACCCGTACAAGCTCGGTCGAGCGGACTGGCTGGAAGATCGGCGCCAGGAGCTCATGGATCGCATGCGGCGCCGTCGCGATCGCGACGGCTACAGGGCCCGCACCGGCGAGTCCGGACTGTTTAGGTTCGGCTGACCCTTGCCGCGCGCCCGATCCGCGCCGTCGCTGGAGCCGTTGCTTTGTTTTGCCGTGGCCGTGCTCTTGCAGCGTGCGAAGCGCATGACCCCAGCTGGCTCCAGTGCAGCGCAGGGATGCGCGGACCTAGAGCGAGCTTGCGCCCTTAGAGTGAGCCGAGCATCGCAGCAAACGACCGGGACTTGATGCGCCGCACCACAGCGCAAGAACGCGTCCATGCGGCTTGGCGTCCGGCCCGCACATCCATGTGCGGGCGTTCGCGGGGTCGCGGCAGTGCCGCGACAAGTCCCCGCTTACCCCGGTCGTTTGCGAGAAGCGCAGGGGACCGGAATCGCGGGATGCGATTCCGGCGAACGGCCAGGGCGCTGATGGTTTTGGTGACTTTTGACGAGACAAAAGTCACTCGCTCGCGGAGCGAGCGAAACGCTCTTGAGGTTGATGCGGCGAGAGAGGCGTCAGCGAGCGAGCGGCAAGATCGGACCCTCTCCCTCGGTCCCTCTCCCGAGGGGAGAGGGATGAAGTGCCACACGCCGCGAAGCGGACAGCGATCAGCGTTCAAGGATGGCGACTACGCCCATTCCGCCTGCCGTGCAGATCGAGATGAGGCCGCGACCCGTACCCTTCTGTTCGAGCAGCTTGGCGAGCGTCGCGACGATGCGCGCGCCGGTCGCGGCAAAGGGATGCCCCGCCGCCAGGCTCGAGCCGTTGACGTTGAGTTTCGCGGGATCGATCGAACCCATCGGCGCCGCCAGACCCAGACGATCGCGGCAGTAGTCGGCCGACTCCCATGCGCGCAGCGTGCACAGCACCTGCGCGGCAAAAGCCTCGTGGATCTCGTAGAAATCGAAGTCGTGCAGTTTCAACTGCGCGCTCGCCAGCATTTCCGCCACCGCGACGGTCGGTGCCATCAGCAAGCCTTCGCCGCCGCCGAAATCGACCGCCGCGACGCGCGCGTGCGTGATCCAGGCTTGCGCGCGCAGTCCGCGCGCCGCGGCCCAGTCGTCGGTTGCCAGCAACACCGCTGCGGCACCGTCCGTCAAGGGCGTCGAATTGCCGGCGGTCAACGTGCCATGACCCGAATGCCGATCGAACGCGGGCTTGAGCGCGGCGAGCTTCTCGAGCGTCGTGTCGGCGCGCAGGTTGTTGTCCCGGTCGATGCCGCGCAGCGGAATCACCAGATCGTCGAAAAACCCGGCGCGCCACGCCGCGGCAGCCTTGTGGTGCGAAGCGAGCGCGAGGGCGTCCTGATCCGCGCGCGCGATCTGCCATTCGCGCGCCATCTGCTCGCAATGCTCGCCCATGCTCTTGCCAGTGCGCGGTTCCGAGACCCCTGGCAGGCTGGGCTTGAGTTCGCCCAGCCCGAAGCCGCGCCACGCCGCGATGCGTTGACCCAGCGATTTGCCGCGATTGGTGTCGAGGACGCGGCGCCGCAGCCGGGCGCCGTAGACGATAGGCACGTCACTGGTCGTGTCGGAGCCCCCCGCGATGCCCGAGTCGATCTGGCCAAGCGCGATCTGGTTCGCGATGTGCAGCGTCGTGTCGAGACTGGTTCCGCAGGCGCGCTGCATCGTGATGCCAGGCGTCATCGGTGACAGTCCCGACGACAACGCGACTTCGCGTCCGAGGTTCCAGTCGGAGCTGTGCTTGATTACAGCGCCGAGCGCCACTTCGCCGAGCTGCACTCCGGTCAGCCCGAACCTTTCGACGACACCGCCGACCGCCTGCAGCGACAACTCGTAGTTGCCGAGTCCGACGTACGCGGTGTTGCTGCGGCAAAAAGGGATGCGCGTGCCGCCGACGACGGCGACGCGACGGGCGATCGTGGCATGCATGGCGCGCTTTTCTATGGTGCCATTGGATTGGCGGAGTTGGGCAAGTCTAGCTGTGCGTCTTCCTCGCGTTCGCCGGTTTCGCACGATGGCTCGGGCGAAGTAGCGGGCGCTACAACCGCATTCGCGAACGACCATGCATCGGGCGCGAAAAATGCGTCGAGCCAACCCCAGAGATACCAGCCCGCAGGATCGCGGGCGATGTGCCGGTCGAGATGTGTCGCCAGCTCCTGCATGACGTCGACCATGGGGCGGCCTGCCGCGATGATGGGCGCGCTCACCTCGAGAACCCGCTCTCGCGCGTCCTCCGACAGCCCGACGCAGAAAACCACAAGCGGCACGCCCGCTTGCGCGGCGATCTCGACAAGCCCATGGGTGAAATGCGTGGGCCGCCCGAGCAAGGTGACCGGGCTCAGCGAGTGCGTCTCGGTGGGCGGCACGTCGACCGCCCCCAGCACCGCCTGCCCGGTCGCCAGCGCCGCACCGATCTGCTTGCGCGCGCCGCCCCAGAAAATGATCGGGCCGCGTCCCGCACGAGCCGCGACGTCGTACCGCCATTCGCCGTAGCGCCGCATGAAAGGTCGGTCGCGCAGGCCCTCGCTGTCGATCGGGCGCCCGACCAGACGCGCGGGCCGGCCATGCTCGGCCATGGCCCGGATGCCCCAGAGGCCAGTGCCATAGTGAAAGAAGATCGCCACGTAGCTGTCCGGACCGCGTGGGAAGTCGCCAATGCGCATCAGGTGCCGGCGCATCCAGCGCGGTCCGCGCACCTGCGCAAGCGCGGCGTCGCCGGTCTCGAGCAGGAGATAGAGGCGATGTCGCCACGCCAGGTGACGCGCCGCACCTGGGTCGACTTCGCGCGTGCGCCGGATGCCCGCGAGAAACATCGCGACGCGTACGGAGAAGAGCGGCAGGTGGGCGAGGCCCCGATACACGGCAAACGTCAGGCGCCACGGCAGGACCAGCGCAACCAGCGGTAGCGCAAAACCGTGCAGCAGGTCGACCAGGTTGCGGCGAAAGGCCAAGGCATGCAGCGCCGAAGAGGAACCGGCGCACAGTGTGCCAGCGCAAGCCGACCGACGAAGGTTACGCACAAAAAAGCCGGACTCTCGTCCGGCTTCTTGGTCAGTCGGTCATCGCCGCAAAATCAGGGCGATTGGCCGAAGGTCGGGCGCCACAACTCGCCATCCTCGAATCCGCTATGGCCGACCAGTTCCATATCTGCCTCCGGACAGTAGCCGAGGCTCACCGTGCCGGTCTCGTAGTCAATCACTGGCGGCAGGCTCTCCGCATAGCAGTTTCGGCGGATCGACGGACTCGCGGTGCAGGTGAAACTCACCGTGCGTTCCTGCGAGTTGAAATCAAAGTCGATCATGTTGCAGCTGAACGTCGCGCCGCCTGGGGAAATGCTGCGGGTCGACGTCACCGCGGTCACGGTGTTGGCAGCGCACGCCACACTGACCTGCTGAGAGGAGATGCCGTACTGCACCGTTGCTGCAGGGCTGCAGGAAAATTGCACGGACGTCGGCCCGCACTGGAACCGGAGCTTGCGGTCGGAAAGCGTGAAGCGCACGTTCGTGGCGACGCTGCAGGTCGCAGGTATGGGTTGCCAGCCGAGGTTTCCGACCACGGAAATCGCCTGGCTAGGCGCGGCTGCGAGCGCAAGACCGAGCCACACAAGACCGCCGGCCAGCAAACGAATCGCGCTTTTCATGAGGAACGGCTCCAGCAAGATCTTCTAGATGGCCGGAGTATAGGGACTTCCGCCGATCCCTGTCCAAGCGCCTAACCTGAAAGAGTCCTTAACGCCACCTATCCGGACACGTTTACGGCACATCCCGCGAGGGGCGGGTGTGCTGTTCGAACACCTGATACCGGGAATCGTGCATTCCCAGGGCCGCATAGGTTTGCTGGGCGCCGAGATTGGCGCGTTCCACATAGAGCCGCAGGCCCACGACATCTACGACGGACGAGGCGAGGTTGGCGACGTGCGTGTGCAGCGCGCGATATACGCCCTGTCGTCGAAAGCCCGGCGCGACGTAGACGCTCTGGATCCACCACCAGAATCCTGCCCGCCAATCACTCCATTCCAGGGTCAGCATGAGGCAGCCAGCGGGCTGGCCCTCGCATTCGGCCACGAAGTAGCGCGCCCGTGCCGCGTCCGCGAGACCCTGAGCCACGCCGCGTTCCAGCGTGGCGCCATCGAGTTCGAGGCCCTCGGTCTCTCTCGCCATCGCCGCGTTGAAGGCGCAGAGATGAGCCAGATCCCCCGCGACGGCAGCGCGAACCAGGATTTTCGAGTCCGTCATGGCGCGTGTTTCCGGCGCGAAGTGCCGAGCTTGCGAGTAATCGTATTGCGGCCGAGGCCAAGGCGTTGCGCGGCCTGCTGACGATGTCCGCCGGTCAATTCGAGCGCCGCGTCCAGCAAGGCCTGATCGAAAAGGGTTCTGGCGTCCGCATACAACGGCTGATGCCCGGCACGCAGTGCGTCGAGCGCCCACTGGCGCAACGCCAGCGGCCAGTTGTTCTCGTCGCCCTGGCGCGCGGTTGCCAAGGGTGTCCCTGCATTCGGCCAGCGTGGCAGATCATCGGGAAGCACTTCGCGACCGGGTGCGAGCACCGCGAGACGCCGGCAAAGGTTCTCGAGCTCCCGCACGTTGCCTTGCCAGGTGTGTCGCGCGAGCGCGGCTTCGGCGGCGGAGGAAAAGCGTTTTGGTTCGACGTTGAGCTCGCGCGCGGCGTGTTCGAGGAATTCGCGCGCCAGCAGCGCCACGTCCTCGCGTCGTTCGCGCAGCGGCGGCACGGCGAGGCGCACCACGTCGAGGCGGTGCAGGAGATCCGCGCGAAAGCTGCCATCCGTGACTTTGAGTTCGAGGTCCTGATGGGTGGCGGCGACAATCCGCACGTCGGCCCGCAAGACTTCCCGCCCACCGACCCGATAGAACTCACCGCCGGCCAGCACGCGCAGCAGCCTGGTCTGCAGGCTCAAGGGCATGTCGCCGATCTCGTCCAGGAAAAGCGTGCCGCCGGCGGCCTGCTCGAAACGCCCGCTGGTGCGACGCGTCGCTCCGGTGAAGGCCCCGGCTTCGTGGCCGAACAGTTCCGACTCGAGCAACTCCGCCGGGATCGCCGCCGTGTTGAGCGCGACGAAAGGACCCTTGGCGCGAGGCGAATGACGATGCAGCGCGCGCGCCACCAGCTCCTTGCCGGTGCCCGTCTCGCCGACGATCAACACATCGAGTTCGGTCGGGGCCACTTTGCCGAGCACACGGAAAAGCTCGCGCATCGCCGCAGACTCGCCGAGCAACTCCGCGGTCTGGGCGCGCCGCTCGCCGCGCACGGCACTCGGAGACTCGCTTCCCGGGCCTGGCTTGACTGCGCGCCGCGCGATGGCCACCGCGTCGTCGAGATCGAAAGGTTTCGACAGAAACTCGAAGGCGCCACCCCGGAAGGCGCCGACCGTCGATGCGAGGTCGGTGAACGCCGAGACCACGACAACGGGCAACGACGGCACTCTTTCGCGCAACGCTCCCAGCACCGCGATGCCGTCGCGACCCGGCATGCGCACGTCGGTAAACAGCAGTGCCGGCGGCGCGTCGTCCTGCAACGCCTCCAGTGCGGCGTCGCCATGATCGAACTCGCGCACCTCGAAGCCGCCCTCGCGCAACGCACTCGCCAGTACGAATCGCACCGACGCATCGTCGTCGACTACCCAAATCTCATTCATCGGGTCACCTCGAATGCTTCTTGCGCTGGCGCCGGCACGGGCAGCAGCAACGTGAATACGGTGTGGCCCGGGCGCGACCGAAAAGACAGGGAACCGGCGTGCTCGCGCGCAATTTCCTGCGCGAGGGTGAGGCCGAGTCCCGTGCCGTCGCTGCGACCGGACACCAGTGGCAGGAACACGCGTTCGCTCAGCGCTTCGGTCACTCCATGGCCGTTGTCGATGATGTCGAGTCGCACCGCAAGGCGGTGCACGACTTCACCGATGCGCACCCCGTGTTCGACGCGCGTCCTCAGCCGGACCTCGTTGGCACTGGCTTCGAGCGCATTGCGCGCAAGATTCAACACGGCCTGGATCAACCGGTCGACGTCGCCTGCCAAGGTGGGGACACTCGGGTCGTAATCGCGCACGACACGAACAGCCCAACCCGCTTCCGCTTCGATCAGGAAACGCACGCGCTCGATCACTTCGTGGAGGTTGATCTCGACCAGCGGCTGCGGCGGTGTCGGGGTCAACAGCCGCTCGACGAGGGAGTGCAGGCGGTCGGTCTCCGCGCGAATGACATCAAGGTAGCGCCGCGCCTCGGGGTCCTCGATGCGACGCTCGAGCAGTTGCGCTGCGCCACGCAAACCCGCGAGCGGGTTGCGCACCTCGTGCGCGAGCCCCCGCAGCGAGGCATGCAACGCCGCAGGCAAGGCCTGCGCGGGATCGTCCCCGGCGAACTCTCCGACGGGAATGGCTTCCATCAGCACTTGCTCGCGCTGCCCGTGGATCTCTCCAATCGCAGTCAAGCTGATGTCGGCGAAGAGTTCGTGACCTTCCACGAGCGCAATCCGAGCCCGGGGCAACAGGATCCGACGGTCCTCGTGGCGGGAGCGCCGCGCGGCGTCGGCAAGCACGCCGGCCGTGGCTGCATCCAGCCACTGTTCCAGGCGTTGTCCGAGCAGTCGTCGTGGGCTGCGATGCAGCCACTGCACCGCCGCCGGGTTGACGTAGACCAGCGCGTCGTCGGCGCTGACGACCCACACCGGGAGCGCGAGCAGATCGAGGCAGTTGCCCCACAGGTACGCCGGCAAATTGACATCAACGGGGCGCATTGCACCATGTTAGAGCAAGCGTCGCGGAATCTTTTCCTTCAAACCGCGAAGTTGGTGCAAGTTGTCCGGGTCGGGATTACTCGAATCCGTTGAAGAACAGGGCACCCGCGTCCAGCGTGCAAGACGACGAACAGCCGACACCAGCCTCGCATTGTTCGAGGCCTTCGAGCACGCCGTTGCCGCAAACCGAGGGCGGGATGGTGCCAGCCACGCCTGCGTTATTGCGTGGAGCGGGAACGCCGTCCACGAAGTCAGTGCTGCACTGGTCGGTGTCGTCTCCCGCTTGCAGCGTGTTGTTGGGCGCGACGATGTCGAGCCGGCGGATGGCGGCGCGACCGAGTACGAGTCCCGTGGCCTGCAGGAATGGCGTACCAACCCCGGCGCTCGAGCCCGAGTAGTCGCCCCAAGCCAAGCAGTCTTCGGGGGACGCGTCAAAACAGACCTTGCCGCCCGATAGCGGAATCGGCACATCGAGCACCAGGTCCGGCATCAGACTGAAAAACGTTCCGGCCTGGCTGGTCGCGATCAGGATCTTGGACTGGATAGCACCGTTGCCGACCCCGCCCGGAAAAATCTCGGCGCCGATTGCGTTGCCGGCAGCGTCGTAGACCGTGATGCCATGCCCCCCGACCTGATTCTGACCCGCCTGGTGCATCTGGATCACCACGTATTGCGCGTTCGGCGATGCCGCAGCGCCGGGAAAAACCTCAACTACCTTCATGGAGTGAAAGGCCGCGAACGTCGGCGCGCTTGCTGCAAGACACGTCAGAGCCACCGTTCGTGCTGTCATCGAAACCCGCATCGTGGCTATCCGTTGGAGTCAGGCGAGCAGAATACTCCGAGCCTCGTTACGGTGAATCGCGGGAAGCCCCTGGTATGCCGGCCGTCAAGGCATACAGGATGCGCGCATCCGCCTCGTCGAGCGTATCGGCATCGATGCCGCGGAAACGGAGGTGGAACGCACGGACGGCCGCGGCGCGATCGTGCAGCGGATAGCCGATCGCGTGAAGCGCCAGCCACGCATCGAAACCCGTCGGCGGTTCGCCGGCCTCGGTCGCGGGCCAGATTCCGAATCCGGAATCGAACAACAACTTCCACGGAAACCGTTTGCCGGGATCGGACCTGCGCTCCGGAGCCATATCCGCGTGCGCGATAACCTGAGTCCGCGGAATCGCGTTGCGCGTACAAATGTCTTCGAGCAGCCGCACGAGGCTCTCGATCTGCGCGCGCGGATAGTCAGACTCGCCATCGTTGTCGAGCTCGATGCCGATGGATGCGGAATTGACGTCGGTGATGGTGCCCCAGCGGCCCGGGCCGGCGTGCCATGCGCGCAGTTCGTCCGACACGAGTTGGTAGCGCGCGCCGTCCTTGCCGATCAGATAGTGCGCACTCACCGGTCCGCCGCTGTTGCGCGTGCGCAGCGTGTGCAGGCTTTCGCGTACCGAATCCTGCGTGGTCGCGTGCAACACGATCAGGATCGGCTTGCGCGGACCGTGGTTGAGTGACGGAACCCACTGCGCCAGTGGATTGCGCGGCGGCGCGTGCGCGCAGCCGACCAGAGATGCGACCAGCAGAAAGAGAATGCCCGCGCGCCAATGCATGCCACCCATTGCAACCGCCCTCGACGCGCAACGCAAGCCACACGACCTAAGCCCTCCCCTCCGGGGGAGGGACGAAGTAAGCCCCTCCCCCTCCGGGGGAGGGGTTGGGGTTGGGGAGAGGGTACGAACTTGCGCGGTGCAAACTTTCCGAGCTGCCAACGAACAATCACCCGTGGGCAAGCTCTGCCCCTCACCCCAACCCCTCTCCCGCGGGGAGAGGGACTCAACGGCCTGCGCGCGATCGCGAAGGAAGTCGTCGCCCGTCAGAGTGCGTAGTACATCTGGAACTCGAGCGGATGCGTCGCCGCCCGGAACTTCGTCACTTCCTGCATCTTGAGTGCGATGTAGCCATCGATGAAGTCGTCAGTGAACACGCCGCCGGCCTTGAGGAAGTCGCGATCGCCGTGCAACGCCGCCAGCGCCTGGTCGAGCGAATGGCACACGGTCGGGATGTTGCGCTCCTCTTCGGGCGGCAGGTCGTAGAGATCCTTGTCCATGGGCGCGCCTGGATCGATCTTGTTGAGAATACCGTCGAGACCGGCCATGAGCAGCGCGGTGAACGTCAGATACCCCGAGTTGACCGGATCCGGAAAACGGATCTCGATGCGCCGCGCTTTGGCATTGTTGACGAACGGGATGCGGCACGACGCAGAACGATTGCGCGCCGAGTACGCCAGCATCACCGGCGCCTCATAGCCCGGCACCAGCCGCTTGTAGCTGTTGGTCGTGGAGTTGGCGAACGCGTTGATCGCGCGGGCGTGCTTGAAGATGCCGCCGATGTAGTAGAGCGCGTTCTGGCTGAGCCCACCGTAGCCGTCGCCCGCGAACAGGTTCTGCCCGCCCTTGGTCAGGCTTTGGTGCACATGCATGCCCGAACCGTTGTCGCCCACCAGGGGTTTGGGCATGAAGGTCGCCGTCTTGCCATTGCGATGCGCGACGTTCCTGATGGCGTACTTCATCACCAGCAACTCGTCGCCCTTCTTCACCAGAGTGTTGAACTTGGTGCCGATCTCGCACTGCCCGCCGGTCGCGACTTCGTGGTGGTGAACCTCGACGGTGATGCCGAGTTCCTCGAGCACGTTGCACATTTCCGCGCGCAGGTCGTGCAGCGAGTCGGTCGGCGGAACCGGAAAGTAGCCGCCTTTGATGCCCGGACGGTAACCCGAATTGCCTTCCTCGAATTTCCGGTTGGACGACCACGCACCCTCGCCCGATTCAATCTCGAAGCCCGCCGCCTGCATGTCGTTGCGCCAGCGCACCTGGTCGAACACGAAGAACTCGGGCTCGGGACCGAAGAACGCCGCGTCGGCGATGCCGGTGGATTTGACATAGGACTCGGCACGACGGGCCACGGACCGAGGGCAGCGCGAATAGGCCTGCATGGTCGCGGGCTCGAGCACGTCGCAGTGCAGAACCAGGGTCGCGTCCGCCATGAAGGGGTCCAGATAGGCACTCTCGGCATCCGGCATCAGAACCATGTCGGATTCGTTGATGCCCTTCCACCCGGAGATGGACGAGCCATCGAACATCTTGCCGTCCTCGTACACCGACTCGTCGAACTGGGAGACCGGGAAAGTCACGTGGTGTTGCTTGCCGAGCAAGTCGGCGAAGCGCAGGTCGACGTAGCGTACGTCGCGATCCTTGATCAGTTGCAGGGCTTTGTTGTCGGCCACGAGACACTCCATCCGGGGGAACTGGCTCTTGCTTCGCAATCGGCGTGCCACTGCGCAAACCGCGATGCAGCAGTGTTTCCGCGCGCACCACCGGCACCGATGCACGTGAATGGTGCGAAAGACGCACCGTTCGAGTCGACGGGCCCCCCAATGGTGCGGTGGTGACCCGATACACGCCGCAACGTGCGCTGCGCACCGCGTGCCGACAAGGACGGTGCGGTCTCGCAACGGGAACCCTAAGATCGCCGGCATGACCAACGCGCCTGGTTTGGACGAGCTCAGGCTCGCGCGCGAACATGCGCGCAGCGGTGATGTAGCCGCCGCACTGGCGGCGTACGCGCGTGCCGCAGGCGGCGCCGAGACGCTGCTCACGGCCGTGCGCGAAGGCGCTCGACTCGCGATCGCGCACGGCGCGGCGATTCCGGCCTTGCGACTGCTGGATCAGGGACTTCGCCTGCACCCGGGCACCGCAGATCTGCACGCGTTGCTCGCGGTGGCGCACCAGGCTGCCGGGCGCTTGCCCGCCGCCGCAGCCGCCGCGGAGCGTGCGCTGCAACTCGATCCTGCGGACGCGATCGCGGCTGCAGTGCTCGCCGGTCTTGCCCTGTCGCACAGCTCGCCGAGCGCGGCGCTGACCGCCACGGACGCGGCGATCGCGCGCCATCCCCAGGCGGCTGTGCTGTGGCGCGAGCGTGGCCGCGCGATGCTGGATCGCGGCGAGCCCACGGCTGCGTGCGCCGCGCTTCGGCAGGCGTTCGCACTGAATCCGCACAATGCGGCGACGCGCAGCAACCTCTGTCTCGCGAGCCTTTACGATGCCGCGCTCGACGCGACGGCCGTGCGGGACCTGCACCTCCAAGTCGTCGCCCACGCGCCGCAAAGTACGGTGGCTCTCGCCGCCGCGAGCACCATTGCGCGGGCAAAAGGCGAATTCTTGCGCGTCGGCGTGCTGTCCGCGGACCTGCGCCTGCACCCGGTGGGCATCTTCATGGGGGCGCTGCTGCAGCACGGGCGCAGCCATCGGATCGAATGGGTCGTGTACGCACATCACGCTCGCAACGATGCAGTGACTGTTCGGCTGCGCTCACGCGTCGCCCATTGGCGCGAAGTCGCCGCGCTGGACGACCGCGCGTGCATTGAAAGCATGCGCGCCGACCAGCTCGACGTGCTGCTCGACTTGTCGGGTCACACCGCCGGTGCGCGGCCGGGCGTGATTACCGCGCGCGTGGCGCCGCTGCAAGTCGCGTATCTCGGTTACCCGGCACCCAGCGGCGCACGCGGCATCGACGCAATGATCGCCGATGCAGTTGTGATGCCCGCCGGGAGCGAAGCCGGGTGGCCCGAGCGCATGCTGCGCCTTCCGCACGCCTTCCTTTGCTACGAGCCCTACCCCGACACGCCGGAGGTGGCAGCTCGATCGCCCGAGTCGACATTCACGTTTGGCAGCTTCAACAACCTGGCCAAGCTCGACGATGCGACGGTTGCGCTCTGGTGCCGCGTGCTCGCCGGGATCCCGCACGCGCGCCTCAAATTGTGTGCGACGACGCTGGGCGAGGCAGCGACTGCGGCGTTTACCCGCAGTCGCTTCTCCGCGCACGGCGTTGCGCCGGAGCGGCTCGAGTGCGTCGCACCGGTCGCCAATCCCGCGCAGCTGCTCGCGCGCTACGCCGAGATCGACGTGGCGCTCGATCCGCTGCGTTTCAACGGCGGGACCACCACGCTCGACGCCCTCTGGCAGGGCGTTCCCGTGCTCACGCTGCCGGGCGCGATCATGCCGGCGCGCATGGCCGCGAGCGTGCTGTCCACCGCGAACCTCACCGAGTGGATCGCCACGAGCGAGGACGACTACATCGCGCGGGCGGTGCAGGTCTCCCGCGCTCGCGCGCACCTGGCCGATTTGCGCGTGTCGATGCGCGAGCGATTGGCAGGCACCCCGCTAATCGACGGCGACCGTTTCGCAAATTCGTTCGCCACGTTGCTGCGCGCCGCGCACCCATCGCATGCGACGACTCGCTAACCTCCACGCCATCGAGCCCGGGGGATACGCGTGAGCGATTGGTTGCAGGCCTTGCTGCTGGGCGTGATCGAGGGCATCACGGAGTTCCTGCCGATCTCGAGCACGGGACACCTGCTGATCGCGGAGCGCTGGCTCGGCGCGCGTTCCGATCTCTTCAATATCTCGATCCAGGCTGGTGCGATCCTGGCGGTGGTGGCGATCTATCGCACTCGACTGTGGCAACTCCTGCGCGCCTTCGTCGGGGCGCCTGCGCAGGTGCCGCCCGTGGTCGCGAACGACGCAGCGGGCAGCGGGCAGAGCCCACGCGACTACGCGTACAAACTGCTGCTGGCCTTCGGCGTCACGGCGGTACTGGGTGTGGCTGTCAAACTGGCGGGATTCGAGCTGCCGACGCGCATCGCCCCGGTCGCGTGGGCCCTGATCATCGGTGGCGGCTGGATGTTGCTTGCCGAAAGTTTCGCCGCGCACCGCGCGCTGCGCCTGGGCGAGCGAACCGCGATCACATGGGTGGTGGCCCTGCTGGTGGGCGTCGCGCAGGTCGCGGCTGGCGTCTTTCCCGGCACGTCGCGTTCCGGCGCGGCGATCTTCGTTGCCTTGATTGCCGGTACCACGCAGCGCGCCGCAGCAACCGAGTTCGTGTTCCTCGTGGGAATTCCCACGATGTTCGCGGCGACCGGCTTCGAGCTCGTCGATGTGCTGCGCGAAGGCGGTGTCGGAGCCGAGGACTGGGGGCTGCTCGCGATCGCTTTCGTCGCCTCCGCGCTTACCGCGTTCGTCGCGGTCAAGTGGCTGCTGCGCTACATCCAGACGCACCGCTTCACTGCGTTCGCGATCTATCGAATCTTGCTGGGTGGCGCTCTGCTGTGGTGGCTCGCTCGCGCCTGAGCGTTGTCGCGCCACGCTTCAGCTCGATTCGGCGCCACGCACATCGCGCGCCAGCGCATCGAACGCCGCGAACGCGGGCGCCAGCGGCTCCGCGTACTCACGCCATGTCCCGGGTGCGAAGCGCGCTGCCAAAGTACGTGGGGGCCGCATCTCTGCCGCAAAGCGTGCACCCGGAACGAGTGGTGCGGTGCCGAGCAGCTCGCCTATCCGACGACCGCAACCTTCGGGTTCGGTCACCAACTCGCTGGAGTTGAATGCCAGCAGCGGCAAGCCGCTGTATTGCGCGGTCGCAATCAGGTGCTGCAAAGCGTTGGCCAGCCAGGGAGCCGCCTTGACGGGATCGGGCATCGGCCAGCCCGCGCGCGCGCCGAAGGCCAGCCAGTTGAGCAGCGCATCGCGCGGGTCGTCGGTCGCGAGAATAAGCGGCACCGCACCGAACACCGATTTGACCGCGGCCGACATGCGCGCGTCCCACGCCGGCAGCCAGTCGATCACCCGGGCGTCCTCCGCCAGAGGCAGTCGATCCAGCGCTCGTTCGTACTGACGAGCAAACAACTTGGCGTCCGTCTCGCTCATGCCGCCGACGTAACGTTCGGCTTCGAGCTTGCTGAAACCATCGTTGCGGCCGTCGCCCCGGAAACGGTCGGCCAACACGAAATAGCCGTTGTCGGTGAGCAGCGCCGCAATGAGATCCGCGCAGGAACCCGGGGTACCCAACAGCAGCGCAAGCGGGACGCGATCGACCAGCGGCATCGACGTCGGCTCACCTGCTCCCACGCCCGTGGCCGCCTCGCGATCAAGGGGTCGCAACAGCGGCGGTCGACCCGCGCTGCGCGCTGCCTGCGCGGCGCGCCAGTGCGCGAGCGCAGCGTTCCTGTCGCCGCCGAGATGCGCTGCGCAGCCGCTCAGTCCCAGCCACGCCACTCGTTGCGGGGGTGGCTGCAGGGTCACGTCGATCTGCTCCACCAGTGTGGTCGCCGTTGCAGCGTCGCCCCTGAGCAAGGCGGCGTTGACCAGCAATCCCGTGGCAGCGGCGTGGCGCGGCTCGCGCGTCAGCGCACGGGTGGCAAGCGTTTCTGCGGTTTCGAAATCGCCGGCGAACTCGTGCGCGACGGCCAGTGCCGCGAGTGCGTCCGCGTTATCCGGGTCGAGTTCGACCGAGCGCCGCAACAGCGGCAACGCCTCGGCTTCGCGGCCGCTCTGCATCAGTAGCCCCGCGAGCCCGCGCAATCCCTGGAGATCATCCGGCTGGCTCTCCAGGTGTTCGCGCAATGCCGCGACCGCAGGTTCGAGTCGACCCCCGGTGCGCAATGCCGCCACCCACAGATGGAAAACGTCCCGATCGGCCGGGCGCAATGCACGCAGCGTCGCATAGGCTTCGATGGCGGTCTCGACGTCGCCCTGCGCACGCGCGATCTCCGCGCGTTCCTCGGCCACCGCCGACGCCTGGTCGGGCAGCTCTCCGAGCCGTTCGAGACTTCGCTTCGCGGCTGCGAAATCGCCGCGCTCGCGCTGCGCGCGCAACAACATGCGCAACGTGCCGGGCGAATCGGGCCGCAAGCGCAATGCATTCTCGAGAGCCTGTTCGGCGAACGCCCACTGACCGTTGCCGAGCAGCGCGCGACCGAAACTCGCCTGCGTCGCGGAGTTGTCCGGATCGAGTTTGGTCGCGCGCGCCAGATACTGCACGGCGTTGGCGAAGTCACCGCGATCGCTCATCAGGTTGCCGTAACCAATCAGCACGTCTGCCCGATCGCGTTCGGTCAGCAACGCGCGCTTGAAGTTTTCCTCGGCACGCGCATCGTCGCCCTGGATCCGCGCGATGTGTCCCAGCGCGCTGTACGCCGAAGTCTGGTTCGGGTCGAGACGCAGCGCGGTCTCGAAATCGGCGCGCGCGGCGGCCCACTGGCGCGCATGGAACTCGATGCCCGCAAGGGTCACGTAGAAGGTCGCTCGATCGGGACGCAGCGCCACTGCCTGGCGCGCAAGTTGCAAGGCTTCCCCGATCGCGCCGCGCTGGCGACGCACCACCGCAAGCAGGTGCAGGCCGTCAGGATCCTCGGGGTTGAAGCCGAGCCATTCGCGATAGCGGGCCTCGGCCTCGGCGAGACGGCCGCTCTTGTGCAGTTCGTAGGCTTCTTCGAGCATCGGCAGGCGCGCCGCCAAGCGGCGCAGGTGAACAAGTTGGGCCGCGTAGTTTGCCAGCTTTGCCACCGCGGGCTCGCCGTGACCCGGGTCGCCCGCGCCCCCTCACGCGCTTTCGGCTACATTACGCGCCCCGAGCGCGCCGGCCCTGCGACGAACCACGCAGAACCGGCGTCCTGCCGAAGGCAGGAGTGGGAGTCGAAGCGGACTTTCGATGCCGCGACGCGCTCCAGCGCCATGCAGTTTTCCAAAGGACTTCCTGATGCGTAACGCACCATTTCTCGCGCTGTTGGCCGCCTTGTCGCTGACTGCGTGCAACCGTTCCAGCGAGCCTGCGCCCGGCGCAAATCCGACTGCTGCTTCCGTGACAAACGAAGTCGACGGCGCCATCACCGGCACGCTGACGACCGCAGACGGCGCTCCCGCGACGCTTCCGGAAGGCGCAGTGGTGACAGTCCGGCTTCTCGACGGAACACGCAGCGACGCGCCGCCGGCCGAAGTGCTCGCGGTGCCCGTGGCTTCAACCGGTTCCTTGCCGATGACCTACTCGCTCCCCTACGACCGCAAGACGGTCGAGAAAATGGCGACCTACCTCGTCGACGCCAACGTCACATTGAACGGTCAGTTGTTGTTCCTGACGCAGGCGCGGCTGCCGGTCCTGACACAAGGCGCGGGCAAGACAGCGGACATCCCGATGATCCAGGGCCTCGCCCTGACGGCGCCCGCGACCGAAGCCGACGATGCCAAGCGCCTGTACGCCGATCTCCAGGCGCAGCTCGGCGCGATGAAGCGGCTGGTTGGCGACCGCATCGTAGGCGAGACGACGATCGGCTGGGACGCATTCGCCGACACCACCGGCGTGCGAATGGTGCGCGAGAACGTCGTGTATGGCGAAGCCGGCGGCAAAGCCACGTTCCAGTTCGCGTATCGCGACGGCAAACCGTGGGTCGCGATCAAGGAACAGGGTGGCAGCAAGACGACGATCGCGTGGGACAAGTTCGGCAACGTGGTGTTACGCGAGGTCGAGCGTAGCGGCAACATATCCGAGGCCAGCGAAGCCGTCGCCGCCGAACTCAAACGCGGCAGCGACGCCGCGCTAGTGATCGTCGCCGCGAAGCTCTGAATAACGCGGACACGACGTGCTGCGCGATCCAGCAAAGTTTGTCCGCGGCCGTACACCAAAGTTTGACCAAGCAAGGGAACGCTTCTCACCTTCTCCTTTCCGTTGAGTGGGGTGCCGCTGATTCGATCACCGGTACTTCACAAAAAGCCTCTGAGTTAGATCGAGTGAATCGCCCGGCTTCTGTAGACTCTTCGAAGCGTCGCTTCGATTATTGCTTTTCGAACTCTAGGAAGCCTCTGAACAACCCATCGATTTCGCCGTTATCTGATTCTGGTTGAAGCGAAATTCCGGGTTTGTGCAACATTTCGGGCCGATTTAGGCGCGATCGAGCGCGCCTTCCCGGCCTTA
>Ga0183260_10000673_pt1 | contig 28988 bp, 29 predicted proteins | sample AntDrymUQ4972206_2_FD_129768 | JGI IMG/M metagenome (GOLD analysis project Ga0183260, IMG submission 129768) | Polar desert sand microbial communities from Dry Valleys, Antarctica - metaG UQ497 (22.06) (version 2) (version 2) | ecosystem: Environmental > Terrestrial > Soil > Desert | place...
AAGCGGCTCGACCGCTCCGGTGAGAAGAACCTCAACCCCTTCGACACGCACGCGATCGAGGCTGCGATGCAGCTCAAGGAGGGCGGCGAGCTCGCAATCGACGAGGTCGTCGCCGTGACGATGGGACCTGAAACCGCCGTGCGGGCGCTGCACAAGGCTGTCGCGCTTGGCGCCGATCGCTCGGTTCATCTGACCGACGCGGCGCTCGAGGGCTCAGACGTCTGCGCCACGGGGTACGCCCTCGCCAAGGTGCTCGAGTCCGAGAGCCCGGACCTCGTCCTGCTCGGCCAGCAGTCCGATGACGGCGAGTGCTACACGATCGGAGCCGTGGTCGCCGACCATCTCAAGATGCCGTCGCTCACGCAGGTGATCAAGATGGACGTCGCCGACGGCAAGCTGCGTCTCGAGCGCCAGGCCGAGTACGGCTACGACACCGTCGAGGTCGAGCTGCCGGCCGTGATCAGCGTCGGAGACGCGATCAACGAGCCGCGCTATCCGTCGCTGAAGGCGATCATGGGTGCGAAGAAGAAGCAGCTCGACACCCGCGGCGCCTCCGACGTCTCGATCGAGGCCGACCGCGTCGGCGAGCAGGGCTCGCGTACCACGGTGCTGGAGATCAATCCGCCGCCCCAGAAGGAGGGCGGGGAGATCATCGAGGACGAGGACACCAACGAGACGGTCGAAAAGCTCGTCGCGTGGCTCGAGGAAAGGAAACTCCTGTAATGGCCGGCATACTGGTCTACGCCCTACACGACGACGAGGGCAACTTCAACAAGAACTCGCTCGGCGCGATCTCCGAGGCCGCGAAGCTGGCCGCAGAGCTCGGAGCCGAGGCGGGAGTGGTGGTGGTGGGCGACGTCTCCGACGAAGCCGCTGCCGGGCTCGGCGCCTATGGCGCCAAGAAGGTCCACCGCGCCAAGGAGGTCCCGGAGGGACTTGCGCAGCCGGTCGTCGACGTGATGGCGAAGGTGATCGCCGACGACGGCTACTCCTACGCACTGTTCGGGGGCGGCCTGCTCGGCTTCGAGGTCGGGGCAGGGCTGACCGCCCGGCTCAACGCCGGCGTCACGATGGAGGTGACCCAGGTCAAGGTCGCTGACGGCAAGCTTGTCGCGGAACGCCCGGTGCTCCAGGACTCAGCCATCGTCGACGTCGGCTACGTCGACGAGCCCGGCATCATCATCGGCCGTCTCAACGCCTTCGACCTCAGCGAGGGCGATGGCGGCTCGGCCGAAGTCGTCGATGTCGATGTCGAGCTCTCGGACTGGTCGACGAAGGCGAAGATGGTCCAGCGCGGCGAGGCCCGCGGCGAGGACGTCAACATCGAGGACGCTGACATTCTCGTCGGCGGCGGGCGCGGGCTCGGCAAGGCCGAGGGATTCGAGCTCGCCGAGGCGCTTGCCGGCGCGCTCGGAGGCGCTGTGGCGGCGACCCGGGCGGTCGTCGACGCCGGCTGGTACCCGTATGCGGCCCAGATCGGCCAGACGGGAAAGACCGTGGCGCCGAAGCTCTACCTCGCGGCCGGGATCTCGGGAGCGATCCAGCACAAGGTCGGGATGCAGAACTCCGAGAACATCCTCGCGATCAACAAGGACCCCAACGCCCCGATCTTCGAGTTCGCCGACCTCGGCGTCGTCGGGGACCTGCACAAGATCCTCCCCAAGCTGACCGAGGCGGTTCAGGCCAAGAAGGGCGGCTGAGCCGCCAGGCGACGGGCATTGCCCGTCGCCTCCCTCCCGGCGCGTGGTCGCGGTCTTGCGACCGCCGCGGCGCCGATCCGCGCTCCCTACCATGCGCGGCTTCCAAAGCGGCCGGCTGCAGATCGCGGCCGGCCGGCGAACCCACAGGAGGACTACATGGACACGATCAAGACGCGTCTGCGGGTCCCGTCGCCGGCGATGGCGGTCGCGATCGTCGCGCTCGTCGTCGGCATGGCCGGCGGCGCCTACGCGGCGAAGAAGATCGGAGCTTCGGGACTGGCGAAGAACGCCGTCAAGACGAAGAAGATCGCCGACAAGGCCGTGACCACCGCCAAGGTGGCCGACAGCGCCGTGACGACGCCGAAGCTCGATGCGACCGAGCGCTCCGAGGCGTTTCACGTCAACGTCTCCGATCCGACGCCGCTGTCGACGACTGCGGGCCCGTTCGTCGACGGTGACCGCGTCGCCTCGCTCGCCGTGCCACCCACGACGGCCGGAAACGGTCGTTTCGTGGTGACGTCGCAGGTTGACCTCGGCAGCGACGGCGCCGCCGGCTCGGTCACATGCGCACTGCGCGACGACGGCACCGTGGTCTCGCGCGGCAGCGCGACGCTGGATGCCGCGGCGACGTTCCAGGACACGATCTCGCTGACCGGGATCGTCGACGGCGGCGCGATCGACGTCGCCTGTCAGTCCGACACCCCCGGCAAGGCGCGCAGCCGCGTCCTGATCGCCAACCGGGTGGCGAGCGCGACGACTCCGTAGCGACGCTGCGAGGGTAAATGCGAATCGCGTTGAGAGTGGGCCGGCAATCGCCGGCCCACTCTTCGTTTGGGCCTGGTGGGGCCTACCTCGCGGGGGCGATTGACTGGTCAGTCAACCAGCTAGAATCCCGCCGCGATGGCCGTTGCCCCGGAGCAGTTTCCCCCGCCCGTCGATCCGGCGAAGGACTTCGTCGGCCCGCCCACCGATGCGCCCGACGAGCGCATCGAGGTCGGGGTAGCAATCGTCGGTGGCGGCCCCGGCGGGCTCGCTTGCGCGATCAAGGTCCTGCAGCTGCTCGAGGACGAACCGGAGCTTGCCGAGCGCTTCGGCGAGGTGCCGGTCGCGGTGATCGAGAAGGGCAAGGCGACCGGCGCCCACCTGCTGTCGGGCGCCAACATGCGCCCGTCGGCGATGAAGGAGCTGTTTCCCGACCTCGACCCGTCCGATTGGCCGGTCTACCAGGAGGTCACCAAGGACGCCGTCTATGTGCTGACCAAGCGCCGCGCCTTCCCCTTCAAGCCGATGCCACCCAACTTCCGCAACCACGGCAACTACGTCACCTCGGTCGCCAAGCTGGGCCGCTTCTTGGGCGAGAAGGCCGAGGAGGCGGGCGCCTACCTGCTGACCGAGACCTCAGCCGACAAGCTGCTGGTGGAGGACCGCATCGTCAAGGGCGTGCGCTCGGGTGACAAGGGCCGCGGACGCGACGGCGAGGAGCTGGCGAACTTCGAGCCCGGCTCCGACGTCGTCGCCAAGGCGACGGTGCTCGCCGAGGGCACTCAGGGACATCTCACCGGCGCCGCGATCGACTACTTCGACCTCCACGGGCACCTGCCGCAGCGCTGGGAGCTCGGCGTCAAGGAGGTCTGGACCGTCACCGAGCCGCTCGACCGCGTCATCCACACGATGGGCTGGCCGCTTCGCAAGCGCGCCAAGCACAACGAGTTCGGCGGCAGCTTCATCTACCCGATGGGCGAGGACAAGGTCTGCATCGGGCTCGTGGTCGGGCTCGACTACACCGACGCGACGTTCTCGGTCCACGACGCGCTGCAGCTGCTCAAGACCCACCCCTTCGTGCGCAAGATCCTCGACGGGGGCGAGCGCGTCGCCTGGGGCGCCAAGACGATCCCCTCGGGCGGCTACTGGGCGATGCCGCGCAAGCTCGCCGTGCCCGGAATGGTGATGCTCGGAGACGGCGCGGCGATGGTCAACGTCCCCGAGCTCAAGGGAATCCACTACGCGATGCACGCGGGCATCTACGCGGCGGAGGCGATCGTCGAGCAGCTCAGGCGCGACTCGATCAACTTCGAGGCCTACGGCGAGAGGGTCGAGAAGAGCCTGATCGGCAAGGACATCTACCGCTCGCGCAACATGCGCCAGCCGTTCTCGCGCGGGTTCTTCGTCGGCGGCGCGCTCGCCGGCGCGATGACGGCCACCCAGGGCCTCTTCCCCGGCGGGATGTGGAAGCAGCGCCCCGACGCCGAGGAGCCGATGGTGCTCGGCAAGGCCGGCAGGTCGTATCCCAAGCCCGACGGCAAGTACACCTTCGACAAGCTGTCGTCGGTCTTTGCGTCGGGCAACGCGACCCGCGACGACGCTCCCAACCACATTCGCGTCCAACGACACGTGCCGCGCGACGTCGCCCAGACCTGGGTCTCGATGTGCCCTGCCCAGGTCTACGAGATCCCCGACGAGCAGCTCGAAAACGGCGCCGCCGAGGTCGATCTCAACATCGTGCCCTCCAATTGCGTCCAATGCGGCGCGATCACGGCCAAGGGCGGGCGCCTGACCCCGCCCGAGGGCGGTGACGGCCCGCTCTATCAGGAGGTCTGAGGCGGCGCCCGGAGGGGCGTGCCACGCCGGGCGCTTGAGTGCGATCAGGCGCTGGCGGCGGCGGTTGTCGTGTCACGGACGAAGGCCGCGATCAACTCCGCCGTGCGTCGTGGCTGGTCCTCCGAGACGTAGGTCCAGGAGTCCTCGATTCGCTCCAGCCTCGCGCCCGGTATCGCGGCGGCGAGGCGCTCGCCGTACTTGAACTTGAAGAAGCGGTCCTCGGGTGCCCAGGCGATCAGCGTCGGGCGTTCGAAGCGGCTCAGCTGCTCGGCGGCCTCGATCGTGTAGCGGCTCGAGATGCCCGTCAGCAGCTTGGCGATGTCACGCCGGACCTCGCGGCTGGTCAATGAGGGCTCGATCCAGGCCCGCGTGACGGCGGGGTCGGGCCCGTGCTTGGCGAGCCAGCCGAAGGCATTCGGAGCATGACGCAGGGGTGTGAGGCGCATGCCCTGCGCGATCGGCCAGATCGCCCCCGGCACGCGGGCGATCGTCTGCAGAGGCCGGAACATGGGGGGGAGGAAGTTGTCGTAGGCGTCGCAGGGCGTGAGCACGAGCCGCCCGAGTCGCTCGGGATGGTTCGAAGCGACGAGCTGGCAGATCGCACCCCCCGTGTCGTTGCCGACCAGTGTCACGTCGTCGAGCCCGAGCTCGGCGATGAAGTCGGCCACCACCTGGGCGACACCCGGGGGCGAGAGATCGGCCTCCGGGCGCATCGCGACGGTGTGCGAGCCCAGCGGCCAGTCGGGCGTGATGCAGCGCAGCTCCGGGCCGAGCTCGGGCACGACCTTGCGCCATAGCGTTGCATCGGTGAGAAAGCCGTGGACGAACAGGACCGCGGGCCCGCTGCCCGTTTCCCGGTAGCGGACCGTCCCCTGGGAGAGCGTCGCGGACTTCGCCGGCGCGCCCATCAGAGCCCCATCTGTCGCAGCGCCGTCGCCCAGTCCATGTAGGTGTGCTTGGCGGTGAGCCGCCCCTCGGCGACGGTGATCAGGTCGATGGCGTCGAGGTCCATGCGCCCGCCGGGCTCGGCCACTCCCGCGCCGGTGTCGAAGGGCAGCGCGAGCGTCCCGCTCATCCTCCAGCGCACGACCCAACCCCACTCCTCGACCATCTTCTGCTGCTCTTCGAAGTGCAGGTCGGGGAACTGGGCGAGAAAGCCGGCGAACGTGTCGCGGATCGCCTCGCGGCCGCGGATCGCCTCGCCGCCCGCGTGGAGGTGAAAGATCCCGTCGTCGGCGTGAAAGGCGGCGATCGCGTCGGCATCGTGGCTTGCCCAAGCGCCGCCGTAGTCGCTGAAAAGCTGCTCGAGTGTGTGCGGTGCGGCGGTCGTGCTGGTCATCTCGACTCCTCCGGTCGGCGGCGTAACATACAGAGAGTATGTTCTAACATACATACAGTATGCATGTCAACCCGTAATCCCCCCACTCCTGCACCGAAGCCGCGAACGCCCGCGCGGCGCACGCAGGTCGAGAGGTCGCAGGCGACGCGCGCCGACCTGATCGCGGCTGCCCGCCGCCTATTTGCCCGGCGCGGCTACGCCGACGTCGGGACCGAGGAGATCGTACGAGCGGCGGGGGTCACCCGGGGGGCTCTCTACCACCACTTCCGCGGCAAGCCCGAGCTGCTCGAGGCGGCTTACGAGCAGGTCGAGAGTGAGCTCACCGAGAAGATCGCGATTGGCGCGCTCGGTGGCTCCGACCCCCTGGAGGCGCTGCGCGCCGGAACCGAGATGTTCCTCGACGCCTGCCTCGAGCCAGAGGTGCAGCGCATCGTCCTGCTGGACGCCCCCGCCGTGCTGGGCTGGGAGCGCTGGCGCGAGATCGCCGCCGACTACGGACTCGGCCTCGTCGAGGCGGCGCTCGGTGCGGCGATGGAGGCGGGGCAGATCGCACGCCAGCCGCTGCGCCCCCTCGCCCACGTGATGATGGGCGCGCTCGACGAGGCCGCGATGCTGGTCGCGCGCGCCGACAACACCGAGACCGCGCGCGCGGAGGTCGGCGCCACCCTGAACTCGATCCTCGAGGGCCTGGCTAGAATCGACTCACGATGAAGACCGAGATCCACCCCGAATACACCCTCGCGCACGTGCGCTGCGCGTGCGGCAACGAGTTCTATACACGCTCGACGAAGCCCGAGCTCCACGTCGAGGTCTGCTCGGAGTGTCACCCCTTTTACACCGGCAAGCAGAAGCTCGTCGACACCGGCGGGCGCGTCGAGCGCTTCAGGCGCCGCGCCGCCCGGCGCGACAAGTAGTCCGCCGCGTGGCCAACGGCGCCGCCGATCGGAAGGGTCCGCAGGCGGCTTCGTCGACTCCGGCCGAAGCCCCGTTGATGCCCGACGGCATGCCGGTCGCCAACCGCGACGCTCCGCTCGGCGGCCAGGCGGTGCTCGAGGGCGTGATGATGCGCGGCGTCTCGACCTGGGCGGTGGCGGTCCGCAAGCCCCTGCCCGAGGACGCACCCGAGGGTGCGATCGGGGAGATCGAGGTGACTTCCGAGCCGCTGGTCTCGTGGGCGAAGCGCCATCGCTTCCTGCGCCTGCCGGTGATCCGGGGTGTCGTGGCGCTGGTCGAGTCGTTGAAGATCGGCTTTCGTGCTCTTGGGTTCTCCGCCAACGCCCAGCTCGCCGAGGAGGAGGACGCAGAGCCGATCGGCGGCCTCACCTGGGCGCTGACCATCGCCTTCTCGATGGCGCTCGCCGTCGTCCTCTTCTTCATCATCCCGGTGGGCGCGACGAGCCTGATCAAGGAGCAGCTCGGCTCGGCGCTTTTGTTCTGGCTCGTCGAGGGGGTGCTTCGCACCGCGATCTTCATCGGGTACATCCTCTTGATCAGCCGCCTCCCCGACCTGCGGCGCGTCTTCGAGTACCACGGCGCCGAGCACAAGACGATCTCCTGCTACGAGGCCGGCGAGCCCTTGACCCCCGAGAACGCCGCGCGCTTCTCGCGCCTTCACCCGCGCTGCGGCACGAGCTTTCTGCTGATCGTGATGGTGCTGGCGATATTCGTCTTCGCACCGATCGGGCTGCCGGAGTGGTACTGGCTGGTTGCGTCGCGCATCGTCGGCATCCCGCTGATCGCCGGCCTGTCCTATGAGGTCATCAAGTGGGCGGGCAAGAATCGCCGCAAGCGCTGGGTGCGGGCGCTGATGTGGCCCGGCCTGATGCTCCAGTTCCTGACCACCCGCCAGCCGGACCACGATCAGCTCGAGGTCGCGATCGTCGCGCTCGAGGCCGTGCTCGCCGTGGAGAGCCCCGACGAGCAGGCCTCAGAAGCGCCGATCGAGATCGTGGCATAGGGCCCCCCGGCGAATTATGGGCGCCGGCGGCGGAGAGGCTGGGTAGGGGGCCCGCCCCGGATCCTTGGCACGGACTTCTGGACACTTTGGGGGCCTATAGGCCCCCTAACCGTCCAGAGGTCGAGATTTCCCATGCCGCCGCCTCCCTACCCGGCCTCCGCGGCCGCTTCAAGCGCCCCTTCCGCCAGGGCGGTCAAACTAACCCCATGATCGACCAGCTCGTTGAGCAGATCGAGGAGCGCCACGCCGAGCTCGAGCGGCTGATGTCGGACCCCGATGTGATCGCGGATCGCGAGCGATACGCCGAGGTCGGGCGCGAGTACCGCGAGCTCGGCGCCGCCCACGAGCTCGCCGGCGAGTATCGGCGCCTCAACGACGACCTCGAGGGCGCGCGCGAGATGCTCGCCGAGGACGGCGACGACTCCGAGCTGCGCAAGCTCGTCTCCGACGCTCCCGCTCGCCTCGACGAGCTGGGCGAGCAGCTGCGGCTGGCGATGGTCGAGCGCGACCCCAACGACGACCGAAACGTGATCGTCGAGATTCGCGCCGGGACGGGCGGCGACGAGGCGGCGCTGTTCGCGGGAGACCTCCACAAGATGCTGACCCGGTACGCCGACGAGCTCGGGTACGCGGCGGAGGAGCTGTCGCAGTCGGCGGCCGAGGTCGGCGGCTTCAAGGAGGTCACGTTCGCCGTCAAGGGCGACGGCGCCTACTCGGTCTTCAAGTACGAGGGTGGGACCCACCGGGTCCAGCGCGTCCCGAAGACCGAGTCTCAGGGGCGCATCCATACCTCGACCGCGACTGTCGCCGTGCTGCCCGAGGCCGAGGAGGTCGAGATCGAGATTGACCACAACGAGCTCGAGATCGACACCTTTCGCTCCACGGGACCCGGGGGACAGTCGGTCAACACGACCGACTCGGCGGTCCGGATCACCCACAAGCCGACCGGGACGACGGTCTCGATGCAGGACGAGAAGTCGCAGCTTCAAAATCGCGAGAAGGCGATGCGGGTGCTGAGGGCGCGCCTGTATGAGCGCGCGCTCGCCGAGCAGCGTGCGGAGATCGCCTCCGAGCGCCGCGCTCAGGTTGGAAGCGGCGAGCGCTCGGAGAAGATCCGCACCTACAACTATCCCCAGGGGCGGGTGACCGACCACAGGGTCAAGGTGACCTCGCACGACCTCGATGGAACGCTGGCCGGCGACCTGGGTGAGTTCACGGAGGCGCTTCGCGCCGAGGAGCGCCGCCGTCGCCTCGAGGCCCAGGCCGCCGAGGCTTGAGCGATGGCGATCGCCGCGACGTCCGTCGCCGATGCGCTCGGCGCCGCCACCGACGCGATGCGCGCCGCCGGGGTGGACACCCCCCGCCTCGACGCTGAGCTGCTGCTCGCCGAGGCCACGGGGTGGGGGCGGGCTCGGATCTCAGCCGAGCCGGAGGTCGCGCTCGAGCCCGCCGCGGGCCGCTCCTTCGCGGCGATGGTGCGGCGTCGGGTCGGGCGCGAGCCGGTCGCATACATCGTCGGCCGCAAGGGCTTTCGAAACATCGAGCTCGCGGTCGACCCGAGGGCGCTCATCCCGCGTCCCGAGACCGAGCTGCTGGTCGAGGTCGCCGTCGAGCGGCGACCGGCAACGGTGCTCGACGTCGGCACAGGCTCGGGCGCCGTGGCGCTCGCGATTGCCGACGAGCTGCCCGGCGCCGAGGTGACCGCGAGCGACAGCTCTGCGGCAGCGCTCGAGCTCGCGGCGGAAAACGCCCGCCGGCTCGGCCTCGCGCAACGCGTCGAGCTCGTCGGCGGGACGCTGCCGGCGCAGCCCAGCTTCGAGCTCGTGGTCGCCAATCTCCCATACGTCCGCACACGCGAGTGGGAGAGCCTCGAGCCCGAGATCGCGCGTTACGAGCCGCGTGAGGCGCTGCTCGCGGGCGCCGACGGGCTCGATGCGATCCACGGCCTGCTGGCGACGCGGCCCGACTGCGACGCGATCGCGCTCGAGGTCGGCGCCGGTCAGGCCGCGGCCGTCTGCGAGCTGGTCACGGCGGCCGGCTTCGCGGCGCTCGAGACTCGCCGTGACCTTGCCGGCGTCGAGCGCGTGGTGGTGGGCTCGAGGTGAGCGTCCGCAGGACGCCTTCGTGAGTGAGACCGTCTCGATTGCACGCGACGGTCCGCAGCGCGCGCGGGACGCGCTCGAGGAATGCGTCGCCGCCGGAGGCATCGCGATCTTTCCGGCCGACACCGTCTACGGTCTTGCCTGCGATCCGCTCGACGCCGCTGCCGTGCGGGGAATCGATCAGCTCAAGGGGCGCCCGGCGGGCAAGCCCTCGGCCGTGATGTTCTTCGCGCCGCTCGCGATGCGAGAGCTGATCGGAGCATTCGGTCCGCGCACGCGCGGCGCGCTCGCGGCTCTGCTGCCGGGGCCGGTGACTCTCGTGGTCGCCAATCGCGAGCGCCGCTACCCCCTGGTCTGCGGTGATGACCCGAGCCGCCTCGGCCTGCGGTTGATCGGGGGCCCGCTGACCGGCGCCCGCTGCGGCGTGATGCAGACGAGCGCAAACCGCGCCGGGGAGGAGGCGCCGCGGCGACCGGCGGCCGTCGACGAGGACCTGACGGCGTCGGTGGACCTCGTGATCGACGGCGGCGAGTTACCGGGAGCCGCGTCGACCGTGCTCGATCTCACCGAGCTCGACGCTACCGGGGGGTGGCGGGTTCTGCGCGCGGGGGCGCTGGCAGAATCCGAGGTGGCGCGCGCGCTGGGACCCGGGTTGCAGTCGCCCTAGGGGCCTAGGCGATCTCGCTCGCGTCGAGGCCGGCCTCCTCGAGCGTCTCGGCGTGACTCCGAAATGACCAGACCCTGACGATCTCGCCATCCTTGAACTCGACTATCCAGCCGGCGTTCGACGTCACCTCGACGCCGCTGCGACGTCCGCGGTAGTGGGCCCTGCCGAGCACGACCAGGCGATCGCCGTCCTCGTGGATCTCCTCGATCTCGGTACGCAGGTCGGAGAAGGCCCCGCGCGTCGCGTCGCCGAACCACTCGTGGATTCCGCGGAACCTCCGGTACGGCGCCCCCTCCTCCTTGACGCGGAGAAACGGCGCCATTCGCAGTCTGCGGCCCATAGCGAGGCGAATCCGTCGCGGTCGCCGCGATTGAATGCGTCCACCGCCCTCGTGAAGACGTCGGCATTGCTCATCTCGGTAAACCGGTGCACGTTTGGAGCCCGGTTCAAACCTGGAATCACGCTATTGGACGAACTTTTTCGGACGTGCGAAGCGGCCCCGCCGCATCCCCGTCCCTGGGATGAAGGGGACCGCCCGCAGCTTGGTGCCGTCGCGAATCAGGCAGTGAGCGCTGCGACGTGGCTATCGCTTTCGAGCGCCGCCGTTTCGACCGCCATCTCGGGGTCGATGTAGGTGCGCGCACGAGCGATCTTGTCGTCGCGGAACTCGAGTACCCATCCGACCGGCGAGGTGACCTCGACGCCGCTGGCCTTACCCCGGTAACGGAGCGAGCCCAGCGCCAGCAGGGTCCCGTTCGCCTCGCGGACTTCAAACGCCTCCTCGCGCACGTCGACGAACGCCGCGTCGGTGGCCTGAAACCACTGACGGATGCCTCCTCGCGCACGGTAGGGAGCGTCGTCGTCGCGAGCCCGCAGGAAGGGCTGCCACTCACAGTCGGGGTGGCAGACCTCGAGAAAGCTCTCGACGTCGCGGCGGTTAAACGCTTCTATTCCCATGTGGAACACCGTGTCTTTGCTCATGTGCCGGGTTGTCGGTCGCCCGGCCGCCGAGCGTCAGGTACTGCGGCCAAATACGGACATGCGTCCACGCCGCGACTCTCCTTTGACAGCGTTTGACAAGCTCTCCGGCCTCGCGGAGGCGCCCAGGGCCGCTGCTATCGTCGCCCGCGATCCGACACCACGCCGAGACAGGAGTGATCACTTGAGCGGGCTCGACTTGCCGCACGACTTTCAGACCGCGTCCCTCGCCGAGGTCGATCCGGAGATCGCCCAGGTGCTCGGACGCGAGCTCGAGCGCCAGCAGGGCACCCTGGAGATGATCGCCTCGGAGAACTTCGTCCCCCAGGCGGTCTTGGAGGCGGCGGGCTCGGTGCTGACCAACAAGTACGCGGAGGGCTATCCCGGTCGCCGTTACTACGGCGGCTGCGAGGAGGTCGACGTCGCCGAGGAGCTCGCGATCGAGCGCGCCAAGCAGCTTTTCGGCGCCGAGCACGCCAACGTGCAGCCACACGCCGGCGCCCAGGCCAACAACGCGACCTACATGGCGCTGATCGAGCCCGGCGACACGATCATGGGCATGGCACTCGACCACGGAGGCCACCTCACGCACGGGATGAAGCTCAACCTGTCGGGCAAGCTCTACAACGTCGTCGCCTACCACGTGCGACGCGAGGACATGCTGTGCGACATGGACGAGGTGGCGCGGCTAGCCGAGGAGCACCGGCCCAAGGTCATCGTCGCCGGGTGGTCGGCCTATCCCCGCCACCTCGACTTTGCCGCCTTCCGCGAGATCGCCGATTCGGTGGACGCGCGCCTGTTCGTCGACATGGCCCACTTCGCGGGCCTCGTCGCCGCGGGTGAGCACCCCAATCCCGTCGAGCACGCCGACGTCGTAACGACCACGATCCACAAGACTCTGTGCGGACCGCGCAGCGGGATGATCCTGTGCCGCTCAGAGCTCGCGAAGGACATCGACCGCTCGGTGTTCCCGGGAACCCAGGGTGGGCCCCTGATGCACATCATCGCCGCCAAGGCCGTGGCGCTCGGAATCGCCCAGTCGGAGCCGTTTCGCGAGCGCCAGCGCCAGACGGTCGCCAATGCGCGAGCGCTGGCCGAGGGCCTGATCGAGGGCGGGGTCGACGTGCTGACGGGCGGCACAGACGTCCACCTGGTGCTCGTCGACCTGACCTCGACCGGTCTCGACGGCAAGGAGTCCGAGGCCAGGCTCGAGGAGGTCGGCATCACCGTGAACCGCAACGCGATCCCGTTCGACGAGCGCCCGCCGATGAACCCCTCGGGCCTGCGAATCGGCACCGCCGCCCTGACCACGCGAGGCCTCGGCGAGGACGACATGCGCGAGATCGCCGCAGTCATCTGCGCCGCCCTGTCGGATGGATTCGACTCCGACCGCAGTGCCCTGCTCGAGCGCAGCAAGGCGCTGATGGACCGCCACCCGCTCTACCCTCAGCTCTCACCTGCCGCCGTCTGACGCGAAGCGCATCACTTCGGTGACCGCGCCCGCCCTTGGACGCGAAGCGGAGGAGGTGGCGCGATTGAGGATTTGGGTGGACATGACGGCGGCAGCCCATCCCCTCGTCATGCGGCCGATCATCGAGCGGCTCGAGACCGCGGGCCACGAGGTGAGTGTGACAGCGCGCGAGTACGGCCAGCTCACCGGGATCTTGGACCGGCTCGCGATCTCCTACGAGACGGTCGGCGCTCACGCGGGCGCTTCGACGCTCGGCAAGCTGCGGGCGGTCGGCGGGCGCTCGTCGCGGCTCGGCCGCTGGGCACGCCGCCGACGCTTCGACCTCGCGCTGGCGCATGGATCCGTAGATCTCGCCGTCGTGGCGGGTGCGCTGCGCATCCCGTCGGTGCAGATGCAGGACTACGAGTACGCCGGCGCCCAGCGCCAGGCGAGCTGGAGGGTGGCGCGCAGGGTCATCGTGCCGGACGCGATCCCGGTCGAGAGCATGCGGCGCGCCGGTGCGGCGCCGCGCAAGCTCCTGCGCTACCCGGGCCTCAAGGAGGATTACTACCTCGCCGACTTCGAGCCCGACCGGTCGGTGCTCGACGAGCTCGGCCTGGATCGGGACCGTCTTCTCGTCGTCGTTCGCCCGCCGCCGGAGAGCTCCGCCTATCACGCCGAAAACCCGGTGTACGAGCGCCTGATCGAACGCCTGGGCACCGATTCCCAGGTCGCCGCGGTGGTGATCCCGCGGACCGCAAACCAGGAGCGGGCGCTGCGAGGCCAGGCGCTGCCCTCGGTGGTCGTTCCCGAGCGCGCCATCGACGCCCAGAGCCTGATCGCGTACGCCGACCTGGTCGTCGGCGCCGGCGGGACGATGAACCGCGAGGCCGTGGCGCTGGGAACGCCCGTCAACACGATCTTCAGCGGCCGTCTCGGGGCCGTCGACGAGCACCTGATCGGCGCCGGCCTGCTGCGGCCGCTCGGCGACCCTCGCGAGCTCGAGCTGGTCAAGCGCACCACGAAGCCCGGCGTCGTCGACCCGCGCGATCCGCACCTACTCGTCGACGGTGTCCTCGGGGCCGTGAAGTAGTCTCGCGCCGCGGGGCACCTGCACATGCCCGACACGCTCGACGCCCTCTTCGGATTCCTCGTCGCCGCTGCGCTGGCGTGGCTGATCGTACCGCTGACCGAGCGCCTGGCACAGCGCATCGGCGCGATCGACCACCCGATCGAACGCAGCCTGCACGAGGTGCCCACGCCGAAGCTCGGAGGCGTGGCGATCCTCGTGGGTGTGCTGGTCGCCGGTGTGATCTGGCTGCCCGAGGATGGCAATCGCGGCGAGATAACCGTGGCGATCCTGATCGGGGCCGCCGTGATCGCGGCGATCGGCGTCTTCGACGACGTCTTCGACCTGAGCCCCGCCGTCAAGCTCGCGGGGCAGGTCGCCGCGGCGATCATCCCGGTGTCCGCCGGGGTCACGGTCGACGTCTTCACCTTCCCGTTCCTGGGTGGACTGGAGCCCGGGTCGGTGAGCCTTCTCGACCTTCCGCTCGTCGGCAAGGTCGACCTCGGCGAGCTCGGGACGGTGATCGGGATCGTCGCGATGGTCAACGTGATCAACTTCATCGACGGCGTCGACGGGCTCGCGGCGGGGGTATGCGCGATCGCCGCGGCGACCCTGGCCGTGATCGCGTTGTCGCTCGACCGCAACGCCGCCGGTGTGCTGGCCGCGATCACCGCCGGGGGGGCGCTGGGGTTCCTGCGCCATGGGTTCCCTCCCGCCTCGAGCTTCATGGGTGACACGGGCTCGAACCTGCTCGGCTACCTGCTCGCGATCGTCGCGATCCAGGGGTCGCTGAAGACGAACGCCGTCGTGGCCCTGTTCTTTCCGCTGATCATTCTCGCCGTCCCGATCCTCGACTCGAGCTTCGTGATCGCAAAGCGGCTCAAGTACCGCCAGCCCGTCTACGTCGGAGACCGCTCGCACTTTCACCACCGGATGGCCAACATCGGCTTCTCGCAGCGCAAGACGCTCGCCTACCTGTATGGCTGGGCGCTGGTCATGGCGGGGCTCGCCCTGGCGCTGCGCTTCGTTCCCTACAGCGACGACCGCGGAAACTTCGATCCCGCCTGGACGGCCGTGATCGTCGCCTGCGGGGTGGCAACGTTGGCGGCGAGCGTCTATCTGCTCGCCGCTCTGGAGATCCTCAAACTGCGGCGAACCCGCCTGCGGCAGATGCTGGCGCTGCGCTCAGCCGATGAGCGGCCGCCCGCCGAGGCGGAGGTGGATGCCGGGGTCGCGCGCGAGCTCGAGACAGGGAGCTTCGCTGCCATCAATCCGCAGACCGGGGAGGTCGAAACGGTCGACCCCGAGACCGGGGACTTCGAGGCCGTGGGCCCGCCTCGGGACTGACGTCCCCCGCCGCCGCCGGGCGGTCCTCACGCAAGCGCACGAGCGGGCGCGCGCCCGCGTTCAACCTTCCACGAAGCCGTGCCGATATGCAGGGCGAGGATGAAGTCGATGATCGAGTTGCGGGAGGACGGCAGAAGCTGAAGTCCCTGCCTATGCACACGCGGACGCCCGTCCTGCTGCTACTCGGCGTGATTGCCGTCGGGGTATTGCTGCACGCGCTGCATTCGATCACGGGGCTCGGGGGCTCAGGGCTCGACGGCTTCTTCGACGACTACCTCTACAACGCGGTGCTCGCGGCCGCCGCCGCCGCATGCGTGCTGCGCGGCGCCGCGGTGGAGACCGAGCGGCTGGCGTGGTTCGCGTTCGGCGCCGGGCTCGGATTGTGGGCCGCGGGGGATCTCTACTGGAGCTTCGAGATCTCGACGAGCGCCGATGCGCCGTATCCCTCGATCGCCGACGCCCTCTTTCTTGCCGGCTACCCCGCCCTCTACGCCGGGGTCGCGCTGCTCGTCAAGACTCGCGTGCCGCGCTTTTCGTCGAGCATCTGGCTTGACGGCGCGATTGGTGCCCTCGCCGCGGCGGCTCTCGGCACGGCGCTGCTGCATCCGGCGTTGACCGGCCTGACCGGCAAGGCCTCGATCGCGGTCGCCACCGATCTCGCATACCCACTTCTCGACATCGTCCTGCTGGCGTTCGTCGTCGGCGCCGTCGCGATCGTCGGCGCCGCGGCCGGCCGGCGCGAGTGGGGCCTGATTGCCGGTGGCCTGCTGGCGACCGGAATCGCCGACGCGGTCTTCCTTTACCGCGACGCGGTCGGAGCCTACGTCGAGGGAACGCCAATCGACACGCTTTGGATGATGGGTGCGGGCCTGATCGCGCTCGCCGCCTGGTCCGGCGCAGGGCGCTCGACCGCCGTCGAGCCGAGCATCAACCGTTCGCTGTTCTTTCCCTCCCTGTTCGCGATCGTCGCGGTCGTGCTCCAGGTCGGCGACCTCACGCGGCCGCTGAGCCCGCTCGCCGCCGGACTGGCCACCGCGACGCTCGTGGTCGTGGTGCTGCGGCTGTTCGTCGCATTTGCCGAGAACAGCCGCCTGCTCGGGACGGTGCGCCACGAGTCGGTCACCGACGCTTTGACAGGCCTCGGCAACCGCCGCAAGCTTCTGACCGACCTTCAGCAAGCGCTGGACTCCCGGCCCGGCACGCACCAAACCGCTTTCGCGATCTTCGACCTCGACGGCTTCAAGGCCTACAACGACAGCTACGGCCACGGCGCCGGCGACCTCCTGCTGCATCGCCTCGGCCGCAACCTGGCCGCGGCGGTCAAGCCATTCGGCTCGGCATACCGGCTCGGCGGCGACGAGTTCTGCGTCATCGCCTCCTCGGACGGCGACGTCAAGCTCGACTCGATACTCGCGGCAGCGAGCGCCGCGCTCTCCGAGGAGGGCGAAGGATTCTCGATCGGATGCTCGCGCGGCGCCGTGCGGATCCCGCAGGAGGCGAGCGAGCCCACAAAGACCCTGAAGCTCGCCGACCATCGCATGTATGCCGAGAAGGGGCGGCGCATCGACTCCGCTGGCCGCCAGACGCGCAACGTGCTGATGAGCGTCCTTCGCGAGCGCGAGCCCGAGCTCGGTGAACACCTTCAGGGTGTCGCAAGCCTGGCCGTCGAGCTCGGCAAGCGCATCGCCCTGACCGCCGAGGAGCTCGACACGCTGGCGCGCGCGGCCGAGCTCCACGACATCGGCAAGATGGCGATCCCCGACGAGATCCTCCACAAGCCCGGGCCGCTCAACGATCAGGAGTGGGCCCTGCTGCGTACCCACACGATGGTCGGCGAGCGAATCCTCGAGGCAGCTCCCGCGATGGGACCGGTCGCAAGGCTCGTGCGCTGGACTCATGAGCGCTGGGACGGCCAGGGCTACCCCGACCGGCTCAGCGGCGACGACGTCCCGCTCGGGGCGCGAATCATCTTCGTCTGCGACGCCTTCGACGCGATGACCTCGGAGCGCTCATACAAGCCGCGCATCGAGGTCGACGACGCTCTCGACGAGCTGCGCCGCAACGCCGGCAGCCAATTCGACCCGATGGTAGTCGAGGTGCTGTGCGAGTTGATCGAGGATCACCGCGACACGCTCGCCGACGTCGGCGGCCACGTGAAGCTCGATCACGCCGAGGCGCGGCTCGAGCGCCCGCTCACGGCCTGAGCGCCCGCGCTCGTCGTCTGCACCTCGCCGAGCCGGGAAGACGGCGGGTTTCGGATATATTCGACCCCCCGCCCGTGCCGCCGTTGCGGCGTCGGGTCGAGCAGGATCGTCCCCCGAACCTCCCCCGAATCTCGATTGCCAAGCCGCGACTTCGACATCCCCGGAGAGCCCGATGAATTCGGGGGCGGATGCGGCTGCGGCCGGGCTCACGGTGGTGGCGGCGATGGTGATCGGCGGCCTCGCCGGGTACGGGCTCGGCTCGCTGGTGGGCCTTGCGGTCGCGATTGGCCTCCTCGGGCTGTTCGCAGGAATCGTCGGCGGATTCGCGCTTGTCTACGCTCGCTTTAGAGACGTCTAGCGACGCTCGTGAGGCTGGCGTCGGCACGGCGCTGGCGCGCTATGCCGACCTCGCCCTACTGGCGCTCGCCCTGCCAGTCTTCCTGCTCGCCGGCTTCTCGATGCTGGGCTACGCCGCGGCAGCGGCCGCCTGGCTCGCCCAACACGTGCTGCTTCGTCTCGCCGAGCGTGCGGCGGCGACCGCGCTCGCGCGCGGCGATCGACGCCGCGCGATGGGGACGATCGGCTTTGCGACCCTGGGCCGCGTCTGGCTGGTCACGCTCACGATCCTGCTCGTCGGCGTGCTCGGTGACGACGACGCCGGCCTCGCGGCGGCGATCCTGTGCGCCGTTCTGGTGACCGTGCACCTCGCATCGGTCGCGGTCGGCAAGCTGCTCGAGCCGGAGGTGCGCACGTGAGCACCAAGGCGAAGGTCTTTCTGGGGCTCGGGCTCTACTTCCTGATCGTCGTCGCGATGGTTGTGATCGTCGGTGGCTCGGGCGAGAATGATGAGTTCCAGCCCCAGAACGAATTCCTGCTCGAGCCCTGGATCCCGATCGAGATCGGCGGCATCGACCTCTCGATCAACAAGGCAGTCCTGTACCTGGTGTTGGCCAGCATTACCACCTGTGCCGCGATGTCGTTTGTCGCCAACCGTATGCAGCGCGAGCCCAACAAGATCCAGATGCTGGTCGAGCTTGCCTATGACTTGACCCGCAACAACATCGCCCGCGGGAACATCGACGCCGACAGGCTCGCGCTGAAGTGGTTCCCATTCCTCGCCGCTCTCTTCTTCTTCATCTGGTTCTCGAACATGATCGGCTACCTGCCGCTGCCGACCAATACCGAGCATCCGATAGACGTCTTCGGGCTCGAGGTTCCGGCATTCGCGCTTTACGCGGCGACCGCCAATCTCTCGATTCCGCTCGTCCTCACTCTCGTCGTCTGGATTGCCTACAACGTCGAGGGAATCCGCGAGAAGGGTTTCTTTCCCTACTTCAAGTCGTGGCTGCCGCCCGGGCTCGAAGAGATGAACCCGATCGGCAAAGGGCTGATTTTCATCATCGAGGTCTTGTCGCACCTCGTGCGCCTGATCTCGCTGTCGGTTCGACTCTTCGCCAACATCCTCGCCGGCCACCTGCTGATCCTTTTCATGGGTGGCGGGCTGGCCGTGCTGCTCGGCCTCTCGGCGCTCGGGATCGCGACATTCCCGCTCGTCTTCTTCTTCTTCATCTTCGAGGTCGTCCTGGTGGCCACGCTCCAGGCGTTCATCTTCTCCACGCTGACCGCGATCTACATCGGCGGAGCGACCGCCGAGACCCACTGACGAAACGAGAAAAGGAGCACCCATGGACATAGTCCTACCCATCGCCCAGGAGGCCGCATCGGGCGTCACCGACGACGGCCTGAAGTCGATCGCCCTCGGCATCGGCGCCGGGCTCGGCTCGATCGGAGCCGGCATTGGCATCGGCATCATCTTCGGCAAGGAGATCGAGTCCGTTGCCCGCCAGCCGGAGATGAAGGACGAGCTGCAGAGCATCCGCTGGCTGGGTTTCGCGCTCACCGAGGCGGTCGCCTTCTACACCTTCATCTTCGGCCTCATCGCCTTCTTCCTGTAGGCCCCTGGATTGGAGATCGCAGCTGACATAGGCACGTTCGTCCTCGCCGCAACCGAGGACGAGGGAGGCAGCTTTCTCGTCTCGCCCGGGCTCGGGTTGATGCTCTGGACGCTGCTCGCGTTCGGCGTGACGATGTACTTCCTCAAGCGCTTCGCCTTCCCGCGCATCAGCGAGGCGCTCGAAAAGCGCGCCAACGCGATCAAGGAGAACATCAAGGCCTCCGAGCGCCAGCGCGAGGAGGCCGACGAACTGCTCAAGGAGTATCGCCAGCGACTGACCGAGGCGCGCGAGCAGGCCGACGACATCGTCGCGCGGGCCCGCAATGCGGCCGACAGCCTCAAGTCGGAGGCCGCCGACGAGGGCAAGGCCAAGCGCGAGGAGCTCGTCTCCGCGGCGCGCAAGGACATCGAGACCGAGACGCGGCGCTCGCTGGAGCGAATTCGCAAGGAGGTCGCCGACCTGACCGTGCTCGCGACCGAGCGCGTGACGCGAAAGACGCTCGACGACGACGACCACAAGCGCCTCGTCGAGGAGACTCTGGCCGAGGTCGACTTCTCGACCCTGGCGGGCGACGAAAGCAACGGCGCATGATGCGATCCCCCGCCCAAACCGGACGCGGAAGTGAGCGAGCAAGACTTCCAGTAGTTCGGGTGCGAACGAACGAGAGCAGAGGATTTGGGCGGTGAGTGTTTAATGGAGGAGATCGCCCGCGTCTATGCGGAGGCCCTGTTCGAGAGCGCCAAGGCAAGCGACAAGCTCGACGCCGTCCGCGACCAGCTGGCGCAGTTCGCCGACGCGGTCGACGAGGACCGCGACCTGGCGACGTTCTTCTTCTCGCCCTACTTCTCGTCGGCCGAGAAGCGCGAGGGCATCGACCAGGCGATCTCGGGCGCCGAGGACGAGCTCGTCAACTTCCTCGAGCTGCTGGCCGAGAAGCACCGCATGCCGGCGATCTTTCGCATCCGCCGCGAGCTCGACCGGCTGTGGGCCCAGGAGAATCGCCAGCTCGACGTCAACCTGACGAGCGCCGTCGAGCTCGACCCGGCGATCGCAAAGCGCGTCGGCGACGAAATCGCGAAGCAGACCGACCGTAAGGTGGAGCTGTCGAGCGACATCGATCCCGAGATCCTCGGCGGCCTCGTGCTGAGGGTCGGCAACATGGTGCTCGACACCAGCATCAGGACGCGGCTGGAGAAACTTCGAAGGGAAATCGCCAGGGCCGCCTAGCGCGCCGCTGTCGATCGACAAGGCTAAAAAAGGAGCCCCGAAACAGATGGACATCAAACCGGACGAGATCACCAAGATCCTCCGCGAGCGGATCGAGGGCCTCGAGACCGACTCCGCGGAGCTCACCGAGGTCGGCACCGTGCTGTCGGTCGGCGACGGGATCGCCCGGGTTCACGGGCTCGAGAACTGCATGGCGCTCGAGATGCTCGAGCTGCCCCACGACGTGGTCGGCCTCGCGCTCAACCTCGAGGCCGACAACGTCGGCGCGGTGCTGTTCGGTAACTGGGACGAGATCGTCGAGGGCGACACCGTCAAGCGCACCGGCAACCTGCTCGAGATTCCGGTCGGCGACGAGCTCCTTGGCCGCCTTGTCGACCCGCTCGGACGGCCGCTCGACGACAAGGGCGACGTCAACACCTCGGAGACCCGGCCGGCCGAGTTCAAGGCGCCCGGCGTCGTCCAGCGCCAGCCCGTCACCGAGCCGCTGCAGACCGGCCTCAAGGCAATCGACTCGATGATCCCGATTGGCCGCGGCCAGCGCGAGCTGATCATCGGCGACCGCCAGACCGGAAAGACGGCGATCGGCATCGACACGATCATCAACAACCGCGACAAGGACGTGATCTGCATCTACGTCGCCATCGGCCAGCGGATGTCGACGGTCGTCCAGGTGATGGAGACGCTGGAGGAAAACGGCGCGATGGACAACACGATCATCGTCGCCGCGTCCGCCGACGAGGCGGCGCCGATCAAGTACATGGCTCCGTACGCCGGCTGCGCGATGGGCGAGCACTTCCTCTACAACGGAAAGCACGCCCTCTGCATCTACGACGACCTCACCAAGCACGCCTACGCGTATCGCCAGATGTCGCTGCTGCTGCGCCGCCCGCCAGGGCGCGAGGCGTATCCCGGCGACGTCTTCTATCTGCACTCCCGCCTACTCGAGCGCTCGGTGAAGCTCAACGACGAGCTCGGCGGCGGATCGCACACGGCGCTGCCGATCATCGAGACCCAGGCCGGCGACGTCTCGGCCTACATCCCGACCAACGTGATCTCGATCACCGACGGGCAGATCTTCCTCGAGTCCGACCTCTTCTACTCGGGCGTGCGGCCGGCGATCAACGTCGGGATCTCGGTCTCGCGGGTGGGCGGCAACGCGCAGACCAAGGCCATGAAGAAGGTCGCCGGAAAGCTGCGCCTCGACCTGTCGCAGTTTCGCGAGCTCGAGGCGTTCGCCCAGTTCGGGTCCGAGCTCGACCCCGAGACCCAGCAGACGCTGGCGAGAGGTGAGCGCCTCGTCGAGGCGCTCAACCAGAAGGAGCGCTCGCCTCTGTCGGTATCCGAGCAGGTGGCGACGATCTATGCTGGGACGGGCGGCTATCTCGACCGCATCAAGGTCGACCGGGTCATCGACTTCCTCGCCGACCTGCTGTCGCGGCTGCATTCGGAGCAGGACGAGCTGATGAAGACGATCGAGGACTCCGGCGAACTGTCCGACGACGACGAGGAGACGCTGGGCAAGGCGATCGCCGAGATGATCGACGACTTTGGCCCCGACTTCGACGAGGAGGGCCAGCCGCTCGAGGAGGGCGAGTCCGACCGCGTCAAGTCCGAGGAGGAGCGCGAGAAGCCCGGCCGCACCGACGAGGAGTCCAAGGCCGAGGACGAGGCTGAGGCCGAGCGCGATGAGGCCGAGCGCACCGTGTCCGAGGCCGAGCGCGAGGCGGAGGACGGCGAGTCGGAGAGTGGTGACGAGGAGCGCGAGAAGGAAGAGGCCCCCGCTTGACCGCGACGGCATTTACTCGGGCGAGCCGGCGAAGCTGAAGCGAGCACTAATTGGCGACTCAGAAAGAAGTCAGAACGCGGATCGCGTCCGTCAAGAACATCCAGAAGATCACCCGCGCGATGGAGATGGTCGCGGCGGCACGGCTGCGCCGGGCCGAGCAGCGCATCGACGCGATGCGCCCCTACGCCCAGGCGATCCGCAAGATGACGCGCCGCGTCGCCGAGGCCGCGGAGGGGATCCCGCGCGTCCCGCTGCTCGACGAGCGCGAGGACCAAAAGCGCGTCGGAGTCCTGCTCGTGACGGGAGACCGCGGCCTCGCCGGAGCCTTCAACACCCAGATCATCCGCGCCGGGATCCAGCTTCGCAAGGAGCTCGAGGCCGAGGGCAAGGAGGTCGTCTTTCACGTCGTCGGGCGGCGCGGCAACTCGAGCCTGAGCTTCCGCGGCGAGCCCGTCGAGAAGTCCTACGTGGGGTTCACGGACCGTCCCGGCTTCGCCAACGCACGCGAGATCGGCGACGAGCTCACCTCCGCCTACGTGGACGAGGACCTCGACCGCGTCGATCTGATCTACAACCGCTACGTCTCGCCGCTGACCCAATACGTGCGACGCCAGACCCTGCTTCCGCTGCAGCAGGCCGAGGTCTTCGGCGCCGGAATTCCGGAGCAGGACGAAGAGCCCGACGACGAGCTCGCGCAGGCCCACCAGCGCGCGCTGTGGATCTACGAGCCCGAGCCCGAAGAACTGCTGCCCCAGCTCTTCAAGGACTACGCCGACCTATCCGTCTATCGGGCCCTGCTCGAGTCGACGGCATCGGAGCATGGGTCGCGGATGACGGCGATGCGAAACGCCGCCGAGAACGCGAACGACATGATCAAGAACCTGACGCTGGAGATGAACCGCGTGCGCCAATCCGAGATCACCCAGGAGATCCTCGAGGTGGTCGCCGGCGCCGAATCCCTCGGCTGAACCCTAAGGAGACCCAGAACCAATGGCAGACAACAACGGAAGCGAGAACGGCAGCGCGAGCGGCAACGGAAACGTCGGGCGCGTCGAGCAGGTCCAGGGCGTCGTCGTCGACGTCGTCTTCGACGAAAAGCTGCCCGAGATCTACTCAGCGCTCAAGATCGAGGTCGCCGAGGCCGAAGGCCGCCACGAGATGGACCTCGTGCTCGAGGTCCAGCAGCACCTCGGCGACGACCGCGTGCGGACCGTCGCGATGGACGCCGCCGACGGCCTGCGGCGCGGCGACGAGGTGATCGACACGGGCGGCCCGATCACGGTTCCGGTCGGCCGCGAGACCTTGGGGCGGATCTTCAACCTGCTTGGCGAGACGATCGACGAGGGCGACCAGGTCGAGGGCGACACGCGGTGGCCGATCCACCGCCACGCCCCGAACGTCGAGGACCTGACCCCGACGCAGGAGATCCTCGAGACGGGGATCAAGGTCATCGACCTGCTGGCGCCCTACGCGAAGGGCGGAAAGGTCGGCCTGTTCGGCGGCGCCGGGGTCGGCAAGACGGTGCTGATCCAGGAGCTGATCCGCAACATCGCCGAGGAGCATGAGGGGCTGTCGGCGTTCTGCGGCGTCGGCGAGCGCTCGCGCGAGGGCAACGACCTCTGGCTCGAGATGAAGGAGTCGGGCGTGCTCGACAAGACGATGCTCGTCTTCGGCCAGATGAACGAGCCCCCGGGTGCGCGCCTGCGCATCGCGCTCTCCGGCTTGACGATGGCGGAGTACTTTCGCGACGAGGGCGGCCAGGACGTGCTGCTGTTCATCGACAACATCTTCCGCTTCGTCCAGGCGGGCTCAGAGGTTTCGGCGCTGCTCGGGCGCATGCCCTCGGCGGTCGGCTATCAGCCGACGCTCGAGACCGAGATGGGCGGGCTGCAGGAGCGCATCACCTCGACCAAGCAAGGCTCGGTGACCTCGATCCAGGCGATCTACGTGCCTGCCGACGACCTCACCGACCCGGCTCCCGCGTCCGTTTTCGCACACCTCAATGCCACGACGACATTGTCGCGCGGGATCTCGGAGAAGGGGATCTACCCCGCGGTCGACCCGCTCGACTCAACCTCGACGATCCTCAAGCCCGACATCCTCGGCGAGGAGCACTACGCGGTCGCGACCCAGGTCCAGGAGGTCCTGCAGCGCTACAAGGAGCTCCAGGACATCATCGCGATCCTCGGAATCGACGAGCTCTCCGACGAGGACAAGCAGACGGTCAACCGGGCGCGCAGGATCGAACGCTTCCTGTCGCAGCCGTTCTTCGTCGCCGAGGCGTTCACGGGGCGCTCGGGCGAGTACGTCCCGATCGAGGAGACCGTGCGCGGCTTCAAGGAGATCGTCGAGGGCAAGCACGACGATGTCCCCGAGCGCGCGTTCTACATGAAGGGCACGATCGACCAGGTGCTCGAGGACGCCAAGGACTCGAAGGGAGATACCGACGATGCCGACGAGGCCTCGAACGAGGAGGCCGCCGACGCGGAGGCCGAGGATGAGCACGCGGAGTCTGACGACGACGAGTCAGGTGATGGCGGCGACGAGTCAGGTGATGGCGACGATGAGTCAGGCGATGACGACGGTGAGTCAAGCGACGACGACTCGTCGGGCGGCGACGACTCCGCGTCCGGCGCCGAGTCGAAGGATTAGAGCTTGGCCGAATCGGAGCACAAGCTCCAGGCCGAGGTCCTGACCCCCGAGGGCGAGGTCTTCAAGGGCGAGGTCTTACAGCTCTCGACGCGCACCGCGGTCGGCGAGGTCGGCATCCAGGCCAACCATGCGCCGCTCGTCGGTCGCCTGGTGCCGGCCGAGCTGCGGCTGCACGTCTCAGACTCGGAGACGATTCGCTATGCCCAGGCGGAGGGCTGGCTCGAGGTCTACGCAAACAAGGCCGTCGTGCTGATCGGCGAGGCGATCCCGCCGGACGAGCTCGATCCCTCGGACCTCAAGCAGCGCCTCGAGGACGCTCAGCACAGGCTCGACGAGGCCGACGAGGACTCCGCCGCCTACGACCAGGCCGAGCGCGACCGCGCCCGCGCCCAGACCTTTCTCGAGGTGGCCGAGAACCGGTAGTGGGCCGCCCGAGCACGGCGTTCGGGAATGACCCACTAGCCTCGCTTGAGTGCTCCCTGCCGCAACTCCCGCCACGCCTGGGCGGCTGCGAATCGTCGCCTGGCGTCGTCCTCAGTCGCCCCCATGGCTCTGCCATGCGGGCCAGCGACCGGAGGGAGCGTTGCGAGCGCGCAGCGCGAGTCGTCCTAGCCATGCTTGATTCTCGCTCGCCCAACCGCGACGCGAGTCACGCCGCGGAGCACTAGTCGTGGACGAGCGGGTGCTGACCGAGAAGCTGATCGCCTATGACACCTCGCGGCCGGAGGAGATCCGCCACGCCGCCGGGTTCGTCAAGGGCTGGCTCGAGGCGCGCGAGATCGAGACGCACCAGATCGGCGTCCGCGACCTCCCGGTCACGATTGCCGAGGTCGGCCCCGCCGACGCTCCGACGGTGATCCTGCATGGCCACCTCGACGTGGTCCCCGGCAGGCCGGGGCAGTTCGAGCCGCGGCTCGACGGCGAGCGGCTGTACGGACGCGGCGCCTATGACATGAAGGGGGCGTTGGCGTCGATGATGCTCGCCCTCCACGACCTGCGCGACAACTCGTCGGTGCGCGTGCGGCTCGGGGTCGTCCCCGACGAGGAATCCGAGGAGGAGGCCGAGCGGGGGTCCGACCAGCTCGTCGAGCAGGGCTTCGTCGGCGACTTTGCGATCACCGGCGAGCCGACCGACATGCACATCGGTATCCAGGCCAAGGGCGTCCTCGCAATGCGGCTGAAGGTCTCGGGCCGCGCGGCGCACGGTTCGACTCCGTGGCTCGGGGACAACGCGATCCTGCGCGCGCTGGACGTGTTCCGAACGATCGAGTCGCTACCGTTCACCAGGCAGAGTTCCGAGCTGTTTGACCGCCCCTCCATCAACCTCGGCCGCATCCTGGGCGGGGACGCGCTCAACAAGGTGCCCGACACGTGCATCATCGATGTGGACATCCGCTACCTGCCGGAGCAGGCCCCGGCGACGATCCTCGAGGAGGTGCGTCAGCTGCCGGGCGCTGAGGTGATCTCGACGTTCATGCGCTCGCCGGCCGCGGTCGACCCCGACTCGGTTTACGTGCGGACGCTGTGCGAGGCGGCGGCGCCCCATCACAGCACCGAGGTGATGAGCGTCGGCCGCGACGGCGCCTCCGACGCCGTCTCCTTTCTGCGTGCCGGGATCCCGGCGGTCGAGTTCGGCCCCGTGGGGGCCGGGCATCACGGTCCCGAGGAGTGGGTCTCCGTGGGCTCGCTGGCGAGCTATCGAAGGGCGCTGACACAATTCATCGAGGCGCTGCCCGGCCGTCTGGGTGAGGGCGCAACGCCATGACCCCCGCAGACAAGCAACCGCCTGATAGCGGCGACGAGACCCCCGACAAGGACACCTCGAAGGCTGGAGACGGGGAAAACGCCCAGGGCAGCGGCTTCACGGAGGAGTTCGAGGCGGCGCTGGCGAGCGACTTCGGGGACGAGTTCGGCTCCGAGATTGCGGCCGAGCTAGACGAGGACGAGCCCGTCGAGAAGGCTGAGGACGACGCGCCGCCCGACGACGCGCCCGTCGCCGAGGAGCCGGCGGACGATGACGCCGTCGTCGAGGACCCCGTGGTCGACGCCGGGCAGACCGCCGACGGCGTCGCATCCGAGACTCCTCACGACCGCATAAGTCAGGAGACGATCGAGGCCGACGTCCTTGCGCTGGGCGACGCCGAAGCAGCGGCCGAGCAGGCCGCAGCCGAGGGCGCTGGCCCCGACGAGCTCGCTCTCGACGAGGACGCCGAGGGCGAAGAGGACGCCGATGAGGCGGAGAACGCCGAGGACGCCGATGAGGCGGAGGACGCCGAGGACACCGTGGAGCCGGAGCCGGTTGTGGCAGCAGTCGCCGCCGGGTCAAGGCCGCCACCGCCGCGCCCTGGGGTGCCCGCCGCCGCCGCAACGCAACATTCAGCCGATGAGGACGACAAGCCGCCGAAGTCACGCCTGTGGCTGCGCTTTTTGACGGCCTCGTTCGTGATCGTGATCTCAATGGCCACCGCGACCTCGGTAACGGGTCTGCTCTATCTGACCGACATCGCCAAGGGGCTCGGCGGCCTCCCGGAGGTTCAAGATCAGCTCGAGCAGGTCGAGGGAGGTGAGCCGCAGAACATCCTCATCCTCGGCTCCGACCAGCGGCCCGACGATCCCACCGCGCGCTCCGACACGACGATGCTGCTGCGTCTCGATCCTGATCAGAACGCGATCGCGCTGTTCTCGCTGCCGCGCGATCTAAAGGTCAACATTCCCGGGTACGGGGTCGACAGGCTCAACGCCGCATACGCGCTCGAGGGACCGAAGCTGACCCTCAAGACCGTCAAGCAGGTGACCGGGCTCACGATCCACCACGTCGTCAACGTCGACTTCACGGGCTTCTACCGCGCCGTCAACGCGATCGACTGCGTCTACGTCGACATCGACCGCAGCTACTACGTGCCACCCGAGGCGACCTACGCCGAGATCAACATCCCGGCCGGCTATCAGCTGCTGTGCGGCGAACGCGCGCTGCAGTACGTGCGCTTTCGCCACGCCGACACCGACATCACACGGTCGGCGCGCCAGCAGGACTTCCTGCGCGAGGCGCGCCAGAAGGTCAGCCCGACGCGCCTGTTTCGCGACCGCGAGGACCTGATCGACATCTTTAAGCGCTACACGACATCCGACATCGAGGAAGCGGGCGTGATGCTCGAGGTCCTCAAGCTCTTCCTCAGCGTCGCCGACGCCCCCGTCAAGGAGGTCCACTTCGAGGGCGAGATCGGCCCCTCCTACGTCACGTTCTCCCAGGAGCAGATGCAGGCCGCCGTGGAGGACTTCCAAGGGCTCGAGGACACGGAGGGCCCGCGGGGCGGCGGCGCCCTAGGGGCCGAGGACGGCGGTGGTGGCGACGAGGACAAGAACAAGGAGCCGGAGCCGAGCCTGATCGACTCGGCCGCGTTCGGGCGCGGCATTGCCGAGGAGTTCGCTCCCAAGGCGCGTTTTCCGATCTATTACCCGACCAAGCTCACGCCCGGCGCGGCGTTCGGCGACGACTCGCGCGTCTACGAGATCGAGGACGAGGACGGCAAGATCCACCCGATCTACAAGTTCGTGGTCTCGACCCCGCTGCTCGGCGAGTACTACGGCGTCTCGGGCACGACCTGGGAGGACCCGCCGATCCTCGCCAACCCGAGCGAGACTCGGGAGATCGGTAACCGCGAGTTCGATCTCTTCTACGACGGTGACCGGCTGCGCATGGTCGCCTGGCACACCGACCAGGGCTCCTACTGGCTCAACAATTCACTTCTGCAATCGATCGACGAGCAGCAGATGCTCGAGATCGCGGAGACGATGGAGGACGTCGGGCCGAAGTAACGGCCCGATCCAGGTGGTGAGCGAGAGGGAGACGATCGGTGTCGTCGGAGTCGGCTGGGTCGGGCTGGTCACAGCGGCCTGCTTCGCCGAGCTCGGCCACGAGGTCTGGGCAATGGACGTCGACGAGCGCAAGGTCGAGGC
>Ga0183260_10000674_pt1 | contig 28988 bp, 32 predicted proteins | sample AntDrymUQ4972206_2_FD_129768 | JGI IMG/M metagenome (GOLD analysis project Ga0183260, IMG submission 129768) | Polar desert sand microbial communities from Dry Valleys, Antarctica - metaG UQ497 (22.06) (version 2) (version 2) | ecosystem: Environmental > Terrestrial > Soil > Desert | place...
CCGAACCGTCGGCACCGCACGCCGCGGCAAGAGACGCAATCATCGCGAGGGAGAGGATTCGGAGCAGGGTTCGGTTCACGGCTTCAATCTAATGGAAATGATAGTGATTGTCAAAACGGCAGGTGGTGAGATCTGCGGATCAGGTGAGGCTCGGTAGGGTGCGCCCCGCGCTCCGCAAGCGAGATGTCCGAGAAAAGAACAAACGTGACTGTCCCGACCTGCTGAAAGCCGTCTTCGAGTTATTGCAACTGTGTCCGGTAAATCACTTCTCTGTATATGTAACTGACACTAAAGAAAGCCTATAGGCACATCCGATGTTTCTCGCTTCTTGTCGTTGACAGTTACCGAATTCCCCTGTAGGAAGTCCACCGCATACAACTAGGGCGGAGGCAAGCAAACGTACATGGCCATGCGGGGTGCTGTTGGAGTGGGTTGTGTTGTAGCTGTGCTCCTAGCCGTGCCGGCGGCCGCGATAGGTCAGTGGGCGCACCAACATCGTCATTACCCGAACACGCCGTACGGTGCCGGCCAGATCAGACAGATATTCGGACAGCCGTGCAACAAACGCGTGAATGCCAACACGGATCTGTGGCGCGCTGACGACACGGGTGATCTGCACTCACTCCATTTTCACCGCAAGTTGGGCGGTGCGACCAGTTCCAACCTCGACTTCGATATCAAGGGCCACCTCGACAAGCGTCACAAGGGCAGATACTTGAAGAGTGGCATAGGCATCTACAACTGTCGCGTGATTTCGGGAACCAACAGCTGGTCGACGCACGCGTGGGGCATAGCAATCGACGTCAGTTGGAACTACGAGCACTTCGGCCATAACGACCATCCTTGCCACGTGATCCGCAAACGGACGGACGTTCCGAGAATCTTCAAGCGGCATGGCTGGAAATGGGGGAGATCCTTCCCGCGGCGCGACTGCATGCACTTTCAGTACGCGTCCGGCTACTGATCTTCCGTCGGCGGACAAGGGGAAGAGGAAGAGGCATGGTGAATCTGCGCGGTTGGCATGTCGGACTTTTCGGCGCGACGATGCTTGCTTTCGGCGTGAGCGTCGTTTTCGTTGCCGAATCGGCGAGCACCGCACCAGCCCGGGCGACCGCGTCGGTGGTCGATGGCAAGTTGAGAGTCTCCGGGGCGAGGGGCGACGTCGATCTGCAGACAACGCAGCCCGTGGGGGCGGTTGCCCTCACCTCTGACGGCGAGAAGCTCGCCTTGGCGACTGGCGCACCCATCGAGGAGGCGATCGGTGGAGTTAAAGGACAGGTGGCCGTCGTCGACAGCTCAGATGGGAGCGTCTTGGCACGGACCGAATTCGACCGTGCGATAGTCACCGGCGTTGACTTGAGCAGGGATGGACGGCGAGTGGCGTTCGTGAAGGACTACCAGGAGTTATGGGTAATGAAGTCTGACGGGTCGAACCTTCGAAAGATTGCCGATGCGGGCGCCCTTGCTCCGGTGTTGGGCAGCACGCTGTTCGACCCCGCCTTCAGTCCTCGTGGCCAAGCCGTCTACTTCGGTCTGGTCGAGCAGACGTTCTTCGGTGAGGATGACAAGGTCGATAACATCTGGAAGGTATTCATGGATGGACGGGCATCTCGAGTGACGCATCTCTCTGCGCCGGGCGGGCTTCAGAGCTGGACGGTTGTGCGTGGTCCGCTTCCGGTGGGGCACGGCGAGGTGCTGTTCACCACAGGAAGTTCGACGGCCGGGGCATGGCAGATCGCTCGAGTAGGGTCCGGGGGGCGCGCCACAGCGCTGGGCCCTGTTCCGTCAATGACGAAGGCCGTCGGGGTCGGCTCTCGGGAGATCACGCTTGAAACGCTCGACAACCGCACGGGAACTTACGATCTGTACTCCATGTCGCTCGACGGGGGACGGCTCGGATGGGACCGTTGGTGCGCCGCCGGATGCCGCACAATTGAGCACGGGATCGACGAGAGTGCGGTGTCCTTCCCCGTCGCCGGGCGCGATGGGAGCCTCTAGCCGGCTGATCGTTGTCTTCGCCGTGATCCTGGTTGCGGCTTCGTGCACATCAGAGCGGCGCGCCGTAAAGGTTTCTCCCGACGCCGAACGGACCGCGTCCCCTCAGCCGCCGGAAACATCGGGTTTGGCGATCGAGGCTTCGGGCTTCGCCGTTCTCGGTCGCAGGCTCGGGTTCGCAGCGCTGATCTCGAATACGGGAGACAAGACGCTGGGCGACATAACGTTGCGAGTGGTATTGCGGGGTCCCGAAGGAGAGATCATCGACTCGTTTCGCGACGGCCTTCCGTTTTGTCCGCCGCAGGAGGACTGTTGGTGGGGCTCGGCGTTCGGTGGCCGCGACTTCGGTCCCCGGTGGCGCTCCACCTCTGACGTCGACGTGAGCGTTGTCGGTGCCGGCGGTCCCTACCAGGGCACAGGCCAGGGACCGTCGATTGTCCCCTTCGGTGTCGAGCGCGCAGACAGTGGAGTTATAAGGGGGCGCGTTCCTGCCGACGAAGGAGTTGCGTTCGTGCTCGCGTTCTCCGGCCCCCAGCCGCGTTCGGGAATAGCATTGAACGTGAGCAAGAGTATGGGCTTCGGCCTCGATCTGAAGGTTCCTGCTGCGCTTTTACCTCCGCTGGGTGGCACCGAACACCTCAGGGCGTTCATGTACCCGGCCCCCGTCCCCGCCGGCTCCTGAGGTAAGGAGCGGCTGAGGATATCTACACTCAGCTTCCACTTGGCGCAGTGAAGCGTTCGCGTGCCTCTTTGATCTCTCTGAGAGCGGCTTCGAGCCCGTCGTAACCCACCGTGGAGGTTTTCTTGTCGGGTTCGAGCATCTTGTAGACATCGAAGAAGTGTTGGATTTCGGATAGCAGCGCCTCGGGAAGCTCGTCCAAACTGTTGACTTCCTTGTAGATCGGATCGCCGTTGAGGACGCAGATAATCTTGGCATCGCGGCCCTTTTCGTCTTCCATGAAGAAGACGCCCAAAGGGCGGGCGCGCACCCAACACCCTGGGAAGCTCGGGTCGTCGACGAGTACGAGTGCGTCGAGCGGGTCCTCGTCCTCGGCCAGCGTGTCGGGTACGAAACCGTAGTCGGCCGGGTAGCTCATGGCCGAGAAGAGGCGGCGATCCAAACGGATGACCTGGCGATCGTGGTCGAACTCGTACTTGTTACGGCTCCCTTTGGGAACCTCCACGACGACGTCTACTACCACGGTCACCTGCTCATCAATCTCTGCTCGAATGTTGCGGGCTACCGCCCAGTCTGGGACTGCGGTCCGGCGCCGACGAGTGGTTGAGGGTGCTCCAACACCTCCAGCAGGCGGCTGCCGTTCAGGTCGAGATCGACGGTGATGGCCATTCCCATTGCCCGGCACCGTTCGGCGGTGTCAAGGAGAAGATGCAATCCGTCGATGGAGAGGAAAGAAAGGCCGGTGCAATCGATCACGAGAGACGCCGGGGCCGCCGCAATGGCTTCTTCGAGGGCGCGTCCCAGTGACTCAGTGGTTGCAACATCCAACTCTCCGACGCACATCAGCTTTGCGCCGGCGCCGTCCAGATGCTGGACCGATACCAAGAAGGTGTCGTTCAACGCCGCCCTTTCGTCGAGAACAGATTCCGGCCGGCACCGCCCAGGGTTTGGGGAAACGCCCCGAAAGCCCCTTTGACCGGTGCTCCGGGCTGCGTCTGAACCCGTAAGCGATACTAGCAGGGTCGGGTTCGTTTGCGAAGCTCGTGGCGCTTCCAGGCCCCCGGACGGGGTGAACGCTCCAGCGAAAGTGGTGTCCCGGATGAACAGAACCGTGAACAGCGATACAAGCAACCCGGTGAGCGACACCGAGATGGAGTTGAGGCTGCCCAGCAATGCCAGGGCTGCGGGTATGGCCCGTCAAGCGATCTATCCAATGAGACGGACGGCTCCCGATGTCGTGGAGGACGTGCTCCTGCTGGTGACCGAGCTCGTGACCAACAGCTACCGTCATGCAGGCGTATCCCGAGCGGGGTGGATCGATCTGCACGTCACCGCCCGGAGGGACTGTGTACGGGTGGAAGTCAAGGATGAGGGCCCCGGGTTCCAGGTCTCCGGGCGCATCGTGGGGGCGGATGTGAGCGGCGGATGGGGGCTGTACCTGATCGACCATCTGACCAACCGCTGGGGAGTGGCGCACGATGGCCTCACCTGCGTTTGGTTTGAGATCGACCGCACGTAGCCTGATCCCCGGCCACCCGGCATTACCAAGGCGCCCGGTGACGACCCGAGCCGCCTTCGCCTAACCGGGTTTCCGGTCCCGCTCCCGCTTGAGTTCGAAGAACTCATCCCGCTCGATGAGCCAGCGAACCCGATCCCAGAGCTCGATCGCGTCTCGGCCTTCGGGGGCCCGGGCCATCACGGGACCGAAGATGCCCTTGCCCGACTCGAGCACGATGGTCGGCACCCCGAAGCAGCCGACCTGCTCGACCGCCGCCAGGTGCTCGGCGCGAACATCCTCCATCGTCGAGCCGTCCTTCATACCCTCGTCCACAAGTGAAGACCCAAGGCCGGCCTTCTCGAGGGCCGCCTTTGCGACCTCCGGAGACAACCGAACGTCGCGCTCGAAGGTGAGTCCTCCCATCGCCTGATAGGCGCGCCCGACCCCCTCGTTCCCGGCCGCCCGGCGCACGAGCGCCAGAGACCGCAGGGCGGCGGTGCTCTTGGCATGTTCGTCCGCCAGAGGATCGGTGCCGGGGTTGTTGACGACGGCAAGGCTGAAGAACCGCCAGTCGACCTCGATGTCGGTCTGTCTTGCGACCTCACGAATCCACTTCGAACCCTGCCACGCCCACGGGCAGCCGGGATCGAAGTGAAAGATCACGCGTTCCGTCATATCGTGTCTCCCAGCCGGCGCTCTGATGGAAGGGATCCAAACAGGCGATGCCCTTGAACCTCGTGGTCGAGCCAGACGCCGAGGCACTCGCTTCCCGAGCCGCCGAGATGGTTGCCGCTCAGGCGAAATCCAGCATCGACCATGGGGCTGCTTTTGCGGTAGCCCTCAGCGGTGGGAGCACTCCGGCGGTGATGCTCGACCATCTGGCGCGCCGGGACCTCCCGTGGGGCCGCATCCATGTTTTTCAAGTTGACGAGCGTATCCTTCCCGACGGCGATCCGGATCGCAACGCCACGGACCTGCTCGAGCATCTCGTCGACCGAGTCGAGGTCCCGCCCGGCAACGTGCATCTGATGGCAGTGACCGGCCCGGATCCACGAGCCGCGTGCAGGAGCTATGCGGACGAGCTGGCGGCTCTGACCGGGCCGGGGGGAAGCCTGGATCTCATGCATCTGGGGCTGGGCGACGACGGCCATACTGCGTCGTGGCCCCCGGGCGATCCGGTGTCCGACCTCGACGATGTCGACGTTGCCGTGGTGGGCCCCTACCGCGGGCACAGACGCATGACGTTGACCCCGCCGGTCGTGAATCGGGCGCGCCGGATCCTGTGGTTGGTCGCCGGCGCCGGCAAATCAGATGCAGTAAAAGGGTTGGTGGCGGGCGATTCCCGGCTCCCCGCCTCACGGGTGGCCACGGGGAACGCGACCCTGCTGCTCGACGAGGCCGCGGCCTCTAAGCTTGGGCCTCCTGGTTCCCGACACCAACACTAAAAGGAAGGCTCTGCATGGACGGCTTGGGCATCGACATAGGTGGTTCGGGGATCAAGGGCGCGCCGGTGGATCTGAGCCGCGGCGAGTTGACGGCCGAGCGCCACCGGATCCCAACCCCCGATCGGGCCAGGCCCAAGGCGGTGGCCGAGGTGGTCGGCGATGTCGCAGCCCATTTCAGCTGGGATGGGCCGATCGGCTGCACCTTTCCGGCAGTCGTCAAGGACGGCTTCACCTGCACCGCAGCCAATGTCGACAAGTCCTGGATCGGGACCGACGCCGGCGCCTTGCTGACCGAAGCAACCGGTCTGCCGGTCACGATCGTGAACGACGCCGATGCCGCGGGGATCGCCGAGATGGGCTACGGCGCCGGACGGGACCGCGCCGGAGTCGTGGTGATGATCACTCTGGGGACCGGCCTGGGCAGTGCTGTGTTCCTGGACGGCAAGCTGGTGCCCAATTCCGAGCTGGGCCACCTCGAGATCGATGGTCATGACGCCGAGACGAAGGCATCGGACCGGGCTCGTCAGGAGGAGGACCTGTCGTGGGGGAAGTGGGCCAAGAGGCTGAGCGTGTACCTCCAGCGGCTCGACGCGCTTTTGTGGCCGGATCTGATCATCCTCGGCGGCGGTGTCAGCAAGAAGAGCTCGAAGTTTCTCCCGCTGCTGGATGTCCGCTGTGAGGTCGTCCCGGCGCACCTGCTTAACAACGCCGGCATTGTCGGGGCCGCACTGGCGGCCCGGGACGGCGCGCACCTCGCTCCCTGAGAGCTAGCGCGAGGGAAGTGACAACGGCGCGGGGCGACGGGACTTCAGGCATGGGTGCACCGGCTAACTCGCGCCCTGGGGCAGACTTGACCTGCTGGTGGGCGGTTGAGAGGGGGGCGAGTGAAACAAAGCAGCTCCAAGGACAAGCATGCAACCGCCCCCTTCCACGCGACGGAGCACCCCGCAGTCAAGTCTTATCAGCCCGGTGAGGTTTGGGGTTGGTGCTACGTCGACGAGGTCATGACCGACCGGGCCACATAGGGCCACGACGATGACAGAGAACACACCTTCGATTGTCGTCGTCGGCAGTGTGAACCTGGATATCGTCGTGCCCGTCCCCCACCACCCGCGGCCCGGCGAAACGGTCCTCGGCTCGGACCACTTCAGCAATCCGGGAGGAAAAGGCGCCAACCAGGCGGTGGCCGCGGCCAGGCTCGGTCAACGGGTTGCAATGGTCGGGTGCGTCGGGGACGACGATGCAGGGGCGGATCTCAGGGCGTCCCTCGAGGTTGAGGGCGTGGACGCCGATCGAGTCGTTGCGCTCGGCGGTGTCCCAACCGGCATCGCCCTCATCTCGGTCGACCAAGAGGGCGAGAACACGATCATAGTCAGCCCCGGCGCCAATACCAGAGTCGATGCCGAGGCTGTGGAGGGGGCGCAGGACCTCCTCGCTTCTGCGAAGGTGACCCTGTTGCAGCTCGAGATTCCCGTCGAGACCGTAGCCGCGGCGGCCGGGGCAGCGTGTGGCATGGTGGTGTTGAACCCCGCCCCCGGACGGCCGTTGGACCACGACCTGCTGGCGCAGGTGGACGTGCTCGTCCCCAATCTCGGTGAGCTCGCGATGTTGTCGGGCGACGAGGTCCCCGGCGCCGGACTCGACGCTGCAGAGGCCCTTGCATCCACGATCCAAGGCCCCGGGGCAGTGGTCGTGACACTCGGTTCACAAGGCGCCCTGGTCGTTGCCGGCGGCGACTCGGTGCATATACTTGGGGCCGAGGTCAGGGCGGTGGACACCACCGCTGCGGGCGACTCTTTCTGCGGCGCACTCGCCGACGGCCTCGTCCGCGGTCTCGAGCTCGAAGCCGCGGCCCGCTGGGCGGTGAAGGCTGCGGCCCTCACCGTCACCAGGCAAGGCGCCCAACCGTCCTTGCCGACGAGGGCCGAGGTCGAAGGCTTGACGACTTGAAGGACGACCGCCGGCCTTAACAGTGGCCCTCGAATGGCTACATGGTGAAGGTCTTCGGCGGGTTGTCCATTGTCAGGATCGGTCTGTCCGCCTTGAACGCGGAGATGTCGTGCTCGGTGGCGCCATCGATTGCCAGCTCGCTCATTATCTTGCCGAACAACGACGCAAACTTGAAGCCGTGGGCGGCGCCGAGTGTGATCAGCACATTGGGATGACCGGGCAGCGAATCGAGGACGAACTCGCGATCGGGCGGCATCGTGTAGAGACACGTCTTGGTGGAGGCGATCGGTCCTAGAGCAGAAGGCAGGTAGTTGCGGCAGAAGCCCTCGACGCGCTCCAGTGTGCGGGGGTTCGGTTCGAAGGTGCGGGTGCGTGCGGTAACTTCGTCACCGCCGACATCCTGGGCCACCTTGACCCCGCGCTCGCCATACACGGGCATGCCGTAGTAGTCGGATTCGTCGTGCCAGATCCATATGGGAAAACGCTCAGGTGAGAAGTCGTCCAGGAAGGGAGTGGCGTAGTAGCCAACCTGCTCTTGAGTGATGGTGAGCGGAATCTCGACGCCGAAGTGAGCAAGAAGCTCGTTCGTCCAAGAGTCCGCAGCGATGATGAGCTTTTCGAAACGGTAGGCATCGCCTCCCGCGGTGACCTCGACAGAATCACCGGCTTGACGAATGGCGTCCACCGGGGTGTTTTCGAGCAGTGTTGCTCCGTGTGCACGGGCCATGCGCGCGTGGGCCGCATTGCAGCGGCCCGCAGGGGCGATGCCGCCGTCCGCCTGATAGAGCGCCACGATGTCGTCGGTCAGCTGCCACTGCGGCCACCGCTTCATCGTTTCTGCGGAATCGAGCACCTCGATGGGCACCCCGCACAAAGTCAGCGGATCCGAGTAGTCCTCGAGAGGGATGGGCCCGCCGGCCGGAAAGAGATCGATCCCACCCGTCGTCACGATCAACTGCTCTTCGGCATCCTGTTCGAGAGCCGCCCAGGCGTCATAGCTGCTCTTGGCCAGCTCCACATGCTGGGCGGTGTGGTAGGCGATGCGGATGATCCGAGAATGGTCCTCGGACGCGCCGCGATCGTGGCCCAGCTCGAACTGCTCCAGCCCGAGGACGTCGTCCCCGGCGCGCCTCGCCAACCAGTAGGCGATCCCACTGCCGATGCCTCCTAGCCCTATCACTCCGTAGCGGTACCCGCGTCGATTCATGAGCCGTCCGTGTGGCCGTGGGCCTCGTAGGCGGACATCGGCTTGTCCTCCTGCTTACGCCACTCCGCCTCGTCGTCTGGCAGCTTCCCAATCGATCTCGCCATCGCACGAACGTGGGCTGCCACCGACCCACAGCAGGAGCCGATGTAGTCGATGCCCATGGCGCGCGCCTCGACCGCGTACCGGCCCATGGCGTGGCGCGTCAGCTGCAGCGGGTCGAGGCGAAAGGGGAACTCCGGACGACCGGTGAAGAACGGGGTATCCGGCAGGGTTTCGTACGCCACCGGCTGACACGCCAGGGGAGTCGAGACCGCGGCTCGCATCTCCTGCATGTACGGAAGCGTGTTCGCCGGGTTGCGGAGGCAGTTGATGTCGACCACATCGGCGCCCGCGTCGGCGAGGCGCCGGGCACAGTCTGCCGCGGAGTGGCCTTTGTGATCGTGCGGCTCTTGTTCGAACGCCACCGTCGTTATCACCGGTAGACCCGTGGCCTTCGCGCTCTGGGTAGCGATGACGGCCTCGTCGAGCCAGGTGAAGGTCTCCGCGATGATCAGATCGACGCCGCCCTCCATCGCCACCTCCAATTGACGATCGAACTGCTTTCGGATGCGGTCTTCGGAGGCCCGGTCTCCGGGATCGTAGACCCACGTCATACTCAGGGTCATTGCCACGAGGGCATCACCTTCCCGGGCAACGGCTTTCGCAATGCGCACTGCTTCCCGATTGATGTCGTCTACCTTGCCCCCGAGGCCGACGGTCGCAAGCTTGTCTTCGCTTGCATAGAAAGTAAGTGCCTGCAGAACCTCTGCGCCGGCGAGCAGGAACTCCCGGTGCAGCTCCTCGAGGGCGCTGGGCCGGGTGATGCTGACCTCCGGCGTGAACGGGCCGGCGCGCACATGTCCGCGCTTTTCCAACTCGAGAAGGTAGCCGCCGTCTCCCAGCACAACGCCGTCGGCCAATCGTTCGAGGATTCCTTGGGGCATCGTTACTCCCGTCCGTTGATGTATCTCGTCCACGATTCTGCACCAGGCGGGAGGCCCGAGGCACCGGGTGGGAGGAGCAGAGGCGCACGTCCCGTATAAGAGGGCGGCAACGGCGGACAAGCGCACAGGAGGCAACCATGCCCGAGGTCGAGTTCCCCGCAAACGGCGGTACGGCGCCCGGCTATCTCAGCACCCCCGAGGGCCGGACCGGTCCCGGAGTGCTCGTGTTCCAGGAGTGGTGGGGTGTGGAGGACCACATCCGTGACGTCTGCGACCGGTTCGCTGCCGAGGGCTTCGTTGCGCTTGCGCCGGACCACTTCCGCGGCGAGACGACCGAGCAGCCCGACGAGGCGGAGCAGAAGATGATGGCGCTGTCGATGGACCAAACCGAAAAGGACATGCGCGGCGCAGTTGAAATTCCTTGTCGGCCATGACGCCCAGCGGGGGCCAAAGATTGGTTCGGTCGGGTTCTGTCTGGGCGGTGGATTGTCGGTGTGGGCCGCCGCAGGGAACCCTTCGATCGGCGCGGCGGTGACCTATTACTACGTCATGCCGCACGGCAAGCCCGATTTCTCGACCATCCGTTGTCCGGTGCTGGGCCACTTCGGGACCGCCGACGAGATGAACTCGCTCGACGACGTCCGTGCTCTCGAAGAGCAGATGCGGGACGCCGGGGTCGACGTGACCTTCGAGCTCTACGAGGGGGCCGGCCACGCCTTCTTCAACGACACCGACCGCCTGGGGACGTTCGACGCCGACGCGCGCTACCGCTCCTGGGCCCGCACCCTCGATTTCCTGCGGAGCAATCTGGCCTGACCACCGGAGGCGCACCCATCGGGCGCCTCCGGTGGTGGGGGCCAATCCGGGGCTCGGTCCGGCAGAGAAAAGCTCCCCAGAGCCGGCGTCGGATTCATTGCATTCCCGGGCCCGGTATCGGGGTCGGGTGGTGCAGGGGAACCTTGGTCAGGCCTCCGGTCAGGCCCCCGGGGTCACGGTCACCGAGCGCTCCTCGGTCCCGCGCAAGAATCTGACGTCCACCGGGAACCCGGGGCCGGACGCCTGAAGGGCGGCCTGGAGCTCGTCCACGTCGGGCGTGGCCCGCCCTCCGGCCTCGACTATGAGGTCGCCTTCTCGCAGACCCGCCTGCGCCGCCGGGCCGTCGTCCTCGACGCCCCGGACGAGGAGGCCGTCGGCCTCCGGCAGACCCACGGCGCGCCGCAAATTCCTGGCCACGTCCGAGGGCGCCAGCGCAACCCCGATCCGGGGGCGCGCTGGGGAGTCGCCCTTGCTTAGTGCGTCCACCTGCCGGCGCAGGTCGGAGTCGGCCGGGATGGCCAGGTAGAAGCCCTCTCCGAGCCGGTTCGTGTTGATGCCGAGGAAGCTGCCGTCGGCATCCACGGTCGGCCCTCCGGACGAGCCCGGAAGCAGCGGAGCGGTGTGCTCGAGGCTCCCCGTTATCCGGTGCCCGCGCGGGCCCCGGAAGCTCCTCTCGGTCCCTGACACCAGGCCGAAGGTGACGCGCAGCCCGCGGCCTCCAGGGTTCGACAAGGCGAGGACCGGCGCGCCGATCCCGTGGCCGTCCGAGCTCTCGGCCCATGTGATCGCCGGCGCGTCGCCGGTGTCGACCGACAGAACGGCCAGGTCCCCCTCGGCGTCGACGCCGTCGGCGGTGGCGGTGGCCGTGCGGCCGTCGTTGAACGTCACCGTCACCTTGTCGCGGCGGATGTTGTGGGCGTTGGTGAGGACCTTGCCCGGCGCTACGACGACCCCCGAGCCTATTGCGGAGCGGTGTCCCACCCCCACGACCGCAGGCCCCACGCTCTCGGCGACCCGCCCGACGGTTCTCTGTAGATCTTCCAATGCAACCATTCCGTCCCAACCTCCTCGTTAGGATAACTTGCAGATAGCAAGTTACTACAGAGGAGCGGAGCATGCAACCATCCCGGGCGAGCTGGGGACGTAGGATCGGCACCGTGCCCCCCCAGCCGGAATCCCCCCTGGCGACCGCGCTGGAGCGCGTCGGTGACCGTTGGTCGCTGCTGATCGTGGACGCCCTCCTGACCGGCCCCAAACGCTTCAACGAGCTGGCCGAGCAGGTTCCTGGGATCGCCCCGAACATCCTCTCGGCGCGCCTGAAGCACCTCGAACGCGAAACGATCGTGCTCGCCCGCCCCTACCTGAAACGGCCTCCCCGGTTCAGCTACGAGCTGTCGGGCGCCGGCCTCCAGCTCGGGAGCGCGGTGCGCCTGCTGGCCCACTGGGGCGCGAGCCGCTCGGACAGCGCCGACCCGCCGCGCCACGACGCCTGCGGCACGCCCATGGAGACCCGCTGGTACTGCCCCACCTGCGCCCGGGTCGTCGGCGACTCCGACGAACCCGACCTCCGCTACGTCTAGTACGCCTGGGCGAGCGTCGCCGCCCGTGGGCCGCGTCCTGTGGTTGGAGGCACAAAAAAGCCTTCTCGGGCGCCCAACCTCACCATGGCGTGGCCCCCGGCACGAGACCGGTTTCTCGCCGCGCGGTCCCCGGTTCGGTGCAGGCACCCGAACGGCGGACCGGGAGGTATGCAAAGAACACTATCCTCGACCGATCACGCACGGCGCTTCGGCGGTAACGGAAGAGGGGACGGACGACATGGAATACGGCTACCTGGGGCGCTCCGGGTTGATGGTCAGCCCGCTTTGCCTGGGGACGATGAACTTCGGGTGGGACGAGCCCGGCACCAGCGAAGAGGACGCCCATCGCATCATGGATCGCGCCCTGGAGCACGGCGTCAACTACTTCGACACCGCCAACGTCTACGGGTGGAGAAAGGGTGGCGAACCGGGTGAAGGCGTGACCGAGAAGATCCTCGGGACATGGTTCGCCCAGGGGGGCGGCAGGCGCGACAAGGTCGTGTTGGCGACCAAGCTCTTCGGCGGGATGGGTGACTGGCCGAACATGGACAAGCTTTCGGCCCTCAACATCCGGCGCGCCTGCGATGCGAGCCTGAAGCGGCTCCAGACCGACTACATCGACGTCTACCAGATGCACCACATCGACCGAGGGACGCCGTGGGATGAGATCTGGCAGGCGATGGAGAACCTCGTCCAGGCGGGCAAAGTCCTCTACGTTGGCAGCAGCAACTTCGCCGGATGGCATATCGCCCAGGCGAGCGAGAGCGCCCGCAGCCGCCACTTCATGGGTCTCATCTCCGAGCAGAGCCTCTACAACCTCGATTCCCGCGCCGTCGAGCTGGAGGTGCTTCCGGCCTGCGAAGCGTATGGCCTGGGCGTGATCCCATGGAGCCCGCTTGCTTCAGGTCTGCTCGGAGGTGCGTTGGAGAAGGCGACGGAGGGACGGCGGGGGAGCGCCGAGTTCAGAAAGCGGGTCGACGCCCGGAGGCCGCAGCTGGAGAGGTACGAAAAGCTGTGCGCCGATTTCGGGGAACAGCCGGCAAACGTCGCGCTGGCATGGCTTCTGTCGAACCCGGTTGTGACCGCTCCGATCATCGGCCCCCGCACCACCGAGCAGCTCGATTCGGCCCTGCGGGCGACCGAGATCGAGCTGTCGGACGACACGCTCGAGGAGCTGGACGACATCTGGCCGGGCCCGGGCGGCCCCGCCCCGGAGGCCTACGCCTGGTAGCGGTGCGGTGGCACCGGGCGCGCCTGGTGCGGCGCGGCCGGGGAATCACGATGCGGCAGCAAGGTCCCGGCCGGTGCTACAGCGGGAGGCTCCAGAGCAGCGGCGCTAGAGCGGGAGGCCCCCACAGCAGCGGCGCTACAGCGGGATGCCCCACAGCGGGAACCAGCGCGACAGATCCTTTTCGATGGGGAGCTCACCGCTCACGATCCCTCTGACCCGCAGCTCGAGCTCGTTGTCGCGGCGCTCGCCCGGTAGGGGAGCGAAGGGATAGAAGGTCGCGCGCTTGTAGAGGTAGACCAGATAGAGGTCGGTGCCCCCTTCGGTTCTGAAGCGGAACACCGAGCAGAGCAGCAGCGAGTCGTACCCGCGCTGCTCCAAGGTCGAGTTGAGAAGATGGACGCTCGTCACGAGCTCGTCGAGCTCCGGGTCGCTCAGTGTCGCCCACCGGTACCCGTAGGAGTCCTCCGAGGTCGACAGCTCGCTCTCGAACTCAGTTGCGCTCATCTCCATGAGCTCGACCAGCTCTTTGTTCATCTCCGCGAAGCCCTGGCCCGAGGCGGGTTTGAACGCAACCCCCGCCTGTCCCGCCGGCTTGCATCCCGCCTCTGCTTCGAGCGTCAAGGCAGCGGTGGGGAGGGCGAAGAGCGCGTCCAGGTTCGCCTTGACCGGCTTAGTCCGGCCAAAGAGAGCGTCGAGGAAACCTATGCTCCGCTCCCCATGTTGGACTCTATCGCCGACAGTTGCTCGAGCCGGCGTTCGAGGCTCGGGTGTGTGCTGAACACCGACGACAGGCTGAAGCCTTTCGAGAGCGCCGGCGCAAAGAAGAAAGCGTTGAGCGGCTCGGCGCGACGAAGATCCCGCTGGGGGATCCGGGCCATCTCGCCGCTCACCTTGACCAGGGCGGATGCGAGGCTCGAGGGCCGCCCGGTAACCGTTGCAGCGGCTCGATCGGCGGAGAGCTCCCGGTATCGCGACAGGGCACGAGTGAGGAGGAAGCTCACCGCGTAGACCACCACCGAAACCAGAACCACGACCAAGATCATCGAGCCGGCGCTGTTGTTGTCGTTGTCGCGCCCGTACCCTCCGCCGTATGCGCCGGAGTAGAAGCCGAAGCGCGTAATGAGCCCTGCGAGCATCCCGAGAAAGCTTGCGATGGTCATGACTGCCACATCACGGTGGGCGATGTGGGACAGCTCGTGCGCCAGGACCCCTTCCAACTCGGGTTCGTCGAGCTTCTCCATAAGTCCCGTGGTTACACACACAACCGAGGACTTCTGGTTGCGACCCGCAGCGAACGCGTTCGGCATGGGGGAATCCGAGACTGCGATGCGCGGCTTGGGCAGGTTCGCGAGAACACACAGACGCTCGATCATGGTGTGCAGTTGGGGCGCCTGGCGCGCGTCGACTTCATGGGCGCGCATCGAGGCGAGGGCGATGCGGTCCGAGAAGAAATACTGAGCAAACAACAGACCGCCCGCGATTAGAACGATCAGGAAGTACGACACCCCTACGGCCAGCAGCACTCCGATGAACACCACGTAGAGCAGTCCGATCAAGAACATCGTGAGCAGCATTCGAGCGGTTAGACCCCTGTCCGGGGGAAAGTGATTGACCATCAGCCCGGCACGAGCCCCTCGTCGCCCAGCAGAGCCCTGACCTCCTCCAGCGTTGAATCGACCGGCGGAAGCACCAGGTCGGAAGCGCCCAGATAGTCATCGGGCAAACGCGTGCCCGTGCGCACTTCGGTGAGGAGCATCTCGAGCCCGGCGGCGAAGGCAACTTCATCGCCACTCTCCACACCTTGGGTCAGCTTCGTATCGAGCTCGTTGAGCCGGGGCAGCGCATCCTCCTCGACCTCGAACTGGCCTTCCTCCATGATTCTGATGATCATCGTTTCTCCTCCGGTGCTTCCAGTGCGGCGGGGGGGTCTCCCGAATCGAGCTCGCCTCTCAGTCGGGCCAACTCCGCGTCGACCTGGCTGGTGCCCGATGTCCTGTCCAACTCGGCCTGGAGCGGGTCGCTGCTCGCAGAGAGGTCTTCGAGCGCCCCCGAGGCCATGAGCTCGTCGAGTGCTCCGCTGCGGGCCTGCATGCTCGCAACCTTGTCCTCGGCGCGCTCCATCGCCAGCCCGACATCTCCCATCTCCTCGGAGATGCCCGACAACGCCTCGCCGACCTTGGTCTCGGCCTCGGCGGCACTGTAGCTGGCCTTGATCGTCTCTTTCCGGGTTCGGAACGCCTGCACTTTCGCCTCGAGCCGCCGGGATGCGTCCACCAGCCTGTTCTCTTCGCCCTTGAGCTGATCGTGCTGCACCTGGAGCTCGGCGAGCTGGGTCATGACCCCGGCGCGGCGGGACAGCGCTTCCCGGGCGAGATCCTCCCGATTCTGGTCGAGCGCCTGCTTGGCCTGCTGCTCGAGCTTCGCCGCAGAGCGCTGGAGCCCCTGAGCCTGAAGCTCGAGCCGCTTACGCGAGGTCGCAACGTCGGCAACACCTCTTCGCATCTGCTGAAGCATGTCGAGTTGGCGTTCGTAGGAGTAGTCGAGGGTTTCACGAGGGTCCTCGGCAGAGTCCAACGCCCGGCTTGCCTTTGATTTGAAGATGAGGGAAAGCCGCTGCATCAAGCCCATCTGTCACACTCCTTGACGGCCTGCACCGTCGGCGTCTCGTTTCTGTCGTCGGGCGTCCACACCCCTGCCAATGAGGATACGGCACTGTGGCGGTCAACCTGTGGGCGACGGCTTCCGGCTACCGGATGCGGGCTGAAGGAGATGCAGGGCGAAGTGTATTGTCATTTGTCTATACGCGGGGTGTCGGGGATTTCTCCGGTGCCGTGCCCTGCCGGAGAATGAGGGGAGAGTCGCCTACATGGATCGCATGCGACCGACGAGAACCAGGCACACCCGTCGTGATTTCATGGTCATGGGTGGGAGCGCAACCGCCGGCTTGATCCTGGCCGGTTGTGGCGGCGGGCCGGAGGGAAACCCTGCAGTGAGTGGTTCCACCGGCTCGGGGAGCGGCGGGGCCAGCTACAGCGGCCCGCCGGTACAGCTCGCCTTCTGGAACGGCTTCACCGGCGGTGATGGGCCCTTCATGCAGCAGTTGGTGAAGGACTTCAACGCCGAACAGAAGAACATCGACGTGAAGATGGTCGTGCAGGAGTGGGACGACTTCTACGCAAAGGTCCCCCAGGCGGTGTCAAGCGGCACCGGCCCGGACGTCGCCATCATGCACATCAACCAACTCGCCACCAATGCGGCCCGAACCGTGATTCTGCCCCTGGATGATGTCGCCGAGAACTTGAAGCTGACCGAGAGCGACTTCAACCCGATCGTGTGGCAGGGCGGCGAGTACAACGGACAGCGTTACGGAATACCTCTGGACGTCCACCCCCTCGGCTTCTATTACAACAAGAAGGTGATGGAGCAGGGGGGACTCGACCCGGAAAGCCCCCCCACGACCAACGACGAGTACATGGCGGCGGTCGAGGACCTGAAGGCGAAGGGAATCGAAGGCTCGTGGGTCTCTCCGTTCCTGTTCACCGGAGGATTGCAGTGGGAGTCCCTCGTGTGGCAATTCGGGGGCGATCTCTACAGTGACGACGGCACGGAGGCGATCTTCAACGAACAAGGCGGTGTGGACGCCCTGACGTGGATGGTGGATCTGGTCAAGGGCGGATACAGCCCGAAGAACGTCGGCCAGGACGCCGAGACGATCGCGTTCCAAAACGGCAAGAACGCTTTTCTCTGGAACGGCATCTGGATGATCAACGCCTTCAAGGAGATCCCCGACCTCGAATGGGGCGTGACCCAGTTGCCTCAGATCGGCACCGAGCGGGCCGCGTGGGCGAGCTCGCACAACTTCGTGATAACCAACAAGCAGGATCAGGACCCGAACAAGATCGACGCGTCGAAGGTGTTCGTGAACTGGGTCATCGACCACTCCGCAGAGTGGGCCCAGTCGGGGCAGGTGCCTGCGCAGAACTCGGTTCGCGAAAGCGCGGCGTTCAATAAGCTCAACGAGCAGTCGGCGCTCGCCGAGCAGCTCCCCTACGTGCACTTCCCGCCGCCCGTTCCCGGGATCGGGGACGTGGACACCATCATCGAAAGGGGGGTCCAGGAGGGCGTCCTGCTGAAGAGTGATCCGCAGCAGGCGCTCGATGATGCCGCCTCCCAGGCCGACGAGATCCTGGCGGAGAACGCCGAGAAGTACCAGGCCTGAGGGCGGTGGCAACGACAGAGGGGGCGACGGGTTCGGTCGCCAGAACCATCCGCAAGGCTGCGAAGGGAAGCTCGAAGAGCGTGGGGGCGAGCCACGCCGGCGCGCTCACCCCTTATCTCTTCATGGCGCCCTACCTGATTCTTTTTGCCATCTTCGTGCTGGCGCCGCTCGTGTCCGCCTTGTGGATCAGCCTGCACAACTGGGATTACCTGCTGCCGGGCAAGCCGTTCACCGGCCTGGACAATTACACCGATCTGTTCAGCGGAACGGGGACGGCAGGGTTGTTCTGGCAGAGCATGTCGGCGACCGCCCAGTTCACGCTCTACAGCGTCCCGCCGTTGGTCCTTCTTCCGCTCGGTGTCGCCATCGTGTTGAACCAGAAGATTCCCGGACAGAAGGTGTTCAGGGCGATCTACTTCGCCCCCTACGTGCTCGGGGTGGCGGTGGTGGGCATCCTGTGGCGCTACCTGCTCGATCCGAGCGTCGGCTTGATCAACTACTACCTGGGGCGCATTGGATTTTCGGGTGACCTGCCGTGGACGAACGGCCTCCCGTGGGCCTGGATCGGCCTGGTGGGTGCGACGGTGTGGTGGACGCTCGGGTTCAACACAATCATCTACCTTGCGGGCTTGCAGGGGATCCCGCGCGACCTGTACGAGGCTGCGAGGGTCGACGGGGCGAACAACTGGCAAGCGTTCCGCAACGTCACGCTGCCGCAGCTTCGGCCGGTGATCCTGTTCGTGACCACGGTCACGATCCTTGCGTCGGCCAACGTGTTCGGGCAGTCCTACCTGATTACCCAGGGCGCGCCGGGCGGCGATACCCGCACCGCCATCATGTACATCACCGATGAAGGATTGGGGCGCTTTCGAATGGGGAGCGCCGCGGCGATGAGCATCATCCTTGCCGCAGCCCTGGCGATCATCGGCGCCCTCAACTTCAGGTTCCTCGGCAAGGGGGACGATTACTGATGGCTCAGGCCGTTGCAAGTCCACGTCGCGGCGGAGGCACCCCCGGATCGTCGAAGCTGGTGCGCTACCTGTCCTACGCCGCGCTGCTCGTACTGACGGCGGTCTACGTGGCGCCTTTCGTGTGGATGGTCATTACGTCCTTCAAGACGAATCCAGAGACGACGGCATCGGTGCCGACCTGGATCCCGCAGCCGTTCTCGACCGAGGGCTACGACGCGATCCGAGACCCAGCGCTCGATACCCCTGTGCTGAAGTGGTTCGCGAACAGCGTGATAGCCGCCGTCTTCCACACTCTGCTGGTTCTCGCAACTGCATCGACGGCGGCCTATGCGCTTGCACGGCTCGAGTTCCGCGCCAAGAAATTCATCTTCGGCCTCATCGTCGCGACGCTCTTCATTCCGCCCATCATCTTTCTCATTCCGAACTACCTGATCGTGGACACCTTCGGCTGGATTGACAGCCTCATGGCGGTCATCATCCCGACTGCCGCAACCGCCTTCGGTGTCTTCTTCATGCGCCAGTTCTTCATCACTCTTCCGGACGAGCTCGAGGAAGCGGCGCTGCTCGACGGCGCCAACCACTGGCACATCTTCTCTCGGATCATCATGCCGCTGTCCAAGCCTGCGCTGGCGACGCTTGCCATCCTCAGCTTCTTGACGAACTGGAACGACTTCCTCTGGCCGCTGTTCGTCCTGGTCGAGAACCGGACGCTTCCCCCCGGCCTGGCCGTCCTGCAGAGCGCCAACACGACCGACTACGCCATCATCATGGCGGGAGGAGTCATCGCAAGCATTCCGGTGCTCATCCTGTTCATCCTGGCTCAGAGATATGTCATCGAGGGAGTAGCGAGGAGCGGTCTCAAGGGTTGAGCGGACATCCGGGGTGGGTGCCAAAACGGTAATCACCCACTCGGCGGCCAGAGGGGAGCGGGAATCATGAGGAGATAGGCGGCAGTGGGGCTCTGTATTTCGCTCGTGGCGGGAACGCTGGCCGCAAGCGCCGCAGCGCGCCCCCCGGAGAACACCTTCATGAACGCCGTGTCGAAGGGCTTCGCCGACACCTTTGCCGATCCCTCGATCATCAAAGCCAAGGACGGCTACTGGTACGCCTATGGAACCTCCGATCCGCTCACCGAGGACGAGGGGGACTACCATCTCTTGCCTACGGCAAGGTCGAAGGACCTGGTCCACTGGAACTACACCGGTGACGTGTTCGACGAGTCCAATCAGCCCGAATGGATGGACGAACCCGAGATCTGGGCCCCCGACATCCGTTGTCTCGACGGCACCTACTACCTCTATTACGTCGTAACCGAGACGACGGTCACCGACGAGGGCTTCGACAACGCGATCGGGGTCGCCACCGCGCCCACTCCAACCGGACCGTGGACCGATTCCGGCGCACCCGTGGTGGAGCCCGCCGCGGCGAGTCGGGCGACCCCGGTGACTGGCTGTGGACCTTCGACCCCAGTCAGGTCACGGCCGCGAACGGCACCCGTTACCTCTACTACGGCTCCTATTACGGAGGCGTGTTCGTCACCAGGCTGTCGCGCGACGGTCTGAGCACCGTGGGTGAACCGACGAGGTCGGAATCGACAACCGCTTCGAGGGCGCCTATGTCGTGCGCCGCGGCGCCCACTACTACATGTTCGCCTCGTCGGCAGATTGCTGCGCCGGCCCCACCACCGGCTACAGCGTCTTCGTCGGACGTTCGAAGAGCCCGCGCGGTCCGTTCCTGGATCGCCAAGGCCGGTCGATGAGCGAATCGCGCGCCGGGGGCACGATCGTCATCTCGCCCAACGGCAACAAGTGGGTCGGGACCGGCCACAACTCGGTGGTTACCGACCTGGCCGGGCAGGACTGGCTCGTTTACCACGCCATCAATCGTCACGATCCGTATCTCGATCCGCCCGAGCTCGACGGCGTCAACCTGGTCGGCGTGAACGAGCGGCCCATGTTGCTCGACCGCCTCGACTGGATTGACGGCTGGCCCATCGTACGGGGCGGCCGGTGGGCTTCTCAGGCGAAGGTGCGGGCGCCGGTGGGCCGGTTCGCGATCGGGGGCGGATTCGTCCGAAACCGGACTCGGAGAGCGCTGGCGCTCGGTGGAGGGCGACTGGAGCTTGCGGAGGTCGAGGCACAACGGCGCCTACGTGAGCGGCCGAGGTGATGCTTCGTGCAACCGCCGTTCGTATCTCTTGACTCGTGCGGAACGCAAAGGGCCGCGGCGCGCCGAAGCGGACCTGCGACTGAGGGACAACGGCCGGGGTGCCGCCGGCGTGGTCGTGGCTTATGGAGGTCGCCTGAAGTATGTGATCGAGTGGCTCGACGCTCGCAAACATGCCCTCCTGACCGAGGTGTCTCTCGGCAACGCCGGCGCGATAGGTATCACCAAGCTTCCCGAGAACTTCCGTTTCAATAGGTGGCACAATGTGGCGGTCGAGGTACGGGGGCCACCGCCTGCTTGCCGAGGTGACGGACGCGCGTCTGCACGACCCCGTCGCCAAACAGTCCACGACCCTCCCTGTGCGTGCCGGAAGAGCCGGCTCGGTCGGTGTTGTCCTCCGCTGCAACCGTGCCGATGCGGACAACGTGGGAGCGGCGCGCCTATACCGCCCTCACACGGCGACAGAGCCTCTGCCGCGAGTTGGTTCGAGGTTGAGCGCGTTCAGTGACGAGTTCAACGACACTGCTCTGGACGGAGCCTGGTCGTGGGTGCGCGGGGCACAGGGGGATGAGGGGGGCGGAGCATTCACCTGGCCGACTCAGGACGCCGATCTGTTCAAGGACGACAACAGCGCTTCGGTGCTGCTGCGCGCCGCGCCTGCCGACAACTACACGGTCGAGACCGAGCTCGACCTCGATCTCGGGGTGGATACGGATCGCTCCTTCCAACAGGCGGGCCTCATCGTCTACGCGGGCGACAACCGCTACGTGAAACTCGTGCACGTCGCGGTGTTCAACCGAGGCAGACCGAGTACGCCAAGGAGATCCCTTTTGCCGGCGGGATCGCCTACGGTGGGATGATCGTCGGTCCCCCTGACGACCACATGTGGCTCCGCATCGTGCACCGGCGCGACCGCAAACACAATGAGCACGAATACCGCGCCCTCACCAGCAGCGACGGCGAGCACTGGATTCGGGGCGGGGTGTGGACGATGCCGGGCCGTGTCACTCCCCGCATCGGTCTCCTGTCGATGGGGGGCGCGGGCGCAACCGCCGAGTTCCACTACTTCCGGGTGACGAGACCCTGAGCCAGTTGTTTCATTGCACTCGCCGGCCCGGAAAGCGGGTTCCGGAGTGCATTGGAGCACCTGTCCGTTCAGAGCCTCTTGGCCGGGACGAAATCCGGCGCGCCGATGATGTGGATGAGCCGGCCGATCAGCTCAGTCGCCAACGGGTCGCTGCCGCTGGCCTGAGCAAGCGGAAGCGTGCAGATCACGCCGGCCCCCGAGCCGTGCGAGAAAGCCCCGATTGTGGCGACGGTTGAGCGCACCCATCCGGCGTAGTAGCCCGCCAGCACGTCTCGGTTGTCGGCGGGGGCATAGCCGAGGACAACCTCTTCAGGAGTGAGGCCGCTGAACGAGAAATCGATGCGCGGGCGCAGTGGAAGTCCTTCGGTGAGCGCCGGACGCAGCCACCCCATCCCCTGAGCCCAGTCGCCCTCCCATATGCTTCCGGCGCGCCGCCGAACCCGGAGAGCCAGCCCGGGGGACAGCGCATCCTCGCCGTCTGCGAGCAACAACGCGCGCCCCCCGGCGCGTACCCACCGGTCCAGCTCGTCGTCCCAGGAGCGAGTCACGGCGATGGTGCCCGCCTGCGGATCGTCTTCGACGGCCCAGCCGATCTCTTCGAGCGCCTGCCCAAGCGCGTCGCGGGCCCACAGGAGCGCGCTCCCAGGCTCCGGCCGTTCCGGCCACAGCAGCAGCTCATGGGAGTTGTGGTTGACGGTCCTGCCCCATCGATCTTCAAGCCACAGATGAAGGTGTGCGCGCGTCGCCGCGCCGACGGCCGGCGCACTGAAAGCCACCGACCCGAGCTCGGCAACAGAGCCGGCGGGCAGACTGGGCGGGCCGTCCAGCGCGCCACCCAAGCCGAAGTAGGGCACCGTCCATCTCACCCGGCAGCCGTCGAGATCGGAATGCGAGTAGTGCGACACCACGACTCCTGCATCGAAGCGCTCGCCGGAGCGCAGCCGGTGAACCGGCGAACACAACGCGAAGCTCACATCGAGGTCGTTTATCTCCTTGAACCGATGGTGATACGACTTGGGCCTGCGCGCCATATCGAGCAACCCGTTGCATTCCCAGTGAAGGTCGGTGAACTCGGTGATCACGTATCCCACGATGGCTTGATGCCTGCGCATGTCCTCGATCTCGAACTTCATCCCCTCGAACTGCGCATCTTGGCTGTGGGCTATGAACTCCCTATAAGAGCCGAACACCTCGTCCATACCCCATTCCAGCCATCGGTCCTCGACGCCGCGCGGCTCGACGATTCCCCCGCTGCGTTCTCGCCCGGTATCGAACCACCACGGATGTTCACCGCGCTCGTCGACGAGGTTTGCGTGGTCGGGCAGGCCCCAGTTGCCGAATTCGGAAAGCAGCATAGGTTCGCCTCCCCGCCGCACCGCGTCCCCATGCTGGCTGTAGGTGCTTTCCGGGTGGACGGCCCATGCCGACGTCCACGCCTCCCACTCCGCGTGGTGATCGGGCATGGCCTTGTAGAGGTGATAGTCGTTGATGTCTGACTCGACATGGAAATTCGGAGGGCACGCCGAGTTGTCGACCACGAGCCGGGTCGAATCCAACGTCTTGACCCAGTTGTAAGTGTCGCCGGTCCATCGCCGGTGCTCGGGGTCGTTCGGTATGTCGACGCCCCAACCTTCGTTGATCACCGTCCAGATGATGATCGATGGATGATTGAAGTCTCGCTCGATGAGGCCCGCAAGCGTTTCGCGCCCACGGCGCTTGGCCTCGTCGGTGAGCGTGTTCCAGTTGGGTAGCTCGGTCCAGATCAGAAGGCCGAGCCGATCGGCCCAGTAGAGATAGCGGGGGTCGGGAACCTTGATGTGACAGCGCAGCAGGTTGAGGCCGAGCTCTTTGGCCTTACCGACCTGCTCTCGCAGCAGGTGATCCGACGGTGGCGTGTAGATCGGGCCCAGGTAGTAGTCCTGGTCGAGGGCGCCGAGCAGATACAAAGGCCGGCCGTTCAGCAGCAGAGCGCCGTCCTCTGCGGCGATTGAACGGAATCCGAATGTATCGGAGGCTGCGTCGGCCATTCCACTGTCATCGTGAAGTTGCACACGCGCTCTGTACAGGTGCGGCGAATCGACGTCCCATAACTGCGCTCCGGGAATGTCGATGTCGAAGGTGTTCGTGCCGGGGCGCACGGGGGCCGACGCGTGGTATGTGTCGTGACCGTCGGGCGAAATGATGCTGCAGGACAACCGGCCCCCGGGATTCGTTTGTCGCAGAGTCGTCCGGACATGCGCGATCCCCGAAGCAGGGTGCCCGTGGACGGCGATGTGTTCGATCAGGTCGTGGGCGCTCGCTTCGAGATGGACACTCTGCCACAAGCCCCCGATAGGCCCGTACCAGCTTTGCTTGCCGTGCGGGATCTCATCGAAGGGAAAAGGAGAAGACGCCGGGCCGTGCGGTCCGACGTCCAGGACCTTCACCGTCACCAGGTTCGGCTCGCCGGCAACGAGTGCGTCGCTCACATCGAAGCTGAACGGCAGGTATCCCCCTTCGTGCTCACCAGATAACGAGCCGTTGATCCACACGGTGCAGAAGTAGTCGACGGCCCCGAAGCAGATCCGCACGAGGCGCCCGTCCCAATGCGATGGGACCTCGAAGCTGCGCTCGTACCACGCGGTTCCGGCCCATTGACGGAGATCGTCGAACTGCCCCTGCCAGGCCCCCGGGACGGCTATGTCACGCGGCGCGCCGAGGATGGAGTTTCGCCGGTCGGTGGATGCGTATGAAGGGTCGTCGATCTCTTCGTTGAGGTCGGGCCAGAACCGCCACCTGCCGTCCAGCCCTATTCGCTCTCGCATGGAGACGCCCAACCCCTTGTGCCCTTTGCTTAGTTCCGACGCACCAGAACGACTCATCATCGGTGTTCGGCGGCGCCGCTCGCCGTGCACGCACCCTATGGCACGCACGACTTCTCGCACCCAGCCCACCGCCTGAGGCGTCAACGGATCGATCCAAGCTCACGCAGCTCTCTGAGTTCAACTGCACGCGTCACCTGGCGAGACTGGCGCAATCACCATCGACCACTTGGGAACCACACCCTGGTTGACTGTAACGAGTTGTGGTTGACGTGGGACGAGTGGCGGATACCGCAGGACCTGTACAGGTCGAGGACTTAAGCGGGAGCAGACCCGGGCCAGAGCGGACGCGGAGTGGGTGGGACGCCGGCGGCGCTGGGCACCTCCGGCGCGACCTGGCATGATCTCGCAGGTGATCGGCGGACCCACAGCGGTACACCGGGTCGATCTGACCCATGACTTTCAGGAGTGACAATGACCGGCGCTTCCACGCAGGGAATCGACCTGGTGGCCACCGTCACCAACCCCGATGGCAACGTCCTCAGGCTGCTTCAGGACCCAGTCGGGGATCGTGCGGTTCGAGCCCGGGAAAGGGTTCGCTACCGATGAGTGCCGACCCCCGCTCCCGCGCTCAGCGTCGTCGCGACACCGAGCATCGGCTCACCCACGACATCGATGTCTGGGTGGCGAGTGCCTCGGCGGACGGTGCGCCGTATCTGGTGCCGCTGTCCTTCGACTGGGACGGCGGGGCGCTGCTGGTGGCCACGCCGGCGGACAGCCCGACCGGCAGGAACCTGGCTGCCACCCGAACCGTTCGGTTGGGGCTGGGCCATACCCGCGATGCGTCCATGATCGATGGCGAAGTCGAGGTCCTCGAGATCGACGCGCTGCCGCAGCAGCGGGGTGACCGGTTCGCTGCGCGCACCGGCTTCGACCCGCGTGCGCTGGCAACCCCCTACCGCTGGTTCCGCATCTCCCCGCACCGCATCCAGGCCTGGCGCGAGGAGAACGAGCTGCCCGGCCGGGAGTTGATGCGGGACGGCCGCTGGTTGGTCTGACGCCTCGGCCGGGCGCGCCCGCACCCTGCCGGGACGCACGACTTCCCGCGGCTAGGACGTGTCTCCTGAGGCTCGACGGCACATCGAGGTTGACGGACTCCTCCCGGGATGTAATAGTGAACCGAATGGTTAAGTCTCAGACGCTCGACCGCACCTTCTCCGCCCTCTCGGATCCGACTCGCCGGGACATCCTGGAGCGCCTGATCACGGGCCCGGCCTCGGCGTCGGAGTTGGCGCGGCCGACCGGCATCTCCCTCCCGGGCATGCTGAAGCACATCCGAATCCTCGAGGAGGCGAACCTCGTGACCACCGAGAAGCGCGGCCGGACGCGCGAATGCCGTGTCGGCCCGGAGCACATCGAGGACGTGACGCGTTGGATCGAGCGGTATCGCGAGCAGTGGGAACGCCAGCTGGACCGGCTGGAGGTCATCATCGAGCGGAAGAAGGGAGAAGCGACATGACACACGAAATGAGGATGGAGCGTTTGTTCGACGCTACCCCGGAGGTCGTCTTCGACGCCTACGTGGACCCCGCAGTGCAGCAGGAGATGTGGGAGAACATGATGCCGGGCACGCGCGTGCTGGAGTCGGAGATCGATCCCCGCGAGGGAGGCACGTGGACCGTCGAGTTCGGACCGGTCGACGGCAAGTCGGACCGACTGACTAGCGTGTTCTCCGTTGTCGACCGACCGCGTCGACTCGTGTTCCAGCAGTCCTACTTCGCCGCGGCCTGGGGGCAGACCAAGGAGACCGAGACGACCCTCACCTTCGAGGGCCAGGACGGCAAGACGCTCCTGAAGATCCTCATGACCGGCTTCGATTCCGCACAGGAGCAAGAGGGTGCCGCGGCCGGGTGGCCCGGGCTCCTCGACGGCCTCCAGAAGATCGTCGAGTCGAGGGTCGAGGGGAACGCTCGGTAAGGAGCGCGCTCACCTCGAGCGGGGCCAGAGGCTCAACGGGCCGAAGCAAAGGAGAAACAGACGTACTGCTCGAAGCTGGTCAGATCGAGCCAGGGCGACGCCGAGGGAGACCGCGAAGGGGGCCCCGCGTGACACAGGGAGACACGATGAGCAAGGCCACGAAGACGAGGACGAAGACGCGGTCGCCTGCGCTGCACGCTGCCGACACCCACGATCTGATCCGCGTGCACGGCGCGCGCGTGAACAACCTCAAGGACGTCAGCATCGAGATCCCGAAACGGCGGCTGACGGTGTTCACGGGGGTCTCCGGCTCGGGCAAGAGCTCTTTGGTGTTCGGCACGATCGCCGCGGAGTCGCAGCGGCTGATCAACGAGACCTACAGCGCCTTCGTGCAGGGCTTCATGCCGACGATGGCGCGGCCCGAGGTCGACGTGCTCGACGGCCTGACGACCGCGATCCTTGTCGACCAGCAGCGGATGGGAGGCGACGTCCGCTCCACGGTCGGCACCGCCACCGACGCCAACGCGATGCTGCGCATCCTGTTCAGCCGGCTTGGCAAGCCGCACATCGGCTCGCCCCAGGCATTCTCCTTCAACGTCGCCTCGATCAGTGGCGCCGGCGCGGTCACCATCGAACGCGGCGGCCAGAAGACGAAGGAGAGGCGAAGCTTCAGCATCCTCGGCGGCATGTGCCCGCGCTGTGAGGGCCGGGGCACGGTTTCCGACCTCGACCTCACCCAGCTCTACGACGACTCCAAATCGCTCGCCGAGGGTGCGTTCATGATCCCCGGTTGGAAGTCGGACAGCTTCTGGACGGTGCGGGTCTACGCCGAGTCGGGCTTCGTCGACCCGAACAAGCCGATCCGCAAGTACACCAAGAAGGAGCTCAACGACTTCCTCTACAAGGAGCCGGTCAAGGTGAAGGTCGACGGCGTCAACCTCACCTACGAGGGGCTGATCCCGAAGATCCAGAAGTCGTTCCTGTCCAAGGACGTCGACGCGCTCCAGCCGCACATCCGCGCCTTCGTGGAGCGGGCCGTGACGTTCACCACCTGCCCCGAGTGCGGTGGCACCCGGCTCAGCGAGGCGGCTCGGTCGTCGAAGATCAAGAGGATCAACATCGCCGACGCGTGCGCGATGCAGATCAGCGACCTCGCCGACTGGGTCCGCGGTCTCGACGAGCCGTCGGTGGCGCCGCTCCTGGCGGCGCTGGGCGACACCCTCGACTCGTTTGTTGAGATCGGGCTGGGCTACCTCAGCCTCGACCGCCCGTCTGGCACGCTCTCGGGTGGCGAGGCGCAGCGCACCAAGATGATCCGACACCTCGGGTCGTCTCTGACCGACGTCACCTACGTATTCGACGAACCGACGATCGGGCTGCACCCCCATGACATCCAGCGCATGAACGACCTGCTGCTTCGGCTGCGGGACAAGGGCAACACGATGCTCGTCGTTGAACACAAACCGGAGACGATCGCGATTGCCGACCGTGTCGTCGATCTCGGCCCCGGCGCCGGCACCGACGGCGGCGAGGTGGTGTTCGAGGGCACCGTCGAGGGGCTGCGCGCCAGTGGCACGCCCACCGGGCGGCACCTGGACGACCACGCCACCCTGAAGCCATCGGTGCGCACGCCCACCGGCACGCTGGAGATCCGCGGCGCGACGACGCACAACCTGTGTGACGTCGACGTCGACATCCCGCTCGGGGTTCTTGTCGTCGTCACCGGCGTCGCCGGCTCCGGCAAGAGCTCGCTCGTACACGGGTCGATCCCCGCCGGGGCGGGTGTGGTGTCGATCGACCAGGTCGCAATCCGCGGGTCGCGACGGAGCAACCCGGCGACGTACACCGGACTGCTCGATCCGATCCGCAAGGCGTTCGCGAAGGCCAACGGTGTGAAGCCGGCGCTGTTCAGCGCCAACTCCGAGGGCGCCTGCCCCAACTGCAACGGCGCCGGCGTCATCTACACCGACCTGGCGATGATGGCCGGCGTCGCCATCACCTGCGAGGAGTGCGAGGGGAAGCGGTTCCAGGCATCGGTGCTGGATCACCACCTCGGGGGCCGCGACATCAGCGAGGTGCTCGCGATGTCGGTGGCCGAGGCCGAGGAGTTCTTCGGCGCCGGCGAGGCGCGCACGCCGGCCGCGCACGCCGTCCTCGACCGGCTCGCCGACGTCGGGCTCGGCTACCTCACCCTCGGCCAGCCGCTCACCACGTTGTCCGGCGGCGAGCGGCAGCGGCTCAAGCTGGCCACCCGCATGGCCGAGAAGGGCGGCGTCTACATCCTCGACGAGCCGACCACCGGCCTCCACCTCGCCGACGTCGAGCAGCTGCTCGGCCTGCTCGACCGGCTCGTCGACTCCGGCAAGTCGGTCATCGTCATCGC
>Ga0183260_10000675_pt1 | contig 28955 bp, 28 predicted proteins | sample AntDrymUQ4972206_2_FD_129768 | JGI IMG/M metagenome (GOLD analysis project Ga0183260, IMG submission 129768) | Polar desert sand microbial communities from Dry Valleys, Antarctica - metaG UQ497 (22.06) (version 2) (version 2) | ecosystem: Environmental > Terrestrial > Soil > Desert | place...
CCGGCAAATGCCGAACTATGGCACGTTGAAGAATACGAGTCACTACTTCCGCGAGTGGGACGATGACGCGCGGGCTCTCTTCTGGAGCGAGTACCGCCAACTCATCTCCGACCCGCGAGGAAACCGCCGGACTGACCGAGCTCAGGCTGACGCTCGACCTCGACAGGTAGCCATGGAACGAGCTTCCCAGCTGGAGGTGAAGGTCGCCCTCGCGGTTACGGCCGCGCGGGGCTCGCGCCCGTGAAACAGCCCGGCCCGAACGGCCCCGAGGCGGGCGCCGGCGGCTGAGGCGCCGAGGCGCCGGTGAACATCGCGATCGTGTTCACGTTCTCCTCGGAGCCGAGCAGCACCGCCTGACCGTCCGCGTAGGCGGCCGTGCCGCCCAGGCGGCAGCGGAGCGTTCGCGAGGAGTCGGCGCGAAAGCGCAGCCAGCCGAGCTGGACGACCTGAGCGGCCGTGAGATCGGTGGCGAGCGGGCGCACCACGTCGCCGGCGATGGCAGGCAGGCGAGCGAGCGTCGTCGGCCGCAGCAGCTTGTCGGTCATCGACTGGACGACCTGCTGCTGACGGGCCGCGCGCGTGAGGTCGCTCTCCGGCGGGCTCAGGCTGTTCTTCCGCACACGCGCGTAGATGAGCGCCCGCCGTCCGTCCATCGACTGCTGTCCGCGCTCGAAGCGCCAGCCGGCCCAGCGGTCGCATTCGGCCTGCGTCGCGTAGGGACAGTCGAACTTGTTGGCGAGGATCGGCGCGGGCACGTCCACGTCGATCGAGCCCATGGCGTCGATCAGTCCCCGGAAGCTGCCGAAGTCGACGAGGGCCACGTGGTTGATCTCGAGGCCGGTGAAGGCCCGCACGGTTTGGATGGCAAGCTCCGCGCCACCGAGCTGGAAGGCGGCGTTCACCTTGTTCGCGCCGTGGCCCGGAATCTCGACGCGCAGGTCGCGGGGGATCGTCAGGTAGTGCAGGCGGTGGCGCTTCGGGTCGGTGCGCACGAGCATGATCGAGTCGGCTCGGCGGGAGCCGACGCGGTCGACCGTCTCGGCGTGGTCGGTGCCGAGGAGCAGGATCGTCGTCGGAATCGACGTCAGCAGTCCGTCCTGCGGGGTCAGGGCCGCCCGGGCGCCCCGGTCCTCATCGAGCCGGTCGTTCGCCTCGTCGACGCCGCCGCGGAGGGCGAGGAAGCTTGCGACGCCCCAGGCGACGAGGAGCGCGAGGAGCAGGAAGAGCACGAGTCCTATGCGGCGGCCCCAGCCGAAACGCCGCCTGCGCCTCCGCCGCCTGGGGAGCGCGGGCGTCTCGGGGCGCCCGTTCATGCCCTGCGGACGGCCGGGCCGAGGGGTGGTGGGGACGCTGCCACGCGCGCGTCCACCGCGGTAGACGCGGTACGGCTTGTCTCCGCGGGCCATCCGGCGGGGTATGGTAGCCGCCGGGCTTGAGCGCACAGCGTGTCATCGGGGTGGACGTCGGCGGCACGAAGATCCTGGCGGGCATCGTCAGCCGGGACGGGCGGATCGAGCGGCAGCAGCAGCGGCCGACGCCCGAGGGGAGCCAGGAGGCGTTGCTGACGGCGATCGACGCGGCGGTCGGCGAGTTGCTCGACGACGACGTGGCGGCGCTCGGCATCGGCATCCCCTCGACCATCGACCAGCGCTCGGGTCGCGCAGTCACCTCGGTCAACGTCGAGCTCGCCGACCTCGATTTCCGCGCACGCATGCAGGAGCGCTTCGGGCTTCCGGTCGGTATCGACAACGACGCCAACGCCGCCGCCATCGCGGAGTGGACGGTCGGCGCGGGCCGCGGGACGCGCAACCTCGTCATGCTCACCCTCGGAACGGGGATCGGCGGCGGGCTCATCCTGGACGGGCGGCCCTACCGCGGCTCGGTCGGGGCGGCCGCCGAGCTCGGCCACATCGTGATCGAGCACGACGGGCCGCCCTGCCAGGGCAACTGCCGAGGCCGAGGGCACCTGGAGGCGCTCGCCTCGGGAGGAGCCGCGACGGCGCTGGCCCGTGAGACCTTCGGGCCCGACGTCGACTCCAGGCGGCTCGTGGAGCTGGCGCAGGAGGGCGACGAGCGCGCATTGGCGATCATGCGTGAGCTCGGCCGCAGGCTCGGGTCGGGGATCGGCAGCCTCGTCAATATCTTCAACCCCGAGCTCGTGGTGCTCGGGGGCGGCTTCGCGGCGGCCGGCGATCTGCTGATCGCGCCCGCACGCGAGGTCGTGGAGCGCGAGGCGCTGCCTCCCGGCCGCGACCTCGTGCGCATCGTGCGCGCCGAGCTGGGCGCGGCTGCCGGCTTCGTGGGCTCGGGGCTTGTTGCCTTCGAGGCGCTCGACGGGGCGTAGTCGGTGGGCCTCGCCGTCTGCGCGACGCCGATCGGGAACCTCGAGGACGTCACCCTGCGCGTGCTGCGCGAGCTCGCCGAGTGCGACCTCGTGCTCTGCGAGGACACCCGCCGTACCCGCGGCCTCCTCGCCCGGCACGGAGTGTCGGCCCGCGTGCTGAGCCTCCACGAGCACAACGAGGCGAGCCGGATCGCGGCACTGCTACCGCGCCTCGAGTCGGGGGAGCGTATGGCCCTTGTCAGCGACGCGGGGCTACCGGGCATCAACGACCCGGGCGGCCGGCTCGTTGCGGCGGCAGTCACGGCCGGGGTGCCGGTCACGGTCCTGCCCGGCCCCTCGGCCGTGGAGACGGCGCTCGTGGCGAGCGGCCTCGTCGGCGAGCGCTACCAGTTTCTCGGGTACCTGCCGCGCGGCGCCGGGGCGCTGCGCTCGCTCTGGGAGGAGCTGGCACGGTGGCCCCATCCGGCAGTCGCCTTCGAGTCGCCGCGCCGCCTGCCGGGGTCGCTCGCGAGTCTCGCGGAGGCGCTGCCCGACCGTCCGGCGGCGGTCTGCCGCGAGCTCACGAAGCAGTTCGAGGAGGTCGTGCGCGGGACGGCGGCCGAGCTCGGCGCGCGCTTTCGCGAGCCGCCCAGGGGTGAGATCACGCTCGTCATCGGATCCGGGGTCGCGATTCGGGTGGGGGAGGACGAGGTGGCGATCGACGCGGTGCGCGAGCTCGTCGCCGGCGGGCTCGCGAGAAGGGCGGCGGCTGCGCTCGTCGCGCGTCTGACCGGAGGCTCGGCGAACCGTCTGTACCGCGGCTCGCTGTAGCCGCCGTTGACAACGTCCGAGGTCGCCGCTAGGGTCTCTCCGTGTTGACAATGCAGTTAACAAAGGTCGTGAGCGGGACGCTCGCCGCGGTGGCGGTCCTCCTGCTCGCGCCGGCGGCGTACGCCTGGACGTGGCCGGTGTCGGGCCCCGTCGTGCGCCCGTTCGGGCTCGGCGCCGATCCGTACGCCGGGGGCCAGCACCGGGGTATCGACATCGGTGGCGAGCTCGGCGGGAGCGTGCGCGCCCCGGCCGCCGGCGTCGTCACGTTCGCGGGGACCGTGCCGGATGGTGGGAGAGCCGTCACGATCCTGACGGGCGACGGCTTCTCCACGACGCTGCTGCAGCTCGCGACCCTGACCGTCGAGCCCGGGCAGACGGTCGCCGAGGGGGAGCCCGTGGGCGTCCTTGGCCCGAGCCACGACCTCGTCACCGCGGGGCCGCATGTCCACCTCGGCATCCGAATGGCCGCCGACCCGCACGGATACCTCGACCCGCTGGAGTTCCTCCCGCCCCGGGAGCCACCCCCGGCACCTCCCGCGGTCGCCGACACCCCGGGTGTCGCCGCCGTCGTACCGCTCGCCGCTCCGATCCTTGCCGCGCCGCTCCCCGAGGCTCCTTCGGCACCGCTGCCGCCCGGGCCGCCCGGGGACGAGCCGCCCGGCGTCGAGCCGCCTGCGCCTTCCGCGCCCCCCGCAGGCGAGCCGATCGTGACCACGGCCTCCGGCGCCGACGCCCCGGCGCCTGCACCGCGCGGTGACGTCGATCTCGGGGTGTTCGAGGTGCAGCCGATGCCACGCAAGGGCGTCGAGGGCACGATACGGGTCGCTGTGAGCGCGCCTCGACCAGCGGCGGCCCGCCTTCGCGTGGTCGATACGCAGCGCCACCTCGACGACATCGTGCTGTCGGTGGAGCTGCCTATCCGTGCCCCCCGTCGCGGTAGCACCGAGGTCGTGAAGCGGGCGTCTTCTCGTGCCATCACCCCTTCGGCAAGACCCGCCGAGCCGACCCGGGGGACACCCGTCGCCGGCCCTGCCGCGGCGAGACCTCGAGCACCCAGCTCCCGGGGGGTCTCGGGGCCACCGAGCGCAGGCCCGGCAGAGCGGAGACGGCGACTGCCGGCCGCTCGTGAACAAGGGCCGGCTGCGGCTCCTGCGGCCCGCATCGTATCCCCGCCGCCGCGTCGGGCGGAACCGCGTCCGGCTCCACCTTCACCTGCGGTCGCGGACGAGCCTTCGCCTCTTCCAAGAGTGCCCCTTGCGCTCCTGGTCGCCCTTGCCGCTACGGCCGCGCCGGTGGCAGTCGCGGCCCGGAGGAGAAGGGGTCGGCGCCCTACAATGGAAGCCCATGGCCTTCTACGTGACGACACCGATCTACTACGTCAACGACACGCCGCACATCGGGCACGCATACACGACGATCGCCGCGGACATCCTCGTGCGGCATCACCGGCAGCGGGGCGAGGAGACGTTCTTCCTGACCGGGGTCGACGAGCACGCCTCCAAGGTGTACCGCGTCGCCGAGGAGCAGGGACTCGAGGCGCAGGAGTACGTGGATCGGATCGTCGAGCAGTGGCGCGAGTTGCCGCGTCGCCTGAACGCCTCGAACGACTTCTTCATCCGGACGAGCGACGAGGGCCACAAGCGCTTCGTCCATGACTTCCTCCAGCGCATCTACGACCGGGGGGACATCTACGAGGACGTCTATTCCGGCCTCTACTGCGTCGGCTGCGAGGCCTTCTATACCGAGGAGGAGCTCGTCGACGGCCGCTGCCCGCTCCACGAGACCGTCCCGGAGTTCATCGAGGAGCACAACTACTTCTTTCGTCTCTCGGCCTATGCCGATCGGCTGCTCGAGCTGTACGACGAGCGGCCCGACTTCGTGCTGCCGGGCTTCCGTGCCAACGAGGCTCGCAGCTTCATCAAGGGCGGGCTGCGGGACTTCAGCATCAGCCGCGCCGGCCAGGAGTGGGGGATCCCGATCCCCTGGGATCCCACCCAGGTGGCGTACGTCTGGGCCGACGCCCTCGTCAATTACCTCAGCGCTCTCACCTACGCGCGCCCGGGTGAGGATCTGCGGCCTGCTCTGTGGCCTGCGGTTCACCTGCTCGGCAAGGACATCCTCCGCTTCCACTGCGTCTACTGGCCGGCGCTCCTCCTCTCCGCCGGCTACGAGGTGCCTCGGCAGCTCTTCGTGCACGGGTACCTACTCCTCGACGATCGGAAGATCTCGAAGTCGCTCGGCAACACGATCGAGCCGCTCGAGCTGCTCGATGTCTACGGGCCCGATCCGATCCGCTTCTGGGCCGCGCGCGCCGTCTCTTTCGGGCAGGACGGGAGCGCGTCCCTCGACAGCATCCACGAGCGCTACGAGCGTGAGCTCGGCAACGATCTCGGCAACCTGCTCTCGCGCACGACCGCCATGGTCGCCCGCTACCGCGGCGGCCGCCTCGAGGCCCGGCCCGGGCCGGATGGAACCGTTGTGAAGGCGCTCGCCGGCCTGGCCGACGAGGTGGCGGCCCGCCTCGACGTCTTCGATCTCACGGGAGCGCTCGAGCGCATCTGGGAGGTCGTGCGCGCGCTCAACCGCTTCGTCGAGACCTCGGCTCCCTGGCAGCTGGCGAAGGACGAGGCGAGGGCCGAGGAGCTCGACCGCGTGCTCTACGACCTCGTTGACGGGCTTCGCGCCGTCGCGGTCGCGCTCGGCGCCTACGTGCCCGAGACAGCGAGTCGGATCCTGGCGGCGCTCGGGCAGCCCGACGATCTCGCCTGGAGCGGGGTCGCCTACGGGCGCACCGGCGCGACGGAGGGGATCGAGGCGGCAGCGCCGCTCTTCCCCCGGATCGACGCCCCCGCCGTCGCGGTGTGATCGACACCCACGCGCACCTCGACGCGTGCGGTGATCCGCCGGATGCTGTCCTCGCGCGGGCGCGCGCGGCAGGCGTCACGCGGGTGCTCACGATCGGAACAGGCCTCGGGTCGTCGCGAGCCGCCCTTGCGCTCGCCGAGGAGCACCCCGACGTCTTCGCCGTCGTCGGCGTCCACCCGCACGATGCCGCGGGGGAGGAAGCCCGCCGCCTCGACGAGCTGCGGCCGCTCCTCGCGCATCCGCGCGCCGTCGCCCTCGGCGAGACGGGGCTCGACTTCTACCGCGACCGGGCGCCGCGCGCGGCGCAGGCGGAGCTCTTCGACGGCGAGCTCGCGCTCGCGAGCGAGCTCGACCTTCCGGTCGTAGTGCATTCGCGCGAAGCCGAGGAGCAGACCGCGGCGCAGCTCGCCTCCTTCGGCGGCACCGTGATCCTCCACTGCTTCAGCTCGCCGGCGTTGCTCGAGGTTGCGCTGGAGCGGGGCTACTACGTCTCCTTCGCGGGGAACGTGACCTACCCACGGGCGCCCGAGCTGCGCGAAGCGGCGGCGCGCGTCCCGGCGGACCGTCTGCTGGCCGAGACGGACTCTCCGTACCTCGCGCCCCAGCCCGTGCGCGGGCGCGCCAACGAGCCGGCTTACGTCGTGCACACGCTCGCCACCCTGGCGGCGGCACGAGGGGAGGAGGAAGGCGAGCTCGCGGCCCGGATCGAGGCGAACGCCGCCGCGGCCTTCGGCCTCCCGTGAGCCGACTGCCGGTGCGGCCGAAGCACGAGCTCGGGCAGCACTTCCTGGTCGACGAGAACATCCTCGGGGTGATCGGCCGGCTGTCCGAGCTCGTGCCTGAGGACGTCGTGCTCGAGGTCGGCCCGGGTCTCGGCGTCCTCACCGGCTACCTGGCCGGGATCGCGGCCCACGTCCACGCGGTCGAGCTCGATCGCTCGCTCGAGCCCGAGCTGCGCGCGCGGCTCGGCGGGCGGGAGAACCTCGAGCTGCATTTCGGCGACGCGCTGGCGTTCGATCTCGCGGGCCTGCGGCCACGACCGGGGAAGCTCGTCGCGAACCTGCCGTATGCGATCGCGACGCCCCTCGTCGTCGAGAGCCTCGACGGCCTGCCGAGCGTCGAGCGCTGGTGCGTCATGGTGCAGCGCGAGGTCGCCGATCGGTTCTTCGCGGCACCCTCGACCAAAGCCTACGGCGCCGTCTCCGTGCTGATCCAGCTCGCCAGCCGGCGAACCGGCTTCCACCCGGTCTCCCCGTCGGCCTTCCGGCCGCGTCCCCACGTGGAGTCGGCGCTCGTCGCTTTCCAGCGCGTCCCGCTCCCGGCCGGCTACGCGCACGTGAAGCGGGTGGTGGGAGCCGCGTTCGCCCATCGGCGCAAGACGTTGCCGAACTCCCTCGCCCTCGCCGGGCTCGTCTCGCGGGAGCGAGCGGCCGAGGCGCTGGCGCAGGTCGGCCGCCCGCCGCACGTGCGCGCCGAGGAGCTGCGACCGGCGGAGTTCGTCGGGCTCGCGCGCGCGCTCGAATGATCCGGGCGCCGGCCACCGCGAAGCTGAACCTTGCGCTCGTCGTCGGGCCGGCGGGGGCGGACGGAAAGCACGACGTCACGACCGTGCTCCAGCGAATCGACCTGGGCGATCGGATCGCGCTCGAGCCGGCGGAGCGCCTGCGGGTCGAGGGCTTCGCGGAGGACACGCTCGTCGAGCGAGCGCTCGGGCTCCTCGCGGGAGCAGCGGGGGTCGAGCCGCGCTGGTTCGCTCGGATCTGGAAGTCGATTCCGGTCGCAGCGGGCCTCGGCGGGGGCAGCTCGGACGCCGCCACCGCGCTCCGGCTGGCCAACGCCACGCTGGCGCCCCCGCTGCCGGCCGAGCAGCTCGCCCGCCTCGCCGCCTTGCTCGGGGCAGACGTGCCGTTCTTCCTCACGAGCGGACCGCAGCTCGGCGAGGGCGACGGGTCGAGACTCTCCTCGCTCGATCTGCCGCAGGACTACTGGGTCGTGCTCCTCCTTCCGCACGACGAGCGCAAGGCCTCGACCGCCGCGGTGTACGAGGCCTTCGACGAGCGCGACGGCGCCGCCGGCTACGACGGTCGCCGCGCCGAGCTCCTGGCTGCGATCGCCCGCGTGCGGCGACCGCGCGAGCTCGCGCTCCTGCCGCCGAACGATCTCCGCTCCTCGCCGCTGGCAGCCGAGCTCCTCGCGGCGGGGGCGTTCCGGGCCGACGTCACGGGGGCCGGACCTGCGGTCTATGGGCTCTTCCGCCGGCGCGCTCCGGCCGAGGCGGCTCGACGCCTGCTGGCCTCCCGCGGCCGCACCTGGTTGACAGTGCCTACCTGGTACGGTTGACGGGTGGAGTTGCGTCAGCCCGCGTTGGAGCACGGGACGACGCGCCCGGGCCGGGTTCTCAGGCAGTACCGACTCCGCCTGGCGCTCGTCGTCGCCGTGGTCGAGGGTCTGCTCGTCGCGCTCGACCTGATCTCCGGCCGGCTCGCGCTTCTCGTCGCGGCGCTCGTGATCGTGTTCTACCTCTGGCTGGGGCGCAACCTGCGCTCGGACATCGCCAGGCAGGCGAGCTGGACGGCGGCGCTCTCGCAGGTGCTCGTAGCCATCGTGCCGCTGCTCGTCTTCGTGGTCGGCGCGCTCGCGCTCGTCGGCGTCGGCATCCTGGCTGTCGTCGCTCTCGTGGCTCTCCTGAGCGACCGCCGCTGACGCGATCCGATGCTTCGTGAGCAATACAGTGGGGCGTAGCCAAGTGGTAAGGCAGCGGGTTTTGGTCCCGCGATCCCAGGTTCGAATCCTGGCGCCCCAGCCATCGCTATGAACGGCCTCGCAGCCGTGATCATGGCCGCCGGGCTGGGCAAGCGCATGCGCTCGGCGACGCCCAAGCACCTGCACCCGCTGCTCGGCCGCCGCATGGTCGACTGGGTGATCGACGCTGCGCGCCCGCTCGAAGCCGCCCCGCTCGTCGTCGTCGCCTCACCCAACACGCGTGAGCTCTTCGAGGGCGTGGAGGTCGCCGTGCAGGAGCGGCCGCTCGGGACGGGCGATGCGGTCGCGAGCGCGCGCGAGCTGCTCGAGGGACGCTCGCGCGAGGTGCTCGTGCTCTCGGGCGACACGCCCCTCCTCACCGCCGACCTGCTCGGGGAGTTGCTCGCGACCCACCGGGGTGCGGCCGCCGCGGCCACCGTGCTCACCGCCACCCCGGCCGACCTCCGCAGCTACGGGCGCATCCTGCGCAACGAGCGCGGGGAGCTGCGGGCGATCGTCGAGGCAGCCGACGCGACAGGGGAGCAGCTCGGGATCCGGGAGGTGAACACCTCGATCTACGTCTTCGACAGCGAGCGGCTCTGGTCCGCGCTCGAGCGACTGACGCCGGCGAACGCGCAGGGGGAGCTCTACTTGACGGATGCGCTTCGCCATCTCGTCGATGACGGCGAGCACGTGGCCGTTCACCGTGCGCAGGATCCCGACGAAGCGGAGGGAGTCAACACCCGGGTCGAGCTGGCGGCGGCCGGCACGGTGCTGCGGCGGCGCATCAACGAGCGCCACATGCTCGCGGGGGTCACGATCGTCGACCCGGACTCGACGCTGATCGAGCCGACCGTCGAGATCGAGCCCGACACCACGATCGGCCCCTTCACGACGCTCGCGGGGCGGACGCGCGTGGAGACTGGGGCGCAGCTGGTCTCCCACGTCGTCGCCGTCGACGCCGTCGTCGGCTCCCGTGTCTCCGTCGGGCCGTTCTGTTACCTTCGCCCCGGGACGGTGCTCGCGGCGGGCGCCAAGGCTGGCACGTTCGTGGAGATCAAGAACGCTCACATCGGCGAGGGCGCGAAGGTGCCCCATCTCTCGTACATCGGCGATGCCGAGATCGGCGCAGGCTCGAACATCGGCGCCGGCGGGATCACCGCGAACTTCCCGCACGAGCCGGGACGCCCGAAGGGGCGGACGACGATCGGTCGGGACGTGCGTACGGGTATCCACGACAGCTTCATGGCGCCGGTCTCGATCGGCGACGGCTCGTGGATCGCGGCCGGCACGGTCGTGACCGACGACGTCCCGCCCGAGTCGCTCGCAGGCTTCCCGCCCAGGCAGGTCACCAAGGAGGGCTATCTCCGTGAGCAGCATGACGACTGAGCTGGCGCTGCCAGGCCTGGAAGGGCCCGAGGCGAGGAGCGAGCCGCTACCCGGCCACTGGCTCGAGCGCGGGCCGCAGAAGCGGCTCATGCTCTTCTCGGGCCGCTCGAACCGGGCACTCGCCGAGCGGATCGGCGAGAAGATCGGTGTCGAGCTCGGGGCCGTCGAGCTCGAGACCTTTGCCAACGGCGAGACCTACTGCCGCTACGGCGAGTCGATCCGTGGTGCCGATCTCTTCGTCGTGCAGACGGGCTCCAAGCCGGTCAACCGGCACCTGATGGAGCTCCTGATCATGATCGACGCCGCGAAGCTCGCCTCCGCCAAGCGAATCACCGCAGTCGTGCCCTACTTCGCGTACTCGCGCCAGGACAAGAAGTCGCGCCCGCGCGAGCCGATCACGGCCAAGCTCGTCGCCGAGATGCTGCAGATCGCCGGCGCCGACCGCGTGCTCACGATGGACCTCCATGCCGGTCAGGTGCAGGGCTTCTTCAACATCCCGGTCGACCACATGACGGCCGTGCCGATGTTCGCCCAGTATTTCCGCGACCAGGGCCTGCCTGAGGAGCTCGTCGCCGTCGCTCCCGATGTCGGTCGAACGAAGCTCGCCAACAAGTTCGGGGAGATGATCGGCGGCACGCTCGTCGTGCTCAACAAGCAGCGTCCGGCTCACAACGTGGCCGAGATCACGACGGTCATCGGCGACGTCCGCGGTCGCTGCGCGGTCATGATCGACGACATCATCGACACGGCGGGCACGCTGATCGCGGGCGCCGAGGTGCTGAAGACGGCGGGTGCCGAGCGCGTCTTCGCCTGTGCCACGCACGGCCTCTTCTCGAGCGATGCCCTCGAGCGGATCGCGGCGAGCGCCCTCGACCGCGTCGTCGTCACCGACACCGTTCCGGTCGACCTCCTGCGCAAGCCCGAGAAGGTGGCAGTGCTGACCGTCTCGGACATCCTTGCGGAGACGATCCACAACGTCTTCGCCGACGACTCGGTCTCCGCCATCTTCGCGGGGGAGAACCAGCTCTTCTAAGCGTGGGGGAACCCATGGTTCCCCCACGGGCCCCCTCCTTCACAGAGTGCTGTTCCGCGTCAGCGGCGTGGCCTCCCGCCCGGGCAAGCCGGGCTCCGGCCAGGAGCAGCGGCTCGACGTAGAGCACCCGAGGCGCACGTCCAGAGCGTGCCTGCCGCCGGGCTTCGCGCGGCGGTCGGCTTCCAGCTGCCTCTGATCTCTGGTCACGGGACGCGCAATCTCCGATTGCGCGTCAACTGCGCGAAGTGCACCAGGACGGGGTCAGGTCTCAGGATCGAACAGTGCAACAAGCGGGGTCAGGTCTCCAGATCGAACATCTCGTCCCGCGGCGTTAGACCCCTCTGGCTCGCGCCGCTACACTGCTCGGCCGTGGCAGGGGAGCGCATACGGCTGGAGGTGCAGGAGCGCGCGGTGCGCGGCTCGGCGGAGTCTCGGCGGCTGCGCAAACAGGGCCTGATCCCAGGCGTCCTCTACGGGCGAGGTCAGACGCCGCGCCCCTTCGCCGTTCGCGAGCGGGAGCTGCGGCGCGTGCTCAGCGGGTCGGCGGGCCTGCACGCGATCCTCGACGTCGTGCTCGAGGGCCAGAAGACTGCGCACCCCTCGATTCTCAAGGAGCACCAGGAGGATCCTCTGCGCGGCCACCTCTCGCACATCGACCTGCAGGAGGTACGGCTCGACCAGCCGATTCAGGCGCAGGTCGTGGTCAACCTAGTGGGTGAGGCGGCCGGCACGAAGGAGGGCGGCGTCCTGTCCCAGGTGACGCGCGAGGTCACGGTCGAGGCGCTGCCGATGGAGATTCCCGAGCACATCGACCTGGACGTGAGCGACATGCACATCGGGGACACGCTGCGCTTGGCCGACCTGAAGGTGGAGGGCAACGTCACCTACCTGGACGACCCCGAGGAGACCGTGCTCGCGACCGTCACGCTGCCGACGCCCGAGGTGGAGGAGGAGCCGGAGGAGGGCGACGAGGAGGAGCTTCCGGAGGGCTCCGAAGAGCCGGCCGATCCCGACGCCGACGCAGCGGGCGACCCCGGCACCTCGCCCGGCTAGCGCATGCGCCTGCGCCGTCGAGGCGAGGGGGCCTCGACGCTCGACCTGCTCGTCGCGGGGCTAGGCAACCCGGGACGGGAGTACGAGCGCACGCGCCACAACGTCGGCTTCATGGTCGCCGACGAGTTGGCGCGCCGCCACGGCGGCTCGTTCCGCCTCAAGTTCTCGGGCCGCCTCGCCGAGGTGCGGCTCGACTCCCTCCGCCTGGCGCTGCTCGAGCCCGAGACCTATATGAACGAGTCCGGGCGCTCGGTCGGTGCGGCTGCCCGCTTCTTCGGGATCGAGCCCCAGGGGCTGCTCGTCGTCCACGACGACGTCGACCTCGAGCCGGGCCGGCTGCAGGCGCGCCGGGGCGGGGGGCTCGCGGGGCACAATGGACTGCGCTCGATCACCCAGCACGTCGGCTCTCAGGACTTCCTGCGGCTGCGCATCGGCGTCGGCCGTCCCGAGCGGGGCGACCGCCGACCGGTGGCGGACTTCGTCCTCTCGGAGTTCGATCCCGACGTGGACGTGGGCGCCATGCTCCAGCGCGCGGCGGACGCTGTCGAGACCCTGGCACGGGAGGGTCTCGAGGCAACGCAGGCGCGCTTCCACGAGTCCCGGCCGCAGGAGCAGCCCGCGCCCTAGACTGGCTGCTCGCGGAACCGGAGGTTCCGCCCATCGCCATGGACCGTCCAACCCTGTACCCGCTCGTTCGCGAGCTCGTCGAGCACGAGCGCCTGCAGGCGTTCGCCGGCGCGCTGCCGGCTCGAGCGCGGGTGTCGGAGTCGGCGCTCCCGCTCGTCGTCGCGGCGCTACACGAGCACCTCGGCCGCGCGCTCGTCCTGCTCGCCCCCGAGGACGCGGACGCCCGCGACGCCGCGGAGGCGGCCGGGTGGCTGATCGGCGAGGAACGGGTCGCGCTCCTGCCGAGCCGCGGCGTGCACTGGGGCTCAGGCCTCGACCCGCCGCCGCACCTCGTCGGCGAGCGCGCGCGGGCACTCGAGGTGCTCGGGCGCGGCGGGCTCGTGTGCGCCTCCGCGGCCGCGCTCGTCGAGGGGATGCCGCCCGCGCGCCACCGGCCGCGGCCCATCGAGCTGACGGTCGGCGAGGAGGTCGGCCTCGAAACGCTCAGCGAGCAGCTCGCGCTCGCGGGCTACGCCCGGGTGGAGCGGGTCGACGAGCGCGGTCAGTTCGCCGTGCGCGGCGGGCTCCTCGACGTGTTCCCGACCACCGGCCGCCAGCCGCTGCGCATCGAGTTCTTCGGCGACGAGATCGAGGCGGTGCGCGCGTTCTCGCCCTTTACGCAGCGCGCGCTGCACCCGCTCTCGACGACGGTCATCTACCCCGCAGCGGAGCGGCGCCTCGACCTCGTGGAGCCGACGCTCCGCGACGAGGACGAGGCGCCCCGGATCCCGCGCGACCTGGAGCCGGTCATCCCCAGGGGCCCGGATCTCGTCTGGCAGCCGGACGAGGTGCGCCAGCTCTGGCTCGAGGAGGGCCTCGACGAGCTGTCCCTGAAGGGCGCCGCCGAGCTCGACCCCTTCCCGCGCGGGCAGCCGTTCGCCTTCGAGGCGCAACAGCCCGCACTCGCCGCGCGCGGCCTGGCGGAGGCCGAGAACGAGCTCGGCGGCCTCGTGCGCGCGGGTCTGCGCGTGATCGTCGCGTTCCCCCACCGCGGCGAGGCCCTGCGCACGCAGAACCTGCTCCGGCGCGTGCACGCTGACCTGCTCGAGCAGGGGGATGACCTGCCGCGCGAGGCCGGGCTCCAGTTCGCGGTGGCACCGCTGCGCCGTGGCTTCGTCTGGCGCGACCTCGGGCTCGCCCTCCTGCCCGACGCGCAGATCTTCCGTAAGCGCCGGCGAGAGTCGTCGCGCCTGCCGATCGGTGGCCGCGCGCTCTCCTCCTTCTCCGACCTGCGCACGGGGGACTACGTCGTCCACGAGGACCACGGCGTCGGCAAGCTGCTGGGCTTCGAGACGAAGGAGGTGGCCGGCGTCACGCGGGACTACCTCCTGCTCGGATTCCGCGGCGACGATCGGCTGTTCGTCCCGCACGAGCAGCTCGGACGGGTCTCGCGCTACATCGGCGCCGACGCGAAGGCGCCCGCGCTGTCGAAGCTCGGCGGCAAGGCCTGGCAGTTGCTGAAGACCCGCGCGCGCGCATCCGTGCGCGAGCTCGCCGGCGAGCTGCTCGCCCTCTACGCGCAGCGCCAGAGCGCGGGAGGGACGACCTACGACGTCGCCCACGAGTGGCTCGAGCGGCTCGAGACGAGCTTCCCCTACCGGGAGACCGAGGATCAGGCCCGCGCGATCGAGGCGGTCAAGGAGGATCTCGAGTCGCCGCGCCCGATGGACCGGCTCATCTGCGGCGACGTCGGCTTCGGCAAGACCGAGGTGGCGGTGCGCGCCGCCTTCGCCGTCGCCGTGAACGGCAAGCAGACCCTCCTGCTCGCGCCCACGACCATCCTCGCCGAGCAGCACTGGCACACCTTCCGCGAGCGCTACCGCGACTTCCCGGTGCGCGTGGAGATGGTGTCGCGCTTCCGCAAACCGGCCGAGACGAAGGCCGTCCTGCGCGACTTCGCCGCGGGCAAGGTCGATGTCCTCGTGGGGACGCACCGCGTGCTCTCGCGCGACGTCATCCCGAAAGAGCTCGGGCTCGTCATCCTCGACGAGGAGCAGCGCTTCGGGGTCGCGCAGAAGGAGCTCCTGCGCGCCATGCGGCTCGAGGTCGACGTGCTCGCCCTCTCGGCGACGCCGATCCCGCGCACGCTGCACATGTCGCTCTCGGGCCTGCGCGACATCTCGGTGATCGAGACGCCGCCCGAAGGACGCCGTCCCATCCGCACGACCGTGGGCGAGTACGACGAGGAGCTGATCAGGACGGCGCTCGAGCGCGAGCACGCGCGGGGCGGGCAGGCCTTCTACCTGCACAACCGTGTGGAGACGATCGAGGAGGCGGCCGCAAAGCTCGGGCAGCTCTGCCCCGGCCTGCGCTTCATCGTGGCGCACGGCAAGATGCGCGAGCGGCAGCTCGAGGAGCAGATGCACGCGTTTCTGCGCGGCGACGCCGACGTGCTCGTCTCGACAACGATCATCGAGTCGGGCCTCGATATCCCTCAGGCGAACACCCTCGTCGTCGAGCGGGCGGATGCGCTCGGGCTCGCGCAGCTCTACCAGATCCGAGGCCGTGTGGGCCGCTCCGACCAGGTGGCGCACGCGTACCTCCTGTACCCGGACGCGACGGAGCTCTCAGCGGAGGCCCGGGCGCGGCTCGCCACGCTGGCCGACCACACGGAGCTCGGCGCAGGCTTCGCGATCGCCATGCGCGACCTCGAGATCCGGGGCGCCGGCGACCTGCTCGGGGCCGAGCAGTCGGGACACGTGGCGGCGCTCGGCTTCGAGCTCTACGTCGAGCTGCTGGCGGAGGCCGTGGCCGAGCTCTCCGGGCAGCGCCGCACGGCTGCACGGCCCGTGCGCGTCGACGCGCGCGTCGACGCCTACGTGCCCGCGACCTACATCGGCTCGGAGGCGCTCAAGATCGACCTCCACCGGCGTCTCGCGCTCTCGGAGAGCGAGGACGAGCTGCGTGAGCTGCGGGCGGCCACCGAGGATCGCTTCGGTCCGATTCCCGAGCCGGTCGAGAGCCTGTTCGCGATCCAGGAGGCGAAGCTGAAGCTGGCCGAGGCCGGCGCCGATTACCTTGTCTTCCGCGGCGGGCGGGCCACAGTGGGGCCGCTCGTGCTCGGATCCGTGGAGCTGCGGGCGCTGCGAGGGCAGGTCGAGACCGCCGTCTACACGACCGCCAAACGCGAGATCTCGCTGAGGGTCGCAGAGGGCGGGGCTCCGGCCGGGGAGCACCGAGGAATCGGCGGAGCGCTGCGGCTCGTCGATGCTATACTCGAGGCGCGCCGGGCAGCGTAGGGCGGTTCGCCGCGGCGCCGACTTCATCTCGTATGACACGCATTCGACTTCTGACACTCCTCGCGGTCGCGCTTGCTCTCGGTGCCACCGGCTGTGCCGGCGGCAGCGACGCCGAGGAGTCGGTGCCCAGCGACGCCGTCGCGGTCGTGGCCGGCGAGGAGGTGCCGAAGACCCAGTTCGACGACATCCTCGCCCAGGCGAAGGCCAGCTACAAGTCTCAGAAGCGCCCGTTCCCGAAGGCCGGGACGCCCGAGTACAACGCCATCAAGAACCAGGCGCTCCAGTTCCTCGTGCAGCGCGAGCAGTTCGAGCAGAAAGCGGAGGAGCTCGACGTCGAGGTGACCGACACCGCCGTCGACAAGCGCCTCGCGCGCCTGAAGAAGCAGTACTTCGCGGGCAACCAGAAGCGCTACCTCGACCAGCTCAAGCAGCAGGGCCTGACCGAGACACAGGTGAAGCGCGACGTCCGCGCGCAGCTCGTGCAGGAGGGCATCTACAACAAGGTCACGAAGGACGTGAAGGTGACCGATGTCGACATCGCGGCGTACTACGCGAAGAACCAGCAGCAGTACCGGACACCCGAGTCACGCGACGTCCGGCACATCCTGGTGAAGGGCAAGGCGCAGGCCGACAAGCTGTATGGCCGCATCAAGGGGGGCGAGAACTTCGAGAAGCTCGCGAAGCAGTTCTCCCAGGATCCCGGCTCCAAGGCGCAGGGCGGCAAGCTGACGATCACTCGTGGCCAGACCGTGCCGCCGTTCGACAAAACAGCTTTCAAGCTCGCCAAGAACACGCTCTCCCGGCCCGTCAAGACGCAGTACGGCTACCACCTGATCGAGCCGCTCTCGGCTGTCAAGGGCGCGAAGACGACGCCGCTGAAAGCGGTCAAGGCGACCATCAGTCAGCAGCTCGTGAACACCAAGAAGAGCGAGCGGATGACGAAGTGGGTCGAGGACTCCCGCAAAGAGTTTGCGAAGGAGACGCGCTACCAGGTCGGCTTCACGCCGCCGCCCACGGTCACCACCGGCACGACCGGCACGACCGGCACCACCACCACCGGGTGATCCTCCGCGCCGGTCTACCGGCGTGCCACACCTGTGACTGACGAGCTTGCCTCGGCGCTCGGCGACCTCCAGCTCCTGACCGAGCGGTTGCGGCGCGAGTGCCCGTGGGATCGCGAGCAGACGGCGCGCTCGATCGTCCCCCATACCGTCGAGGAGGCCTACGAGGTTGCCGACGCGGCGCTCGCCGGCCGGCCCGAGACGCTGCTCGACGAGCTCGGCGACCTGCTCTTCCAGGTGTACTTTCTCGCGCTCCTGCTCCAGGAGCGGGGCGAGGGCGACCTCGCCCAGGTGGCGAGAGGCGTGCACGAGAAGCTCGTCCGCCGGCACCCGCACGTCTTCGGCGCGGCCGAGGCGACGACGGCGGGTCGCGTGCGGGAGACGTGGGAGCGCGTCAAGACCGAGCAGGAGGGCCGCAGCGGGGTCTTCCACGACGTGCCGCCGTCCCTGCCGGCGCTCCTGCTGGCGCGGAAGGTGCAGCGGCGGGCAGCCGCGGTCGGGTACGACTACCGTGAGCCGTCCGAGCCGCTCGTGCACCTGCGGGCCGAGCTCGAGGAGCTCGAGGACGAGCTGCGCCGCGCCGGGCCGCCAGGGGCGGAGGTCGAGCCCGACGAGGCGGTGGCCGACGAGCTCGGGGACGTCCTCTTCGCCGCGGTCAACCTCGCACGCAAGCTGAACGTCGATCCCGAACTGGCCCTGCGCGGGGCGGCTGCCAAGTTCGTCTCGCGGGTGGAGCGGGCAGAGACGATCGCTGCCGGGCGGAACGAGCGCTGGACGGAGCTCGGGCTCCCCGAGCAGGATCGCTACTACGACGAGGCAAAGGAGCAGCTGCGATGACGAGCCGTATCGAGCACGTCCAGGCGCGCCAGATTCTCGACTCGCGCGGCAACCCGACGATCGAGGTGGAGGTCGAGCTCGAGTCGGGCGCAGCCGGTCGGGCCGCGGTTCCCTCGGGCGCATCGACGGGCGCCTTCGAGGCGGTCGAGTTGCGCGACGGCGACGAGTCGGCCTGGCTCGGGAAGGGCGTGCTGCGGGCGGTCGAGAACGTGAACGACGAGATCGGGCCCGAGCTCCTCGGCCACGACGCGCAGGATCAGCGAGCGCTCGACGCCACGTTGATCGAGCTCGACGGGACGCCGAACAAGGGCCGTCTCGGGGCGAACGCGATCCTCGGTGTCTCGCTTGCCGTGGCGCGCGCCGCGGCCTCGCACGCCGACGTGCCGCTCTACCGCTGGATCGGCGGTACGAACGCGCACGTGCTGCCCGTGCCGATGCTGAACGTCGTCAACGGCGGCGCGCACGCGCAGAACTCCCTCGATCTCCAGGAGTTCATGGTCGTCCCGGCCGGTGCGGAGAGCTTCGCCGAGGCGCTGCGGATCGGTGCCGAGGTCTTCCACGCGCTGCGCGCCGTGCTGCACGAGCGCGGTCTTGCGACGGGGGTCGGCGACGAGGGCGGCTTCGCGCCCGACCTACCCTCGAGCGAGGCGGCGATCGAGGCGATCCTCGAGGCGGCCGAGCGCGCGGGTCACCGCGACCGCGTCGCCATCGCGCTCGATCCGGCGGCGAGCGAGGTCTTCCGCGAGGGGCGCTACGTCCTCGAGGGAGAGGGCCGCGAGCTCGACACCGAGGGCATGCTCGACCTCTACGGCGACCTCGCCGCCCGCTACCCGCTCGTCTCGGTCGAGGACGGGCTCGCCGAGGAGGAGTGGGACGGCTGGCGCGCGCTGACCGAGCGGCTCGGTGGCAGCGTCCAGCTCGTGGGCGACGACCTCTTCGTGACGAACGTGGAGCGTCTGCGGCGCGGCATCGAGAGCGGGGCGGGCAACGCCATCCTCGTCAAGGTCAACCAGATCGGCACCCTGACCGAGACGCTCGAGGCGATCGCGCTCGCGCGCTCGCACGGCTACGCGGTGGTCATCTCGCACCGCTCCGGGGAGACGGAGGACACGACCATCGCCGACCTCGCCGTCGCCACGAACGCCGGGCAGATCAAAACGGGGGCTCCTTCGCGCACCGATCGGGTGGCCAAGTACAACCAGCTGCTGCGGATCGAGGAGGAGCTCGGCGCGGGGGCCGTGTACCCGGGCTGGGACGCCTTCCCGCGCGCACACCGGCAGTAGGCGGCTTCGCCCGGTCGCGATGTTTCCCGGCCGTTCGGCGGGAAATGCCCGGTCGTCTTCCACATCGACAAGGGAGGGCGTGCCGACGACGCTCACGCGCTACAGCGCCACCGTGCATGAGCTCTTCGAGCTCGGCGCGGTCGTCCCGAAGGGGAAGGCCGTCGCGCGAGCGGCAGCCGGCCTGCGGGGAGCGCGCGTCCGAGGCTGAGCGTCCCGGGAGGGCGGCCGCTACCGTAAGGGGCGTGGCGGCCGCCGTCCCGCGCAGAACCAAGATCGTCGCCACGATCGGGCCCGCGACAGGCGACGCCGACCGCATCGCCGCGCTCGTCACGGCCGGCATGGACGCGGCCCGGCTCAACTTCTCGCACGGAACCCAGGCCGAGCACGAGGAGCGCGCGGGCTTCGTGCGCGCGGCGCAGAGGGAGGCCGGCCGGCCGCTCGCGCTCATTGCCGACCTCCAGGGGCCGAAACTGCGCATCGGGGAGCTGCGCGCCCCGGTCACGCTCATCCCGCAGGACGAGGTGGTCGTCACGGGCGAGGAGGCAGCGCTCGATGGCGAGCTGCCCATCAGCCCGTCGGTGATCGGCGAGGTGCTCAAGGTGGGCCACGACGTCCTCATCGACGACGGCCTCGTGCGCCTGCGCGTGCAGGAGGTCGAGGGTCGTCGGGCCCGCTGCCTCGTCATCGTCGGTGGAGTCGTGAGCACGCACAAAGGCGTCAACTTGCCGGGCGTGCCGCTGCCGATCCCGTCTCTCACCCGAAAGGATCGCGCAGATCTCGCCTTTGCGCTCGAGCTCGGGGTCGACTTCGTCGCGCTCTCCTTCGTACGCTCCGCCGCCGATGTGCGCGAGCTGCGATCTCTGATCGAGGAGTCGAACTCGCGTGCGCAGGTGATCGCCAAGATCGAGAAGGCCGAGGCCGTCGACGCCCTCGACGAGATCCTCGTCGAGACCGACGCCGTCATGGTCGCGCGCGGCGACCTCGGCGTGGAGATCGGGCCTGCGGAGGTGCCGCTCCTCCAGAAGCGCCTGATCGAACGCTCCCTGCGGCGCGGGGTGCCGGTGATCACCGCCACGCAGATGCTCGAGTCGATGATCCACCAGGCCGAGCCGACGCGCGCCGAGGCGAGTGACATCGCGAACGCCGTCCTCGACGGCACCTCGGCGCTCATGCTCTCGGCCGAGACGGCGATCGGCTCGTACCCGCTGCAGTCGGTCGAGACCATGGATCGGATGGCCCGTGCTGTCGAGCCGAGCCTCGGCTACCGGCACCAGATCCCGGAGGCCAGCGAGGACCCGAGCATCGGCCGCGCGATGTCCAATGCCGCCTGCGACCTGGCCGAGGCCCTGAGCGCGAGCGCCATGCTCGTGCCGACCTCGACGGGCCGGACCGTGTCTGCGGTCGCGCGCCTGCGGCCCCGGCGGCCGATCGTCGGGCTCACCCCGAACCGGACGGCCCTGCACCAGATGGCGCTCGAGTGGGGAGTGACGCCGCTCGAGATCGCCGAGTGCGCGGACGTCCACGACCTCTGGCAGGCATCGCTCGCCGCCGCCCGCCTGAGCGGGCTCGTCGCTCCGGGCGACCGTGTCGTGATCACCGCGGGAACTGCCGTCAACATCCCGGGGACGACGAACGTGATCAAGGTCGACGTCGCGTAGGGGCCTGTCCGGAAAGTGGCTGCGGCAGATGACAGGTGACACGTGGTGCGAGGTAAGGACGAAGGGCTCCGTCGATATGGGGTGTATCGACGTGCCCGAGGACGCGGCATCCCGCTGCGTGGCGTTGCGCGCCCTGGTCCACTCATTGGACAGGCCCTCGGGCTTGCAGGACCGCGGCGAGGCCGGGCGAAGGTGAGGAGGCTGTGGTCGGCTCCCGCCTGCGCCGCCCGTCGAGGCGCACCCTCCGCATGATGCTGCTCGCAGGCGTGCTCGTCCTGCTCGGGTTCCTCTACCAGGCTCCGCTGCGCGCCTACCTCGAGACGCGCGAGCGGGTCGCGGAGCGGAGTGCCCAGGTGCGCGCCTTGCGGATCGAGCGGCGCTCGCTCGAGCGCCGGCTTGCGTTCCAGACGCGCGACGAGGCGCTCGTGGCAGAGGCCAGGCGCCTCGGGTACGTGAAGCCGGGGGAGCGGCTCTTCATCGTCAAGGGCATCCCCGGCTGGCGCCGCGCGCGGGCGAGGCCTCGCTAGCGACCCTTGTGGTCGAGGATCGAGACGTCGTCGAGCGTCAGCTCGGACGCCCGCCGCGCGCGTTCCGCCGCGTGGCCGTGCGCTGCCCGTGGGGCCTCCCGGCCGTCACCGAGCAGGAGCCCTACGACGTGCACGGCGAGCCCTTCCCGACCACCTACTACCTGACGTGCCGCTACCTGGTGGCCGCCATCGCGCGCCTCGAGGCCGCCGGCGGCGTTGAGCGCTGGGGTGAGGCGGTCGCCGCCGAATCGGCGCTGGCGCGGTCGGTCGAGCGGGCGGCCGAGGAGCAGCGGGCGCTGCGCCTCGAGCTTGCGAAGGGGCAGACAGGCCGGGACGGCGGCGCTTCGCTGGCGCTTGGGGTCGGCGGCGCCCGGCGGCCCGACCGGCTCAAGTGCCTCCACGCTCACGTCGCCTACGCGCTCGCACGACCGGGCTACGAGCTCGGGGAGCGAGTGCTCGGCGAGGTCGAGCCCCCTTGGCCGCCCGCCTGCTGTAGCCGTTGAACGGGCTCGATCTCCGAGGGCACGGGCACAGCTCCAAGCCCTACTGCGCCGAGCAGTACGAGACCTCCCTCCTGGCTTCGGCCGTCGAGTTCCGCGAGCCAGGGTCGCGACCGCGCTGGACGCCGAACACGACGATCCTGTCCGATCACCGTCTCCAGCAGGCCGTCCTGGCCTTCTTGCGCAACGCGCCTGACACGAGCATGACGAGAGCCTCGGGATCTACGATTCCCGGGGCGAGTAGCATCGAGAGTCAAGTGTCGCTCGGCCTCGAGACCGCCCAGCAGGAATGGACCGAGAGCCATCGCCGCCTCGAGGGGCACGCTCGTGACCCGGCCCGCTACGAGGCGCTGATGCAGGGCTTCGAGGCCATCACGGCCCAGCTCAGGCGCCGCGTCGGTCACACGTTCACGCTCGCAGAGCTCGCGGAGGCGTACGCGGGTGCCGAGCGCTGGAGCCGCGACGCTGTGGCGGCTTCCGGGGCGCCCGCAGGCTGGGCGCGGTCGCTTGCGCTCGTGGAGGGAGCCGCCTTCCACGCCTACGCGCGCGGGGCGGTCGACTACGCACCTTGAGGCCCGAGCTCCCGAGGGAGCGCCGCCGGCGCGGCCGCCGGCGGAGCGCGACAGTCTTGCGCGTCGTGCTCGCCCTGCTCCTCGCAGGCATTCTCTTCGCGCTCGGCGTTGGGCTCGGCAGGGCGCTCGAGGAGAACCCGCGCCCGGGCGGCGAGCGAACCTACGTGCGGACGTTGCGCCCGGTACCGCTGACGGGCGAGCCGCGCACGGTGACCGTCACCGTGACCGCCCCGGCTTCGTAGGCCGCGCCGCCGACGGATCCCAGGCACTCCACTACACTGCTCCGATGGCGGAGCCAGCGCGTCAAGTCCGGCCGAGCGACGAGCCGGTACCCGTCGACCCTTTCGCGGTCGAGCGGGCGTATCGGCTCGAGCGGGCGAAGCGCAGGGCCCGTGTCGAGCGTCGGCGCGCGAGTCGTCTGGCCGGGCTCCGCTTCCTCGTCGCGCTCCTCGTCCTGCTCGCCCTCAGCCTTTTCCTCAGCGTCACCGCCTGGCATCAGGTGCAGCGCCTCTTCGGTCTCTAGTGCCCCGTTCCGGGCGCGTGTGCCCATACTGACCCTGTGCAGACGGAGTCCCCATTGCCGCCGCCGGAGCCGAGGGGCTCGCTGCGCGCGGCCGGCCCCCCCGGCATCGTCCCGCGACGCGGCGCCGGCCTGTGGGCCGTGGGCGAGCGGCTCACCTGGATCGCCGGGCTCGTCCTCGCCGTCTCTGCCTTCACGGGCTGGTATGCGGGGTCGGGGGACGGGCTCAGCCTCAGCGTGATCGGCTGGCATACGGGCACGCTCGGCAAGCTCGTCTTCTTCGCCGGCCTCGCCCTACTCGCGATCGTCGCACTGCGCGAGGCAGGCATCGATCTGCCCGCGACGGTGCCGGAGAGTCTCGTCGTGATCGCGCTCGGGTCTCTCGCGACCGTCTTCGTCCTCATCCAGCTCATCTCGGTACCGGACCGCTTCCTGCCCGCGAACGGCCGCGGCATCGGCATCTGGATCAGCCTCGTGTCGGCGCTCGCGGTCATCGTGGGGGGGCTGCTGCAAGCGAGCGAGGAACTCTGAGCCGAACCGAGGCCGCCGACCAGCTTCCTGCCGGAGCACGACGCTCCTCTCTTCCCTCGGCGCTTGCCGAGCTCACCGCGGCGACGCGTGCGCTCGCGGATTCGTCGAGCCTGGGCGAGGGCCTCCACGCCATCGCCGGCGCCGCGGCTCGAACGGTTGCCGCCGAGCTTGTCGTTGTGCGGGTGCTCGAGCCCGACGGCCGGTGGCTCCTGACCCGCGCGGTCTCAAGCGCGTCGGAGGCCCTGACTGCCGAGCTGCGCGGATCGCGCCTGCCCGTCGCGGAGATGCCGGCCGGCGAGCTCGACGAGTCGGATCGGCTCCCCGACGTCGTGCGCGCGGGGGCCGAGCGCGCGGGCGGCGGCGCCATCGTGCTCGTGCCCGTCGTCTCCCGCGGGCGCCCGATAGCGACACTCGAGCTCACGCGATCGGGCGCGACTTTCGACAGCGGTGAGCGCCGCTTCGTTCGGTTGGCCGCCTACCAGGTCGCCGCCGCGGTGCGGGCCTTCGGGCCGAAGGACGCCGAAGCCACGGCGGTCGAGCGGCGGGCGACGCTCGACCTTGCGGGCGAAGCGCTCGCAGCCGGCGCCGACCGACTGCGTACGGACGCCGAGGTCGTTCGACTCGTCCGACGGCTGGACGGCGTCACGAGCACGCTGCTCTGGAAGCGGACGGACGACGGAGGTGTCGCGCAGGTCGCCTCCTCCGGATCAACGGGCACGGATGCCGGGTCTCTGCACGAGCTCGCGCGCAGGGCGATCGACGACGGTGTGCTGGGGCACGGCCTCGCGCTCGACGCGAGCGACGCACCTCTGGCGGTCGTGACCGTGCCACTCGGACTGCCGGCGCAGTGGGCGCTCCAGCTGCTCCTGGCCTCCGGCGCCGAGCCGCCGCCCGAGACGATCGACCGGCTCGCCGCCCTCGCCGCTCGAGCAGGTCAAGCACTGGCGGCGAGCGAGCGGTCGCGCTTGCAGCAGGACGAGCTCGTGCGCACGCGGGCGCTGCTCGCAGTGGTTGCGCAGGTGAACTCGGAGCTGTCGCTTCTGCACGCGATCGAGACCGTCGTGGAGCGGGTCTCCGAGATCGTTGGGGGTGCTCGGGTGGGCGTCTACCTCCGTGACGACGGCCAACTCGCTCCCTCCGCCGGCAGCAACACGGCCGCGTCCGAGACACCGCTGGCAGAGCGCTTGCTCGAGCTCGCGCTCGGCCCCTTCCGTGGCCGGGGCATGCTCGCGGTGACCCACACGCCCGGCGACCCGCGCCTCCGCGGCCTGGGTGAGCGGCTCGCCGCCGCGGGGATTCACGCGGCTGTCGCCGTGCCGCTCCTCCTACCCGACGAGGTGGTCGGGCTCCTTGCGGTCTTCCTGCCGGACGGCCGGCGGCTGACCGAGAACGAGTCGACGTTCCTGACCGCGCTTGCGGGCCAGCTCGCCGTGTCCGTCCAGAACGCACGCCTGCACGAGCAGGCGACGGCGCTTGGATCCGAGCTCGAGGGCGTGCTCGCGCTCGAGCGGCAGGCGGCGCGTCAGCTGCGTTCGCTCTATGAGATCTCCCGCTCCTTCAGTCAGAGCCTCTCGCTGGACGAGGCGCTCGTCGCCGTGGCCCGCACGCTCGTCGGGCTGCTCGAGGTCGACGCCGCGCTCATCCGCATGCCCGACGAGCGCGGGGAGAGCCTCGTACCCACAGCGCTCCACACGGCTGACGCACGCGCCGAGGACGCCATCCGGTCGCTGCTCGTGCAGTCCCAGTCGCTCGACCGGCTGCCCGGCCGGCGGCTGCTGCGGGCCGGCAAGCCGCTCTTCCTCGATCCGCGCACGGCCGCGCACACGGGCGCCGCGCACCAGGCGCTCGTGCCCTTCCTCGAGAAGGGCGGGACCGCCGTCGTGCTGCCGATCGCGACGCCCACGGAACTGCTCGGGACGCTGACCCTGCTCTCGCTCGACCGGGAGCGGCCGATCCTCGACGAGACGGTCGAGATCGCCTCGTCGGTCGCCCGGCAGGCGGCGCTCGCTCTCGACAACGCGCGTCTGCTCCAGCAGCAGCGCCAGTTCGCCGAGGCGATGCAGCGCTCGCTGCTGCCGCGCTCGCAACCGGAGCTCGACGGCCTCGAGCTCGGTGACGTGTACGAGTCGTCGGCGGACGTCGAGGTCGGCGGAGACGTCTACGACTACCTCACGCTCGAGGACGGGCGGCTCGCCGTCGTACTCGGAGACGTGACCGGGCACGGCATCGACGCCGCCGCCGACATGGCGATGGCGAAGTTCGTCTTCCGCTCGCTCGCGCGCGAGCATCCCGATCCGGGCGATTTCCTCGCTGCCGCCAATGAGGTCGTCTGCGGCGAGATCGAGCCCGGCAAGTTCATCACCATGCTGTATCTGATCGTCAGCGTCGACCGCGGGACGATCGCCTGCGCGAGCGCCGGCCATCCCGCGCCGCGGCTCGTGCTCGCCGACGGCACGGTCCGTCCGCTCGAGGCGCGCGGCCTCGCGCTCGGGATCGAGCCCGACCAGCGCTACGACGAGCTGCACGAGTCGTTCCCACCGGGTGCCAGCGTCGTCCTCTTCACCGACGGGCTGATCGAGGCGCGCCGTGACGGAGACCTCTTCGGGGTCGAACGGCTCGACCGCGCGCTCGCCGAGCGGCGGACGCTACCCCCGCGTGAGCTCGCCCGCGCGACCCTCGCCGACTGCCGCGCTTTCGGCGGCGGGGAGCTCGACGACGACTGCGCGATCGTCGTGATCAAGCGGGTCGGCGTCCCGGCGTGACCACGGTCGAGGCACGGGCTCCCGCCGTCGTCCGGGATGGCTCGACGGCGGCGCTCTCCACGCTCGTCTTCGGCGCGGGCATCGGCACCCTCGCGACGGAGATCTGCGCCTCGCGGCTGCTGGCTCCCTACTACGGCTCCTCGACGATCGTATGGGCGAACCTGATCGGCCTCGTGCTCGCGTCGCTCGCGGCGGGCTACTGGCTGGGCGGACGGCTCGCGGACCGAAGGCCGAGCCGGCGTCTGCTCGGCGCCATCGTGCTCGCCGCGGCGCTGCTCGTGGCGACGATCCCCTTCGTTGCGGGGCCGTTCCTCGGCCTCACCGCGGACGGCCTCGACGAGGTCTCCGCCGGCGCCGTGATCGGCTCCTTCTTCGCCACGCTCCTGCTCTTCGCGCCGCCCGTGGTGCTGCTCGGGATGGTCTCCCCGTTCGCCATCCGGCTCGCCCTCGACGACGTCGGCTCGGCTGGTGCGGTGGCGGGGCGCTTGTACGCCCTCTCGACGGCGGGCAGTCTCCTCGGCACTTTTCTCTCCGCTCTCGTCACGATTCCACTCCTCGGGACACAGCGGACGCTGCTCGGCTGCGCCGTCCTCCTGGCCCTTGCCGGCTCCTTCGTGCTCGACCGGCGCTGGCTCCTGCTCGCCGTCGCGCTCGCCGCGCTCCTGCTCGCGCCGCCGGGCGCCGTCAAGGCGGCTCCGGGCCTCCTGCTCGAGACGGAGTCTCGATACCAGTTCGTCCAGGTGCGAGAGCGGGACGGCGCGCGGCGTCTCTACCTGAACGAGGGCATCGCCGTGCACTCGCTGTGGCGGTCGGACACCGTGCTCACCGGCGGGGTGTGGGACGCCTTCCTCGCCGTTCCGGCGCTGCTCGAGCGCCCGCCCGAGCGGGTCGCGATCCTCGGCAACGCGGGAGGCACGATCGCGCGCGCCTTCGGCGTCTTCTACCCCCGCGCGCGGATCGACGGCGTCGAGATCGACCCGGCGGTGACGGAGGCAGGCCGGCGGCTACTCGGCCTCGGCGACAATCCGCGGCTGCGGGTGCACGATGCCGACGCGCGCCCGTTCCTGCGCCGCAGCGCGCGCCGCTACGACCTCATCGTCGTCGACGCCTACCACCAGCCCTACGTGCCGTTCTACCTCGCCACGCGCGAGTTCTTCAGGCTCGCGCGCGAGCGGCTGCGGCCGGGCGGGATGATCGCGCTCAACGTGGCGACGGTGCCCGGCGACCGGCGCCTCGCCCGCGAGCTGGCGGGGACGCTCGCGGCCGAGCTCCCCGAGGTGCGCACCTGGCAGGCCCTGCGCTTCAACCAGCTCGTGCTGGGCTTTCGGAACCCGGGAAGCAGCGTCCGCCCCTCGCGCGACCCGCGTTTGGCCGAGCTGACCGCACTCATGTCGAGGGGCCTGAGTGGGCCGGTGGCTCCGTCCGGGCGTCCGTGGACGGACGACCGCGCACCCGTCGAGTGGATCACCGACCGGATGATCGTGGCGTTCGCCGCCGGTGGGGGCGAGCTTGACGAGGTGCTCCTGCCGACGGCGCCGTGATGGAGCTGTTGCGCCCAGCCGGCCGCCCGCCCATGCGGGTCGGACACCGCGGCGCGTCGGCGCGGGCGCCCGAGAACACGCTCGCGGGCTTCAACCGGGCGCTCGAGCTAGGCGTCGATGCCATCGAGTTCGACGTGCTCCCGCTCGCGGACGGCACGCTCGTGCTCGCGCACTCCGACGACCTGGCGGAACTCACCCACGGCGCCGCGGAGGGGCGAGTCGGGATGCGCACGCTGGGGGAGCTGCGCGCGCTCGCTCCTCAGCTGCCGACCTTCGACGAGGCGCTTGAGCACCTCGCGCGCGAGGCGCCCCGAACCGTGCTCCAGGTCGACGTCAAGTGGATCGGCTACGAGGCGGACGTCGTCGAGGCGCTGCGCCGGCACGGTGTCGTCGAGCGCACCTTCGTCAGCTCCTTCTTCTCCGACAGCCTGCGCACGATCGGGAGGCTCGAGCCCGCGCTGCCGCTCGGGCTCACCTACCCGCTCGATCGCCGCGGCCTCTCGCGCCGCCGCGAGCTCGCGCCCGTGGTGCTCGCGCTCCTCGCCGTTCTGCGCCGCACCCTGCCGTACCGGGTGGTTCCCATGCTCGAGGAGGTGGGCGCGTCGGTGGCCACGCTGCACTGGCTCGTCGTCTCGCGGGCAGTCGTCGAGCGCTGCCATGCGAGCGGCATCGCCGTCTTCGCCTGGACGGTGAACGACCCAAGGGCGGCCGCGCACCTCGCGCGCCAGGGTGTCGATGGTGTGATCTCGGACGATCCCGGTATCTTTCACGGTACTCTGGGAGCGTGAAACGCGCTGGTCTTGCGGCACTTCTCATCCTCTGCGCGCTCGCGGGGTCGGTGGCCGCCGTCGTGCTCGCCGACCAAGGAGCCGCCTCCATCTTCCAGACGGGCAGCACGAGCGGTGTGACCGTGACCTCCACCTCCGGCACGACGACGACGGGGACAACCGGAACGACGACCGGCACCGTGCCGACGACCACCACAATCGTGACGACGGCGCCGCGGACGACGACCGCGCCCC
>Ga0183260_10000676_pt1 | contig 28940 bp, 23 predicted proteins | sample AntDrymUQ4972206_2_FD_129768 | JGI IMG/M metagenome (GOLD analysis project Ga0183260, IMG submission 129768) | Polar desert sand microbial communities from Dry Valleys, Antarctica - metaG UQ497 (22.06) (version 2) (version 2) | ecosystem: Environmental > Terrestrial > Soil > Desert | place...
CCTGGGCGGCCTCGGGTTCGGCTTCAAGTGGAACATGGGGTGGATGCACGACACGCTGCAGTACTTCTCGCGGGACCCGCTCTACCGCCGGTACCACCAGAGCGAGCTGACCTTCGGCCTGCTGTACGCGTTCACCGAGAGCTTCGTCCTGCCGATCTCCCACGACGAGGTGGTGCACGGCAAGGGCTCGATGCTAGGCAAGATGCCCGGCGACCGGTGGCAGCAGCTGGCCAACGTGCGGGCCCTGTACGGGTGGATGTGGGCCCACCCCGGCAAGCAGGTGCTGTTCATGGGCTGCGAGCTGGCCCAGGAGCAGGAGTGGTCCGAGGCCCGGAGCCTCGACTGGCACCTGTTGCACGACCCGGGCCACGGCGGCGTGCAGTCGCTGGTGCGCGACCTCAACCAGACCTACCGGGCCGAGCCGGCGCTGTGGGAGCAGGACGCCGACCCGGCCGGCTTCACCTGGATCGACGCCGACGACTCGGACAACTCGGTGTTCTCGTTCCTGCGCTGGTCGGCCGACGGCCGGGTGATCGCCTGCATCGCCAACCTCACGCCCAACCCCCACCACGCCTACCGGATCGGACTGCCCCGGGCCGGACGCTGGCGCGAGGTCCTCAACACCGACGCCACCGCCTACGGCGGGACCGGGGTGGGGAACCTGGGCGAGGTCGACGCCGGTGGGCCCTCGTGGCACGGCCAGCCAGCCTCGGCGCCGCTCACCCTGCCGCCGCTCGCCGTCATCTGGCTGGCCCCCGAGGGCTGAGCGGCCGGCCGGCGTTACGATGCCGGCGCCATGGGCGTGACCTTCGTCGTCCACGGCCACTTCTACCAGCCCCCCCGGGAGAACCCCTGGACCGAAGAGGTGGCGCGGGAGGCGTCGGCGGCGCCCTTCCACGACTGGAACGAGCGGATCACCGCCGAGTGCTACCGGCCCAACGGCGCCGCCCGGGTGGTCGACGAGCGCCACCGGGTGCTGGCGCTGGTCGACAACTACGGGCTCCTCTCGTTCAACGTGGGCCCGACATTGACGTCCTGGCTGCAGGTGCACGCCCCCGACGTCCTTGAGCGGATGGTGGCCGACGGAGCCGGCGTCGTGGCCCAGGCCTACGGGCACATCATCCTGCCGCTGGCCACCGAGCGCGACGTGCGCACGCAGGTGCGCTGGGGCCTGGCCGACGTGCGCCACCGCTTCGGACGCGAGGCCCGGGGCATGTGGCTGCCCGAGTGCGCGGTGTCGGAGGAGGTGCTGGGGGTCCTGGCCGAGGAAGGCGTCGAGTTCACCATCCTCGCCCCCCACCAGGTGGCCGCCGTCCGCCGGCTCGACGGTGGCTGGTGGCAGGAGGTGGACGGCGCGCCGGGCGTCCACCGGCCCTACCGTTGGCAGCACCCGACCCGGCCCGAGCTGGGTCTCGACCTCGTCGTCTACGACGGGGGCCTCAGCAACGACGTGGCCTTCGGCCTCGGCCGGATGGCGAGCGCCGACCTGGTGGAACGGGCGGCGTCGGCGGGGGAGGGGCTGGTCGTCGTCGCCACCGACGGCGAGACGTTCGGGCACCACCACCGCTGGGCCGAGCGCAGCATCGCCTACGCCCTGGCCTTCGAGGCCCGACGCCAGGGCGTGGCGTCGGCCACCCTCCCCGCGGCGCTGGCCGCCGTGCGCCCCGCCTCCCAGGCCCGGGTGCGCACCTCGGCCTGGTCGTGCGCCCACGGCGTGGGCCGCTGGCGGGAGGACTGCGGCTGCTCGACCGGGGCCCAAGCCGGCGACGACCAGCGGTGGCGGGGGCCCCTGCGGGCCGCCCTCGACCTGCTGCGCGACGCCCTGTTCGCGGTGGTCGAGCGGCGGGGGCCAGGGCTGCTGCGAGACCCGTGGGCCGCTCGGGACGCCTACATCGAGGTGCTGCTGGGCGCGTGCACGAAGGATGACTTCGCGGCCGAGCACGTCGTGGGCGACCGGGTCGACGCCTTCACCCTGCTCGAGGCCCTGCGCGGCGCCATGGCCATGTACACCTCGTGCGGGTGGTTCTTCCACGACCTGGCAGGCCTCGAGACCGTGCAGGTGCTGCGCTACGCGGCCAGGGTTATCGACCTCCTCGAGGAGCTGGGCGAGCGCCCGCCGACCGACCGGTTCCTGGCCGTGCTGGCCACCGCCCGCAGCAACCGCCCGGAGGAGGGCGACGGCGCCCAGGTGTGGCGCACCCACGTGGACCCCGCCCGGGTGGGGACGACCCGAGCCGCCGCCCACCTGGCCCTGGCCAGCGTCCTGGCCGGCCAGGCCCCACCCGGCCGGCTGGGGGCCTGGGACGTCGAGGCCGTGGGCCACGGGCGCCACACCCGGGGCTCGGTGGCCCTGGCCACCGGCGTGGCCACCCTGCGCCACCGCCGCACCGGGCGGTCCACGACCCACGCCTACGCCGCCCTGCGGATCGGGGGTCTCGAGGTGCTCGGCGCCGTCCGGGTGGCCGACGGGGCTCGAGACGCCACCGACGTGCGGGCGTTGCGCAGCGCCTTCCTCGGCGGGGTGCCGATCACGGCCCTGCTGCGTGAGCTGGGCGAGCGGTTCGGCCCCGACGAGTTCGACGTCACCTCGGCGCTGCCGGGCTCGGCCGAGGAGCTGCTGGCGGACGTGGCCAGCCGCCTGGTCGACCGGTTCGTGACCGAGCTCGAGCACCTGGTCGACGACGCCCGCCCGACCCTGGAGGCGCTGGTCGGGGCCGGCTACCCGCTGCCGCCCGAGCTGGCCCTGCCGGCCGAGGTGGCCATGGCCGCCCAGATCGAGTCGCTGGTCGCCGCCCGCAGCGGCTCGACCGAGGTGTTCGACCACGAGGAGGCGATCGCCCTGGTCCGCTCGCCGCTGGCCGGGACCGTCGCCATCGACACCCCGGCGGCGCGCCGCCTGATCGGCGAGGTGGTCGAGGGCGCTGTCGGCAAGGCCGTCGCGGGCGAACCGGGCGGGGCCGGCTCGGCCCTGCGGGCCGTGCGCCTGGCCGAGGACCTCGGCGTCGGCATCGACCTCACCCGCGCTCAGGAGGTGGTGTACGGCGCGCTCATCGAGGGCGCCCGCCCGGAGCTCCAGCCCCTCGGAGAGGCGCTGGGGCTGGCGGTGGACGCCCTCGGGCTGCCGACCTCATCGACCGAGGACTAGTCGCGAGGGCTAGTCGATCGAGAGCTTGGCGAAGAGCTGAGCCTTCTTCTCCTCGAAGGTCTCGAAGTCGATGACCTTCGCCTCGAAGTCGTGGTGGAGATCCTCGATCTGGCGGAGGATCTCTTCGGTCGAGGCTCCGGTTGGGGGCGGCGCCGCCGTCTCGGCGGGCGCCTCCTCCGACCGGTCGTGTCGGCGCTCACGCTTGGCCGCAGCCTTGGCCTTCTTCGCTCGTTCGAGCTCCAGCTTGCCGAAGCTGCTGCGCTGCGCGGCCAGTTAGATCACCCGGACCTTCTGGGCCTCTTCGCCCTTGCGCCCGGGGGCGACGTCGAACTCGACCTGCTGACCCTCCTCGAGGGTCTTGTAGCCAGAGCCTTCGATGTTGGAGAAGTGCACGAACACGTCGTCACCATCGGGGCGGGAGATGAAGCCGAAGCCCTTCTCCGCGTTGAAGAACTTCACAGTACCGGTTGCCATCGCAATTACCTTCTCATGCTCTCGGGCGAGTACAAGGTCGTCTCAGCCGTCTCCCGCCCACCCTAGGCGGGATCGGCAAGCTAGCCCGGTCACCCGTCCGGCGAAGGTTCTCAGGCCGCCGCCGGCGGGGCCCGGAGGCTGCTCGCGGCGTCCTCGGGGGCGACCACGTTGATGACGACACCGGTGCCCAGCTCGAAACCGGCGACGGTGGCGACCTTCGGCAGCACGTGGGCGTGCCAGTGGAAGTCGCCGGCGGTGCGGTACGGCGCCGAGTGGAAGATGACGTTGTAGGCGACGTCGCCCAGCCGGGCCCGCAGGGCGGCGAGACCCCGCTGCAGCGCCCGCCCCACCGCGGCCAGGTCGCTGGTCGAGGCCCGGGCCAGGTGGGGGCCGTGGTTGCGGGGCAGGACCAGCATCTCGAACGGGGTGCCCGACCAGTAGGGGCAGACCACCAGCACGTCGTCGTCGGCGTGGACGATGCGGTTGCCGGCGGACTCCTCGGCGTCGAGCGCGGCGCACAGCAGGCAGTTGCCGGCGAACCGGGCGAAGCCGGCCTGCTCGTCGGTGATCTCGCGGGGCACGAAGGGGATGCCCATCAGCTGGCCGTGGGGGTGCTCGATGGAGGCGCCCGCCTCGCGCCCGGCGTTGACGATGGCCTGGCTGTAGCGCAGGCCCGGCAGGCTCGAGTGGGCGGTCATCCGCTCGGCCACGGCCCGCATGACGAGGGCTGCGTGCTGGTCGTCGAGATCGGCCCAGTTGCGATGGTGCTCCGGCCCGAACAGGAGCACCTCGTGGACCCCGCTGCCCGGAGCCTGGGTGAAGACCGGCCCGAGGTTGGTGACCGCCATCGGGACCGTGCCCTCGAAGGCCGGGTAGAGGTTGGGCACGACCCGCACCTGCCAGCTGGGTCCCTCGCCCAGCTCGAGCGTGGGGGCCGGGTCCTCCCGGTCGGCGTCGGGGCAGAACGGGCACGGCCGGGAGTCGGTCTCGACCGGCAGCCGCCGGGGCTGGAACGAGAAGGGGCGCTCCCGCCGCTCCTCGTTGATGACGCTCCACCGACCCTTGAGCGGGTCGAGCCGGAGCTGGCTCACCGGATCCCCCGTGGTCCCGTGTCGTACATATCGGGCACCACGGTAGCCCTGGGAGAAGGGCCGGCGGCTGACCGCCTGGCCTACCATCGGCCGTCGTGCTCGGTGACAGGGAGCGGTCCAGCGCGTATGCCTCGGAGCAGCGCCGGCTGGTCCGCGCCGCGGTGGTCGCCGAGGTGCTCACCTACACGTCCTACTGGCGGGAGGCGGCCGCCGAGGCCGGGCTGCGCCGCCCCACCTCGGTCAAGGACCTGGCCGGTCTGGCCCCCCGCCCCCTCACCGCCCTCGGCCCGCCCAACGCCCTCGTCCTGCGGCCCCCGCCGGACGCCGTGCGCAAGAGCGGGCCCCGGCCCCTCCGCCGGCGCCTGCGGCGCGCTAGCGTCGGCCGCGGCAGCGCCGGCGCCATGCGGCGCATCCTCGATCCCCTCTACAAGCCGATCCATTGGATCATCGAGGGGGACGTGCCCGTCGGGTGCACCGAGGCCGACCTGGTGCGCCTCGCCGAGCTGGGCCGCCGGAGCCTCGACCTGGCCGGCGTCGGCCTGAGCGACGCCATCGTCGGGCTGGTCCCACCCGGGCCGACGCTGTCGTCGTGGCAGCTGGTGCTGGGCGCCCGCGAGGCGGCCGTGCCGCTGGCCGCGCTGGCGCCGTCGGCGTCGATCGAGGCGGTGAGCCTCCTCGGCCCCACCGTGCTGGCCGGCCGCCCGCCCGACCTGCTGCGGGTGCTCGACGGTCTCGCCGGTCCGGCCCGACACGCCGTCGGCACCATCCTCACCATCACCCGGGTACCGTTGCAGCACGCCGAGCGGGTCGCCCTCGAGGCGGCCGCCGGCCGCGACGCCGTGGTCGTGGAGTCGTGGGCCCCTCCTGGCGCCCGGGCGCTCTGGTCCCAGTGCCGCGGTGGCGAGGGGGTGCACACGTGGCCGCAAGCCGAGCTCCTCGAGGTCTGCGGGCCCGACGGCACGCCGGTCGAATCGGGGGCCGAGGGCCAGCTGGTCTGGACCGGCCTCGGCTGGCGGGGGACGGCGATGGTTCGCCTGGCCACGGGCGTCCAGGGCCGCCTGGTCGACGGCGCCTGCGAGACGTGCGGGCGGACGACGCCCCGGATCCTCGACGCCAGGCCGGTCGCCGACGCCGAGCGGTCCACGGGCGATGCCGACGCCCTGCTGGGCGAGGTCAAGGAGACCGGCAGGGACGAGTCCGTTCGCACCGTCCGCCCCCGCCGGCCCGCATCACGTCGTGCCGCTCGGGCGCCCGTCGAGCAAGCCCGCCCGGCCAGGGCCGACCGGGTCGACGACGCCCCCGTGGCCGACGGCGCTGGGGTCGACGGCGCTGGGGACGAGGCGGTCAGGCTGATGCCGGCGAAGAGCCGGGTCGAGGTCCCGCCCGGGCCGCAGGATGACCCCGAGATGGTCCAGGCGCCACCCGACGACGGTGCGGCGCTCGACCAGGCCGCGGCCGACGAGGCCAACGAGGCCGAGGCCGCCGACAGGGCCGACGAGGGCGTGGTCCGGGCCGTGGCCAAGGACCTGGTCGAGGAGTCGCCGCCGCCGCCCTTCACGCCGCCGGCTGGGCCCGTCGGGCGGGGCGAGGTCGTCGACCTCGGTCACCTCCCACCCGTCCCCGAGGTCGGCCCGGATGCCACCGGTGACGACCGGGAGGAGGCGTGGCTGCCCGAGACCGGAGAGGTGGACGCCTGGCCGGCACCGGTCCTGGCATCCACCGACGGGCTGGCCGCGTGGCAGGTGGAGCACCGGCGGCGCCGAGGGCGCGACGAGCTGGTCGTGCACCTCGCCCTTGCCGAGGGGGGCGAGCTCGCTGACGTCCTGGTCACGCTCGAGCGGGCCATCGGCGCCACCCAGTACGTGGTGGCCGGCGCGGCGGAGGTGGCGGCGCGGGTCGCGGCGGCCGGCGGGCAGCGGATCGTGGATCGCCGGGACAGCGGCAACGGGTACGCCCGCTCGTCGGCGCCCGCCGCCACCGGTCACGCCCGGGAGGGCTGACGAACGATGGCAACCCCCCCGGCGCCTCCCGAGTGGGGGCCACCCCCCGAGTGGGGGCCACCCCCTGCGGGTCCCATCTGGGGCGCTCCCGGCGGCGGAGGCTTCGAGCCGCCGCCGCCCCGACCAGTCGGCGGCACGGCCGGCACCGGGCCGCTCCCGCTGGCCCCGATGGGGCTCGGCGAGATCCTGGACGGCGCCTTCAAGCTCTACCGGGCCAACTTCAAGTCCATCGCCCTCGTCACGCTCGCCTTCTCCGGGCCGCTCAGCGTCGTGGCCGCCGTGGCCGCCCGGGGCGTCAACGGCGGCTACGGCCTGCTGGAGATCGCCTCCGACCCGAGCCTGGCCGAGGACGCCGGCAGCTTCGGCAGCGCCGACCAGCTGGTCATCCAGGTGGCCTCGGCGCTGCTCCTCGGGCTCAGCGGCTCGGTGGTGGCCGGCGTCGTGGCCAAGGCGGTCGCCGCCACCTACCTCGGGAGCCAGCTCACCCCGGGGCAGGCGCTGCGGGCCACCGCCCGCTTCTTCCCCGCTCTGGTCGTGGCCCGGGTCCTGGTGTGGCTCACCGAGCTGCTGGGCGCCTTCGGCTGCCTCGTCGGCGGCGTCGCCGTGATGGGCCTGTGGGTGGTGACTGCGCCCGCCATCGTCGTCGAGGGCCTCGGGCCCATCCGGGGCATGCGGCGGTCACTGGTGCTGTGCAGCGCCCGGTACTGGCCGGTCCTCGGGATCGCCCTCCTCAGCGGCGTCATCAGCCTGTTCCTCAGCAACATCGTGAGCGGGGTGCCGGGCGTGCTCGCCGGCATCATCGGCTACCGGTGGGGGTTCCCGCTGCTCGCCGTCGGGAGCACGGCGTCCGCGGTGCTCGTCGGGCCGCTCACCGCCATCGTCGCCACGCTCGTCTACTTCGACCTGCGGATCCGCCAGGAGGGGCTCGACCTTCAGATCATGGCCCAGGGCAGCCGCACCGGTGCCGCACCGGCGACGTAGGGCCGCCTCCGCCGGTTTGCTCGCCTCGCTGGTGCTGGCGGTCGGCTCGGCCGCCGCCGCCGGGCCGGGCGATCTCCCCGCCCCCCAGGAGGCGCCGGCGGACGCCCGCCGCCGGGCCGAGGAGATCCTGGCCCGGCCTGAGCTCCGCCCCGAGCCCCGACCGCTGGTCGAGCGGCTCCTCGACGAGCTCGGCGAGCTGCTCGACAAGGTCGCCGGCGGGCTGGGGGACCTCAGCCCGGTCCTCGCCTGGGCCATCGTGGCCGGGCTCGCCGCCTCCGTCGGGTTCGCCCTGTGGCGGGCCGTCCGGGCGCTGCAGACCGACACCGGGGTGCGGGGAGGGGTCGGCGTCGACGGCCGTCGACGGCCGTCGGCCGACTGGCGGGCCGAGGCCGCCGCCCACGAGGCCGCCGGACGCTGGCGCGAGGGGTTGCGCTGCTCGTGGCGGGCGGTGGTGGCCGAGCTCGCCGCACGCGGCCTCCTCGAGGAGGTGCCGGGCCGGACCACCGGTGAGCACCTGGCTGCCCTGGCCCGGTCCCTCCCCGACGGCGCCGCCGACTTCGGTCGGGCCACCAGGCTCTTCGAGGACGCCTGGTACGCCGCCGTCGAGGTGGGCCCCACGGAGGCGGCGCAGGTGCGGGACCTGGGCGACCGGGTGCTCGCCCGGGCGCGGGAGGGGGGGTGACCGCCACCCTGGCCCGTGGGGGCCTGCTCGCCGAGAGCCGGATGTCGGGCCGGTCGCGGGCCCTGGCCTGGGCGGGGGTCCTGCTCGGGCTGGCGGTGCTCGTCCTCGTCGTCCGGCGCTCGAGCGGCGACGGCACCCCGCTCGACCCGAACGGCACCGGGGCGCTGGGAGCCAAGGCCCTGGTGCTCCTCCTGGCCGAGGGCGGGGCCGACGTGCGGGTCTCAGCTCGTCCCCCCTCGCCCGACCGGCGCACCGCCATCGTCCTCCAGGACACCTTCGACCAGGCCAGGCAGGACGCCGTGATGGCGTGGGTGCGGGGCGGCGGCACCCTGGTCGTCACCGATCCCACGTCGCCGCTGACCCAGGCCAAGCCCTTCCTGTCGCCGCTGCCGGGGGCCACTGCCGCCCGTGAGCTGCGCCGGGGCTGCCGGGCCATCCCCGGGCTGGCCGCCATCACCAGCATCCGCACCGGGGGCAGCCTGGTCTACGACCTGGACGGGCGGGCCCCGGGCGCGGTGGGGTGCTTGTCGACCGACGAGGGCGACTGGCTGGTGGCCACCCCGGTCGGTCGGGGCACGGTGGTGGCCCTGGGGGGCGCCGGGCCCTTCGTCAACGCCCGCCTCGACCAGGGCGACGCCGCCGGGCTGGCCATGGCCCTGCTCGCCCCCGGGCCCGGGACGGCGACCCAGATCGTGTCGGACCTGGCGCCCGACGCCGGCGAGCTCGGAGCCGCCCCGCCCCGGGGGGACGACGGCCTCTTCTCGGGGCTTCCCGCCGGGGCACGGGTGGCGGGCATCCAGCTGCTCGTGGTGTTCGTCGGTGCCGCCCTCTGGCGGGGTCGGCGGCTCGGCCGCCCGGTGCCCGAGGACCCGCCGGTCGAGGTCCCGGGCAGCGAGCTCGTGGTGGCGGTGGGCAACCTCTACCAGAAGGGCAGGCACCGCCAGCGGGCAGCCCAGGTGCTGGCCGGGCAGGCTCGGCGGGCCGTCACCGACCGGCTCGGCCTGCCCCGCGGCAGCGATCCGCAGACCGTCGCCGAGGTGGCCTCGACCAGCACCGGCGTCCCCGTCGCCCAGGTCGTGGCCGCCATCGCCCCGCCCGACCCCCCCGACGACGAGGCGCTGGTCACCCTCGCTCGGGCCACCGAAGCGCTGGCCGCCCGCCTGGCCCAGCCCCCAGCCCCGAACTCGGAGACGCCATGAGCGCAGCAGCACCGTCCTCGTCACTCGCCGCCATCGCCGCCGTGCGCGACGAGGTCCAGAAGGTCGTGGTCGGCCAGGAGGGGGTGCTGTCGGGCCTCCTCGCCGCCGTCCTCGTCCGGGGTCACGTGCTGCTCGAAGGCGTGCCGGGGACGGCGAAGACCCTGATGGTGAAGTCGCTGGCCGCCGCCCTGTCGCTCGACTTCACCCGGGTCCAGTTCACCCCCGACCTGATGCCCTCCGACGTGGTGGGCCAGAGCATCTACGAACCCGGGTCGGGGAGCTTCCGGTTCCGGAAGGGCCCGGTCTTCACCAACCTCCTGCTGGCCGACGAGGTGAACCGCACGCCGCCCCGGACCCAGGCCTCGCTGCTCGAGGCGATGGAGGAGCGGCAGGTGTCGACGGACGGCACCACCCGAGCCCTCCCCTCGCCGTTCCTCGTCGTCGCCACCCAGAACCCGGTCGAGTACGAGGGCACCTACCCGCTGCCGGAGGCCCAGCTCGACCGCTTCCTGTTCAAGCTGACCGTGGGGTACCCCTCGAGCGACGACGAGGTGCGCATGCTGGCCAGCCACGAGGCCGGCCTCGACCCCCACGACGTCCGGGCCTCGGGCATCCGCTGCGTGGCCGGCGCCGCCGAGCTCGAGGCGGCCCGCCAGGAGGTGGTGGGCGTGACCTGCGACCCCCGGGTGCAGGCCTACATCGTCTCGCTGTGCCGGGCCACCCGGGCGTCGCCGTCGCTGACGCTGGGCGTGTCGCCCCGGGGTGCCGTGGCGCTGCTGTGGTCGGCCAAGGCGTGGGCCTGGCTCTCGGGGCGGTCCTACGTCACCCCCGACGAGGTGAAGGCGATCGCCAAGCCCGCCCTGCGCCACCGGATCGGGCTGCGGCCCGAGGTCGAGCTGGAGGGCGTCACCCCCGACGGCATCCTCGACGGCCTCCTCGCCGCCGTGCCCGTGCCCCGTTGACCGACCGGCGGACGGAGCCGGTCCCGCCGCAGGAGTCGCGGCCCGTCTCGCGGCCGGTCGCGCCGCAGGGGTCGCGGTCGTTCTCGCGGCCGGTCTCGCCGCCGTTCTCGCTGCCGGTGCCGACAGACCGGTTCGTGCTGGGGCTGCTGGCCGTGGCGGTCCTGTGCTTGGTGGCGCCGGCGCCCCTGGTGGTGCTGATCGTGGGTGACCTGGTGCTGCTGGTGCTGGCCGGGGTCGACGTGGCGCTCGCCCCCCGGCCGGCGGTCGTGACGGTGGCCCGCGACCTGCCGGCGATCGTCGGCCTGGGGGGCGAGGCGACGGTGACGTGGCGGGTGGGCAACCCGACCGGCCGGGCGCTCTCGGTGCGGGTGGCCGACGAGCTGGCCCCCTCCCTCCGGCCCGGCCGCCGGCGCCTGCACCTGCGGGTGCCGAGGCGGGGCGAGGTGGCGGCGTCGACCGTGCTGCGCCCCACGCGCCGGGGCCGGTTCCGCCCCATCGAGGTGGTCGTGCGCGTGGCCGGCCCCCTCGGGCTGGCCGCCCGGCAGGGACGCCGGCGCCTCCCGGCCGTGCTGCGGGTCTACCCCCCCTTCTCCAGCCGCGACGAGGCCGAGCTGCGGGTCGAGCGGGCCCGCATCCTGGAGGTCGGGCTGCGGTCGGCCCGGGGGAGGGGCGGCGGCACCGAGTTCGAGCAGCTGCGGGAGTGGACGCCGGACGACGAGACCCGCCGGATCGACTGGGCCGCCACCGCCCGCTCCGGCAAGCCGATCGTGCGCACCTACCGGGCCGAGCGGAACCAGACCGTCCTGGTGCTGCTCGACAACGGCCGGGTGCAGGCCGGGCAGGTGGCCGGGGCGCCGCGGGTCGAGCACGCCATGGACGCCGTCCTGCTGCTCACCTACCTGGCCACCAAGCTCGGGGACCGCTGCGGGCTCGTCGCCTACGACGGCGCCGTCCGGGCCGTGGTGCCGCCGAGCCAGCGCAGCACCCAGCTGTCCAGGGTCAGCGAGGCGCTCTACGACCTGCGGCCCGCGCTGGTGGAGAGCGATCATCGCGGCGCCTTCACCGAGGCGCTCGCCCGCTTCCGCCGCCGGTCCCTGTTCGTCGTCCTGACCGACCTGAACGAGCAGGCGGTGGTGGAGACGCTCCTGCCGGCGCTCCCCCTGCTGCTGCGCCGCCACCTCGTCGTGGTGGGTTCGGTCCGGGACCCCGAGGTCGAGCGGTGGGCGGCGTCGTCGCCCACCGAAGCCGGCCTCGCCTATCGCAAGGCCGCGGCCGTCGCCGCCCTCGACGAGCGCCACCGGCTGGCCGCTCGCCTGCGGGGCCTCGGGGTCATCGTGGTCGACGCCGCCCCCGGCTCCCTGGCCCCCGCCCTGGGCGACGCCTACCTCGACGCCAAGGCGCGCGGCCGGCTGTAAATCAGGGGGCGTGGGCCGCGTGCTCTCGCACCCAGCCGGCGTCAGCCTCGCCGATGGCACCGGTGCGGCCCTCGGCGGCGGCCCGGCGGCCGAAGGCCCAGGCGTAGAACCAGAAGGCGGCGCCGACGGCCATGCCCAGGCCGATGCGGATCGGGGTGGGCAGGGCGCTGCCGGTGACGAAGCCCTCGATGAGCCCGGCGACGAGCAGCATCGCCGCCGTCCCCATGACCAGGGCCACGGCCCGCTTGCCCTCCTCGGCCAGCGCCGGTCCCCGTCGCCGGTCGCCCGGGTCGATGATCGTCCACCCGAGCCGCAGGCCGGCGGCGCCGGCCACCACGACCGCCGACAGCTCGATCACCCCGTGGGGGATGAGCAGGCCGAACAGCTCGGTGCCCTTGCCAGCGTCGACGAACACGGCGACGAACTGGCCGAGGTTGGTGCCGTTGACCACCAGGACCAGGGCGGTGACCAGGCCGAGGGCGATGCCGACGCTGAACGCGAGGACCGCCACCCGGGCGTTGTTGGTGAAGACCTGGCTGGCGAACTGGGCCGACGGCTGGGCCGAGTAGTAGTCGGTGCCGGCCCGGAGGAACGCGGCCCGCTCGGCCGGCGACGACACGGCCTCGAGGGCGGCGCGGTCGCTGGTCAGGTGCACGGCCACCACCGCCGCGGGCACGAACGTCAGCACCGTCGCCGCCGCCAGGAACGGCCGCACGTGCCACAGCGCCGCCGGGAAGGTGCGGCTGAAGAAGCGGGCCAGGCCCCGCAGCGTCCGGGGCCGGGAGCCGTAGATGACCCCGCCGGCGGCGGCCACCAGCCGGCTGAGGCGGGAGGTGAGTCCTGGGTCGGCGAAGGCGGTTCTGGCGTAGGAGAGGTGGGTGCCGGCGCGCTGGTACAGCGACACGAGCTCGTCCAGCTCCGATGCCGGCAGCCTCGACGCCGACCGGCTGGCCTTGCGGGTGAGCACATCCAGCCGCCGCCACGTCGCCTCGTTGGCCAGGAGGAACCGGTCGATGTCCACCGCCGGCCAACGGTACCGTCGCAGGGGTGGCGACCCAGCTGCTCACGCCGGAGGCGGTCGTCCTCGGCTTCGACACCGCCGGGCTGCCCACCCGCCTGCTGGCCCGGCTGATCGACGCCACGCTGCAGCTGACGCTGCTGGTCGGGGTGCTGACCGGCCTCGCCCTGCTGTCCGGAGCCGGCGTGCCCGACGTCGGGCTGCTGATCGCCGCCTTCTTCCTGGTGCCGCTGCTGCTGTTCGGGTACCCGATCGTGCTGGAGACGCTGTGGCGGGGCCGCACCCTGGGCAAGGCTGCCCTCGGCCTGCGGGTGGTCACGGTCGAGGGGGCCCCCATCCGCTTCCGCCACGCCCTGATCCGCGGCGGCGCCGAGATGGTCGACCTGTACGGCCTCGGCGTCCTGATCGTGGCCCCGGGGATCGTCGGCGCCATTGCCATCGCCACCTCCAGGAAGGGCCAGCGCCTGGGCGACATCGTGGCGGGCACGATCGTGGTGCGGGAGCGGGCCGGCGCCACCACCACCGCCCCGACCACCTTCGCCGTCCCTCACGGCAGCGAGCAGTACGCGGCCACGGTCGACGTCAGCGGGATCGGCGCCCCCGAGTACCAGGCCGTGCGGTCGTTCCTGCTGCGGGCCCCCGGCCTGCGGGCCGAGGCCCGCCGTCAGGTGGCGGTCGACCTGGCACGCTCGATCAGCGCCCGCATCCGCCACGTCCCCCCGCCCGAGGTCTCCCCCGAGCTGTTCCTGGCCGTCGTCGCCGCCAACGTGCAGGCCAGGGGCGGCGAGCGGCCGCCGCCGGCGGCCGCCCCTCCGGCCGCGGTGCCGGTGGCCGCGGTGCCGGTGGCCGGCGGCTGGGGGGCGGTCCCGTCGTGGCCCGGCGCGGCCCCTCTCGCCGCCGGGTCCTCCCCCGCCCCGGCGCCTGCGCCGCCGGTACCCGCCCCGGCGGCGGGCGGCTTCGCCGTCCCGGATTAGCGTCCTCGCGTGGCCCCGCCCACCCACGAGCCCGAGCGCATCGCCTACCTCGACAACGCCGCCACCACGCCGCTGCGGGCCGAGGCGCTCGAGGCGATGCTGCCGTTCCTAACCGGGCGGTTCGGCAACCCCTCCGGCGGCCACCGGGTGGCCCGGGACGCCCGCCTGGCCCTCGACGAGGCCCGTGACGAGGTGGCCGACGTCCTCGGCTGCCAGCCCGGCGAGGTCGTGTTCACCGCCGGCGGGACCGAGGCCGACAACCTGGCCGTGCTGGGCGTCGTGGCCGCCCGGGGCGGCACCGCGGTGTGCCCGGCCGCCGAGCACCACGCCGTGCTCCACGCCGTCCACGCCGTCGGCGGCCGGGTGGTCGGCACCGGCCCGGACGCCGCCGTCGACCTCGAGCAGCTGGCCGCCGCCCTCGACGACCTGCGCGGCCAGGTGGCCGTCGTCAGCGCCATGACGGCCAACAACGAGGTGGGCACCCTCACCCCGCTCGCCGAGGTGGCCGCCGTGGTGGCCGAGCGGGCCCCCGGTGCCGCCCTGCACACCGACGCCGTCCAGGCTGCGGGGTGGTGCGACCTCCGGGCGCTGGCGGCCCCGGCGGCGCTGGTCAGCGTCGCCGCCCACAAGCTGGGCGGGCCGAAGGGTGTCGGTTGCCTGGTGGTGCGGGCCGGCACGCCGTTGCGGCCCCTGCTGCACGGCGGTGGCCAGGAGCGCGACCGGCGGAGCGGCACCCAGGACGTGGCCGGCGTCGTGGGCTTCGCCACCGCCCTGCGGCTGGCGGCCGAGGAGCGCGTCGAGGCCGGGGCCCGGGCGGGTGCGCTTCGGGCCCGCCTGCTCACCCGGCTGGAGGGGGAGGTGGGCAGGGTCGTCGCCTCCGTGCCGCTCGAGCGGGCCCTGCCCGGTCACCTCCACGTGCGGATCGAGGGGTGTGAGGGCGAGGCGCTCCTCGTGCTGCTCGACGACGCCGGCGTCTGCGCCTCGGCCGGCTCGGCCTGCGCCAGCGGTGCGGTCGAGCCGTCGCACGTCCTGCTGGCCATGGGCGTGCCCAAGGCCGAGGCGCTCACCAGCCTCCGCCTCAGCATCGGCCGGGCCACCACCGTGGCCGACGTCGACGCCGCCGCCGACGCCGTGGCCGCGGCCGCCGCCCGGCTCCGGGCGGGCTGAGCGGTGCGCGTCCTGGTCGGCATGAGCGGCGGGGTCGACTCGTCGGTGGCCGCTGCTCTCCTCCTCGAGCAGGGCCACGAGGTGGTGGGGGCCACCCTCAAGCTGTGGGGCGGGGCCAGCGACTCGGGCTGCTGCTCGGTGGCCGACGTCGAGGACGCCCGGCGGGTGGCGCAGCAGCTGGGCGTGGCCCACCACGTCTTCTCCTTCACCGACGACTTCGACGAGCACGTGGTGGCCCCCTACGTCGCCGACCACGCCGCCGGCCGCACGCCGAACCCGTGCATCGAGTGCAACCGCCACCTGAAGTTCGACCGGTTCCTCCGCCGGGCCGTGCTGCTGGGCTTCGACGCCGTCGCCACCGGCCACCACGCCCGCGTCCGCCCTACGCCGGGCGGCTTCGAGCTGCGGCGGGGGGCCGACCAGGCCAAGGACCAGAGCTACGTGCTGCACGTGCTGGGCCAGGACCAGCTGGCCCGCACACTGCTGCCGGTGGGCGAGCTGCACAAGGACGAGGTGCGCCGGCGGGCCGCCGCCCTCGGCCTGCGCACGGCGGCCAAGCCCGACAGCCAGGACGTGTGCTTCATCACCGCATCGGGTGGACGAGCGGCCTTCCTCGGCGCCCGCACCGGCGTGCACCCGGCCGCCGTGGTCGACCGGGCCGGTGCCCTGGTGGGCCGGGTCGACGCGGTGGAGCTGGTGACCCTCGGGCAGCGCCGCGGCCTCGGCGTGGCCGGCGGCACCGGACGGCCCCGCTACGCCGTCGAGGTCGACGTACCCGGGCGGCGGGTGGTGGTGGGGGAGCCCGACGACCTCCTCCGCCCCTGGGTCGAGGTGGGCCCGCCGTCGTGGGTCGGGCCTGCACCGGCCGGGGGCGCCGCCGTCCTGGCCCAGGTGTCGGCCCACGGCCCCGCCCGCCCTGGGGTGTGGCAGGTGGGCCGGATGGCGTGGTCAGAACCCCAGCGGGCCGTGGCCCCCGGCCAGGCCGTCGTCCTCTTCGACGTCACCGACCCCGACCGCTGCCTGGGCGGCGCCACCGCAACCTGACGGTCCGTCGTCACTCGCTCGCTCCGCTCGCTCCGTGCCGGCGCGTTGGTCGACAGCCTTCGGCGCCCGCCACGTTTGCTCAGCTGCTCAGCCGACCTGGATGGCGCGGTTGGCCGCCTCGGCGAGGACCTGGCCCGGGCGGGTGGGGGTGACGAGGAGGCGGGCCGACGCGCCGGCCTCAGTCGTGCGCGCCTTTGCCCTGACGAGGGTCATGGGCACCTTCTCGGTGAGGAGGAGCTCGAGGGCCAGGCCGGGGGCGCCGAGGGTCAGGTCGAGCGAGTCGCTGCCCGCCGGCGCCGGCCGCAGGGCCTGCACCACCTGGCGACGGAACAGGACCGGGTCGGCCACCGCCATGGCGTCCTTCAGCACCAGGCCCGCCGGCACCAGCACCAGCCACCGTTGCGACAGCGCGTGCAGCGACCGCACGGCGAGGACCGCCGCCGGGGCGCCGAGCACCAGGGCGCCGGCGGTCGCGAGCCACAACCCGGCTGCCCCGGTGAGCACCGCCGTGGCGGGGACGGCCACGGCCACGGCCCACGCCAGGGGCACCGGCCCCAGGGTCAGGGCGGCGGGCAGCCGCAGCAGGTGGCGGCGTTCGTTGGGGTAGGCGGGCGCGTTGACAAAGGCGCTCCCGACGGCGGGGGCGAGCGCCAGGGCGGCCGCCACGAGGGTGGCGACCAGGGCGGCGGCGGCAGCCGTGGCCGAGGGTCGGCCGGTGGCGGCGGCCCAGCCGGCCGCCACCGGGGCGGCCGGCGTCACGATCCGCACCGCGGTGAGGGTGGCCGGGGCCAGGATCAGCATGGCGAGCAGGGTCGCCGCCCACAGCGCCCACAGCCCGGCGCTCGCCGTGGTGCGCACTGGACCGCTGGTGGGTGAGAGCGCCGCTGCGAACGCGGGTCCCGCCGCCGGCACCAAGAGGACCCAGACCCCGCGCAGGACCCAGGGGACGAAGGGGCGAAGACGGGGGTCCATGGGCCTTGGGTGGCATGCTGGCACGGACCGGATCGGATCGACCATCCCGCGGGGTGGCTGCAGCAGAAGGAGAGAGCGAACCGTTGAGCCAACCTCCCGCCTGCGATGTGCCGCTCGTCGACCTCGAGGTCATCGTCCGCTACAGCCTGGCCATCCGCCAGGAGATGGCTCCGGCCGAGGAGGTGCTCGCCGCGCTCGACGAGAGCCGCGCCCTCGTCCTCTCCATGCTCGGCCGGGAGGCCGGGGAGGCCGGTGACAACGGCCCCGCGGTCGATGCCGCGTGGGAGGCCGAGGACCAGCCGGTGGCACCGCCACCGAGGGCGAGCGGCGCCCGTTTGAGGGCGGAGCTCGAGGAGGAGGTCGACCGGGAGGGATCCGATGAAGCCTGGGCGGCTGTCGCCGCCGTCGACGGCGCCGCGGTCGAGGTCGCTGGTGACGCGGCCGGCGAGCCCGGCGCCGAGGGCGACGAGATCGACCGGGTCAGGCGGGGGAGGATCCGCCACTCACGCAAGGAGCGCCAGGAGCGCCAGGCCCGGCAGGCCGAGCTGGCTGCGGAGGCGAATCGGGCCCGTCAGGCCCAGGAGGCCGAGGAGGCCGAGGCGGCGAATCGGGCCGAGGCCGAGCGGGCCGAGGAGCGGGCGCGGGCCTTGGAGATCGCCCGGGCCCAGGAGGCGGCCCGCGCCGCGGAGGCGGCCCGAGCCGCGGAGGCGGCGCGTGCCGCGGAGGCGGCCCGAGCCGCGGAAGCGGTCCGGGCCGAGCGGGCCGACGAGGATCGGGCGGCGGAGCGCAGCCAGCAGGTGCGGGCGAAGCAGGGCACCCGGACCCCGCGGCCGGCGCGGGTGGCGCGACCCACCCCGGTCGAGGACGTCGCCGACGCCCTCGAGCTGCCGCCGCCGCTCTCCGCCGACGAGGCGGCCCGGCGGCGGGAGGAGCGGCGTCGGCGGCGGATGGCCCGCGAGGGCCGCCCCGCCTGAGCGTCACCCCGCCTCGGTAGCCTCAGCCGGCGATGGCCGAGGTCCCCCAGGAGATCCAGGCCCGGGCCGAGCGCCTGCGGGACCAGGTGGCCCACCACAACCGGCGCTACCACGAGCTCGACGACCCCGAGATCTCCGACTTCGAGTACGACCAGCTGGTGCGCGAGCTGCAGGCCCTCGAGGCCCAGTTCCCGGCGTTGGCCATGGAGGAGAGCCCCACCTACCGGGTCGGCGGGGGGATCTCGACGCTGTTCACACCGGTCCGCCACGCCGTGCCCATGATGAGCCTCGACAACTCCTTCTCGGCGGCCGAGCTGGAGGCGTGGGGCGCCCGGGCCCAGCGCCACATCGGCGACGACGTGGCCTACTGCTGCGAGCTGAAGATCGACGGGCTGGCCATGAGCCTGCGCTACGAGGGCGGGCGGCTGGTGCAGGCGGCCACCCGGGGCGACGGCAAGGTGGGCGAGGACGTGACCGCCAACATCGCCACCATCCAGGCGGTGCCGAAGCGGATCGCCGGCGCACCCCCGGTGCTCGAGGTGCGGGGCGAGGTCTACCTGCCGCTGTCGGTCTTCGAGCGGCTGAAGCAGGTTCAGCTCGACGCCGGCCTGCGCCCCTTCGCCAACCCCCGCAACGCCGGCGCCGGATCGCTGCGCCAGAAGGACCCGACGGTCACCGCCACCCGCGGCCTCAGCTTCTGGGCCTACCAGCTGGGTGAGGTCGTGGGCGGCCCCCGCCTCACCAGCCACAGCCAGTCCCTCGAGTGGATGCGTGACCTTGGCGTGCCCGTCAACCCGAACGTGCGGGTCGTGGCCTCGCTCACCGAGGTCTTCGCCTACACCCAGCACTGGCTCGAGCACCGCCATGACGTCGACTACGAGATCGACGGCGTGGTCGTGAAGGTCGACTCGCTGGCCCAGCGCCGCGAGCTGGGGTCCACCTCGCACGCTCCCCGGTGGGCGATCGCCTTCAAGTACCCGCCCGAGGAGCGCACCACCCTGCTGCAGCGGATCGTGGTGTCCATCGGCCGCACCGGCCGGGCCACCCCCTTCGCCCTGCTCGAGCCGGTGTTCGTCGGAGGCTCGACCGTCGGCACCGCCACCCTGCACAACGAGGACCAGGTGCGGGCCAAGGACGTGCGCGAGGGGGACACCGTGATCGTCCGCAAGGCCGGCGACGTGATCCCCGAGGTGGTCGGGCCGGTGCTGGCCCTGCGCCCGGAAGGGGCCCAGCCCTGGGTGTTCCCGCCCGACTGCCCGGTGTGCGCCACGCCGCTGCTGCGCCCCGAGGGCGAGGCCGACCACCGCTGCCCCAACGAGCTGTGCCCGGCCCGGGTGGCCGGCTGGGTCCAGCACTTCGCCAGCCGGGGCGCCATGGACATCGAGGGGCTGGGCGAGAAAAGGGTGCAGGAGCTGATCCAGCTCGGCCTCGTCGCCGACCCCGGCGACCTGTACGCCATCGACTGGGACCGTCTGCGCGACGTCGCCGGCTGGGGCGAGGTGTCGATCGCCAACCTGCAGTCCGGGATCGAGGCGTCGAAGCAGCGGCCCCTCGCCAACCTGCTCACCGGCCTGAACATCCGTCACCTCGGCTCAACCATGGCCGCGACCCTGGCCGCGGCCACGGGCCGCCTCGACCGCATCATCGCCGCCCCCGAGGCGGAGCTGGCCGCCATCGAGGGCGTGGGCCCCACCATCGCCCGCAGCGTGCGCGCCTTCTTCGACGACCCCCGGGTCACGCCCGTCGTGGAGAAGCTGCGGGCCGCGGGGGTGAACCTCGAAGGGCCGATGGCCCCCACGCTGCCCGCCGTCCTGGCCGGCAAGGCCGTGGTCGTCACGGGCACCCTCGAGGGCTGGAGCCGCGAGGAGGCGGAGGCGGCCATCAAGGGTCGCGGGGGCAAGTCGCCCGGCTCGGTCTCCAAGAGGTCCCTGGCCCTCGTGGCCGGCCGCGAGCCGGGTGCCTCGAAGGTGGCCAAGGCCGAGGAGCTGGGCGTGCCCGTCGTCGACGAGGCCGCCTTCGCCCGGCTCCTCGAGACGGGCGACCTGGCCTGACCCGAGCCGCCCGGCCGGTCAGCTGGCGGTGAAGCTCCACACGTAGGGTGCGGCCTGCGCCCTGGTCTCGCCCACCTTCCGCCAGAACAGCAGGCGGGCGGTGTGCCTGCCGGGCGCCAGCATCTCGATGTCCTTGCCCGGGCCGGGGGTGAACGAGACCTGGTTGAGGGCGGTGAGGCCACGGGCGGCGGGGGCGTTGTCGGCCGAGATCGGCGCCGGCCGCTCGAGCTGGTCGAGGGGGATGGCTCGTCCGTCCACCTCGATCTCGCCCGTGAAGTCGTCCTTCATCTGCGCGCCGATCGGCTCCTGGCGCAGCGACGCCGAGTCCTCGCCCGGGAACACCCGGAGCACGGCGGCGGGACGGCTCCGGCGCAGCTCGACCCCGCCGTCCTGGCTCTCCTGGAGACCGACCACCAGCAGGGCGGCGGCGATGGCCAGCGCCAGCGAGCTGACGACCCGCCGGCGGGTGACCAGCCCCCGGAGCCGGTCCCGCCGTCGAGTCCGGGACCCGGGCGGCAGCTCGCGGACCGGAGGGCGGGTGGAGGTGCTCATGGGGAACCCCATCGTCCCCCAACGGGCGGTGCAGCTGCGCATCCACCCACCGCCGACGTGGCCGGCCGTAGCCTTCCGTCGTGGCTCTCGGCTCATCCGCGCCGTCATCCCGGGACCTCGTCGGTCGTGTGCTGGGCGGGCGCTACCGCCTCATCGCCCCGCTGGGCGGTGGTGCCTCGGCCGCCGTCTTCGCCGCCGAGGACCTGGTGCTGCGGCGCCGGGTGGCCGTGAAGGTCCTGCACCCGGCCCTGGCCGCCGACGGGACCTTCCTCCGCCGGTTCCAGGCCGAGGCCCGCCTGGCGGCGGCCCTGCGTCACCCGAACGTGTTGCTCGTCCACGACTGGGGCGATGACGACGGCACCCCGTTCCTCGTCACCGAGCTGCTCGAGGGCGGCAGCCTCAAGGACCTCCTCGACCAGGGCTTCCGGGCCACGCCGTCCCAGGCGCTGCAGCTGGGCCTCGAAGCCTGTCGGGGCCTGAGCCACGCCCACCGGCGCGGGCTCGTCCACCGCGACGTGAAGCCGGCCAACCTCCTGTTCGACGAGGACACCCGCCTGCGGGTGGCCGACTTCGGCCTGGCCCGGGCCATCGCCGAGGCCGGGGTCACCGAACCGCTGGGGGCGGCCCTCGGCACGGCTCGCTACGCCTCGCCCGAACAGGCCGCCGGTCGCCCCCTCGACGGGCGCAGCGACGTGTACTCCCTCGCCCTGGTGCTGGTCGAGGCCGTCACCGGCGAGGTGCCCTTCGCGGCCGACACCTCGGCCGCCACGCTCCTGGCCCGGCTCGAGGTCCCGCTCGAGCCGCCGGCGGCGGCGGGGCCCCTGACCGACGCCCTGCGCGCCGCCGGCCGGGCCCAGCCCGAGGACCGGGTTGACGCCGCGGGCTTCGGCCGGATGCTGAAGGCCGCCGCCGTGCGGCTGGACCGGCCCGAGCCGCTGCCCCTGGTGCGGTTCGATCCCGCTGACCACCCCGGTGACCGAGGCGACGCTCCTCTCGCCGATCCCACCGCCCACCCGAGGCCCTACGACGCCGAGCACGAGTACGCCGACCGCGAGGGTACCGACCACGAGGGTACCGACCACGAGGATGCCGACGGAGGCGCCGTCGCCGTCGACGCCACCGGTCCCCTGGCCGCCCCACCCCGCCGCCAGGTCGTCGAGGCGGCACCGCGCCCGGTGGAGCTCGAGGCCCCGCCGCCGCGCCACCGCCGCACGGGCCGGTTGCTGCTGCTCCTCGTGCTGCTGCTCGTCGTGGCCGGTCTGGCCGCGGCGGCCGCCGTCCTCCAGCCGTGGCGGCCGGTCGTCGACGTGCCGGTCGTCGTCGGCCTCCTCCGCGACGACGCGGCGTCTCGGCTCCGAGCCGCCGGCCTCACCGTGCGGGTCGGCGAACAGGTGCCCAGCGAGTCCGTCGAGGCCGGGAAGGTGGTGGCCTCCCGGCCGCTGCGCCAGCGCGAGGGGCGCACGGTCACCATCACGCTGTCCGAGGGTCCCGAGCCCCGGAACCTGCCCGCGGTGGCGGGCCGGCCGGCTGCTGACGTCGTCACCGAGCTCAAGAGCCAGGGCCTCAAGGTCATCGAGAGCCCGGTCGATTCCACCACCGTGCCGATCGGCACGACCCTGTCCCTCGACCCCCCGGCGGGCACCCGTGTGCCCAGGGGCAGCACCGTCGTCCTCTCGGTCTCTGCCGGACCGCCCGCCCGCCCGATCCCGGCGCTGGCGGGCAAGACCTTCGACGAGGCGGTGGCTGCCCTCCAGGCGATCGAGCTGACGGCCACCAAGGCCGACGTCTTCGACGACAAGCTCCCGGCTGGCCGGGTGACCGGCTCCAACCCGCCAGCGGGCACCCCGGCCCGACCCGGCGCCACCGTCACCCTCAACGTCTCGAAGGGCCCCGACCTGGTCAGCGTGCCCGCGCTCAACGGCAAGGCCCCGGCCGCCGCCCAGCAGGCGCTCACCGCCGCCGGCCTGACCGTCAGCGCCACCTACGGCCCGCCGGCCGGGAAGGTCTTCAGCTCCCAGCCGGCGTCCGGCGCCAAGGTGACGCGGGGCACCGCGGTGGCGCTCTACACCAGGTAGCGCGGGCTCCTGCTCGGCCGCTGGGCTACTCGGTGATGGCCTTGATCTCGTCGCCGACCTTGCCCGCCAGGACGGCCCCCTCGGAGCCCGCCGGCCCGCCCCCGGACTGACCGGCGGCGGCCATCGCCATCAGCTTGGTGAGGTCGCCCTGGATGCGCACCCTGCCCGCCATGACCGCCTGCATCATGGCCGTCTGGTCCTGGTCGACCACGAAGCTCTTGGCGGTGGCGTAGTCCATCGTCAAGGTGGCGTCGGCCGGGTCGAGGTGGCCGAGGTCCATCTCCATCCGGCCCGACGTGGTGTCCAGATGAGCGGCGAGCGACCCCTCGCCGAAGGGCACGTCGTTGATGTTGAGGTTGGCCCGCACCGACGCGGCGATGCTCGGGGTCTGGTCCTCGTACCGAGCCCGGATCTCTCGGGCCGCCGAGATCCACTCCTCGCTCAGGAAGGGAAAGGGCATGGCGGCGCACCGTAGCCGCCTCGCCGGCCAGTACGGCCGGCTTCGCCCCTAGATTGGTTTCGTGAGCCCCACACCTGCCGACGTGAAGCCGGCCTCCTTCCCGAACGGCCCGACCGGCGTCCTCGTGCTGCACGGGTTCACGGGGTCGCCGCAGAGCATGAGGCCGCTGACCCTGCGCTTCGCCGAGGCGGGTCACAGCGTCGAGCTGCCGCTCCTCCCCGGGCACGGCACGAAGGTCGAGGACATGGTGGCCACCCGGTTCGACGACTGGTACAAGGCTGCCGCCGCCACGTACGCCGAGCTGGAGAAGCGCTGCGAACGGGTGGTGGTCGTGGGCCTGTCGATGGGCGGGACCCTGGCCACCCTGCTCGCCGTCGAGCACGAGCCGGCCGGCCTGGTGGTCATCAACCCGCAGATCGCCCCGCCCCCCGAGAACGTCATCGACGTCATCCAAGGCCTGGCCGACGAGGGCGTCACCACCATCCCCGCCATCGGCGGCGACATCGCCAAGGAGAACACTGAGGAGCTGGCCTACGCGGCCACCCCGGTGCTGGCCCTGCTGTCGTTCATCGAGCGCTGCACGACCCTGGTCGACGAGCTGGCCGCCGTCACCTGCCCGGTCCTGCTGTTCACCAGCCCCCAGGACCACGTGGTCGACCCGGTGTCCTCCGAGGTGCTCGCCGCCGGCGTCAGCGGGCCGGTGGAGCGGGTCAGCCTCGAGCGCAGCTTCCACGTGGCGACCCTCGACCACGACGCCAAGCTGATCGAGGACCGGGCCGTCGCCTTTGTCGCCGAGGTGGCCAAGACCGCTTGAGCGCGGAGGCCGTCGGGGCCACGCTCGGTCACGGCCGCTAGCCTCGGTCCACCGTGGCCGGGCTCGTGGAGTTGGCGACGCCCTCGATCGATGCCCACCCGGGTGAGGAATCCGAAGTCGGCGTCCTCGTCTACAACACCGGCGTCGAGGACGAGGCGTACGACCTCGAGGTGATCGGCTCGGTCTCGCCCTGGGCCTTCCTGGACCCGTCGGTGGTCCGCCTCCCGGCCGGTGACTCGCGCACCGTCCGCCTGGTGCTGCGCCCCCCCCGCACCGGCGAGGTGCCCGCCGGGCCGATGCCCTTCGCCGTGCGCCTCCACGCTCGGGCCGATCCCGAGGCCGAGGAGGTGGCCGAGGGAACCGTCGACCTCGTGGCCTTCGAGTCGTTCCACGCTCGCCTCGTGCCCGACGTCCTCGAGGTGGCCAGCCGGGCCCGCTCACGGGTCGAGATCACCAACGACGGCAACATCCCCATCGTCGTCCGCCTCAGCGCCGCCAGCCCCGACGACGCCCTGGGCCTCAAGCTCGAGGACGAGACGGTGCTCGTGCCGGCCGCCACATCGGCCTCGGTGTGGGTCGTCATCAAGCCCAGGCACCGGCGGCTGGTGGGGAAGGGCCAGGCTGCCCTCTACACGATCCGGCTCGAGTCGCTGCTCCGGGTGGCCACCCTTGCCGGGCGGGCCCAGCCCAAGGGCTCGCTGCCGATGGTGGTGCTGAAGAGCGCCCTCGCCGGGATGCTGCTCGCCGGCCTGGTCCTCGGCGGCCGCTCGCTCCTCACCGGTGACGGGGACGGCGCGCAGCGATCGAAGAAGGGCCTCCCCACCGTCATCCGGAACACCACCCTCCCACCCGAGCCCCTGGCCAGCGGTCTCACCGGCGTCGAGGAGGCCCCGCCCGCGTCGGCCGCCCCTGCACCCCCGCTGGGGGCGCCGGGCGCCGGCGGCACCATCGCCCCCCGCCCTCCCGACGCCGGCGGCCCGGCGACGGCCATGGCCCTGCGCCGCTTCTTCGACCCCGCACTCTCCGACTACGTGTACACCACCGACCCGAACGAGGCCGGCAGCCTCGTGGCCGCCGGCCTGGTGGACCAGGGCGTGGCCGGCAAGATCCTCACGGCCAAGGCGGCGGGCACCGTGGCCCTCTACCGGCTGAAGAAGCCGGACGGGCGGCACGTGTTCACCTTCGACGAGGGCGAGCGTCGCGCCCTGGTCCTGAGGGGGGCGGTGACCGAGAAGACGGCCGGCTACCTCTACCCCTCGCCCGCGGCCGGCACCACGCCCCTGTACCGGATGAGCAAGGACGGCGCCCCGTACCTCACGGCCGACAACGGCGACGTGCAGTCCCGGCTGGCCAACGGCTGGGTCAACGAGGGCGTCCGGGGCTACGTCCTGCCGTAGGGGCCGAGCCGTCCGTCAGCTGAAGCGCTCCTCCACCACGTCGACCAGCCGCCGGCCCGCCTCGACCGGGGTCGTGGCCGAGCGCTCGAGGGCGATGCCCGTGGCCAGCAGCGAGGTGCCGCCGATGGCGAGCCAGGCCCAGGTGGGGATGCCGGCCAGCGTGGTGAGCGACTCGAGGACGGTGACCGCCACGAGGAGCCCGGTGCCCAGGAAGAGGGGGCCGGCCAGGCGCCGCCAGCCGCCGGCGGCCACGGCGGCGACGCCGACGGCGCCGGCGACGAGGCTGTGCCAGGCCTCGCCGCCGGACAGTCGCTCGGCCAGCGCGGCGCTGCCGAGGAGGCCGATGGCCGGCCCGTAGGCCACCCAGCTCGACGGGGGGTCGACCCGGCGGCGCAGCTGCCAGCCGGCCACCACCAGCTGCAGGGCGACGGGGACGACGAACGCCTCGGTGGCGGTGACGCCGTCGAGCGTGAGGTGCAGCCCCAGGCCGACGAGGGCGGTGGCGCCCCCGAGGTGGCCGACGACGCCGTTGCGGGTCCAGGTGCCGGCGGCGACGGCCAGGCCCCCGGCGATCAGCAGCGCCTCGGCCAGGCGGGCGGGGTCGGCGGCCGCCATCGGGAACCCGGCGGCGAGCGCGGCGCCGGCGGCGGCGAGGAAGGGCAGCCGCCAGCGCGCCGGGTAGAGCAGGCCGAGCCCGCCGAACACGGCGGCGCTGACGCACAGCACCAGCCCGATGGTGCTTGGCGCCAGCCCAGCCGATGTGCCGGCGGCACCGACCACGAGCGGAGCGCCCGCCGCCGCCCCCAGCCCGATCAGCGGCTCGTCGTGGCGGGCGGCGTCGAGGGCGAACAGCAGGGTTGCCGCCGCCGCCACCGCCAGGACCTGGACGGACGTGCCGGTCAGGGCGGCGACCACGGCGACGGCCATGGTGGCTCGGGCCACGTGACCGGCCAGGGGGGCCGCCCGCTCCACGAGGACGCCGATGGCCCAGGCGGCGGCGACGGCCGTGAGCATGGCGGCGCTCAGTCCGATCTCGCCGACGGCGATGGCGCAGCCGAGAAAGGCGAGGAGGCTGCCGGCGGCGGCGAGCTCGGCCGAGACCCAGCCCTTGGCCTCCCGCCCCCAGGCCAGGGCGGCCAGGCCCAGCACGGCGGCGCCGGCGAGGCCGGCGACCAGCGCAGCCAGGGGGTGGCTGCGCCCGACGACCAAGGGTGCCCACACCGAGGCGAGGGCGGCGACGGCGGTGGAGGCGAGGCCGCGGGACCCGTCGAGGCCCGCCGCCACCACGACCAGCCCACCGGCCAGGACGAGCAGTCCGGCGGCGGTGGCCAGCGTCGAGCCGGAGCCGACGACGAGGGCGGCGCCGGCGGCGAGGGCCAGGAAGGTCACCGTCCTGGCGTCCCCGACGGCGCTGCGGAGCGCCGCCACCGGCGAGGCCTGCGGGCCCTGGCGCCGCCAGCCGGCCAGGAGCCACCCGCCGGCCAGCAGCGCCCAGCTCAGCCCGGCGGCCGGCTCCGGCGTCCACCCCGCGCCATCCGAGAACAGGTCGAAGCCCTCGTCGGCGAAGGGGGCGACCAGGAGGAAGGCGGCGGCGAAGGGCATCGCCACCACGCCGGCCACGACCTCGGTCAGGAGGGCGGTGGCCCGAGCGGGGCGGCCCCAGAAGGGATCACGCTGGCAGAGCATGGCGACGGCCTGGACCAGCAGGAACAGGGCGGGGCCGGCCACGAAGCTGACGTCGCGGGGCGGTGAGGCGTTGACCCAGGTCGTGGCCGCGCCGGTGGTGAGGCAGGCGCCGGCCAGGGCCACCAGGGCGAGGTCGTGGCGGCGGGCCGCCTCCCGGCCGAGGATGGCGGCGGCGATGGCGCCCGAGGCCACCGCCAGGAGGGCGGCCACGTGACCCCCGAGCCCGAGCTCGGCGAGCACGCCGGTGCCGGGACCGGAGCCGGTGGCGTGCAGGAAGGCGGTGGCCAGGGCTCCGGCCACCGGCGCCAGGCCGGCGGTGGCGGCCCAGGCGATGGCCGGGCGGTGCCGCCCCAGGAGGGTGGCGGCGACAGCGGCGGCGGCCAGGACAAGCGGCGCCGGCAGCGGCGTGACGGCGGCGATCCCGGCGGCCAGGACCATGACCGAGGCGGCCGCGGCCCGACCCAGCACCACCGAGCCGGCGGCCCCGGCCAGCGCCCCGAGAACCACGACGCCGACGATCCCCTCGGCCAGCAGCAGCGTGCGCCAGCCCAGGTCGAGGCGCAGGCTGAGACCGGCGACGTCGACGAGGATGAGGAGGGCGCCGAGGTGGAAGAGCACGTCGCCGGTGGCCGGCAGGGTGCGCCGGATGGCCCGGCCCCCGGCCAGGAAGGCCCCGGTCAGGGCGCCGACCAGGGCGAGCTTGGCCGCCTCGGGCACCTGGTCCCAGCGCACGGCGAGGAAGACCGTGGCCGAGGCCAGTAGCAGGAAGGCGCCGGTGGCCGCCACCCAGGCGGCGCCGGCCCGGCGCCCGTCAGGAGAACTCGTCAGCAGCGGAGCGGTGGTCATGCCCTGACGGTGCCCCCCGTCGCCACCCCATCCCACCCGGCCCACCCCCCACCGCCCGCTGGGGAAGCCCCACGCCGCGCCCGGTGTCATGCACGAGTCCGGGTCGGACGAGGCCATGGCCGAGGCGGTCGTCCCGGCGACCCGGTCCGTTCGTCGGCCTCGTCACCCGAGTGCCTAGCGGCGGCGGCGGGTCCATTGGCGACCGCCGTTCGCCCCGTAGCGCCGGACCGATCCGGGAGTCTGTCGCGCCATGCGGTGCGCCCAGCGGTGGGTGACCTCGAAGCCCCAGGCGTCGTCGTCCTCGTACTCGGGTGGCCGTCGACGGTCGACGGTGGCCAGCGTCGCATGGACCTCGGCGATCACCTCCGCATGCACGGCCGGCATCGAGTCGTCACCGGTGACCAAGACCCATCGCTCATCGCCGAAGTGGCCAGCCAATGCACGAAGGAGGTCCGGGTGGCCTCTGTCGCCACACGTCATGCCGCCGCGGCGAACGCCTCGACCGCCCGCCACCACGCAGTTGCGTCCTTCATCTGGTGAACGTTGACGCCGTAGTCGGACCGGAGCGTCCGCCGGCCCGCCTGTGTCCCGGCCAGCTGTGCGACCAGCTCCGCCGGTACCCGCGTCCCGCTGATCGCCGGTCGGCCGCTGAGACGGTCGGGGTCCACCTCGATCGACTGCAGACCGGGCAGGTCTCGCACTGCCCAACCACCGCGCCGAAGGTCTCCAGCGATGCGGCGGACGTCACCCAACGACAGCACCCCATGACCAGGCCTGCGGTGGAGATCGGTGAACCCACCGTCGGAGTGCTCGAGTGCCCGCTCGGGAACGGTCGTGCCATCTGATCCGCCAAGCTTGGTGGTGACGATCGGCGCCTGCGTGAGCGGCCAGTCGCCGTACTCCTCCCTCAGCAGCTGGACGGCGCGCCTGATGGCGGGAAGCCGCATTCCGCTTCGGACGA
>Ga0183260_10000677_pt1 | contig 28912 bp, 27 predicted proteins | sample AntDrymUQ4972206_2_FD_129768 | JGI IMG/M metagenome (GOLD analysis project Ga0183260, IMG submission 129768) | Polar desert sand microbial communities from Dry Valleys, Antarctica - metaG UQ497 (22.06) (version 2) (version 2) | ecosystem: Environmental > Terrestrial > Soil > Desert | place...
AAGCGTCCTTCCACGCCTGCGCATGGGCGTCGTTGCTGTCGACGAGGGTCCCGTCGACGTCCAGGATCACGACGGTGGTCCGACGCCGGTCCCTTCCGCTAGAGCGATCCTTCGCCTTCCTCCTCGTCTTCGTCGACATCGTCGTCATCATCGAGGTCGTCTTCGTCGTCCAACTCATCGTCGCTCTCCTCGGCGATCCCGCGAATCTCATCGTCGGCGCCGTGGCGCAATGGATGTTCGTTCATCTCGCGTCCCTCTGGGCCCGCGTACTGCTCGTCGGTGCGGTTGCGATCGTTGGCCATGACCTCTCCTCTTCCGTTGTTCTGCCGACAATGGTCGCGATTCACCGGAGCAAGGCCGGTGCCACGGGATGCCTGCGCTATAGTCGCGGAATGGGGAAGAAGAAAGATGAGCTTCCAGCCAGGCTGGCGCGGTCATTCGGCATCGGCAAGCTGACGCGGCACCTGTTCATCTGTCTCGGTCCTGACTGCGCGGACTCTGACAAAGGGGACCGGACGTGGAGCTATCTGAAGAAGCGGATGAAGGAGTTGAACATCGCCGGTCCTGACGGCCCATGCTTCCGCACGAAGTGCCAGTGCCTCCGAATCTGCGCGGGAGGCCCCATCTGCGTGGTGTATCCGGAGGGCACGTGGTACCGCAACGTGACGCCGGAGAACGCCGAGCGAATCATTCAACAACACCTCATCGGCGGCGAAGTCGTGGCGGATCTCTGTTTCGCCCGGAATCCGCTCGGGTAGGGCAGGCAGCGCGCACGCCGTCGTCGTGCCGGCAATCAGTGCTTTCCAGAACGCGGTCAGGGATCTGATCGGGACCAGCCCGTACATCTCGCGCGTGTCCTGATCGTCTTCAACGGCACAGACCAGGGGTGGGAGGAAAGGACCTGACATCAATCCGCCCCGGAATCCGCTCGCGTCTGCTATGATTTTGACGTTCTGACACGATGCGCGCCCGTAGCTCAGCTGGATAGAGCGCCGGGCTTCGAACCCGTAGGTCGGGGGTTCAAATCCCTCCGGGCGCACCAAGTCCGTTGTCAGGCACGCGCCCGTAGCTCAGCTGGATAGAGCGTTGGCCTCCGGAGCCAAAGGTCGCAGGTTCGAATCCTGCCGGGCGCACCATCCCTCCCTTTTGCGATTTCCAGCAGACAGCGATCCCGTCGTGTGGATTAGTCGTGCATTCCGCATGCGCGGCGGACCAGCATCACCAGCTCGTCGGCGTTGAAGGGCTTTGCCAGGCGGGCGAATGGCTGGATGACTTCTACCCCGCGGCTATCCGCAACGGCCGAGAGCACGATGATCGGCACGTCGGCCACCCGGGGATCCCTCAGCTGCCGTGTCCGGAATTCCTCCCCGCTACACCGCGGCATCATCATGTCCAGGACGATGACACACGGGCACTGCGGGTCGGCATGCCGCATCGTGTGCAGCTGGTCGAGCGCCTCGCAGCCGTCAGACGCCTCGCTCACCTGCATCCCCTCCATCTGGAGAAGCAGTTTCACGACTTCTCGCGTGTCGCGGTCGTCCTCGACCACCAGCACGTGCGTAGTGTGGGGCTCTGCGCTCACCCTAGTGGAGCCGTCGGACATACCACCTCTCGCCTTCCTGCCAGCACAGGGTCAGTCACGGCGCTGCGGCCTGGTCCCCATCCTCATCAATCCGAATCCTCGACATTCCCTCGATGTCCCCGCAACGTGCGTGCCGTTGCCTCTCAGGGCAGGACGACCGAAAGCCTCGAGCGCAGATGATCCGGTGAAAGCCTCTTGACCGACCAATTTGGTCGGACATATAGTCGTCAGCATATAATGAGACCAATTCTCAAGTTCCAATCCCGCGCAAGTGCGGCGCGGCTGGCGACCCCGGGAGCCGGTGTTGCTGCTGAAAGCCGACCGCCGGCGGTGTCAATTTCAAAGGCAATTCCAGCGCGGGAGCAGGCATGAGGCGGTGTGTAGTTGCGTGCGTCGGGCTCATTGGCGCGGTGATGTTCCTTATGGACTCCGCGCCGGCGGCGAGGAGTCAGGAGGCCAAGACCCTCACCGTCTACTCGTCACGAGCCCACTATGGGGCCGAGCCGGTGTTCGAGGCGTTCACGAAGAAGACCGGCGTGGACATCAAATTCTTCAACGGAAACAACAACGAGGTGTTCGAACGGCTGCGCAACGAGGGGGCGCGCACCTCAGCCGACGTGCTCCTGACGGTGGACGCGGGCAACCTCTGGAACGCGGCCCGCGAAGGGCTGCTCTCGCCGGTCCAGTCGAAGATTCTCACGGCAAACATCCCTGCCCATCTACGTGATCCGGAGAACCGCTGGTTCGGCCTCGCCGTACGGGCCCGGACGATCATGTACAGCACCGCCAGGGTGAAGCCGGATGAGCTGTCCACCTACGCCGCTCTCGGGGATCCGAAGTGGAAAGGACGACTCTGCCTCCGCACGTCGAGCAACACCTACAACCAGTCGCTGCTCGGCTCGCTCATCAAGCAGGAGGGGGAACCTGCAGTCGAAAAGATGGTCCGGGGGTGGGTCGCCAACAACCCAACCTATATCAACGGCGACACTCAGATTCTGGAAGCGATCGCCGCCGGGCAGTGCGACGTGGGCATCACCAACACCTACTATCTTGCACGGCTGCTCCAGAAGACCCCTGACCTCAAGGTCGCCCCGTTCTGGCCCGATCAGCAGGGACACGGCGTACACGTGAACGTCTCGGGGGCAGGCGTGAGCGCCCATGCGAAGAACCGTGAGGGGGCCATTGCCCTCATCGAGTTCCTCTCCACGCCGGAAGCGCAGTCAACGCTTGCGGGGGCCAGCTTTGAATACCCGGCGAATCCAGCCGTCGAGCCGCACGCAATCCTGAAGAACTGGGGCACGTTCAAGACACAGGCGGTCGGGGTCGCCGCCGCCGGAGAGTTCCAGGCTGCCGCCGTCAAGCTTGCGGACCGTGCCGGTTATCGATGACCTCTCTCGCCAGACCCGCATCGGCGTGGCACATCAGTGCCTGGCTGCTTGCGGGCCTGGTGTCGGCCCCCATTGCCGCGGTCGCCCTCAACCTCCTCCTGCCTCGGGGCGACGTGTGGCGGCACCTGGCAGACACCATTCTCTGGGAGCTGACCTGGAACACGGCCTGGCTCCTCGCCGGTGTCGCCGTCGTTTCGGGCACGCTCGGCACCGCTCTCGCCTGGCTTGTTGTCGCCCACCGGTTCCCCGGGCGCCGGTTCTTCGAGTGGGCCCTGATGCTGCCGCTGGCCATCCCCGCGTACGTGATGGGGTTCGTGTTCGTCGCGCTTCTCGAGTATGCCGGACCCGTGCAGACGACGCTCCGCGCCGCATTCGGTGAGACGTTCCGGCTCTTCGACGTCCGTTCGGGATGGGGGCTGGTGGGGGTGTTGTCCCTGGTGCTCTACCCCTATCCCTATCTGATGGCGCGCAGCGCGTTCGCCAGCCTGGGATCGGCCCCCGTCGAAGCGGCACGCGGCCTCGGGCTCAGCCCGCGACAGACGTTCTGGCGAGTGGCCCTGCCACTCGCGCGACCGGCAATTGCCGTCGGTGTGGCGCTTGCCCTCATGGAAGCGCTCGCCGACTTCGGAACCGTCTCGCTCTTCGACTATCGCACCTACACCGTTGCCATCTATCGCGTCTGGTTCGGCATGTTCGACCGTGTTGCCGCCGGGCAGCTGGCCGTTGTACTCCTGCTCTGGGCACTTGCCCTGCTCGCGCTCGAGCGGACCCAGCGGGGCCGCCGCCGTTACGCCCAGGCCCACGGGCGCACGGCCGCCGATGTCTGGCCGCGCCTGGCCGGCACGCGGGCGCTCGCGGCCACCGCGTGCTGCACGACCGTCCTCGGTGTGGCGTTCGTGCTCCCCCTTGCGACGCTCGGCTGGTGGGCCGTTACACCCGGGGTCACACATCCCGCGTCGTTCCGGCCGCTCATCATGAACAGCGTGGTTCTCGCGAGCGTTGCCGCCGTGCTCTGCGTGTCGGCGGGGCTCCTCCTCGCGTATGCGCGCCGGCGCACGCACTCGAAGGGGCTGCGCTTTGCGACCGAAATCGCCGGTCTCGGCTACGCGCTCCCGGGCTCGGTCGTTGCCGTCGGCGTTCTGGCCATCCTCGCCGGCACGGATCGGGCCCTTGCGGATCTCGTCCTGCGCATTTCGGGATACGACATCGGACTGCTGGCCACCGGCACCGGCCTGGGCCTGCTCTTTGCGTATCTCGTGCGGTTCATCGCGCTGGGATTCCATCCGACCGAAGCGGGTCTCTCGAGTATTCCGCGCTCGATCGACGAGTGCGCGGCATCACTCGGTACCACGCCCGGACGGGTCGTTCGCGAGTTGCACCTGCCCCTCCTGCGCGCCTCGCTCGCGGCGGCAGGCCTGCTGGTGTTCCTCGACGTCATGAAGGAACTGCCCGCAACCATGCTGATCAGGCCGATGGGGTGGGACACGCTCGCGATTGCCGTCTGGCAGATGACGAGCGAGTCCCTGTGGCGGGAGGCAGCGCTGCCCGCGCTGACGATCGTCGCGGCCGGACTGCCGGCCGTGATCTGTCTGACGTGGCTGGGTACATCACGGCGGACACCAGGGGAGACGGCATCGTGAACCACGCAGAGGGCAGCGTCGAACTTCAGGGCGTCGTGAAGCGGTACGGCCGCACGGTCGTCGCCGTCCACAACCTTTCCCTGGCCGTCACGCCCGGCGAGATCGTCACCGTCGTTGGTCCCAGCGGCTGCGGGAAGACGACGATGCTGCGGTTGATCGCGGGATTCGAGCGGGCGGATGCCGGCCGCATTTCGATTTCCGGCGCCGTGGTCGACGGCGGCGGCAGGGTGGTGCCCCCGGAGGAGCGGCGCGTCGGCTTCGTGTTCCAGGACTACGCTCTCTTCCCGCACCTGACCGTCGGCGCCAACGTGGCCTTCGGGCTGCGTGGAGTGGGGGCGAAGGCCCGTGCGGAGCGGGTAAGCACGATGCTGCGTCTCTGTGCGCTCGAAGGGCTGGACGGCCGGTATCCGCACGAGCTCTCCGGGGGTCAGCAACAGCGCACGGCCCTCGCGCGGGCACTCGCGCCCGGCAACGGCGTGGTGCTGCTGGACGAACCGCTGTCGAACCTCGATGCCGCGCTGCGGCGGAGCGTTCGCGGGCAGCTGCGCGACATGCTGAAGCAGGCCGGGGCCACGGCGCTGATCGTGACGCACGATCAGGAAGAGGCACTGGAGATAGCGGACCGCGTCCTCGTGCTGCAGAACGGGCGGGTGGAGCAGATCGGGACGCCACACGAAATCTACGCGACGCCCGCGTCGCCGTTCGTGGCGCGGTTCATCGGGGAGAGCAACGTGGTTCCGGGTGTGGTGCAGTGTGACGGCGCGGCGACCGAGCTCGGGGTGGTGTGCTGCCCTCCCTGCTTCAAGACCGGGTGTGCCGTGGACGTGCTGCTTCGTCCCTCGCAGCTCTGCCTGGAGCCGGACGACTGTGCGGCCGGTGTGCTTGTGACCCGCGCGTATGCCGGCACGCACGCTACCGCGCTGATCCGCTATCCCTCCGGCCTGGAGCTGCGCTGTGCCAGCGATGCCGCGCTCGCGCTGGCGCCTGGAACGCGGGTGAATGTCCGCGTGCAGGGCTGCCCGACGCTCGTCGTTGCCGGAACGGGAGCGAGCGAGTCGGCCTCGCTACCCGCACGTGCGGCCGATGCGGTCGGGGCGTCCGCGCCGTTGCTGCCGGGCGGGGCGTACACACGGGTGTGACGTGTTATAGTGTGATGTTGCCTGTCGGGCCCTGCACGTCCCCGTCCGACAGGCCTCCCAAGCGCACCGCGCATCTGGGCCGCTAGCTCAATTGGCAGAGCAGCAGACTCTTAATCTGCGGGTTGACGGTTCGATTCCGTCGCGGCTCACCAACCTTTCATCCGCACTCTCAGTCGGCGCCAAGTACTTGAAAAGTGGTGCCAGGCACATCGCCCTCCGCGTTCCGCCAGCTCCGGCAATTGGCACGCGGGCCTTGCTTCCCCATCCGGTGACGTTACGCCGGCCAGCTTGCGGCAGGCGACGAGGTGCCTTTCGATGTGCGGTTCAGTGCAGGGGCCGCCCCTATCGTGCAGGACGGGGTGGCGTCGTTCATCCAAACGAGCGGGGCACAGCCTACGAGGTGCGAATGGAGGGATGTGGAAGCGTTTGTGTATGATGCGCTGCCGCAGCGCATCGCGTTTGGTGAGGGCACGTTCCCCGGGCTTGGCGACAGCTGGCCCGTCTGGGCATGAACCGGGCGCTGGTACGCCGCAGCAGCAGCCGGCTGCTGAGGCCCTCGCGCAGATCTCGGTTCGAGAGCTTTGGGCATTACGCGAGAGAGCAGCGATGCACACGCCGTAACTGTCACGGAAGAGGGCTTCGCTACGGAGCCCTCTCCGTGCTGATGGCATGTCTCTGGGCGGCGGGTCGACCACCGGCCTCGGCGAAGCCACCGCGCTTCGCACGGGCCCGCCGAAGGTCGCCGTGCCGACGACCTACGCTGGTTCTGAGGCGACGGTCGCGTGACAAGTTCTATGCCTGCGACGGCGCCGAAAACGTGATTGCTGTTAACCGGAGGGTTGTGGGTTGGATCCTAGCTGAGAGCGGCAATACTTGCCAAATCCGGCTAAGGGCGGGTACCATCTCGGCGCATGGACACCAACACCCTCCTGATTATCGTCGTTGTCATTCTCGTTTTGGGCGGTGGTGGATTTTTCTTCAGGGGGCGCCGGTAGATACCTCCCGATGAATCGCCCGCATTACGGCGACAACCTCGATGTGCTCAGACGGCACGGCGAGGACACGTGGGAGCGGAACGAGGATGCCATCGCCCCGCGTCTGTGCGGTCGAAAACAGTCGTCTGACGCCATCATGCCGGCGATGACGGCATTGCGGCGCGTGATCGCACGCAGCCGCACGAGCACCTCACCCTCCAGGAAGCGGCGCGGCCCCTCGACGTCAGTGCGACGACCGTGCGCCGGCTGATCACGACCCAGCAGCTGCCCGCACGGCAGGTGGTGCCGTGTGCGCCATGGGAGATTGCACGCGAGGCGCTCACGTCGGATGTCGTGCGCCGAACCGTCACCGCGATCAAGCGTCGCGGACGCGTCCCGCAAACTCACGCCACCGAGGGCGAGCCCCCAATGTTTTCAGAGGAATAGCGAGGTAGAGCAGTATGTCGCAGGAGCGGGCGGCCCGATCAGCAGGACGCCGGCGTGCGTCTGGACGAAGCGCGCGGTGGCGAGCTCGACGAGTTCGGTTTCGGGAGCTTCGCATTGAAGGCCCAGTCGAAGTCGGCGAGCGTCTTGACGGTGACGATGCCGGCTTGTTTGAGCCGTCGCGCAAAGAGGCGATCGGCGCGGCGGGCGAGCTCGTCCTCGACGAGCAGCTCGAGAAACTCGAGGTGCGCGAGCGGGGCCGCTTCGGCCTGCGCGACCCGCGCGGGCAGGGCCTCGACAATGCCGGACAAGCGTATGGTTACCACGGCAAGCCGAGCCCTGTCCTGCTCACGTCGCAGAAGTTCAAATCAGTACCTTCCAGAGGAAGGGCTGAGGCCATTGCCTCGCTGCGGGCTGCAAAAGGGGAGACCAACGCTGACGCGTGCGAACTGTTCGTGCGTTGCGCAAAGCTACTCCTGCTCGGGGGTCCGGTCGCCCAGTCTCAGACAGACCGGCTCCTCGGGCTGCCGCTGGAGCTTGTCGCCGAGAGGAACCCTTACCTTCTCAAAGCTGGCGGGATCCTGCGGGTTCGCATCCTTTACAAGAATCAGCCACCCGCCGGCGTGCTCGTGATGGCGGCTCAACCAGCGCCACCCAACTGCCAGGGTCGCCGCACGGTCCGACAGGCCGGGCGGGTGCAGTTGCGGTTGTCTCAACCGGGACCATGGCTGATCAAGGCCGTGCACATGATCCCGGCGACGGGGGCCGCGGATCGCCAGTGGGACAGTTTCTGGGCGTCGCTGACCTGCGAGGTGCCGGAGGCGCGGGCCGCCCGGCCCCCTCGACGGTGCAGTAACGCGTCGGGGCCCTGGTCGATGGTGCTGTCGGGCCCGCGTCCCAACGGAGCGAACGTGTTCAGGTGGGAGTATGGGTGGACGTTCGCCTCATACGCCCTGCAGGCGCAGACGCGAGCGGGGGACGAGCCATCCACTCAATGGCTCGAGGGCGGCGAAATGAGTGCGCCGGTCTCGCTCGACGTGGTAGCTTCCGACGTCGCGGCTGCGCTTGGCTGGCCAGTAAGCCGCCCTGGGCTTCACCCACATTCTTTCCAAAGGGCTCGAACAGGTGGTCTTCGTGCTCGGCGTCTTTCTGCTGAGCCGCTCACTCCGATCGATCCTTGCTTTGCACCCCGGCCCGGTAGCCTGGCTGGCAGGACGCCCCTCGGGCGAAGCGGACGTCGAGCGAATGCCTCCCAGCACCGCGGCTCGGTCCAGTGCTCCGTTCCGGGATATGACTCCACGGGCGAGATTACGCTACGCGGACCGCCCACCGATGTACGCGCACTGACGTCCTCGTGGCCCCCTGTCAGCTCTTCCATACGTCTGCCACCATCAGCCCGCGCGCGAGCGGGCCCGCCTGAATTGCCTGCGAACCGCCATCGACACGGCGGCAGCCACTGCACCTACGCCACAGGCGCGCAGTGCGAGACCGACCGGGTCGGCAGCGGGCGGAGGGACGTAGACCAGCCCCCGTTCATCGGCGCGGGCGGCTTCATGCACATAGCGGCCATGCGCCGGCGGTGCGAAGCTGACTGAGAACTCTGACAGCGCATCCGCTACGTCAGACCCCACCATCGGCAGGCCATGCCCAGCCGCAATCGCTTGCGGTCGAAGCGTCGCCAGATGCTCGATGCTCCGCTGCGCCGCCTGCCAGTCCGTCGTCAACGGCGCGGGTGGCCACCGCAGCTGCCGGTGTTGCACCAGGAGTTGGAGCGGCGATTCCTGATCCATGGTGGCGAGCGCGTCGCCGGCCAGAAGCACGCCGTCAGCCTCGCGGAACAGCGACACGTGGCCTCGCGTGTGGCCGGGAGTCGGAATCGCCCGCCAGCCGGGGAGGCCAGGAACCTCGCCGCTTGACTCGAGCGGTCGCATGCGCGGGCCGACGTCGCTGCCACCCCGCGGAAACAGCCGCGACAGATTCGCAAGAAGGCCCCCGACCGTGGGATCCCCTGGCGGATAGTCGGACACCTGCGTGAGATAGGGCCACTCCAGGCGGTGCGCGTCGGGACGTCCCATTCCTCCGCCAGGGCACGCGCAGATCCCGCATGGTCGAAATGCCCATGCGTGAGGACGATGGCGCCCGGCCGCGCACGTGGGCCGAACCGTGCCTCGACGGCGGCACGGATTAACGTGGCACCGATGCCGCGCAAGCCGCTATCGACGAGGGCAAAGCCACCGTTGGTCTCGACGAGGTAGGCGTTGACGAAAAGCACCGGCACGCGAACAATCCCAGTCATCTCTTCCACGGGCTCACCTCGTCAGAGATCTTACCTGGTTCGCTTGCCTCTGTCGGCACAGGTCGGCATTCGACGACCCTTGGCCCGAAGACCCACCCGGGGGCCGTCGAGGCGCGCGTCGGAGTCATCGTCTGGATATCGACGAGGAGAGCCCGTTCTCACTGTCCGGATGCGGCTGCATGCTGCCGCCGCCGGACATGTCATGCCTGGCCGACTGATCCGGTACCGGTGGACGGCACGTGCGCCCCGCGTGGGGGGGCCAGACGCCTAGCAGCAGCGGCATAGAACTGGCCTTGGGGGAAAGACGCCGGCTGATCACCGTTCGTGACGGAAAAGTGATACTTGCGACGCCCCGCCGTCAGCTCGCTTGCATGGCGGTGCTCCATGCTGGACTCCAAGCGGGCGCACGGGCTCTCGACCCCCAAGGTCCGTCCCGAGCCGACTCCGCCTTTCGCCCTGCGGCTTCCTCCGAGGAACACTCGCGCCGATGTGACTCATCGCGTGCTCGTCGTCGAGGACGATCCAGACATTGCACACCTGGTCGAACTGCACCTCCGCGATTTGCCCTGTGAGGTGAACGTGGCGCATGACGGCGCCTCGGGGCTCGACGCCGCGGTGGTGCGTTCCTACGACGCGATCGTGCTCGACATCATGCTGCCGCGCCTGGACGGTCTGGCCGTCTGTCGGGCTCTCCGACAGCAACATATCTACACTCCCGTCCTGATGCTGACGGCACGGTCCACGGAACTCGACCGGGTGGTGGGGCTCGAGCTTGGTGCGGATGACTACCTCACCAAGCCCTTCAGCGTTCCAGAGTTGCTGGCCCGTGTTAAGGCGCTCTTCCGGCGGGCCGCCTACTCGGGACGTGACGCGCCGCTACGCGAAACCGTGCTGAAGCTCGACGAGCTCGAGATCGACGTCGATCGCCGAGCGGTGAGTCTGGCGGGCTCTCTCGTGACCCTCACCGCCAAGGAGTTCGATCTGCTGCTATGCTTCGCCTCCATCCCGGGCGCGTGTACACGCGCGCACAGCTCCTGGACGTGGTCTGGGGGTACTCCCACGACGGGTATGGTCACACGGTGAACTCGCACATCAACAGACTGCGCGCGAAGATTGAAAGCGACCCCGGCAAGCCTCGGTTCGTGCTGACCGTGTGGGGGGTGGGCTATAAGTTCCGCGATCCGAGCGATGTCTGACAAGGCCGCGGAGGCGCCGCCGTTTCCGCTCCGACGCTCGATCTTTCGCACGCTGTACGGCAGGCTGGCCGCCGTCATTTTCGGCCTCTTTCTGCTGGTGGGCCTCCTCTATACCGCCTGGATGATTTGGACGAGTCAGCTCTATCTTCAGGAAGTCAACCAGAAGCTGAACGTCAATCTGGCCAAGCACCTCGCGGCGGAGCGCATCCTGCTGAACGATGGCCGCATCAACAAAGCGGGCGCCGCGGAGACGTTCCGGACGCTGATGGCCATCAATCGCAGCATCGAGATCTACCTCCTCGATCCCGAGGGGCGCATCCTGGCCTTTTCTGCCGCGCCGGGAGCTGTCAAACGCGATCACGTCAGCCTCGAGCCGGTCACGGCGATGCTGGCCGGCGGGGCGCTGCCGATTTATGGAGACGACCCGCGCAGCGAGGCCGGCAAGAAGGTCTTCTCTGTGACCGCGCTGACGCGAGCTGGCGGAGGAAAGCCGGTAGCCCCGGACGCACGCCTTGACGGCTATCTGTATGTGATCCTGGTAGGTGAAGAGTACAGCTCCGCGTTACGACTGGTCGGCCAGAGCAGGACGCTGCGCGCAAGCGCGTGGGGCGTTGCCGTTCTGATAGGGCTTGGGCTGATGGCCACGCTCCTGATCGTGCACTGGTTGACGAGGCGGCTCACCGTGCTCGCGCGCCAGATGGCGTCCTTTCGCGCGGGCGGATTTTCGACGCCGCCGGATCTGCAGGATCCGACCGGGCCGCCGGGGGACGAGATTGACGTCCTGGGTCTCACGTTCAGCCAAATGAGCCGGCGCATCGCCGAGCAGATCCAAAGCCTTCGCGACGTGGATCGTATGAGACGAGATCTGGTGGCCAACGTGTCGCACGACTTGCGTACGCCGATGGCGTCGGTGCACGGTTATCTGGAGACGCTGGTCCTGAAGGCACCCACGCTCACTGAGGAGGACAAGAAGCGCTACCTTGAAGTCGCCTTGAAGCACAGCAAAGGGCTCAGCACGATGGTCGCTGAGTTGTTCGAGCTCGCGAAGCTGGATGCACGCGAAGTCCAGCTGAACGTCGAGCCATTCTCGCTGTGCGAGCTGGGTCAGGACGTCCTCCAGCGATTCGAGTTGCTCGCGACGAGCAGAAGGGTGGAGCTTCAGGGGGTGCTCAGCCCGAGCTTGCCGATGGTCGCAGCGGACATCCGGCTCATAGAACGGGTGCTGGTCAACCTGATCGAGAATGCCGTGCGCCACACGCCCAAAGGCGGACGGGTGTCCCTCCTCTGTCACCCCGACGGGGAGGGAGTGCTCGTCCAGGTTTCCGATACGGGTCCTGGCATCTCGGCCGTCGAGCTGCCGCACATCTTCGAACGCTTTTATCGTGCGCCGGGGACCGGCGCTGACTCGGCTGAAGGCGCCGGCTTGGGATTGGCCATCGCCAAACGCATTCTGGATCTGCACGGCAGTCCGCTCAGCGTGGGGAGTGAGGCAAACGCCGGAGCCTCGTTCATTTTCACACTACGCATCGCCGAGCCCCGCACCTGAAGCCGCCGACCGTTGCCCCGGCGACAGGACCGAACGTGAGCACTCCGAGATGGCTTCGTGACGCGCGGCTGCCGTATGGGTCGCGAAGTCACGCCCTTGCAGGGTCGCCTCGACCAGATCTGAAGACGTGACACTTTCGTGACCGATTCGACACCGCTACGCGCCCTCTCACGACTACCGTTGTCCAGGCTCGAATATACGCAGAGCCTGCCACTCGACCAGGCGCGGACTGTGCAGTTGAGCGGCATGGAGGTCTCGTCGTCAGGCGCCTCATCGTGAGGTACCGAGTGGCACTCGCACGTGATCGAAGAGCGGTCAGTGAACGTTTGTCGACTGCTAGTACAGACAGAAACAGGAGCGGTACAATGAATACGGAGATGAGAAGCAGATCAATCCTGGCCGTGCTGCTCGCGATAGCGGCGGGCGGGATGATCGCGGTGACGCAGCACACGGCGTTCGCAGACGGGCCCGACGCAGCGACGCAGGCGCAGCAGCATGCGAATAAGGCCCGTCACACCCCGTCCCGACAAGACTCAGTCGGCGCCGTCTTCGCCATGACGAATGCTACCGCCGGCAACGAAATCGTGGTCTACAGCCGGGCGAGCGACGGCACCCTGACGCGTCTCAACCGTAGCGTGCGCACCCGCGGGCTTGGAATTGGAGTTGACACAGATACGCAGGGACCGTTGAGACTGAGTAGCGACAACCGTTTCCTGTATGCGGTGAATCCTGGCAGCGACAACATCACCGTGTTCGAAGTGGACGGCACTCGCCTGAAGTTTCTGCAGATTGTAGAGGCGGGGGACCAGCCTCTCAGCCTGACCATCTTCGAAGATCTGCTGTATGTGCTGAACGGTTCGGTAGCCGGCAACGGCATCCGGGGATTCAGGATTGCTCCTGACGGTACCTTGATGCCGCTTCCGGATTCGTTCAGAGCGCTGAGCTCACCCATTGCCGTTCCCGGCGAAGTTCGATTCAGTCCTGACGGTCAGGTCATTCTCGTGCCGCAGAAGACGACCAACATTTTGTTGACACCCGAAAACGCTATCGACGCGTTCACCATCGGCACGGACGGCTACGCCAGTGCGATGCCGATCCGAAACGCCTCCTTCGGTCTTCGCCCATTCAGTTTGGCGTTCCGCGACGACGGCAAGGTTGTGGTGGTCGAGGCCTTCAACGCGGCACCGAATCTGTCCGCAGCCTCGTCGTATCAGCTGAATCCAGACGGCACGATGATGGTCGTCAGTGGTTCTGTTCCGAACGGACAGACGGACACATGCTGGGTGGTGATTACCAACGACGGACGCTTCGCCTTCGTCGCGAACTTCGGCAGCGGGACGATCTCGAGCTACAGCGTCGCACTCGACGGGACACTCGCCCTGCTCCAGGGCAGCGCAGCCTTTCTGGGGGAGATGAGTCAGCCGGTGGATCTCAGCCTCAGCGCGGATGGCGAGTTCCTCTACCAACTCCTGAGAGGGACAGGCGCGGTGGCCGCTTTCCGCATCAAAGGGAATGGAAGCCTGACGTCGCTGGGCGTCATCGCGGGCGGTCTCCCGGTCGCTGATGGGATCTCGGGGCTTGCTTCATACTAGAAACTAGAGCCCGCCACCCAGCCGCCGCGGAGCGTGGTTCTTCCCGAGATCACATAAGGTCACTGGGGTGCCCGTCCCATCACTGCCCAGGCAGGACGACCGGACTAAATTTTGCCCGGTTGTGGGGCAGACGTCATGGACGAGTCGCTGTGAATCGCGGGACCGGCGGTGGGGATGACCGCCTTCGTAGTTGCCGGCGGCAACTCCCGTCTGAACTCGAACCGAGCGTGGCAGTCCTCGCAGTACAGCATCACGAGCAGGACCGTGATGTCATCACGGGTAACGGCATCGGACGACAGGCCGGACAAGTCCACGTCATGGCGCGCGGTAGCACCACCATCGGGTCGATGCGCTCGGGAGATAGCCGCGCGGCTCAGGAGAAACGGCGCCTGCCTGCTCAGCGACCGCTGAGCCTTTTATGAATTCTGATTCAAAAGGAGCCCACTACCGCACCAAGGTTCGCTGTTGCGTCGTATAGGCGGCCTCATGAAGAGGCACCAGGGCGATCAAAAGCGCAACTCGCCAAATGGCTTATTCGGCCAGGCGAAAAGCCGAGTCAATGAAGCTCAAAAGCTCGTCTACTTCGCTCATGGATGGCATCTTGCTCTGAACGAAACACCGCTGAACGTGCAGTACTGCCGCTCCAGGAAGCACCCGGAGTGGACCATCACGGTCACGAGACACTGGCGCTGGCGTACCGTCAAGGCGTAGTCGCTGAGCGCCGACACACGGCTAAGGCCGACGCTGTCGAGCGTCGGGTTGCGCGGGTATTCGTGCGTCACAGGAATTCCTCCACGATGCGCGGATGCGGCCCGGAACGACCGCCGCACCGCGGGAGCCGACGACGTAGATGCAAAAGCCGGTCTTCGCGCGGCTGGCGGCGTGAGCGCCGCGGTAGTGCGGCGTGAACAGCTCGACGTCCTCGTCGCGTTCCCGGCCATCGACTTCGTACTCGATGCGGTGGCCTTGAAGCCCTTTCCCGCCGCCTTCTGGTGAGACTTCTCGGCTTCGCCCGCGCGGTTGTGCGCGTTGCTCTTGTCAGTACCGCCCTTGATCTCGATGGTGGCCTTGTTGCTCGTCTTGGCGTCCCAGAGTCTTCCTCGATAGCCACGTCGGGATCGCTGCCCAGCGCGATCGTTACCTGTGTGAGGTGGGGATTTTCTTCAGGTTGGGTGGTGGGTAATCCCGGCGCAATCTACGACAGTGCTGCCTTGATCGCCGTGAGCAATGTCTCGGCCGTGTACGGCTTGGCCAGGAAATGCTTGGCACATCCGGGCGCCACGCCGCCCACGTTGGAATCGCTGGCGAGGCCACTGGCGCAGATGACGCGGACCTGCGGGTTCAGCTGAACCAGTTCCAGAATCGTCGCCGATCCATTCATCACGGGCATCATCATATCGGTGAGCACAACAGCAATGTCCGCCTGATGCTCGGCGTAGAGCGCGACCGCCTCTGTTCCGTCGCACGCTAGGAGCACCCGATAGCCGAAGGCCTTGAGCGTCCGCTCGGCAATCTGCCGGATCGCTGCTTCGTCGTCCACTACCAGCACCGTCTCGCCATTGCCCCGCGGTCGGATCACCGCGGCGACAGCGGACGCCGGCGTCGCAAGCCCGGACTGCGCCGGTAGATAGATGCGGAATCGGGTACCTATTCCGGGGTCGCTATACGCACGGATGAACCCCTCGTGTCCCTTGACGATGGCCAACGATGTGGCCAGGCCCAGCCCGGTACCTTTGCCGATGTCTTTAGTCGTGAAGAACGGGTCGAAGATCCTGTCGATGATTTCATGCGGGATGCCGGTGCCCGTGTCCTCGACTTCGATCATCACATAGGGGCCGGTCCGAGCGTCGATGTTCATCGCGGCGAAGGGCTCATCGATGACGACGTTCTTCGCCGTGATTGTGATCCGCCCCCCGGCCGGCATCGCGTCGCGGGCGTTCACGCACAAATTGAGCAGCACCTGGTGGAGCTGGGTGGGGTCAGCCTGTAGCGTCCAGAGACCGGGGCCGAAGTGGTGTTCGAACACGATGTTCTTGGGGAAGGTGTCGTGTACGATCGTCCCGACGTCTCGAATCAGGGTCATCATCTGGACTGCGATCCGTTGGCCGTCCATGCCCCTGGCAAACGACAGGACGCGGCTGACCATCGCGGCGCCACGTTTGGCGCTGGCCTCGATCGTCGCCAGCGTCCGGAGCCGCGCCGTGTCGTGCTCGTCCTCCTGAAGCAGCCCGATGGACAAGAGAATCGGCGCGAGCACGTTGTTGAGATCGTGGGCGATGCCGCCGGCCAGCGTGCCGATGCTCTCCATCCGCTGGGCGCGCAGGTACTGCTGCTCCAGCTGCTTCCGGTCGGTGATGTCCTGGAACGCACCCTGCACCAGCGTGATCGTGCCGTCGGCCCGGCGTTCGGCTTCACCGCTCGCGCGCACCCACTTTCGCGCGCCCTTGTACGTGAGAATCTCCACCTCGAGATCGAATGGCGTGCCGTCCCGCGCGCATGCGTGAATAGCGCCGACAATCTTGTCCCGCCACGGCTCGAGATAGAGCGCCAGTGCCTCGGCGAGTGACGGTACCCTGCCGCGCGGGTACTCAAGAATATCGAACACCTCGTCAGACCAGGAGACGCGCTGGTCGGGCATCTCGATCGCCCAGCCTCCCGTGCGCGTGATCCTACCCGCGATGCGGATGAGCACGTCTTTCTGCCGCATGTCTTCTTCGGCCCGCTTGCGCGCGCTGATGTCGGACGAAATACCGACGATCCCGATCAAGTGTCCCCGTCCGTCCAGGAAGGGTGAATCCGTGACGTGCGCCGGGAACACCCGGCCTTGGCGGCTCTGGACCAGGAATTCTCCACTCCACGTTTCCCCACGCTGCAGGAGCCCATGATCTCGTGGCCCTGGTTCAGTGTGGCCTGCGGAACGGTCACCTCCGTGATGGCCCGACCCAACATCTCGCCGGGGGCCCAACCATAGAGTTCGCCGGCAAATCGATTGGCGTATATGACGCGCCCGCCGGCGTCGGTCGCGATCACCGCTTGCCCGATTTGATCGAGCATGTGCGCCTGCCTGCTGTTCGCTTCCTGCGCCTGCTTGAGGTCGTCGATATCGGTGCAGGTCCCGATCCATTTCATGATCCGGCCGTCCTGGTCGCGGAACGGCAACCCGCGGACCAGCATCCAACGATAGCTGCCATCGGCGCCCCGCAGCCGGCATTCCACGTTGTAATCGCCGCCGGCGATCGCCTGCTGCCATGCGTCCCACGCCCGTTGCCGATCGTCGGGATGGAACGGCGTGTTCCAGCCGTGCCCGTAGCTGTCCTCGAGGCTCAGTCCCGTGTAGTCCACCCAGCGCTGATTGAAATAAATATTCCAGCCGTCGGGGCGCGTCATCCACACCATCTGCGGCATCGCTTCCGCCAGCGTTCGGAACTGGGCTTCGCTTTCGCGCAGGCGCTCGTCGGCATGCCGCCGATCCGTGATGTCCTGGAAGGCCCCCTGGAGACGGGTGATTTTTCCCTCGGCATCGCGCACCGCCTCACCGATGGAGCGCACCCAGATCCGGCGGCCCGTCACGGTGAGTTTCGGCAGCTCGAAGTCGTAGGGTGTGCCCTCCCGTTCGCAGACCTCCAGATGCCGGATCACGTCCGCCCGATGCTCGGGCAGGTACAACCCGAGGCCTTCCTCGAGCGTCGGCTTGTAGCCGGGGGACACGTCGTGAATGACGCAGTTTTCGTCCGACCACGTGAGCGTCCGATCGGGCAATTGCAGGGTCCACCCGCCAAGGTGCGCGACCCGACCGGCCGTGCGCAACAGCGCGGCGTTTTCGATGAGCTGCTCGCGCTCGATCCGCTGCTCGGTGATGTCCATCACCATGCCCGACCGGCCGATCGGGTTTCCCTTCGGATCCAGATCCACCTGACCGCGCGAATGCATCCAGCGCACCTGTCCATCGGGCCGACGGATGCGGTATTCCGCCTCGAACAACGGCTCGGAGACAGACACGCGGGCACTCGCGTCATCGTAGGCAAGCACGTCTTCAGGCAGAATGAAACTGTGGAATTGGGTCAACGTGCCTTCGAACTCGGCGGGCGTGATCCCGAACAGATCGCAGGTCGCATCAGACCAGTCCAGCCGGCCAGTGCGGAGGTCGAGGCTCCAACTGCCCATGCGCCCGATGCGTTGCGCGTTCGCGACCAGCATGGCCTGCTCATGCAGAGCGTCCTCGGCGAGCTTGCGGTCGGTGACGTCCACGAGCACGTTGATCGTGCCCGCCTGTCCGCCGGAAACATCGGGCAGCGGGTGCACGTGCACCAGCACGTTGACGCGCGTGCCGTCCGGACGCTCGATGGTGATCGCCTGGCCGTCATAGCTCGTTCCTGTTTGCAGCGCGAGGGCCATCCAGCATTCCCCGGGCGGAATCTGTGTGCCGTCCGCCGCCAGGAGCCTGAACGAGCCGCAGAACCGGTCGGTCAGGTCATTCAGGCGCGGGGCTCGTCCCCAGAGCCGCGCCGCGGCATCATTGAAATAGGTGATCCGTCCTTCGGCATCGCAGGTATAGGCGCCCACGGGCAGTCCGTCCATGACCTGGCGGAACTGCACCTCGCTGCGGCGCAGCGCCTCCTCGGCCTGCTTGCGCTCCGTGATGTCGTTGAAGACGGCGAGGAAATGCGGCTGTCCCTGATAGTCGACCGGTTCGGAAGTTAACAGGGTCTGCCGTGTTGCTCCGGCTCGGTTGGTGAAGACAAACAGACGCTCCCGGAGCGCGCCCTTCTCGCGAATCTCGGCGACATACTCCTCGCGCTGTCCGGCCGACACCAGCCCCAGCTGGCTCGCCGTGCTACCCATGGACTCCTCGCGCGAGCAGGCGACGAGCGCGCAAAAGGCCGCGTTCATTTCGACATACCGCCCATCGCTGACCCGCGAGATCGCAAGAGCCGACGGGTTCGAGCGAAATACCCTCCCGAAGAGCTCTTCGCTGACGCGCAACTTTCGTTCGTTCGTCTTCAGCCGTTCGGTCAGCCCCACGAGCACGCTGCTGACGACCGTGAAAATGACCAGGAGATAAACCCCCTCACTCGTCAGCGAGAAGGCGTCATAGGGCGGGAAGAAGAAGTACGACGTGCTGAGCGCCGACAGTGCGAACGCCAGTACGGTCGCTCGCCGGTTCCCATAAATGGCCGTCGCGCTGACGACGAGATAGTAGAGGGCGACGACCACGCTTCTGTTCGCCGGCCATAGCAGGGCGGTCGCTGCCGTTGCGGCCGCCGTGGACACCACAGCGAGGATGTACGGCCTCAGCGATCTCATCGCCGGTGGTCGGGGAGAGGTCTCGACTGCGTTGGCGACCCCGCTGGCGCTCACGAGACCGACGGCAATGCGCCGACACCGATGCGACCCGAGGCCGCAGACACCGGGTCGTCGGCCGCTCCCACCATCACGCGGTGGCACTCCTCGCACATCACATGACTGGTGGCAGGCAGCGCGGTGTGTTCGAACAGGCGCAGGAGGGGCATCGCGGCTTCGATCTCCATCCAGCGGCCGCTCGGCTCGGGGATGCGCTTGCACCAGCCGCACATTCGCAGGACGGCATCCGATCGCGTTTCGGCGTGATCGAGCAGCAGCACCGCGGGCCGGTCCTCGACACGCAGGGACCGGACGACAAATTGCAGGGCGCCCGCCGGTTGCATCACGATGGACATCTCGAGCAGACGTCGCACTGCCGGGGCGTCGCATCGAAAGGTGAACCGCACAGGACTGATGCCCGCACGGACTCTCTCAAACAGGCGCCGGTACAGCAGGATCGTTGTACGGTCGGCGATGAAATCCGACAACGAGCGACCCATGATGGCCGGAGGAAGCAGCGGCACGCCGTCGTTGGCCGTTGCGAAAGCGATCCACCCATCGTTCACCGCGATGATGGCGTCCGACGCGTCCAGCGTGTAAGAGACATTAGAGTCCACGGACATAGCTCGCTCCCGTCCGACCGCATGGCGTCGATCTCAGCCTGCGTCGTCTGGCTTGTTCGAGAACATCGCACCACCCGCCAGATTCCTGGCGAAAACGGCGAAGGCCGACTCAATGATCAAGCCCAGAGGGGCCGCGGTTTCAGGGCGCTCCGACCACCCAGATACCCCCCCTGCCTGTAATATGGCCGTCTCGACCCGATGACGCTGTTCCGTTTCGGACAGGGCTGCCTCGGTCCGTGGGATACTACTGCAGAGTAAGGGCTCAAGGGCGGATGCCGACTATCCTCCTCGTGGATGACGACGACTTGCTTCGCGATGCCTTGCACCAGACCTTGGTGCGTGCAGGATATGACGTGGAGGACGCCTCGGACGGGGCGGCCGCGTTGCGGGCGTATCGCAAACGACCACGCGACGTGGTCATCACCGATATCGTCATGCCCGGCAAAGAAGGCCTCGAGACGATCCGAGCGCTTCGCGCGCAGGATTTGGACGTCAAGATTATTGCGATCTCCGGTGGCGGCGTCGGAAGAGCGGACGATTATCTCAACGTGGCTCAGAAGCTCGGCGCCACCAGGATCCTGGCGAAACCGTTTTCCGGAGCAGAAATCGTGGCGCTGGTCGCCGAGGTTCTTGCCGGGCCCGTTTGACATTGATACGCGACAAGGTCGCGCGGCACTCGCCGCTTGCAAGCAGGCGTCCGTACGAGCCGGCGCCATCACGGCCGAAACCCAGAAGACGCTCTTGGCGGCCGAGGGAGCCAGGCTTGGTTATCTGGATCTGGTGCTCACCGTTCGAGACACCAAGGCCGCCGGCTCCACCATCTGGGTCGAAGTCAAGGCCGATGCCTGGGCCTGCGTGCGAAACAGTCCTCGAGGGGCCGAAAAACTGAGACGCCCGTCGAAGAACCCGAGGCCGGGCCGGCCTGAAGAAGCGCCGCGCTGGCGAACGCACAGTCTCGATGCCGACCTCAACACCAACACCGCTCCCACGCGTCAGCCTCTCCGGCCTCGCTACTGAAAGCCTGTTCAGACTGCGCTGGCCCTCATTTCTTGTCCATCGGCCCGCTCGGCGCGTCGCTGTTCCAGATGTCGTAGGCAATCTTCCACTCATTGCCCACGCGCCTGTATAGAACGACATACTTCTCGTTCACCGTGCGGCCATCGGGCAATTTGACAGTGCTGGTGCCCGCCTCGTGGGCGCTGTCGCCGGTGATTGCCGAGTGGAAGGGACTGAGCTTGAGAGTGACCTTCCCCTTGGCCATATCCTTTCTCAACGCTGCCTCAATGGCACTGCGACCCTTCACCATTGGTTCATTCGGAGGCATTGCAACGCCATCCTCGGCATACATCGACGCCACTTTCGCAGCATCCCCAGCATTGAATGCTGCCTCGAACTCCGCCGCGAGTTTGTTCAACGTCGGGTCCGTCTTTCCCTGCCCCTGAACGATGCCCGTCACCCCGAGGGCCGCTGCGATACTGACGACGACTGCGAGTTTTCTCATCTCTCCTCCTGGCGTGCGGAGCATACTGCTTTGAACCTGAGCCATGCAACCTGCCGGTTGAAAAGGCGCTCGCATCGAACTCGGTTAGCATCCGCCCTTTTATGGAACTCTGGCCTCCTCGCGAACGAAGACGAGAAGCATCGAGCTGGGCCGCGCCGGCTGGCCAGTGCCGGTCAAGGGTTGGTCCTGCTCTCTGAACGAGCACTCTTTACGTCCGGAGAACCTGAACGTGCACGGACACGCGTTGGTGTGTCGGAGCCCATTCCTCAACTTCCGTGTTGACCGCCCTTGGCGCGTGGGGCCATAATCTGCGCCGTCAGTGGGCCATCTGCCCTGTCCCTGGAGGGGGCGCGACGTCGAAAATAACCGGTATTCCGTTTAACGGAGCGGCGGGAACGCGCGGCGAAACCACGTTCATGCTTGCTATCGTCTCCGACCGACCGCCGACCGATCACCGCTCGACGCCGTCCCCACCGTCAGGATTTGAACAACTCACGGAGATCGAAATTGCCCCTTCACGCTCAACGCGCGTCCGCTCGCGTCTGGTGCCGCTCGATCGATCGCCTCGCCCGGATTGCCGCCTGGCTGCTGCTCTCCCTTGCTTCAGCGGGAGCACCGGTCGCGGCAGCGTCGGACATCGTGCTCCATGCGTCGGACATCTCGACGCTCTCGGGCGACTGGAGCCGCACGCAGGTCGCCGGCGCCGCGGGGGGCCAGGCGGTGAGCAGTGCCGACCAGGGCTGGAGCCAGCCCACGTCGGCGCTGTCCACGCCGATCGGGTTCGTCGAGGCCAGCTTCACCGCGGAGGCGAACGTCACCTATCGGGTGTGGCTGCGGCTGCGCGCGGGCGGCGACTCGAAGTACAACGACTCGGTCTGGGTGCAGTTCTCGAACGCGGTGGATGCGAGTGGCACCCCGCTCTACCCGATCGGCTCGACGAGCGGGCTCCTCATCAACCTCGAACGCTGCAGCGGGTGCGGCGTCTTCGGCTGGGGCTGGCAGGACGGCGCCTACTGGCTGCAGCAGGCGACGACGATCCGCTTCGCGGCCGGTGGGACGCAGCGGCTGCGGATCCAGACGCGCGAAGACGGCGCCGCCGTCGATCAGGTTGTCCTCAGCGCCAGCACCTACCGCGATGTCGCGCCGGGCGCCGCGACCGACGACACCACCATCGTGTCGAAGACCGCGGCGGCCCCCGCGTGGACTGCGGCACAGGCGCCGTACACCGGCGTACGCGCGGCGATTCCGGGCACGGTCCGCGCCGAGGAGTACGACCTCGGCGGCGAGGGCGTGGCTTTCCATGACACGACGCCGGGTAACGCGGGCGGCGCGTTCCGCAGCGACGACGTGGACCTCGAGCCGAGCGCGGGCGGTGGCTACAACGTCGGGTGGACGGCCGCTGGGGAGTGGCTGAACTACAGCGTGCAGGTGAGCGCGAGCGGCGCGCACACCGCGCAGCTGCGCGTCGCCTCTCCAGCCGGTGCCGTGCTCTACCTCGGGTTCAGCGGCCCGAACAACGTGTGGGCACGCATCGCCGTGCCGGCAACGGGCGGCTGGCAGAACTGGACGACCGTGTCGGTGCCGGTGACGCTCGGGGCGGGACCGCAGCTGATGACGATCCTGTTCGAGACAGCCGGAACGAACCTGCACTCGATCGTGGTGTCGGCGCCAGGCGGCACGTCACCCTCGCCGCCACACGCACCGACGGGGGCCGGTCCGTACGGCGGGGTCGCGGTGACGCTGCCGGGCACCGTCGAAGCCGAACGCTTCGACACCGGCGAACAGGGCATCTCCTACCACGACACCACCCCGGGCAACGCAGGCGGCGCGTTCCGCAGCGACGACGTGGACCTCGAGCCGGCGTCCGGCGGCGGTTACAACATCGGGTGGACGGCGCCGGGCGAGTGGCTGAACTACACCGTGCAGGTGCCAGCTGCCGGAAGCTACGTGGCGCTGATCAGGGTGGCGGCCCCGAGCGGCGGCCGCCTGCACCTGGGCTTCAACAAGACCAGTTCGGTCTGGGCGGACGTCGCCCTTCCCGCGACGGGTGGATGGCAGCAGTGGACCACCGTGCAGGTGCCCGTCACGCTCGGCGCGGGACTGCAGCAGCTCACTGTCCTGTTCGACACGGGCGGCGTGAACCTGGACTCCGTCACGGTGGTGGCGCCGACCACGACTACGACGCCGGCACCGTCTGGCACCTCGCTGCCGGTGGTCACCTGGAACATCCAGATCAACGACAGCTCTGAAGCCCATGCACGACTGGCGATGGGCCTGCTCGTGCAGATGTCGCCGCGCACGCCGGAGATCATAATCGTGCAGGAGGCACACCTGCCCCACGTGCCGGTCTACCTCGACGAGCTGCAGAGGCAGACCGGCCGTACGTGGCGGGGTGCCTTCGCGACGCAGTGCGCGCCGGGGACCTGGAACGGCAGCGGGTGCAGCCCCTGGCACGAGGGCGTCGGCATCTTCACCACGTACGAGATCGTGGACAGCGGATCGCTGCTGATGCCGTACGCCGACTGCTGGACCGCGGCGCGGGTCGCGGTGCGCGCAGCGGTGAACGTGAACGGCAGGGTCGTGCAGGTGTTCGGGACGCACCTGCAGTCGAACAGCTGTGGCGACATGTCGGCCCAGCGCCGGAGCTCGATGGCGCAGTTCAAGACGTGGGCGGCCCAGTTCAGCGCGCCCCAGATCGCGGGGGGTGACTTCAACGGCGAGACGTCCGAGATCAACACAACCAGCGGCATGCTGCCAGACTTCATCGACACGTGGAGCGTCGGCACGGGCGGCCGGGTCACCGCCTACGGCCCGACCCCCACGAAGAAGCTCGACTACCTGTTCGTGGACGATGGGGGGAACGCCGTCCCGGAGACGAGCGAGGTGCTCTATTCCACGGCATCGGCGTCAGACCACTACCCGGTGTACGCCGTCATCCGGGTGCGGTAGCGACGTGAGGCGGGCGGGCTCCTGCGCCCGCCCAGCCCCACCTGCCCCGCCCGTCCGACCGCCCCGCCTGCCCTGCCCTGCCCACCCACAAGGATCTGACGCCCAATCAGACACCCAAGTGAATGGATTTCTGCGGAAGCGGTGGACGCGAACGGGCCTGTTTTCTGACGGAGACGTAAGGGCTGGACGCCGCTGGACGCGGAACCCGCAGCTCTTAATCTGCGGGTTGAAGGTTCCTTCGCGGCTCACCACTCTTTCATCAGCACTCTTGGACGGCGCCAAGCAATTGAAAAGTGGTGCCGTTACGGCGGTTCGATTGACCCGCTTTCCGTCGAACGCGATTCCTTCCGGAAAGAACAGTTGCTGCAGCCGCTGCTTGTGATCGCGCGAGGACTGCACCCACAGGTCTGACGCGCGGGGCAGGATGCGTTCTGCGAACGCCAGGATGCCTTGTACGTCGAATTCGTCGACGGCGTCGGCGTGATGATCGATCCTGGCGAGCGTCAGTTCCTCGCGCAGCTTGTCGCGTTGCAGCCGTAGGTCGTGGCGTCGATCGCCTCTGAGTACAGGAACGCCTCGTCCAGCGTATCCACCGTCTGCTGGATTTCTGCTGGATTGCTCGCACTCGCCGGTCCTGCTCCGCCGTCCGGTCGTTGGCCTCGGCCCGGCGCTGCTCCCACACGTCCAGGATGCGGTCCTTGACCAGCCGCATGTAGCCGGGTGTCGGCTGCAGGAGCGCCAGTTCGTCGGCGAACGCGCCTTCGAGCACGGCCTTATTGACGTTCACCGCCCGGCACTGCCGCTGGCAGTGGTAGTACGCGTAGTGTCCGTGGCGTCCCTTCGACCAGCTCCCGGTGAGCGGCCGTCCGCACGACTCACAGCGGACGAAGCCGCGTAGCGGGAAGTCCGAGTGGTTCCGCTTGCGCGGGCCGGCCACGACGATGCGGCCGTCGAGGACGCCTTGGGCGCGGTAATACGTCGCCTCATCCACGAGCGGCTCGAAGTCGCCCTTCGCGGACACGCCGTAGTCCGGGCTCTCGACCTTCCCGACGTAGATTGGGTTCCGCATCGTCTGGCCGAAGCTCTGGGGCGACAGCTTCAGCCCCTTGCGGCTACGTAGGCCCGCTTCGGTGGCGCGGGCAATCACTTCCTGCTTCGTGTACTGGCCCGGCGCCAGGTCCTCGAACGCCTGCCGTACGAGCGTGGCGCCCTCCGGGTCGTGCACGAGGCTCGTGCCCGACCACTTCGGCGCATTCAGGTAGCCAAGCGGCGCCGGGAACGTCCAGCGCCCGAGTTCCAGCGCCGCTTTCATGCCCGCGCGCGTTCGGTCTGAGCGCACGTCGTTGTCGAACTGCGCGAAGGCGGCCAGCACGCCTTCCATGAGCTTGCCGGTGGACTGTCATCGATCGGATCGGTACCCTCAACGTCCTGGTGGTGTTCGCGGCCGTCAACCTCGTATTCGATGCGGTAATCAGGGAAGTGCACCTGCCTATCGAAGTACGGCAGGTCGTGCTCACGCGCCCGGTCGCGGATCTCGTCCTCGCCACGGTCAGGTCGTCCGTCGCTGTCAGCGCGGTCCTGGTACTCGCGCTTGAAGTCCTGCTCGAGGATGACGCGGCGGATCTCAAGATCCCCGTGCGCATCTCGGAGGCGGGCGTCTTCCTGGCAGAACGTCGCGTAGAGATTCGAATCGTGGTCGATCTCGCGGGGGCGACTGACGCCAGCGTGGAACGCCTGCGACGCGCCGTCGTCTCGCTCCTGCGCGTAAGAATCAAGCAACTCGCGGCCGTCTTTCGTGAGGACCAGGCCGCGTTCGTCGCTGCCAAGGACCACGGTCTCGACAAGGCCCTCGTCGCGGAGATGGTGGAGCGTATCCCGGTCGGTGTCGAGGTCCCGTTCGGGCACGACTCGGAACGTGCCGACGACGGCCAGCGGGCGGCTGTCTTCGCCGTTCAATTCGTAGACCCGATCCCGGTCGACCACCAGCGCGCGGTCTTCCGCCCGCGGCAGGTCAAGGTCGTGCATCAGGGAGTCGCGCGGATCGTGGTCGTCCCGGTCGCGGTCGTCGTACACGCGCGGCCGTTCGTCATCGCGATGGCGCTCGCCGTACGCACGCGGATCATTCCATCGAGCGTCAGACATCGGCCCTCCTTGCGCAGGTAGCGCTGGTTGGGGGTTGTCCGTGAAGACGCCTGGCAGTGTCTGCGAGGGGTGATTCAGGGAAGCGCCGAGCCGCCGGGGCGTGTCGCCGCGGCGTTCAGCGCGTGGTCTGTGGGAACATGCTCGGGACCGGTGCGGGCAACCGAGCGTGGGTTCGACCCGCGGGCATCAGCACCGCGACGGGCCCGCAGCCGACCAGATGCTGCTCTTGACCTTATACGCTGATTGAGTTCAGGCTTCAACAGTGTTTCTAAGGCGGTGATCACCTCTCATGACAGAGATGACTCGAGATGACTGTTCCGAATGCGGATCGCGCGATAATCGCCGCTGAGAAGATCACCGGCTACCTGCTGAACGTGTCACACAAGCGGGGCGGCCCGAAAGCGAGATTGCTCCTGAGCGTCGGCTATCGCGCGGATGTTCCCCAGCGGCTCGAATCGGATCTTCGATCACAGCATCTGTCGCTCGACGTTACGCGGACGTCGGAGAACGCGTACGGTGTCGTTTGCGAGATCGACGGCCCGATTGAGACCCCGAGCGGCAGGGTCGTGCGGTTCTGCTCTGTTTGGCAGGTTGACACTGGAGCTGACGTGCCCAAGTTCATTACCATGTACCCGAGGTAGGACATGCCTTTCGACATGTACGGCGACGTGATCCTGACCCGCGACGTCACCGAGAGCGGGCTTCGCGCTGGCGATGTTGGAACCGTCGTTGAGCGGTACGCGTTCCCCGGAGTGCCCGAGGAAGGGTATTCGGTCGAGTTCTTCGACATGACCGGCAACACGGTGGCGGTCGTCACGCTGCCGGCGAGCGACCTTCGCCTGCCCACACCGGCCGATCGGCCGGCCGTTCGCGCGCTCAGCGCTTGAACCATCCGGTCGAGGGTCCAACGGACTGACGCATCTCCTCGCAAATGAAACCACGTGCCACGTACCGGCGAGACGATGGCCGCTTGGCGGTGAGGTGCTCCAGCCTTACTACCGGGTCTCGACGAGAAAGGTCAACATCTGCTTTGCTACCTCCCGTGCTCGATCAACGAAAAGGTAGTGCGATGCGTGCTCGATCCATACTACTCGGACATGTGAGCCGTTCTTCTGGTAACGCGCGATCTGCTCCGTCCTCGCTCTCCTAATCGCTTCTGCCATCGACCGAAGTTCGGGCTGCTCGTCCGGCGGAAACTGCTTCAGGCGTTCGATGTCGAGATCTCGAGCAACGAAGAAGAGTGCAGGGTGAGTGATTGCGGTCCGCAACCAGCCGTCGAGCTGGTTCCAACTCACGAAAATGCGGCCTCACCACCCACTCCCCCAACACCATCAGGAACTTGCGGGCGCTCGCGGCTGCCATCGCAGATAGGAATCGAACCTGTCCGTTCCGACTACTCGATCGGCACGTTGACTAAACCTAGCGGTAGGTTTACGATCTTGAGGTGACCTGGGCCGAGGTGATCCGCAAGCTGAGGGCCGCGGGGTTCATCGAGGTCCGGTCAGGCAAAGGCAGCCACCTGTTGCTGAAGCACCCTACAACCGGCAAGGAGGTGTGGGTGGCGGTTCACACGAAGAAGGATGCCGGGCGGCTCGGCAATCGCATCCTGCGCGAGGCGGGCATCGAATGACAATGCTTTACCCAATCGTCCTTGAAACCGAAGACAGCGGCGCCGTGAGCGCCTACGTGCCGGGGTTGCCCGTGTACGCCGCGGCCGACACCCATGCGAAGGCTGAACGCGCCATTCGCGCTGTGCTGCGGGAGTACCTGAACGCACACCCGACTAGTCGGCCAGATGCACAGGTCCGCGTGGCACGCTGCTCCGACACAGGGGCGAGGAGAGTCGATATCGTTGGCGTCGCGGCCTTGGTGGGCGCGAAGCGCACCGCAGTCAAGGCGCTCGCATCGCGAGCCAACGGCCGGCTGGGTGGGCGACCTCCCAAGGATCCAGTCAGGCGGGCGGCTCGGGCGAAAACCTCGCGCTGAAGCATCGTCAAGGGCCGCTGCTTTTGAGCCTTACGCCGCTCGTATCAGCGTCTCAATCTGCCGCAACCACCTGTCGAGCTGGTTCCAACTCGCGAAAATGCGGCACACCACTTTCTCCCAATAGATCCGCATCATCGCCACCGTCGACGTCGTCGACTAACAGATCCGGTTGCGCCTGGTTGCAGAAAGTTGTGTCGCGGCATCATCATCGACGCGATTCACGGCACGACGATTCGCGCCGGGGATCAGATGTCGGTACGTGTCGACGGTGATGATGTGCCGAAGCGTCGCCTTCGCCAGCAGCCGCGTGCAGACGTGACGCACGTTGCGCTCCCCGCCGGCCTGTACGTCGTCACCGCGGAGCAAACCGGGTTCAAGATCGCGGCGCTGTCGGACGTGCAGCTGACCGTCGACCAGATCCAGCGCGTCGACCTAATCTAAGGACCTGATTAGAAATAACTTGATCATTGAATAACTCCGGTACGTGGATGAAGGGTGTAATTCCAATCACCATGAAACTCCGCTCGTGTCAGGAGCAGATTCTCCATCTCGTCGTCGGGCACTTTGACGCCAA
>Ga0183260_10000678_pt1 | contig 28878 bp, 27 predicted proteins | sample AntDrymUQ4972206_2_FD_129768 | JGI IMG/M metagenome (GOLD analysis project Ga0183260, IMG submission 129768) | Polar desert sand microbial communities from Dry Valleys, Antarctica - metaG UQ497 (22.06) (version 2) (version 2) | ecosystem: Environmental > Terrestrial > Soil > Desert | place...
CGACTATGTCGACGGCTTCCAGGGCGCGGGCTTCAAGGTCGAGAACCCCAACGTGGTCGCCGCGTGCGGCTGCGGCTCCTCCTTCCGGGTCGCCGAAGAAGAAGAGGTCTCGGCCGTCTGAGCGGCCGAACCGCACTCGTCGCGACCGCTTGGTTTGCGACGTGTGCAGTGCTGGCCGGATGCGGCGCGGACAAGAGGCGCGACGAGCCGCCTCGCTTCTCGTTGGCCACCGGCGTCCAGGAGCAGAACCCCAACCTCGTGTGGAGCGCCGCCGCGCGGCCGGCACCGCCGGGAGGGTTCGCGCCGTGGCGCGACCGGCTCGCCGCGCTGCGACCTCGCTACTACCGCCTGCTGGTGAGCTGGGCCGAGGCCCAGCCGCGCCCGGACCGGCCGCCCGACTTCTCCCTGCGCGACGCGGGCTGCCTGCGCGACGTGCCACCGTGCGCGGCCTACCTCGGCGTCCGCGAGCAGCTCGAGGCGATCGCGTCGCAGCAGCGCGCCCAGCCCGGCACTGAGGTGCTGATCGTCCTGCATCGCACGCCGCCGTGGGCGGCGCTGCCCAAGCGCGGCTGCGAGCCGCGCGAGGAGGAGCCCGAGGCGCGCACGCCCGGTGACCTGGCCCACTACCGCGACTTCGTCTCCGCCCTGGCACTCGTGGCCCAAGAGGCCGGGGCGCGTGTGCGCTACTGGAGCGCATGGAACGAGCCCAACCATCCGGGCGCGCTCAACCCGCAGCGCGAGCGCTGCGATACGAGCTCCCCGCCGCTCGCGCCGGCGCTCTACGCCGGTCTGGTGCGCGCGATGAAGGAGGCGCTCGACGCGGCGCCCGGCGAGCAGGAGCCGGTGGTCGGAGAGGTCGCCGGCTACGACCGCCCGCGTCCGACGGCCGCCTCGACGCCCGAGTTCCTCGACGCGCTGCCTCCCGACGTCGCCTGCCTGGGGCGGGTGTGGACGCAGCACGCCTACGTCGGGCAGTCGGCGCGGGCGGTCGACGCGGACTACGCGGGCGACGCCGACCTGGGAGGCAGCCCGAGGCTCTTCGCTGCGCTCGAGCGCTCACTGGACCGCAAGAGGTGCGCGCAGCCCAGGCGCATATGGATTACCGAGACCGCGGTGGGAGGACCGAGCGCGGGCAAGCCCCGCCCCGGCGACCCGGCAAGCGAGCGCGCCGGCTGCCGCGACATGCACCGCGCGCTGCTCTCGTGGTACAGGGATCCGCAGGTGGACGTCGCCTTCCAGTACACCTTCCGCGAGGACAACTTCTTTCCCGTCGGCCTGGTGGACACCGGCCTGACGCGCGCTTACCCCGCCTACGACCTTTGGAGGGCATGGGGCGACCGAGCACCCGACGAGCCGCCCCCGCACCTCCCCCCGAGCTGCCGATGAACAAGCCCACGCCTTCCGACCGCATCACGGCCCTGCGGCAGCCGCGGTGGACGCTCGAAGAGGAGGTAACCCGCAGCAACCTGGTGCGACACTTCGCGCTGCCTCATGCCCTCGCCTCAGACTGAGTTCCACGTCTTCGTCCTTCAGCAGCCGAAGACGCTGTACCGCGCGTGCTTCGGGGGGGACGAAGATGCCCTGTTGCACGCACTGTCCTCGAACTACGAGATCAGCCGTCAGCCTCCGCATCCGGCAGATCTTCGGGCCACTGTCCTCCACATGGCTGTGTCGGGCTTCGAGAACGGCGATCAGCTGGCTCGATTCGCGAGCAAGCGCCCCGACCGCATCGGGACTCACATCGCTAGGCTGGAACTACAGCCGAATCACGGCATCTGCATCGCCGACACGGGTAGCGTCGGACACTGGTCGATTTGGGGCATTCCGACGCGGCTGGCCCAGTTTGTGGCCGATGTAGCGCATGTCTAGCTTCACGGTCGACTGGGGGTATACAGTGGCTTACACCCTGACCTACTCGATCTTCGACAACGGCAACCTCGTAGTGTCCTTTGATCGGGAGGACGACGCCTGCGACGCGTTCGACCGCATCGTGGACGAGAACCGGCCAGCGGAGGACGGCCTCCTGCTCGTGGTATTTGACGAGGACGGCAGGATGGTTGACGACTGCGCTCCCGGTGAGCGCCTCGCGCAAGCCGTCTAGCGGCTGGCCTACCGGCAGCGCGCCGTGTGGGGAAGCCCCACTTCCGGTTCCGCGTGCTCACTTGAAGGCGCTGTAAGTCCGTTGGGCAACGCGGGATTCCGCGTGAGCCGAGCCCGCGGCGCAGCTCGACTGCGCGCGAAGGGCGAGGTTTTCAGCGTTGACCCGTGGCCTTCGCCGCCGATCAAGTCGGGGCTGCACTGCGACGGGCGCCTCCTCCGTGGGGGTTCGAAGGCGAGCAGCGTATGCGCGCAGCCCTAGACACGCCCCCGTTGGTGAGCCTCGAGTGGCTCCTACAATCCCGCCTTCCATGATCGGGACTCAGGAGAATCCCCTCCGCGTCGCCGTGATCGGCTCCGGCCCGGCCGGCTTCTACGCCGCCGGCCAGCTCCTGGGCAAGAAGGCCCAGCATGTCGCCCGGGTCGACGTCTTCGACCGGCTGCCGACGCCGTGGGGCCTGGTTCGCGCCGGCGTGGCGCCCGACCATCCGAACATCAAGGCCGTCTCGCGCGTCTATGAGAAAACGGCCGGCCACGAGAGCTTTCGCTTCTTCGGAGGAGTCGAGCTGGGCCGCGACCTCGACGTCGAGGACCTGCGGCGCCACTACCACGCCCTGATCTACGCGGTGGGCGCCCAGAGCGACCGTCGGATGGGCATCCCGGGCGAGGACCTGGCCGGAAGCTGGGCGGCAACCGACTTCGTCGCCTGGTACAACGCCCATCCCGACTATCGCGACCTCGAGTTCGACTTGGCGTGTGAGCGTGCGGTGGTGGTCGGCAACGGCAACGTCGCCCTCGACGTCGCGCGCATGCTCGCCCTCACCCACGACGAGCTCCGGGTCACCGACGTCGCCGACCACGCGCTCGAGACGCTGCGCGCGTCGCGGATCCGCGAGATCGTCGTGCTGGGGCGCCGCGGGCCGCTCCAGGCCGCCTTCACGAATCCCGAGCTCCGGGAGCTGGGGGAGATGATCGAGGCCGACGTCAGCGTCGAGGTCTGCGAGGCGGACCTCGATCCGCTCAGCGCGGCACTGCTCGAGGAGTCCGACATCACCGCGCGCAAGAACGTCGAGATCCTCACCGACTACGCCAAGCGCCCGCCCACCGGTCATCCCACGTGCATCGTGCTGCGCTTCCTGGCCTCGCCCGTCGAGATCGTCGGCGACGAGCGGGTGGAGGCGATCGTCGTCGAGCGCAACGAGCTCGTCCGCGACGACGAGTCGGGCGCCCTGCGCGCGCGGCCCATCGGCGAGCGCGAGACCATCTCCTGCGGCCTCGTCCTGCGCTCCATCGGCTACCGCGGCGTCGCGCTGCCCGGCGTGCCCTTCGACGAGCGCCGCGCGGTGATTCCCAACGACGGCGGCCGCGTCCTCGAGGACGGCGAGCCGCGCCGCGGCGAGTACGTGACGGGCTGGATCAAGCGCGGCCCGAGCGGGGTCATCGGCACCAACAAGAAGGACTCGGGAGAGACGGTCGCGCTCCTGCTCACAGACCTCGAGGCGGGCTGCCTCCTGGACCCGCCCGATCCCGACCCTGATGCGATCGAGGACCTGCTGCGCGACCGCGGCGCCGAGGTCGTCACCCAGGAGGGCTGGGAGGCGATCGACGAGCACGAGCGAGGCCGCGGCGAGCCGAGCGGCCGCCCGCGGGCGAAGCTGCCGAGCTTCGACGAGCTCATGGAGCAGGCGCGCGGCGCCGATCGCGCGGGCGCTCGGTGAGCGGATAACTCCGGCGAATGGCGGGCGGCGCACAGCTACGTCGCTCAGCATATGTCCATGCGGAGGGCGCCGCCGGGTGGCGTCGAGTTGCGTCTGCGCCCGTATGCACCTACCGTCGAGGGATGCGGTGGAACAGCGAGTCAGCGTTGACCCGGCCACCGGCGGTCCGGGCGCTGCTCGCAGTCCTTGTCGCGCTCGCGATTGTCGTGCTGGCGGCTGGCGGTACGGCGACCGCCGACACTCTCTTCAGCGACGGGTTCGAGTCGGGCAACTTCTCCGCGTGGAGCCAGGTGCAGACGGGCGGCGACGGGACGGCGGTCGTCCAGAGCTCCATCGTGCGCACCGGCGCCCTCGCCGCCCAGCTCTCGGAGAACGCTCGACCTCCGGGTCGAAGGCCTATGTGCGAAAGGTGTTTGCCTCCGCGCAGCAGGACCTGACCGCGAGCAGACTTCCAGGTGCGCCAGCAGGGTGCGAGCCGCGGGAACGTGCCGTTCTTCCGCTTTCTCGATCCGACCTCCGCTCGAGTCGTCAGCGTCTACCGGAATAACGGTACGCGCGGGTCGATTGGGCTGACCTACGGGGGTGCCCACTTCTCGACCAGCGGGTCGCTGCCCATGAGCACCTGGGGCCTGATCGAGCTCCACGTCATCACCAGCGGCTCGAGCAGCACGGTGGAGGTGCGCCTGAACGGGACGCTGATCTACAGTACGACCAGCGCGAGCCTCGGCACGGCGGGCGTCTCGACGGTCCAGCTCGGTAACGACACGGCCGCCCAGGCGTTCAGCATCGTGGCCGACACCGTCAACGTGCAGTACGGCGCGTCCCCGACCCCCTCACCGCCGGTGAGCACCTCGCCCCCGACCATCTCCGGAACGGCTCAGGCGGACCAGGCGCTCACGGCGAGCCCCGGGAGCTGGAGCGGGACACAGCCGATCACCTACGCCTACAGCTGGCAGCGCTGCAATGCGAGCGGCGCGAGCTGCAGCGCAATCTCCGGCGCCACCAGCCCGACCTACGGCGTGACCAGCGCGGACGTCGGGAGCACCCTGCGCGTCGCCGTGACGGCCACCAACTCCGCCGGCTTTGCAACCGCAACATCGAACGCCACGGCGGTCGTGCAGTCCGGCTCGACTCAGGGCGGCCTGGTGGCGCTGTGGCACATGGACGAGACCTCGGGCACCGTCATGAAGGACTCGATCAATAGCCACGACGGGGCTCTCCACTCCGTTCAGCTCGGGCTCCCGGGCTCCTCGGGGACCGCCTACGGGTTCACCGGCTCGAGCTATGTCTCCGTCCCGTCGGCCGGCGACCTGAACCCCGGCAGCGCGAACGTCACCATCACCATCCGCCTCAAGTCGACGAGCGTCCCGGCCACGCCGGATTGGGACCTGATCCGAAAGGGCTACTACACGACCCCAGGGGGCGAGTACAAGACGGAGTACCAGCCCTCCGGACAGGCCTCATGCGGCTTCAAAGGCTCGGCCGGCTACGCCGAGCTGATCGCCGGCCCCGCGCTTAGCAACGGCTCGTGGCACACCGTCCAGTGCGTCAAGACCTCGTCGGCGATCAAGCTGGTCGTGGACGGACAGAGGTTCTCGAAGGCGGCCACCGTCGGGTCGATCGCCAACACGGACACGGTCCCGATCGGCGCCCGCCCCGGCTCGGAGTTCTACAAGGGCTCACTGGACGAGGCCAGCATCCAGGTCGGATAGGCGCTCCAGCCGCGGGGTCCCGCGGACCGCTCTGCACCGAACCTCGTCGCCCGCCGTTCGCTGCGCCCGAACGATCACTCCGGCGTGGCGTCGAGCGAGCGCCAGAGGTAGCGGGCCGCCGTGGAGCGGTGCGGGCGCCACGGCTCGGCGAGGCGGGTCATCTCGTCGGGCGCCGGCAGCTCGGCCAGCCCGAAGGCGTTCATGATCGCTCGGCGCACGCCGAGATCGCCGACGGGCAGGACGTCCGGGCGGTCGAGGTGGAAGATCAGGAACATGTGGGCCGTCCATTCGCCCAGGCCCTTGACCGCGACGAGCTCTGCGAGGACCTCCTCGTCGGGGAGTGAGTCCAGGCCCTCGAGATCGAGCTCGCCCCGCATCACATGCTCGGCCAGCGAGCGCAGGAAGCCGACCTTCGCCCGCGACAGGCCGGCGGCGGCGCGAAGCTCCTCGGGATCGTCGGCCAGGATCTCGGAGGGGGTGGGTGGGCGCCCGCCGAAGCGGTCGTTGAGGCGGCCGTTGATCGCGCGGGCGGCCTTGGTCGAGAGCTGCTGGCCGACGATGGAGCGCACCAGGGCGCCGTAGTGGTCGTGGGCCTCGATGCCGCGCCGTCCGGCGCGCTCGCCAAGCCCACCGTCGCCCGACTCGATCTCGTCGACGAGGGCGCCCAGCACCGGGTCGGCGGCGCGCAGGTGGGCGAGCGCCTCGGAGCGGTCAGGCAACGGCGCCCGCCGCGACCGATTCGCCGTCGAGGGCGTTGAGCGCGCGCTCGACGGAGGTCGCGATGCAGGTGAAGGTCGGCGTGTCGCGCAGCGTGTAGGCGCTTGACTCCGTCGTGCGGAGCCTCTGCACGAGGTCGAGGAAGTCGCCGGGGTCGTCGGTCTCGAAGGCGACCACGAACTCCTGGTCGTCGAGGCCGAAGGAGTAGGAGGTGTTGAGGTCGATGGAGGGGAACTCGCGCCCCAGGCGTATGTGCTCCTGCATGATCCTGTAGCGCTCCTGCGCCGGCAGGCGATACCACGCGCGCGTCTTGACGAACGGGTAGACGAAGAGGTAGCGGCCGTGCCCCGGGCGCACCTCCAGGCGCGACTCCTCGGAGTACTCCGAGGGCTTGGTCATCGCGAGGTAGGAGTAGGGCTCAGAGCACCACTTCCTCAGCCCGCTCTGGGCGAGCACCACGTGGAAATCGTGGATGCGCTCGAGGTTGCGCGACTGGCTGAGGAGCATGAGGTCGCAGTCTCCCCGCGTTCCCATGAGCGAGAAGGCGCGCAGCAGTCGGCCGCCCTCGACGAAGTCCTCGCAGGCGGCGAGGAGCTCCCGCTTGCCCCGCGCCCGCTCAGGCGCGTCGAGCCGCCGCCAGGCCGGATCGACCTTGAGGAACGTGTACTTGACGAAGTGGCGCTCGGGCACGACGGGACCCCCCCAACGCTCGGGCACGACGGGACCCCTCAATATAGTCAGCGCGATGCTGCGGACCGCGGTGCTGGCGGTGCTGTGCGCCCTCCTCGTCCCCGGCGTCGCCGTGGCCCAGCGACCCGAGCCGCCGCCGCCCGACTCCCCCCGCGTCCTGCTCGCCTTCATCCCCGGCCGCGAGACCGGCCCGCAGACCAAGGTCATCCTCAAGCGCTTCGAGAAGCGGCCCGAGCTCGCGCTGGGCTTCGTCAGCTCGACCGCCGGTCGTTACGACGCGACCCAGTCGCTGCTGGACGTCAGCCAGGGCACCCGGACCTCCTACAACGTCTACGACCCCAAGAAGCCGCCCGAGCTCGCGCTGGTCCCCTATCGCGGCGGTGGCTTCGTCGCGGGCTGGTTCGACGTGCTGCGCCGGGCGCGCGCCGCCCCGGAGCGCATCGAGCCGGGGCTGCTGGGCTCGCTGATCCCCGGAGGAGCGGGCTACGTCGGGATCATCGACCAGCCCAACCCGGTGGCCATACCGGCAGCAAACGAGGACGGGCGGATCCCCGCGCTCTCGCTCGACTCGCCGAAGACCGTCGTCCAGCGGACCAGGGCGATGCTGCGCGAGCGACGCTTCGTGGTCGCCTACCTTCCGACGCGGCGGGCAGGGGGGCGGGCGCTCGACGCGCTGCTCACCGCCCGGCGGCCCAACGAGCTGCTCATCGTCATGCGCGCGCCGCCCACGAAGTCGGCCTCCGTGCTCCTGCCGATCGGCATCGTCGGCCTGGGCACAGGCAACTTGACCTCGGCAACCACCCGCGGCGGCGGGCTCATCGCCGGCATCGACATCCTGCCCACGGTGCTCGAGCAGCTCGGCGTAAAGGTGCCCAAGGACGTCAAGGGGCAGCCGATCAGCGTGCGGGGCGAGCGCGACGCCGACGCGCTGCTCGCCTTCGAGAAGCGCTCGCGGATCGTCGCGCCGCGGCGGATCCCCACCCTGCAGGCGGTCCTGCTCGGGTGGCTCGGCGTCGTCCTGCTCTTCGGCGCCATCTCGGGGCCCACCGGGGTCCGGCGGGGCATGCGGGTGGGAGGGCTGGCCGCTTTGTGGACGCCCTCGGTCCTTCTGATCCCGGCGGCTTTCCAGCCCACTCGTCAGGCGGAGCTCGGGATCGTCATCGCGGCTGCACTGGGGCTCGGCGTGCTCACCGACCTGCTCGTTCGCTGGCCGCGCGCACCGATCGTGGTGGCGCTGGCCACCCTCGTCGCTTACACGGTGGACCTCGCGATGGGGTCCGACTTGACCATCCGCTCGCTCCTCGGGCCCAACCCCCGGTTCGGCTCGCGCTTCTACGGCCTGGGCAACGAGCTCGAGGCCCTGCTTCCGGTCATCGTCCTCGCGGGGCTTGCGGCGGTGCCCGCGCTGCGAGAGCGCTCGCGCCGCTCGGCGCTGGCCTTTGCGCTGGGCGGCCTGGTCCTGGGGGTGGTCGTCGGCTCGGGCCGCCTCGGGGCCGACGTCGGCGGTGTCGTCACGGTGGGAGCCGGCTTCGCTTTGGCCACAGCCCTGATGTTGCCCGGCCGAGTGACGTGGCGGCGAACCGCCCTGGTGCTCCTCGCCCCGGCGATCGCCGTCGCGCTGCTGGCGGCGATCGACGTGGTCACCGGCGGGAACTCGCACTTCTCGCGCTCGGTGCTGGGCGCGGGCGGCCTGGACGAGCTGTTCAAGACCGCCGAGCGCCGCTACGAGCTCGCCTACCAGCAGCTCCTTCGTGGCCTCATGCCGGTCCTCACCGTCCTCGCGCTGCTCGCCGGGATCTACGGGATTCGCTTCCGGCGCACGCTCCTGACCCCGGTGGGCAACGCGCCGGCCTGGAGCGCGGCGATGATCGGCGGGCTCGCGGGCTCCGTCGCCGGCGCGCTGACCAACGACTCAGGCCCGCTCATCGTCGTCTTCGGCGTCATCGCCCTCACCTTCGTCGTGGTCTATGTGCGCGGCGACCCCCGGCTCGTGCCCGCGGAGGCCTCCTCCTCCCCGGCACCGGCTCACGAGGCCGACGAGCCGAGCAAGCGACCGGTGCAAGAGCCGGTCGAGAAAGAGCCTGTCGAAGCCGGTGCGCGCCGCTAACCTCCCGCCGATGCGGATCGCCCTCGTCTCTCCATATTCGTGGACCTATCCGGGGGGGGTGACGCGGCACATCGAGGCGCTGGCCGAGCAGCACATCGCCGCCGGTCACGACGTCCGGGTGCTTGCGCCATATGACCCCGACGACCGGCTGGCGGCGCGGATGCACCGCGGCGCCCGGCCCGCGCCGCGCCCAGCCCCCGATTACCTCGTGCCGCTAGGGCGCACGATCGGCTACGCCATGAACGGGGCGGTCTCGAACCTGGCGGGGTCCCCCAGCGCCGTCCTGACCCTGCGCCGTGAGCTGCGCGCCGGTGGCTTCGACGTCGTCCACGTCCACGAGCCCGTCGCCCCCGTGGCCGGATGGGACGCGCTGACCTCGGCGCGCGCGCCGCTCGTCGGGACCTTCCACTGCTACTCCGAGGACGTGATCGCCAACAACGTCGCGAACCTCCTCGGCGCCCGGCGCGTGCTCAACCGGCTGCACGTGCGCATCGCGGTCTCCGAGGCGGCCGCGTGGACCGGCCGCCGCTTCTACGGCGGGCGCTACCGGGTGATCCCCAACGGCGTCCACCTCCCCGAGGGCGGCCCCCCGCCAGCCTCGCAGTCCGGCGACCGCCTGCGCATCGCCTTCGTCGGCCAGGCCGTCGAGCGAAAGGGCCTGAGCGTCCTCCTGCGCGCCTTCGAGGCGCTGCGCGACCACGTGCCGGCCTCCCTGACCCTGATAGGAGCCGACGCGGAGGAGGTCGCACCGCTCCTGCTCGATCCGCGTGGTGTCGAGATCCTCGGCAAGTGCGACGACGAGCACAAGCACGCGGCGCTCGAGCGCGCCGACGTCCTGTGCGCGCCTTCCCTGGGCGGGGAGAGCTTTGGCATGGTGCTGACCGAGGCCTTCGCGGCGGGCACGCCCGTCGTCGCCTCGGACATCGCCGGCTACCGCGACGTCGTGCGCGACGGCGTGGACGGCGTGCTCGTACCCAAGGGCGATCCGACCGAGCTCGCCGAGGTGCTGCGCGACCTGTGGCTCGAGCCCCAGCGTCGAGGAGACCTCGCCGCCGCTGCGACCGACCGCGCGCAGCGCTTCGCGTGGCCGCAGGTCGCCGCCGAGGTCGCCGAGGCCTACCAGGACGCGATCGCCGTGCCCGAGCCCGCGGGCCGCGTCGCGCGCGCGGCCGTTCGCATGGGCGCGCGGCCCGCCGACCTGAAGCCACGCACCCGCCCCGAGCGCCTTGCCAGCCTCGAGCCCGGGCCGTCCGCACGCAGGCGCGCGGTCGGGCTCGCGCGACGCGCAGGCCTCCTCGTGGCGGCGCTCGCCGTACTGGCAATGGGCTGGCAGGCGCTCGGCCGGATCGGCCTCGAGAGCATCGGCCGCACTCTGCTCGATTCGAGCCCCACCCTGGTCGTCGGCAGCCTGGCCATCATGTGCGCGTCGATGGTCCTGCGCGCGCTGTCGTGGCACGCCATCCTGCGCGCGGCCCTCCCCGGCGTAGGGGTGCGCCGCCGCGACGCCATGCAGGGCACCTTCATCGGGGTGCTCATGTCGGCGACCCTGCCCGCGCGCCTGGGAGAGCCGTCGCGCGCCGTCGTCGTCGCTCGGCGGATCGGGCGCGCGCGCGAGCACCTGCCGACGGTCCTGGGCACGCTCGTCTCCCAGACGCTGCTCAACATCCTCGCGCTGGTGATCCTCGGTGGGTTCATGTTCGCGACCGTGGGGCTCTTCCAGGGTCGCGAGCGCGCGCTCGTCCTCTACGGGGTCGCTCCTGTGGCCGTGCTCGTACTCGTCGTCCTCGCGCCGGCGCTGCTGCGGCGCGGGCCCGTCTCGCGCTTCTCCCGCCTCCAGGAGTGGACGCAGCGCGTTCGCGATGCGGCGCACCGGGTGCGCCTCGGCTTGCGCGTGTTCCGGGCGCCGCGTCTCGCCGCCACCGCCACCACCGCGCAGCTCGCGGCGTGGACGCTGCAGTGGCTGGCGTGCTACCTGCTGCTCGCCGCTCTGGGCCTCGACCACGTTGCCGGCCTGGGCGCCGCGGCCGCGGTGCTCTTCGCGGTGAACGTCACCGCCGTGCTTCCGGCCACCCCCTCCAACGTCGGCGTCTTCCAGGCTGCGTGCGTCGCCGTGCTCACCGGCGCCTACGGCGTCTCCTCCGTCGACGCGCTCGGCTACGGGATCATCCTGCAGGCCGTCGAGGTCGCGACCGCGGTGGTGATGGGCATGCCCGCCCTGGTCAAGGAGGGCCTCTCCTGGCGCGACATCCGCGCGCGCGCCCTGCTCGGCACGCCCGTCGAGCTCAGCGCCCGGGCACGCAGCCGGCGCACGGAGGGGCTCGAGGCGGAGGCTTAGCAGTGGTCCCGACCGCGCGCCCGGCGCGGCTCGGGGCGGAGGCTTAAGCAGTGGTCCCGACCGCGCGCCCGGCGCGGCTCGGGGCCTTCGCCGTCGCGCTTGCGGTTGCGCTCGGCGTGATCGGGCCCGGCGGCGCCGAAGCGCCAAAGCCGACGGCCACAGCGACGCACGCGACGGCGCGTACTGGGCACTCGCAGCCTGCGGACAAGCCCGGCCTCGTCTCATCGCGGCGGGCCGCGCGAGCCGTGGCCCGCCTGCGCGCCGCCGGGCGCCCGGTCTACTGCGGCGCGGGTCGGCGCCGGCTCGTCGCCCTCACCTTCGACGACGGCCCGGGCCTGCGGACCCGGCTCACCGTGCGCATCCTGCGGCGCTTGGGAGCGCGGGCCACCTTCTTCGACCTGGGCGGGCAGGTGCTCGCCCGCAAGCGGCTCGTGGACAGCGAGCTTCCTCTCGGAGCAGTCGGGGATCACAGCTTCACCCACCCGGTCCTCACCGCGATGCCGATGCGAGAGGCACGTTGGGAGATCGAGCGCACCCGCCGCCTGCTGGCCCGATCGGGCGCGCGCGTCGACCTCTTCCGCCCACCCTACGGTGCCCGCACCACCACGCTCGACCGCGTCGCGCGCAAGCTCGGGCTTCTCACCGTGATGTGGAGCATCGACAGCCTGGACACCTCGGGCGAGGTGGGGTGGCGCTATGTAAGCGAAGCGGTCACAGACGCGGCGCGCCCCGGCAGCATCGTCCTCCTCCACGAGAACCAGCCCGAGACGCCGCGTGCGCTCGAACGGATCCTCGCCGGCCTGCGTCGCAAGCGGCTTCTGCCCGTCACGGTGCCCGAGCTGCTGGCGCTCGACCCTCCGCGCGCGTCGCAGCTTCGGCGGGGTCTGAAGGGCTGTCGGTAGGACCAGCGGCGCCGCTCCGTACCGGGGGATCGTCAGTGCGGCGCGGGCGCCAGCCGTGTACGGTCGGGGAGTGCGGGACGCGGGGGAGATCGCCGCCCGCGCGCGCGAGGCGGGGCGCGTCGGGATCGACACGGAGTTCATGGCCGAGGGTCGCTACCGGCCCCTGCTCTGCCTCACCGCGATCGGGGTCGAGGTTCCTGGTCAGGAGGCAGGAATGCTCACGGAGCTGCTCGACCCGCTCGACGATCCGCCCGACCCCGCGAAGCTCGCCGCGCTGCTGGCCGACCCCGAGGTCGAGGTCGTCGTCCACGCCGGTCGCCAGGACCTCGACATCCTCCGGCGTGCCTGGGGCACTGAGGTGCGCAACGTCTTCGACACCCAGGTCGCGGCCGGGTTCGTCGGCCAGGGCGCGAGCACCGGCTACGGGCGCCTGGTCGGCTCGGTGCTGGGGGTGCGGCTGGCCAAGGGCGAGACCTTCGCGAAGTGGGACGTCAGGCCGCTGAGCTCCGATCAGCTCGCCTACGCACGCGCGGACGTGTCCCACCTCGTGCCCCTCGCGGCCGAGCTGCGACGCCGGCTCGAGGCACGGGGCCGGCTGGAGTGGGCCAAGGAGGAGTGCCGGGCGCTCGAGCGCCCCGGCGACGAGCGCGACCCCGAGCAGGCCTTCCGCCGGCTGCCGCGCTCCAACCAGCTAAAGCCGCGCGAGCTCGCGGTGGCTCGCGAGCTGGCGGCGTGGCGGGAGCGCACCGCCGAGGCCGAGGACAAGACGACGGGCGCCGTGGTCGGGGACCCCCAGCTCCTCGAGCTGGCACGGCGCCAGCCGACCGACAGGCACGCCCTGGGCGACATCCGTGGGCTGTGGCCGCGCACCATCCAGCGCCGGGGCGACGAGATCGTCGCGGCGATCGAGGCCGGCCGGCGGGCCCCGCCGCTGCGCCTCGACGACGAGCGGCGCGACTTCGACCCCGACGACACCCCGCTGATCGCGTTGGGAGAGGCCCTCGTCCGCGCGCGAGCGCGTCAAGAGGGCTTCGCCTACGAGCTCATCGCCGGCCGGGCCGACCTCGCGGCGATCGTCTCCCACGTGCGCGGCGGGGGAGAGGAGCCATCCGTGCGCACGCTGCGCGGCTGGCGGCGCGAGCTCGTCGGCGAGGACCTCCTCGAGCTCCTGCGCGGCAGCAGGACGCTCTCGGTCGGCTGGGGCGGCCGGCTCGAGGTCACCGCACGGGGGTAAGGTCAGGGCTCGGCGAAGAGCTCGTCGAGTACGAGGCCGAAGCCCGGCAGCTGAGACGAGCCGAGCGTCTCGCCCGGACCCAGCTCGGCCTCGACGTCGAAGATCGGCGCGCTCGGGGCGCTCCTGCGGCACACGATGACGCTCTGGCCCATGCCGTCCACGAGCCACAGCTCCCCGACTCCGTGGCGCTCGTAGAGCCGGCGCTTGCCCCCGATGTCCCTGTGCCAGGTGCTCGGCGAGCGGACCTCGATCAGCAGGTCGGGCGGACGGGCCAGAAGGCTTGCCCCCCGCTCGGGCAGCCGCTCCTCAGCCACCCACACGAGATCGGGGGCGAGGACGTTGTGGTCATCGACGATCACGTCGAGCGGGAGCCAGACCCTCCCCCGGCCGGTCTCCTCCTCGACCCACTTGCCCAGCGCAAGGTGCAGCCGCCCGACGAGGGTCTGATGCGGGATCCGCGGGACGTTCACGACGATCCGTCCGCCGATGAGCTCGGTCCACGGCTGCCCCTCGGTGAAGGCGAAGTACTCCTGCGCCGTGATGAGCCGTTCGGCGGTCGGCATCGAGGAGGGAGCGTATCGATGTAAGGCCACAGGCTCTATAGGGCGCGGGCGACACTGCTTCGCCCCCCTGATGGCTGTGCCAGCCTTCGAGGCCACATGGACGAGCGGCCGACGAGCAGCAGACGACGACGCCGGAGCACTCTCGTCCTCGCCGCCGCCGGCTACGCGGTCGCACTGGCGGCGGCGATCGCCTTCGCTCAGGGAGGAGAGCCGCGATGGTCGGAAACCTGGGAGGGTCCAGGGCCTCGGTCGGCCGTTCCCGCGCTTTCTCCGCGAGCGGCGATCGAGCCCTCGGGCGAGCGGCCGGCCGAGTCGGAGCGAGGGCCGCGCCGGCCGGCTCGCCCACGCGTTCGTCCCTCTGCTGATCCCCCCGCGCGGGCCGGTCCGGTTCCCGCTCCGCCGGTTCTGGCTCTCCAAGTTTCCCTTGGCGACTGCTGCTCAGAGCCCCGCGGCGGACTTCCCGTCGACGCGATCGTCCTGCACGCGACGGAGCTCCCCGACGAACCGGGCATTCGCGACCTCAGGCGCCTCGCCCGCTTCTTCGCCAAGAGCGCCCTCGCGACCCAGGCCGCCGACGACGCCGCCGGCAACTCGAGCCGCATGGTCGCCGACGACCGCCTCGCCTACCACGCCACCTACTGGAACGCCACCACGGTCGGCATCGAGCAGATGGGCTACTCGAGCTTCACCCGCGCGCAGTGGAGGGCGCGGCCCGCCCAGCTCGAGAGCACCGCGCGCTGGGTCGCCTACTGGGCGCGAAGCTATCGCATCCCGATCCGCCGCTGCCAGGTGACCGGGATCCGCTACAACAAGCGAAAGCGCGTCGTCGCCGGTGAGATCGTCCGTCGAGGCGTTTGCAGCCACGCACAGCTCGACCCGCGCAACCGCGACGATCCCGGCACCGGCTATCCGTGGGGCTACGTCCTCGCCCGGGCGCGCGCGGTGGCGGCCGAGCGCTGAGCTGTCGTCCGTACCAGCCCGCTGAGCACATCCGAGATAACCGCTTCAAGCGGGATGGCCGGCGCCCCGAACGGGTAAGATCCCTACGTGCGGACAGTGCTCACAGTCCTCGCGCTCCTCGTCTTCGCGGCGGTCTGCGCCGTGCTCGCTTTTGCGGTGGACTGGGAGCTGGTGCGCGAGGACACCGTGGGCGCGGGCGTCTTCATCGCGGCAGCGGTCGGGCTCGGGCTGCTCGCCGCCCGCTGGAAGGTGCTCTTCGCCGCCGTGCTGCCCGCGCTCGCAGTGCTTGCGGCCGAGCTGCGACCCACGCAGAGCACGGGCGCGCTGATCGCGTTGAGCGCCGGCCTTGCCGCGCTGGCCGCCGTGGTCTGCCTGCTTGTCGGCGTGGGCGCAGGCAAGCTCCTCGGGCGGTTGGGGCGCCGCGAAGGCACCGCCGTCGCGACCCCGCCCCGGCGCGGTGCAGGCGCCAGCATGGCGCCACGGACCAGGCCAGGCGCCGGCGCCGCCATCGCCGCGGTTCTCGGCGCTCTCCTCGCCGCCGCCGCGGTGGCGACCGTCGCTCTCAGCGCCTATCGCGAGTACCACTTCGTCGACGAGCAGCCCGAGCGGCCGCTTGTCGTAGATGAGCGCGAGGCAAGCTTCCGCGGGGTGGCGGTGGAGGACTCCGTTCGTCGCGCGCGCAAGGCCTTCGGCCCCGGACAGCTGAGCAAGGATGCCTTCGAGCCGCTGGGAGCCGATCCGGACAAGCTGAGCACGCCGATGTCCCTGCCAGACGTCGAGGCGCTGCGCTATCCCGACCTCGTGGTCTTCGTCGCTCGCGGCCGCGTGCGCGGCTTCACCACCACCGCCTCCGACGCGGAGACCAAGGCCGGGGCCGGTGTCGGCGACAGCCTGCGCGTGGCCAAGCGGGTCTATCGCAACCTGGAGTGCGACACCGAGACCAACGGCGGCGACGAGGTCACCCCCGCTTTCCCCTACTGCGCCGGCCGCCTGCGCGACGGCGTCTACCTGTGGCTCGGGGGCAACCCGATCGACAACATCACGGTGCTCAAGGATCCCGACCTCACGCCGAAGAAGCGGCTGGAAGTCAAGTCGCGGCGGTGAACGGCGGAGCGGTTCGCCCCGCCGATGAGGCGCGCTGTCCTGCCTAGACGTCGCATAGCGACGCGAAAGCAGGACGGCGACACAAATGGCGACTGGGCGAGAGCCGGGCTGCGGCGCCGGGTCGTCGTTCGCGGGTGCCTCGTCCCTTCCGCTCGGCGGGTACGAGGCCGCTCTCTAGCGCTCGGCGAACAAACCTTCGAGCGCGAGCGAGAAGCCGGGGAGCAGCGGCGACTCGAGCGCGTCGCCCGGGCCGAGCTCAGTGAGGATCTCGAGCTCTGCCGAGCGCAGGCGGCACACGATCACGGTTGCGGCCATCCCGTCCACCAGCCAGAGCTCGCGCACGCCGTGGCGGGCGTAGAGGTCGCGCTTGACGCCGATGTCGCGGTGCCAGGTGCTCGGCGAGCGGACCTCGACGAGGAGGTCGGGGGAGACCGGGAGGAGCCTCGTAGCGGGCGGCGGGACCTTCTCTTCGGCCACCCAGGCCAGGTCGGGAGCGAGCACGTTGTAGTCGTCGATGACGATGTCGATCGGGAGCCACACCATGCCGCGTCCCGGTGCTTCGTTCATCCAGTTGGCCAACGCAAGGTAGATCCGCCCCGCGACGGCCTGGTGAGGGAGATCGGGCTGGCTCAGCACGATGCGCCCGTCGATGAGCTCCTCGCGCGGCGAGACGCGATCCTCCCTCGCGAGGAACTCCTCCGCGGTGATGAGCCGCTCCACGGTGTCCATAGGTTGAGCGTACCGCTTGGTCGCCACACGTAGTAGTAGGCGCACACGCTCGCCGATTCGCCCCCCTGGGCGCGCCACGACCATCGGGGAATTAGGGGCGGGGCGGACCCGTCAGGCGGACACGGGCGCTTCGGCGGGCGGGCGGGGCATCTCGTCCTCCTCGCCCGGTGCGTCCTCGGCGGGGTCGTCGTCGGAGGGGACCGCCCCGCCGCGGTTGGTTCCTGCGATGAGCTCGTCGGAGAGCTTCTCCTTCGGGATGAAGCCCGATTTCATGCCGAAGTAGACGGCCTGGGGATGGTGGGCGATGATCGCCACCGTGGACTGCTCGGGCATGACCGCGAAGCCGTCGGAAAGCGTCATCCCGATCTCCTCGAGATCCAGGAGCTCCCAGACCTTGGTGTGCTCGGACTGGTCGGGGCACGCGGGGTAGCCCCACGAGTAGCGGCGGCCCTGATCGAGGTCGATACCCAGCCCGCGCCGGGCCTCGGCGTGCAGCCACTCGGCGGTGCCCTCGGCCGACTGGACGCCGAGGCCGTGGGTGTAGAGCTGCTCGGCGAACTCGCCGTCGGCCTCGAGGCGAGCCATGAGGTCGGTGACCTCCGAGCCGACGGTCACGCCCTGGAGCGCGACCACGTCTCGCTCGGGCGGGCCGGCCGAGTCCAGCGGCCGGAAGAAGTCGGTCATGCAGATGCGGTCGTGGCGGGGCTGGCGGGGGAAGACCAGGCGCGTGAGCTCGCGCTCGTGGTCTGCGGGGTCGAAGACGACGAGCTCGTTGCCGTCCGCGTTGACCGGGAAGTAGCCTAGGCGCGCGCGCGGGTGCAGGTAGTCCTGCTCGCGCCACATGCGCTCCAGCCGGTGGGCGAAGCCCTCCTCGCCGTCATGGCCCTCGACGAGGCGGCGCCACTCCTCGCCCTTGCGCCCGCGCCCGCCCCAGTGGAGCTTGAAGAGGACGTGGCGGTCGAGGTAGGGGAAGATCGCGTCCAGGGCGACCGGGATCTCACGTACGCCCCAGAACGGCGGCGTGGGGATCGGGACGTCGGTGCGCGCGGTGGAGCGCACCGAGCTGTCGGTCACCGGCGGCCCGTCGTCGACCACGACCGGCTTCTCGCGCAGCGTCCGCGCCTCGGCTCGCATGCGATCGACCAGCGCGGCGCGCGTCTCGGAGTCGACGAGCTGGTCCATCGTGTCCAGGCCCTGGAAGGCGTCCTTGCAGTAGTAGACGCCGGGGTCGTAGACGTCGTCTGATTCCTTGCCCTTGGGGTAGAGGATGCGCCGGCCGAAGTCGCGGTTGATGGCCGCGCCGCCGACGAGCACGGGGAACTCCAGGCCGCGCTGGTGGAGCTCCTGGATGCAGAGCGGCATCTGCTTGGAGGTCGAGACGAGCAGGGCGGAGAGCCCGATGGCGTCGGCCCCCTGCTCGACCGCCGCGTTGATGATCGTGTCGACCGGGACCTGCTTTCCGAGGTCGACGACCGTGTAGCCGTTGTTGGTCAGGATCGTGTTGACCAGCGACTTGCCGATGTCGTGCACGTCGCCGAACACGGTCGCGATGACGACCTTGCCCTTGGTGTGGCCCTCGATGCGGTCGAGGTAGTTCTCGAGGTGGGCGACCGCGCGCTTCATGACCTCGGCCGACTGCAGGACGAAGGGAAGGATCAGCTCGCCGGCGCCGAACTTGTCGCCGACCTCCTTCATGGCGGGCAGCAGGACCTGGTTGAGCGTCGGGACCGCGCCGATCTTCTCCACCGAGCGGTCGATCCACTCCTCGACGCCGTCCTTCTTGCGCCGCAGGATGTGCCAGTGAAGCGCCTCCTCGGGCTCCATCCCCTCGGTCGGGTCGACGCCGGCGTCCTCCTCGACCTCGCCCTTGCTCTCGAAGTGGCCGATGAAGCGCTCGAGTGCGTCCTCGCGACGGTTGAAGACGAGGTCGTCGGCCAGTTCGCGCTCCTCCTCGCCGATCTCCCCGTAGGGGGTGATGTGGTTGGGGTTGACCATGGCGAGGTCGAGCCCCGCCTTCACGCAGTGATGCAGGAAGGCCGAGTTCAGCACGGCGCGGGCGCCCGGCGAGACGCCGAAGGAAACGTTGGAGACGCCCAGCGACGTCTTCACGCCGGGGATCTCCTCCTTGACCCGGCGGATGCCCTCGATCGTCGCGACCGCGCTCGGTCGCCACTCCTCCTCGCCGGTGGTCAGCGTGAAGGTGAGCACGTCGAAGATGAGCGCCTCGCGCTCGAGGCCGTGCTCGTCGCAGCAGAGCTCGGTGATCCGCTGGGCGATCTCGAGCTTTCGATCGCCCGTCTTGGCCATGCCGACCTCGTCGATGGTCAGCGCGATGAGCGCGGCGCCGTGGGCGCGCGCGAGCGGCGCGACGCGGTCGAGCTTGGCGCGCCCCGCCTCGAGGTTGACCGAGTTGACGATCGCCCGGCCGGGGATCTGCTCGAGCGCGCCCTCGATGACCTCGGGCTCCGTTGAGTCGACCTGGATGGGTGCCGGCTGGGTGAGCGAGATGCGCTTGACGACCTCGCGCATCTGGACGTCCTCGTCCGGGCGCTCGACGAGCGCGACGCAGACGTCGAGCACGTGAGCGCCGCCGGTGACCTGGTCCTCGGCCACCTGGACGAGCCCGTCGTAGTCGTCTGCGAGCAGGAGCTCCTTGGCCTTGCGCGAGCCCTGGGAGTTGACGCGCTCGCCCACCAGGGTGGGGCGCGGCTCCTGCACGAGGGGCGTGGCGGTCATCATCGAGGAAACCATGAGCGGGCCCTTCGCCGGCCGTTCGCCGGGAGTGCGACCTCCGACGCGCTCGACGATCGCGCGGATGTGGTCGGGGGTCGTGCCGCAGCATCCACCGACGATGGAGATGCCGAAGCGCTCGACGAACTCCCCCAGGGTGTCGGCGAGCGGCTCGGGCTCCGCGGGAAAGATCGTCTCGCCCTCGGGCCCCTGCACCGGGATGCCGGCGTTGGGGATGCAGTGGACGGGGAGGGGGGAGAGCTCGCCGAGGTAGCGGATCGCGTCGCGCATGTCCTCGGGCCCGGTTGAGCAGTTCAGGCCGATGACGTCGACGTCGAGGGCGGCGAGCGTGGTCAGGACCGCCTGGATGTCGGTGCCCAGGAGCATCTTGCCGCCGTTTGGCAGCAGCGAGACGCTCGCCTGGATGGGCAGCACCCGGCCGGCTTGCGCGAACGCCGCGCGGGCACCGAAGATCGCGGCCTTGACCTCGAGGATGTCCTGCGCGGTCTCGATGATGAGCAGGTCAGAGCCGCCCTCGATCAGCCCCTGCGCCTGCTCGGTGAACACCTCCACGAGCTCGCGGAAGGTGATCTTGCCGAGCGTAGGATCGTCGGAGGCGGGGAGGTGGCCGGTCGGCCCGATCGAGCCGGCGACGAAGCGTCCCTCGCCGACGGCCTTGCGGGCGATCTCGGCGGCCTTGCGATTGACCTCGAGCGTGTGCTCGCCGAGGCCCCACTCCTCCAGCTTGAGGCGCGAGGCCTGGAAGGTGTCGGTCTCGACGACCTCCGCGCCGGCCTGCACCATCGACTCGTGCACGCCCTGGATCACGTCGGGGCGGTTCAGGACCAGCGCCTCGTGGCACTTTCCCTGCAGCCCGCCGTAGTCCTCGACCGTCAGGTCGAACTGCTCGAGGGTCGCGCCCATGCCGCCGTCGAAGACGACGACCCGCTCCCGCGTGGCGGCCAGATAGTCACGCTCGGCCATCGGCTCAGCCTAGCAGCGAATCGTGCAACCTTGCCACGAGTGTGTCAAGGTTCAACGCTGGCTCTCGTCGCGGCCACGCTCCCGCTGGGCCCCCGCATCGGGCACCCTGACGAGTCTGGCGGCAAGCGCCTCTGGCTAGCGACTGCGCCTAGCCAGGCGCCCAGCGTGCGACGTACTCGAGAGCGGTATGGCAATCCGCTCGTCCGTGAGGGCGCGAAGGGCCGGGTCCACACAAGCAGCAGCCACAGAGGCGCGGCGTCGAGGCCTACGACGGCTGCCACTTCGAGTCGAAAGGGGGAGCACGCTGACCGGCAGCTCAGACTTTCGCAACTCGTCCGGAGCAGGAGTCGGCGTGCGGTGCGCCGACGTTATCGCTTTGCGCCGGGAGGAATCGCCCGACCGGGCGAGGCGGTCGCTACTCCTTTCCGCGAAAGCAGAAGCGCCGACGGCCGCTGCCCGCTCTGCACAAAAGCAGCACTCTGCCCCGGCCTCGTCATGCTTCCCCGATCAGGCGGGAGCGCCGCTGAGATCCGCGACGGCGCGGCTACTGCTTTCCGCCGAAGGGGCAGTGACACGGTCCGTATGGCATTGCGCCGGATCCGATAAGCGGAGGGGGGTCAAGAGCGATAGGGGCGACTGGCTGTTTACCTCGGCTCACGGCCTGCCGCACCTGAGGGGCCTCCGCATCGCTGTGACCTGGCCCGCCGGTGAGCTATCGGAGCGCCGAGGGGGCGGACTGGCGCGGCCGTTGCTCGCTCGCCCCGGGTAGGTCGATCGCAACCCACATCGCGGAGGCGGCGGTGAGTGTGGCGACGGTGGCGATCGCCCCGCTGTAGCCGATCGCGTCGGCGGCGAGGCCGGCGATGAGGCCGCCGGCTACGTAGCCCATGTCGCGCCAGAAGCGGTAGACCCCTACGGTCGGTGCGCGCGCGACGGGGGAGACGGCGTCGGAGATGGCGGCGATTAGCGTTGGGTAGACGAGCGCCGTTCCGGCTCCCAGCACGGCGGCCGCCAGCGCGGCTGCCCCGACTTCGCCGTCGGAGGCGGCGAGCAGGCCAAGCGCCGCCGCTTGGAGCAGCATGCCGGCGACGATCAGGGGCTTGCGACCGACTCGGTCAGACCAGTGCCCGGCGAGGATTTGCCCGATGCCCCAGACGCCCGGGTAGAGGCCGGCGACGAGCCCGACTTGGCCCGCTGAGGCGCCGTTGGCTGCGAGGAACAGCGGTAGGAGGCCCAGACGAGGGCGTCGTTGAGGTTGTTGACAAGACCGGCCTGCGAGCACGAGCGCAGCGCCGGTTGCCGGTAGGTGGCCTCGGGAAAGGCCTGTCGTAGCTGCGGCGCGTTCTCGTCGTGGTCGTGGCCGCCCGCGTGCTGCTCGTGCTGCACGTGGGCAGCGGTGTCTTTGACAAAGACGGCGCTGAGGAGCAGTGCCGCGAGCGCGATCACCGCTCCGCCGGCGACGAGCACGTCGCGGGCGGCGAGCTCGGATGCAAGCAAGCCGCTGATGGCGGCCGCGAGCGCCACGCCGCCGTAGCCGGCTGCTTCGTTGAGCCCGAGCGCGAGCCCGCGCCGCTTGGGGCCGACGAGGTCGATCTTCATGCCGACGGTCATCGACCAGGTGAGTCCCTGGTTGACGCCGAGCAGGGCGTTGGCGGCGACGACCCACCCCCAGGTTGGAGCGAGCGCGATCAGCAGCGGTACGGGGAGCGCCAGCGCCCACCCGAAGGTCAGCAGGCGCCTGCGCCCGAAGCGGTCGGCGCCGACGCCGGCGGCCAGGTTCGTGAGCGACTTCGCGAGCCCGAACGCCACGATGAACGACAGCACCGCGGCGCTTGAGCCGAGCCCGAAGTCCTCTTCGCCGATCAGCGGCAAGGTCGAGCGCTCCAGGCCGACCATCGCACCGACGAAGGCTGTGACCGCGACGAGCAGCGAGAACTGCGCGAGGTTCTCGCGCAGCCCCAGCTCGAGGGGCCTGCGGCTCACCGGCTGGCTGTCAGGGCGCGGCCGCGGCGGTTGGCGGCGAGGATCGCCGCCTGATGCTCGGGCGCCGGCGGGATGTCGCACGTCAGCGCAGCGACGAACTCGTCCTCCGAGCGGTGCTGCAATGCCGGGTTGTGCCGCCGCTCGAAGCCAACGGTCGAGGCCGGGTTGGCAGACAGGCAACGGCCGCAGACCGAACCGGAGTAGTGCGCCGGGTAAAGCACGAGGTGGTCGGGCAGCGCCAGCAGCCGTTCGGTCAGCGAGCGGTAGAGCGCGCGCGCCATCTCCTCCACGGTGTGCTCGCCGTCTGCGTGCAGATCGGGGCGCCCGGCGTCGCCGACCAGCAACGCGTCCCCCGTGAGCACAAGCCAGGGATCGTCGGCGCGGGAATGGTCGGTGACCACGTAGGCGTGGTGAGCGCCCGCGTGGCCGGGCGTCGCGATCGCCTGCAGCTCGGTGTTTCCGAGTGTGACCACCTCCCCGTCCTCGAGCGCGTGATGGGAAAACTCAACACCCGCGTCCTTGGGCAGGTACGCCCTCGCCCCCGTGCGCTCGACCAGCGCCGACATTCCCGAAACATGGTCTGCCTGGACGTGGGTCTCGAGCACGGCGACGATCGGGATCCCCTGCGCCTCGGCGCGCGCGAGGTAGTCATCGACGAGATCCATGTGCGGGTCCACGACCGCGAACATCGCCCGCGCCTTGCAGCCAAGCAGGTAGGACGCACACGCCGAATCGTCGTTGAGGAGCTGGCGGAAGAACATGTTCGCCACCGTAGACCTGACCTGCCCATTGGTAGTCACTGGCGCGGTGCTCGCTTACGCGAGCCCGGTTCCAGATTCCCCTTTCAATCCGTGCGTGCGGTTTTCCCGCACACGGCTTGCCGATGATCTTCCTGGCGCGGCAACGCAACCACCAGGCACCCAACGACCACGCGCCGCCCGCAAGGAGTCACCCCAGCGAGACTGTTTGACGCGCGGCGCCGGATCCTGCGATCGCTTGGCCGCTACCCATAGCCTGCCTCGTGGCCGAGCTCGCGCGACCAACCGGCAAGTGGCGCTGCACGCCATTTCGCTCGCGGTCGGCTCGACGGACCTACGCCCGCCGGGGTAGTTGGACCGCATCAGACGTGCGGCCATGCCCTGACGCTCGCTCCCTACACAGGCGCGATCAAAGCAAGGGCCCTTCGCTCCTGGCGCGTTGTTCTGCACGCCGATCATCACTACTACGACCCCCTCGGACTCCCGCTGCCCTCCGCTCGACTTCGCCCTCGGCTTATACGAGCGGTCTTTGCTGACCAAGCTGGGCAGACGGGTCTCCCACGTTCCAGACCAGACCGTGCGCGCGTGCAACTTCCCGTACCCCGGAAGGACCCGCCGGCGGCTTCGGAACTCCACCCGGCAGACATGGCCTTCGCCGTGACATGAGCGGCTCGGCTCCCCCATTGCTCCTTTGACGAGGCTGCAGTCGCAGCCCGCGCGCTTGCTCCCTCCAAAGAGGCTCTCGACGCCCCGCTCGGCCGCGGGGGTCTCCCCCCGAGACTGGGGCCTGCTACCGGGCGCTCCGACGCCTACCCGGACGGGACTCTCACCCGCTGGCCTAGACCAGCTTTCGTGGCGCAACATGCGCCAAGGGCAAAAAGCCCATGGGCCTCTTTCCGCAGCGGAATGGTTGGAGCCGGGTCGCCGAGCGTGTCGCGCGGGCGCGTCAGGTGACCGTGCAGCCGGCGACGCTCGCGCTGCAGCAGCGGCAGAGCGTCTCGATGAACGCCCGCTCGGCCGGGATCGGCTCGCGGCCGTCGGGGCGCAGCAGGTAGATCGAGCGGTGCATCGGCTCGACGCCCTCGACCCCGAAACTCACGAGCTCGCCGCGCGCCAGCTCGTCCTCCACGACACGGCTTGACAAGAACCCGATCCCCAGGCCCGCGGCTACCGAGCGCTTGATCGCCTCGTTGGAGTCGAGCTCCCAGCGCTTTGCAGGGCGATACCCCGTGCGCGCCAGGTAGCGCTCGGAGACTGTCCGCGTGCTCGATCCACGCTCGCGCACCAGTAGCGTCTGGCCCGCAAGCTCGCCGACGGCAACGCCGGCGCGGCGCGCCTTCAGCCGTCCGGGCGCCGCGATCCCGACCACCTCGTCCTCGAGGAACGGCTCGGCGATCAGGCCCTCCGGGAGCTCAACCTCACCCGCCATTCCGAGCGACACCTCGCGGTCGGCGACCCGCTTGGCCACCCAGGCGCTCGAGCCGATCACGACATCGACGTCGACGCCGGGATGGCGATCCGCAAAGCACTGCAGGATCGACGGCAGCACATAGCTGCCCGGAGTCGTCGAGGCGGCGAGCGCGAGCGTCCCGCGCTCGGCGCCGTTGAGCGCGCGCAGATCCTCCTCGAGGCCCTCCAGCGTGTCCAGCACCCGCTGCGCGTGGCCGGCCACGACCGCGCCCGCCTCGGTCAGCCGGCTCGCCCGCCCGTGGCGCTCGACCAGCTTGGACCCGACCGCCGCCTCCAGCGTCTGCAGGTGCTTCGTGGCAGAGGGCTGGCCGATCCGGCACACCTCAGCCGCGGCCGAGATCGACCCGCGCCGCCCGACCTCCACCAGCAACCGCAGTCGCGCGGGATCGAGCGCGTCAACTATGCCTTCTGAGAAAGGCATCTATCGCAAGATTCGCCTAGCACGATGGATCCTGCAAGCGTACCTTCGCCCTTGACCCGGCCCGAGAGGAGCGGCGATGACGACCCAGGTGACCGTTGACGTCGACCTGCTGCGCAGCGAGATCAAGAAGACCTACACCGAGGTCTCCACCCACCCCGCAACCGATTTCATCTTCCCCACCGGGCGTGCCTGGGCCCAACACCTCGGTTACCCCGAGCCCGAGCTCACCAACGTTCCCGAGGCGACGGTCGAAAGCTTCGCCGGAGTCGCCAACCCCTTCTCGCTCGGGCGCCTAGAAGAAGGCATGAACGTGCTCGACCTCGGCTGCGGCGGCGGCACCGACCTCCTCATCGCCGCCCAAATGGTCGGCGAGCGCGGCACCGCCATCGGCGTCGACATGACCAAGTCGATGCTCGAACGCGCACGCAACAGCGCACAGGTAATGGGGATCAAGGTCGAGCTGCACGAGTCGCTGATCGAGTCGCTGCCCCTGCCCGACGCCTCGGTCGACGTCCTAATCTCCAACGGAGTGATCGACCTCGTCCCCGACAAGGACGCCGTCTTCGCAGAGATCAACAGGGTCCTAAAGCCCGGCGGCCGGCTCCAGATCGCCGACGTCGTCATCCACACCGCCGTCTCCGACGACGCCCGCGACCGCATCGACCTCTGGACCGGCTGAATCGCCGGAGCTCTCCTGGAAGGAGAGCACGCAAGAGAGCTGGTCGCCCGCGGCTACACCGACATCGAACAAGGCGACCTGATCGACACCTACGCCCACTCCACCTTCGACGACACCCGCCGCAAGGCAAAACAGTTCGGCGCGATGGGATCAACCATCAAAGCAACCAAGCCGGCCCCCCCCGTAGCCGGACACCGAGAGGAGCACAGGAGACAGCGACCGCAAACCCCGGCGAGAGTCAAGACGCCGGCCCTGACCAGGTCATCTCGTCCGAGGCCAGTCGTGGCCCGCCAGTTCTCCTAACCCCATCGTCTCGACACCACCCCCGGCCGCTATCGCTCGCCGTCCCTCGCGATCGCTCCCGGCGCACTGCCATGACGAGGCGCCGCTGTTCCTTCGACGAGAAGCAGAAGCGGGACCGATTGCAGTGAAGGGCTGCCCCTCGCGAGGAGAAGCACCCTGCCGCGCACGTCGTCTGTCGTGGAAGCAGGAGCGTCGAGGCGCGCTGCTCCCGGCGCACAGAAGGAGAACTGAGCCGTCCGGCTCGCGAGGCTTCTCCAACCACGCGGAAGGAGAAGCCTCGAGACCGCGCAAGAGCGGGCCTCGACCGAGGAACCCGCCGGGGTGGCGGCTGATGGCTGGGCTCTCCCAATAGGCTGAAAGCTTCTTGCGTTGGCGCCTACTCGGCCCGGCGGCTACGGTGTGAAGACATCGCGCGGTGCGGCGTCAGCTCGGCCTGTAGGAGGCCGGCTCAGGCAGCGGCCTGCTGCGGCTCGGGCCGTTCGGACGCCCGCGCGAGGGCGGAGTCCCTGTCGGCCTTCAGCTCCTCGTCGAAGCGGTCGAGGTAGTCGCCTTCGGCCGTTACGACGCCCCAGTCGAACCACTCGTATGCCCGCCGGTAATCGCCGCAGCGGATCGCCCGGCGTCCGCGCTGCCGGCAGCGTCGCCGTAGCTCGCGGAACCTCATCGAGTACCACGCCTGGCGCAGGCGGCGGCGCCCCGAGTTGCGATAGGCGTCGCGAGCGTTGGCGTACAAGACGGTGGCCGGGGCGAAGCGCCGGACCAGTCGCCGGCGGCCCGTGGCGTCGACACTGAGGAGGGCGACCTTGGGACGGAAGCGGGCGGCGAGAGAGTACCGGCGCGCGGCTTCGCGCGCGGCGACCCGGGAACCCACGTGGTCACCGGCCGTGTCCTTCGTGACGTGCTCGTGCCATGCCGCCGAGGTCGCGATGGACATACCAAGCCCGCCCGTAGCTCGGCGACTCTGTGAGTTCCAACAGCAGCTCTCTGGCCTCCACATCGTCGGCGTCGGAGCCGCCGTGAAGGATGTTCGATAGGTTGTAGACGGTCTGCTCGCGGGCGGGGTCGGCGCGACGGCGAGCGGCCTCCCGCAGGCAAGTAATCGCCTCCGCCCGCTCTGCGTCCGTCCATGGCTGGCCGGCCTCCATCGCGCGCTCGGAGATGAGGCGGTGGATCGTCCGCAGCAGCTCGGGCGAGGGGTCTGCCTCCGCGAGCCCGTGCGCGGAGCTCGTTCAAAGCAGGCTCGAGCTCGCCGAGGCGCGCCCGGCTGAGCGCCAGGTGGACAGGCTCCAGCGTACACCGAGTGGACCAAGGTGGCGACCGGTCCTTGCTCCCGACCAGGGTCACCCGAACGCCGACCACGAGCTGCCCGGGAACCGCTACGGGGAACCGAGGATGCGGCGCCCGCCCATCGTATCCGGCGAGGCCCCCGAAATTAGCCGGCCAGTGCTGCGCTCCGTCTCGATCCCTCCGTCAAGGGAGCGGAGGTCGGAGGCGAGCGCGTCCGCCGGGCGCTGCGGCCGGGAGAGTCACTGCGGGCAATCGCGCGCGAAACCGCGAAACCCTCGGCGAGCAGACATCCCCGGCGGACCTCGCCCCGTGCGTCGATCGCATCTGGGCACTCAACGCGGACGTGATCCGGTCGAGGGCCCCTGGCGTGATCGTGCCCGGCGAGCGGCTCGAGCTGCGCGCGACGCGCTGACCGTCGATGGCCCCGGCGCTCGGGTGACTACCGGGCGTCCTCGCCTTCGGCGAGTTGCCTGAGGCGTTTGTCGTAGCTGAGCAGCTCGCTATCCAGAGCGCGCGCGCAGGCGAGAACGATCGCGTCCGGGAGCCGCAGGCGCTCGTGTCGGGCGCGAAGCTCGGCGGCGTGCTCGGCCATCGTCGCCGTCAGCGGCGCGACGGTGATACCCATCGAGGCCACGGCCTCACGCGCGTCGCGGACGCGGCCGGCGCGCGCGAACGCGACCAGTGCCTCGCTATAGGCGCTCGCGGGGACAACCAGGGCTCGCCCGGCCTGATCGGCGGCTTCGACGGCGTCCACGGCGCTGCGGTGGTGAGTGTCCGCGGCGTCCAGGAGCCCGATCAGGACGCTGGCATCGAGGATCAGCGCTCCCACTCGTCGCGCAGCCGATCAAGCTCGCCGGGCCGGTAGATGCCGGTGGCGATGCCGGCATGCCGGCGGACCCGCGAGCCACGAGCCGCGACGACGACTTCCCCATCGCCGATCGGACGCACGGTCACCTCATCACCCGCGCTCAGACCAGCGGCGCGCATCGCCTCGACCGGGAGCGTCACCTGGTTCTTCGAGGACACCCTTGGCACGACCTTTACTTTATCAACCAATCCGGTAAAGGGTCAGTCGGCAGTTTCGGGCAACGTCTGGATCTCGAGCTCGGCGAGCACCGACGGCTGTCCGGGGCGGCCACCTAGCTCGCTCCCCCGGAGTGCTCGAGCGTGACCATCGTGATGTCGTCCTCCTGCTCGGCGCCCGGCCCGGTGAACGTCTCGAGCTCGGACAGCACGCGATCAATTAACGCCTGGCCGCGCGGCCCGTCGGCCATCGTCTGCTTGAGACGGGGGAAGCCGAACATCTCGCGGTCGGCGTTGTGCGCCTCGGCGATGCCGTCGGAGTGAAGCAGCACGCCGTAGCCCGGCGCCAGCGTGGCCTCCTTCTCCTCGTAC
>Ga0183260_10000680_pt1 | contig 28815 bp, 30 predicted proteins | sample AntDrymUQ4972206_2_FD_129768 | JGI IMG/M metagenome (GOLD analysis project Ga0183260, IMG submission 129768) | Polar desert sand microbial communities from Dry Valleys, Antarctica - metaG UQ497 (22.06) (version 2) (version 2) | ecosystem: Environmental > Terrestrial > Soil > Desert | place...
CGTGCTGGGAGGCACGTGCCTCAACTGGGGGTGCATACCGACCAAGGCGCTGCTCGAGCACGCGCACGCCCTGAAGATGGCCCGTGACTGGCAGGAGTGGGGGCTCACTCTCGGCGAGGCCTCCATTGGCCTCGACATGCACCAGGTCCAGGCCCGGAAGGACAAGATCGTCAAGGGGCTGACCGGCGGGATCGAGCTGCTCTTCAAGAAAAACAAGATCGCCTGGGTCAATGGCACGGGCAGGCTTGCAGGGGAAGGTCGCGTCGAGGTCGTGGAGGGGGACAAGGGCACACTCCTCGCCAGGAAAGAGATCATCGTAGCAACCGGATCCCGGCCGAGGGGCGTTCCTGGTATCGAAATCGATCACCGGCGCATCATCACGAGCGACGAAGCCATCAACCTGAAGGAAATCCCGAAGTCGCTCGTCATCATGGGGAGCGGCGCCGTGGGGGTCGAGTTCGGGTCGATCTTCCGGCGGTTCGGCAGCGAGGTCACCATTATCGAGCTGCTGCCGCGAATCGTCCCCGTGGAAGACGAGGCCGTCTCGACCGAGCTCGAGCGCTCGTTCAAGAAGCAGGGGATCAAAGTGTTGACGGGCGCCCGGGTGACCGCTGCGAAGGCGGGATCCGCCGGAGTCGACATCGAGGCGCAGACTGCGGACGGCAAGACCACGAAGCTGGCCGCGGAGCTCCTTCTCGTCGCAACAGGCCGCGGCCCTGTCACCGACGGGCTCGGTGCCGAGGATGTCGGGCTCCGCATGGAGCGCGGATACATTCACGTCGGGCAGGACTTCCGCACGAGCGTCCCGGGGGTCTCCGCCGTTGGTGACGTGATCACCTTCGACGAGCCCGGGCACCCGCAGCTTGCCCACCTCTCGTCGGCCGAGGGGATCGCCGCCGCCGAGCGCATCGCGGGGCACGAGTCGCGGCCGATCGACTACAACCAGGTGCCGGGCTGCACGTACTGCGACCCGGAAATCGGAAGCGTAGGCCTGACCGAGAAGGAAGCCCAGGCGCAGGGTTACGACGTCCGTGTCGGCACCTTCAAGCTGGGTGTTCTCGGGCGCGCCCGGATATCGGGTGAAACTGAAGGGTTCGTGAAGATCGTGGCCGAGACGAGGTACGACGAGATCCTGGGGGTGCACATCATCGGTGCGCGCGCAACGGAACTGGTGGCGGAGGCCACTCTCGCTCTCCGCCTCGAGTGCACCGTCGAGGAACTGGTGCGTACCATTCACGCGCATCCCACAATGTCGGAAGGTGTGGGCGAAGCTGCGCACGCCGCCCACGGAGCGGCGATTCACGCATAGCTGCCTGAGCGGAGCCCCACAATGCCCGACGTCGTAATGCCCCAGATGGGTGAGTCGATCGCGGAAGGCACCATCGTCCGATGGATCAAGAAGGTCGGGGAGCAGGTTGACCGCGACGAGCCGCTGTTCGAGATCTCGACGGATAAGGTCGATGCCGAAATCCCGTCGCCCGCCGCGGGAGTCCTCACCGACATCAGGGTGAAGGAAGGGGAGACGGTCGCCGTCAACAGCGTTGTGGCGGTAATCGGATCGGACCTTCCGGCCGCCGCGGTCGAGCAACCCGAGCCCGCCGTCAGCAATGCGCGGGACGCGAGTGGTGAAGACGAGGGAGCACATTCAGAGCCGGACGATGCCGACGATGTGCGCCGGCAGAGGTCGTCCCCGCTCGTGCGCCGGATCGCGAAGGAGCACCACGTCGATATCCACCTGATAAAGGGCACCGGAATCAGCGGCCGCGTCACGAAGCGGGACATCCTCGGCTACATCGAGTCCGGAGGGGCGGCGCAGCCGCAGGAGCCCTCCGCTGCAGCGGGCCAGCGATCTCCTTCCGGACCAGTGTATGGCCCTGGCGAGTCCGAGCAGGTCGTGCCCATGAGCGTCATGCGCCGGAAGATCGCCGAGCACATGGTGCTCAGTGCGCATACGTCCCCTCACGTCTACTCCGTGTACGAAGTGAACTTCGGGAGGGTGGCCGCCCTCCGTGAGAAGCGCAAGGCGGAGTTCGAGGCGGCCGGAGCAAAGCTGACGTTCACCGCCTTCATCGCAAAGGTAATGGTTGATGCGCTGCGGCAGTTCCCCGTGGTCAACGCCTCGATCGACGGCAGCAACATCGTCTACAAGAAGGATATAAACCTCGGCATTGCAGTGGCCCTCGAGAACGGCCTGATCGTCCCTGTCATCAGGAACGCGGACGAGAAGAACCTCCTTGGTCTCAGCCGTGCCCTCAACGATCTTGCGGCGCGGGCCCGCGCGAAGAAGCTGAACCCGGAAGAGGTGCAGCACGGGACGTTCACCATCACGAACCCGGGTGTGTTCGGGGCGTTGTACGGGCTGCCGCTGATCAATCAGCCACAGGTCGCCATCCTGGGCGTCGGTGCCATCGAAAAGCGCCCCGTTGTGGTGGACGACGCGATCGGGATCCGCCCGATCTGCCACCTCACCCTCGGGTACGACCATCGCCTCATCGACGGAGCGGACGCTGGTCGTTTCCTCACCTTCGTAAAGGAGCGGCTGGAAGGATTCGACGAGGGATGGATGTAGTCGAGGTGCGCCGGCTGGGGATGGTCCCCTATGCCGATGCACTAACGTTGCAGGCAGAACTCGTCGAGGAGCGCAAGGCAGGGAGGATTCCGGATCAGCTCCTGCTCCTCGAACATCCGCCCGTCATCACCCTCGGGGCGAAGGTCAGGCAGGACCGCTCCCATCTGCTGGCGACCCCCGCCTTTCTCGAATCGGCCGGCATCAGTCTGTTCGAAGCCGGCCGGGGTGGAGACGTCACCTACCATGGTCCCGGGCAGCTCGTCGGATATCCAATCCTGGACCTTCGTCCGGATCGGTGCGACGTGCACCGGTACGTCCGCGACCTCGAGGCCGTCATGATCGGGGCGGCCCTCCACTTCGGTGTGGAGGCCGATCAGGCCCCTGGACTGTCCGGGGCATGGGTGGGGACGTCGAAGCTGGCAGCGATCGGAGTGCGGATCTCCCGCTGGATCACCAGTCATGGGTTCGCCTTCAACGTCACCACTGACCTTTCCCACTTCGGTCTGATCGTGCCCTGCGGCATTGCCGATCGCGGGGTGACGTCGCTCGAGGCGCTGCTGGCCAGGCCGGTACCGCTCGAGGACGTGGAAGATGCCGTGGTACGGGTCTTTGGGGAGGTGTTCGACCGCCAGCCGGTCGAGGTCCCCTCCTCCCCCCCCGTGGCGCCTCAGCGGTAAGTCCTCCGTTTGCGGCCCTTTGCGGCCGTCCTTTCGATTCCCTGCTGGAGGCGGAATAAAAGGAGGTCCGTACGGTGTTCAGAACCATACGGGAGGCCCCAGCAATGCGAGATACAGGCGGAGAACGCGAACTAATTGGTCGGATGCAGGCGGGCGATGCCTCGGCTGTCGCCGAACTCTCGTCGACGTACGCCCCACGGATTCATCAACTGGCTTTTCGATACATGAAGAACTGGGAGGACGCCGAGGAGGTCACCCAGGACGTCCTGATGAAGGTCTTCCGGAAAATCGATGCCTTCAGGGGTGACGCGGCGCTGTCGTCCTGGATTTACCGGATCACCTTCAACACGGCGATGTCACGGCTGCGGACCGGGCGGTCGAGCCGGGCGGCGGAAATGCCGCGCCATGAGCCGGTGTCGGACGAGTTGATGGGCATGGTCCCGCAGGATCCGGCGGACTGGTCCTCTATGGCCGACGATCACGTGCTCAGACGCGAGATGCGGGAGAGGCTGATCCAGGCCCTGACGCGCCTGCCGGAAGTCTATCGGACGCCGGTCGTGCTGCGGGACATCCAGGGCATGTCCACCGAGGAAGCCAGTCAGGTCCTGCGCGTGAAGCCGCAGACTCTCAAGTCCCGGCTGCACCGCGGACGTCTCATCCTGCGCCAGGCCCTTTCGGAGTTCGCCGGCGGCGTCGCGCTGCACACCAGGGACGCCGTCAGCTAAGCAGGCGGGACCCTGCCGTTCTCGAGCCTCGTCTGCTCCTGCCGCGACAGCGCGGGATGCAGGACGGCCTCGACCCCGCGCGGCCCGATTTGCGCGGGCAGTGCCACTACAGCCCCTCGAGCGGGCGGTTCGTCCAGAGACACGAAACAGGTGAAGCGGCGGCGCGAGCCCATCACGACCGCCTCTGCTACGCGTGCCGCGGCAGAGGCCAGGGCCTGCGGACCCGGCGGCCAGAGGCCCGGGAGCAGGGCAGATATCCCGGCCAGTCGGTGGGGTGGCACAAGCGACCCGACCGGTTGCCCGAATGCCGTAGCCTCTTCCCATGCCACGAGCGCCGCGTGGGGGGGAACCCCAAGCACCAGCAGCTGCACGTCCACCCCGGTTCCGTTCACCTCCAGCGCAGTCAGGGCACGCACGGCTGACTGGAGGGCGCCAGGCGCGCTGCCAATCGCACGGCGTGGCTCCACGCGCAGCTCGGAGACGGTGCGTTCCATCAGTTGACGCTGACCGGCTCCGGCAAACATCAGCGGCGCGTCAGTATCCAGCGAGGCGAGCCGCCTCATCAGGGCGAGGCCCGTCTCCCCCGAGTGGTCGCCGTCACCCACCGCCGGGTCCGCTATCACGATCACGTCCGCACCTGCGGCGGCCTCGATGCTCTCGGCGGCTTCCACCCGTCCGCTGAAGCCTTCCACCGGTGCCGACTGCATGATGTCGAGCGCCTTGCCCTGGGCAATCCGGCCTTCGGTGTCGATCAGGCGGATGCGGCGGATGCGGTCCCGTGAGGCCAGCCGTTGCGCAAGCGCTCCCCCCAGAGGGCCGGCGCCCACGATAGCGGTGAAGGACATCGGAGTCGACTATTCTACTGAGATGACGACTACCGGACCAACCCATGAGGCCGCGCTCGCGGGCAAGGTGGCCCTGGTTACCGGCGGATCGCGGGGGATCGGGCACGCGATCGCCCGGGCTCTCGTCGCGCACGGGGCGTCCGTGGCGATCACCGGCCGGACGGCTGGGGACCTCGCCAGGGCCGCGAGCGAGCTCGGATCCGCCGGGCTGGCCGTCGAGGCTGACGTGCGCGATCCGAGGGATGCCGGGCGGGCTGTGAACGAGGCGGCGACGCGGTTTGGCGGGCTCGACATCCTCGTGAACAACGCGGGAGTAGGCCTGTTCGGAAATGTTGTCGATCTCTCGAACGACGATTGGCAAAGCGTCTTCGAAACCAATCTCAGCGGCGTGTTCTACTGCTGTCGCGCAGCGATCCCGCACCTCAAGCGGCGGGGGGGCGGCTGGATCATCAACATCAGCAGCCTCGCCGGCAAGAATCCCTTCGCGGGGGGAGCTGCGTACTGCGCCTCCAAAGCTGGCCTGAATGCGTTCTCCGAAGCACTGATGCAGGAGGTCAGGCATGACGACATCCGGGTCAGTTACGTGCTTCCTGGATCGGTGGCCACGGGGTTCAGCGGCCGCGGCGATGCCGGGAATGCAGCCTGGAAGATCCAGCCTGAGGATGTCGGCCAGGTCGTGCTGGATCTCCTGCTGATGAACCCGCGGAGCCTCCCCAGCCGCGTCGAGCTGAGGCCCTCCCGGCCGGTGAAGGGGTGAGCGAAGAGCTCGGCACAATCGCGCATTACAACCTGCTCGAGCGCATTGGCGAGGGAGGGCTCGGCGAGGTGTACCGCGCGCGGGACACGAAGGTGGGACGCACAGTTGCCCTCAAGCTGGCTCCTCCAGGGCTTGCCGAAGGCCATCGGGGCCGCCGCCTGATCGAGGACGCCCGTGCGGCCGCGGAACTGTCGCATCCGAATGTCGCAACCCTCTTCGACATCGGCCATCATGACGGCCGCTTCTATCTGGCCTACGAGTTCGTGCAGGGGGATACGCTCCGGCAGCAGATGGCCTCCGGCCCCATGAACGGCCGGCATGCGCTCGACCTCGGGGTGCAGGTTGCGGATGCCCTCGCAGAGGGGCACGCACGCGGGGTCATCCACAAGGATCTGCGCCCCGGCGCCGTGCTTGAAACTGCCAAGGGAAGCGCGAAGGTGCTCGACTTCGGCATGGCCATCTGGACCCGGAGTGGTCAGACACGCGCCCTCGCCGCAGCCTCACCGGCAAGCGTGTCCACCGAGGCGCTCGCGATCGTTGCGTATCTGTCCCCCGAGCAGGCGCTCGGCGGCAGGATTGATGCGAGGACCGATGTGTTCTCGCTCGGCGTGCTCCTGTACGAGATGCTCACCGGCACGAACCCGTTCGCGGCCCCGGATCCCCGGAGCACGATCGGCCGGATCACGCACACCACGCCCCCTCTTCCCAGTACGCTGAATCCCGATCTCCCGAAGATGATCGACGTCGTGCTCTCGCGAGCGCTCGCCCGCGATCCCGACAGCCGCACGGAAAGCGCCGCGAAGCTGGCCGCCGACCTTCGCAGGTGCCTTGCAGTGCTCGAAGGCCACGCCGCAGAGCCCAATGTCGCGCGTGCGCGGCCGGTGCCCGCACGGGGCGAGATTCTGCCGATCGAGGAAGAGCGTGGTGGCAGCGACCTCTGGTGGCTGCTGGCCCTGCTGGCCGCGGCTCTTGCCGCGGGCGTCTTCTTCTGGCTTCTCTAGAGGCCTTGACTCCTCACAATTGCACAAACGAGTCAAGTGCCCTCAGCCTTCGGCCCTGGACGACAGGAGAAAATCGGCCAGATTACCCGCAAAGGCCGATCTGGGGACGACCTGGTCGGCGCCGGCCCGGCGCGCCGAGGCGATGAGGTCCGCGTTCACGTGCGAGGCAAACGCGAGGGTCCGGATGGAGGAGAGCTCCGGGTCCGCTTTCATCGCGGCGATGGTCTCGACCGAGTCCACCTTTCCGCTGTTGAGGTCGAAGATTGCGAGGGTCGGTTTTGTCAGGCGGGCCTGCTCCATCACCTGCTCCCGCGATCGCGCGAACACGAGCTCGACCCCGGCCTGCTTTGCCGTGGCCCTGATTTTCGAGCTGAAGAGAAGATCGTCGACTGCAACGAGCACCATGGCCAGGATCATATCAACCTCCGCTGCCATCGTGCTCCCGGAGGACCGCCTCGTCAGCGGAGGAATGCGAAGATAGCGGCATGGCAGACTCCCGGATGATCATCGAAACCCGCGCAGTCCCGCCGTTCTTCAAGAACGGCTATGTCGTCGGTTGCGTGGAGACGCGTGAAGGGCTTCTCATCGACCCGGGAGACGAGGTTGACGAGCTGCTCGCCGCCGTCAGGTCCCATTCGCTCGACATCCGCTACATCCTGCTCACGCATGCGCATCTCGACCACATCACGGGTGTCGGCCCGGCGAGAGCCGCGCTGAACGTCCCTGTCGGCCTCCACGAAGCGGACAACTTCCTCTACCGCGCCGTCGTGCAGCAGGGGATAGCGTTTGGAATCCCCGTCGAAGCGCAGCCGCCTGTCGACTTCTTCTACGAAGGGGAAGGCCCGCTGCGATTCGGCCGCTACAGCGTCTGGATACGCCATACGCCCGGCCACTGCCCGGGAGGTGTTTGCCTGGTCGTCGGCCGTGACGAGGAGACGGAGCGTACGTTGTTTCCCGGCGATACGCTGTTTGCAGGCTCAATCGGGCGCACGGACCTGCCCGGCGGCGATGGCGCGACCCTGCTTCGTTCGATTCGCGAGGTTCTGCTGGCTTTCCCGGACGACACCGTCCTCCATTCCGGGCATGGCCCCGCCACGACAATCGGTCAGGAACGAAGGGGGAATGTGTTTCTGAGGTGAGAGGGAAAAAGGGAGAAGGGAAAAGGGAGAAGGGAAAAGGGAAAATCAGGTTCTCAGCAGAAGGAGCTCGACGGCCCCCACGCGCAGGCGATCGCCGTCGCGCAGGGTTCCACGTGCGACGCGGTGGTCGTTGACGTAGGTGCCGTTGGTGCTCGAGAGATCAACCGCTTCGATCTCGGCGGGGCCTGCCTTCAGCTGGCAGTGGAGGCGTGAGACCAGCGGAGCATCGAGGACGAAATCCGCGCTCGCCGCGCGACCGATGGTCTTGACGTTTCCCGGCAGTATCCTGAACTTGAAGGGCTGGGTCGCCTCATCCGCGGTTCTCAGGATCCACACGTCGGCGGCCCTCCGATGAGCTCCTCTCTCACGCCCGGGCCTCCAGCAGCTCGCGCACGCGGGGGTGCACGACCTCCCCGTCCCGCGTCAACAGCGTCTCGCGCGTGATTTCATCAGTCGGGTCGAGCGGCACGCTCCTCCCCTGCGCTCCGGTCTTCCCCAGCAGGTGAGTGAGAAACGTGATGATGTTCTTCGAGTACATCTGACTGGCGTGGTAGGGGACGAGCGAGGGTGGATTTGCGGGTCCGATGATCGCGACCCCGTTGTGCCAGACTGTTTCGTCAGGCTTGGTGAGCTCGCAGTTCCCCCCACGCTCCGCGGCCAGATCGACGACAACAGAGCCGGGGTCCATAGCCTCGACCATCTCCGTTGTGATCAGAATCGGGGCACGCCTGCCGGGTATCAGTGCGGTGGTGATCACGACGTCGCTGCCGGCGACGACCTTGAGCATCTTTTCCCGCTGTCGGCGGTAGAAGGACTCGTCCTGTGCCTTGGCGTACCCTCCCTTGTCTTCCGCGTCCGCGGACTCGATGGGGAGTTCGACGAACTTCGCGCCAAGGCTCTCCACCTGCTCCTTCACGGCGGGCCTCACGTCGTAGGCTTCGACCTTCGCACCCAGCCGCCGCGCGGTCGCAATCGCCTGCAGCCCCGCAACTCCCGCACCCACGATGAACACGTGTGCTGCTGTGATGGTGCCAGCCGCTGTCATCAGCATCGGGAACATCCGGGGAGAGGTGTTTGCGGCCAGGAGCACCCCTTTGTAACCCGCGATCGTAGCCATCGAGGAAAGAGCGTCCATGCTCTGGGCGCGCGTGATCCGCGGCATCAGCTCCATGGAAAGCAGCGTCGCGCCCGTACGGGCGTAGCGGTGGATCTCGTCGGGCTCACCGAGCGGGTCCGCAAACCCGATCACGGTCTGCCCTGCGCGCACGGGGCCGCCAGCGGGAACCGCACGGACGGTGAGAACGATGTCCGCGCCGGCGAAAACGGCTCCTCGCTCGGTGATCGTCCCCCCCTGCTGCTGGTAGGCGGCGTCGGGGAACCCGGCCGCCGCTCCGGCCCCCTGCTCGACCAGCACCTCGAGGCCCGCCTTCTTGAGTGCGGCGGCGCCAGCGGGGATGACGGCCACACGGGTTTCACCCGGGAACTGTTCTCTGGGGATGCCGACTCTCATCGCGGAAAGCAGTCTACACGCTTGACGGTGCTACCGCACAGCCGACGGCAGCCATTCGGCGATCGCCTTTGCGACCTCGGGGCTGATGGCCTTCTCCTTCAGCGTCGCATACTCGGCCACATGACCGGTCTCGGCAGGCGCGAGGAGGTGGTTGAGGGATGGAAACAGCTTCACCTCGACTGGTGGGGCGTTCCGCCGCGCGCGCGCGATCTCGGCGAGCTTCTCCGCATGGTGTGGCGGCACCTGCGTGTCGAGTCCTCCCTGCAGGATCAGAACGGGCTGCCGCACGCGCGGCATGATTTCAGCGGGATTGAACGTGAGCAGGCTGCGGTACCACGGCGTGTCGACAAGGGGGCGCACTTCTGCAGGCAAGGCCTCCCAGCCGTCCTCGTCCACCGCCGCTTCGAGAATCTTCTCCTGCAGATCGACCTTCCCGGAGCGCTCGGGCTCGGGAACCTTGGCCACGTTCAGCAGATACTGCTGCTGTTCCAGCACGAGCTCGCGCCCTGTCGTCCCCATCGCGGACATCAGCACGAGGGCGGCAACGCGCTTCTCGCGGCCGAGGAGCATCGCCACGGAAGCTCCTTCGCTGTGTCCCGTCACCGCGATCCGCCGGTTGTCGACGTCCCTTCGCCGTGACACGAATCGCACGGCTGCATTGGCATCGTCTGCGTAGTCCTGCAGCGTCACCGTCTCGATCCGTCCGCCGCTCTGCCCTACACCGCGTTTGTCGTAGCGCAATACCACGTAGCCCTGCTCGGCCAGCTGACCGGCGAGCTGGGCGAACAGCGGGATGCCGGCCACCGTGGAATCTCGGTCGATCGGGCCGGACCCGGCCACAAGAACTATGGCCGGATGCCGCTGGCGCCCCTGCGCCGCTGGCGTGGTGATCACGCCGGCGAGGGTGAAGCCGGCGGCGGGGATGCGGACGTCGACATCGGTGGGGTTGCGAAGCGTCTGCTGGCGTGTCGAGACGTCGGCCAGATCCTGCCTCGCGATGGACAGGTTGCCGCCCGCCAGGTCCGCGCGGGCGAAGCGGTTCCGGTCGTCGACGATGATCTCGGCGTCGAGCGGACCGCCGGGATTCTGGAACATCACCGTGAAGCGGCGCGCGGTGACCGTTCCTCCTGCCGTCTGGAAGGTCTCGTCCGCCACCGCCTTGACGCTCAGCAGGATCTCGGCTTGCGGGGCGACGTAAACAGGCAGCTCGTCACCGACTTTGGACGACGCGAGGCGGACCGCGAGTGCCTCGTAGCCTGCGTAGAAGTTGTTCGGCAGGACGACCGTGCGTGCGGTGATCTGATCCGTCTTCGTGTTCGTCACCCCGTTCTGGGTGATCTCGTTGACGGCGGTCGTCAGGCCGAAGGTGGTCGCGAGCCCGATCTCGCGTTCCTGCAGCTTTGCGCTGATCTTCAGCTCCAGAGGCTGCCAGTCAGGCGCGTACGTCAACTCGAAGCTGTGGGTCGTGAGGCTTACCGGCGCGACGAGCTGGCCGGTGGACGTAATCCTCCAGCCCGATGAGGTCCGGGCGACCGAGACCTGCTCCCGGCCGACCTCCCGCCCGCCAATGAACACCACGTACGTCGCTTCGCCGGCCGTCGGCTGGGCTGCTGCCGGCTCCTGCGCGCGGGCCGGACCGGCGGAGAGAAGCGCAAGAGTTGCGCAGAGCACGGCGGTAAAATGGCGCAAAAGCGGCATAGCCGAGGATATCACCCGATGTTTTTACACGACGAGTACGAGGCGCTTCAGGGCGGGGCCGGCATTCTGGACCGGAGCGGCCGCGGGAGGATCCGGCTCACCGGGGGGGACAGGCGCACCTACCTCCAGGGTCTGCTGACGAACGACATCCTTGCGCTGGCCCCGGGCCAGGGCTGCTACGCGGCGCTCCTGACCCCCAACGGGCGCATGATCAGCGACATGCGCGTGTCGGAGCTTGGTGGGATGGTGCTGATGGATCTACCCGGCGCCACCGCCGCTGATGTCTGCCGGCGTCTGGCGGACTTCATCTTCACAGAAGACGTCCAGGTGGAAGACGCCCGCGGTGCGCTGGGTCACCTCGGGCTTTATGGTCCGCTTGCCGCGGCGGTTCTGTCTCGGGTGTTGACACCCCGCGCAGGAGACCAAGAGCCTGCAGCCGTGGAGGAAGGCGCTGCGCGGATGACCGTCGGGCAGAACGCGGAGCGGAACTTCGCCGGCACTCCGGTGATCGTGGTCCGAAGCGATGACTTTGGCGTCCCCGGCTTCGAGCTGTTCCCCCGGGCGGATGTCGCTGGTGATTTGAACCAGGCGCTGGCCCTGGCCGGAGCGGTGAATGTGTCAGCCGAAACAGCCGAAGTCACACGGGTCGAAGCCGGACGGCCCGAGTTCGGCCCCGATATGGACGAGGGGACAATCCCCCTCGAGGCGGGGATAGAGGAGCGGGCGATCAGTCTCACGAAGGGATGCTACGTGGGGCAGGAGATCATCATTCGTGTGCTGCACCGCGCGGGAGGACGTGTGGCCAGGCATCTCGTCGGGCTCGCGGGCGAAGCGGGAAGCGACGGCTTCAGCCGCGGTGAGCGCGTCCACCGCGGCGACCGCGACGTAGGGGTCGTCACCAGCGCGGTCTTCTCTCCGCGGCTGCAACTTCCCATCGCTCTAGCCTACGTTCACAGGGATCACGTCGAACCGGGGATTGTGTTGCAGGCAGGCTCTGCCGACGCTTCTGGCCCGCGCCGCGCGACGATAGTGGCATTGCCGTTCATCCCGTCAGCTTCGTGATGAGCTCCCGGTCGGCGGGAGGGAAGTCGGCGGCGTGCAGATCCTCCCGAAGCGTCCAGCGGATCTCCTGGCCGAGAAGAGGATGCGGCTCCTCGTGGATACTGCAGTGGAAGAAGTGGAGCACGATCGTCCGGTCGTCGTAGGTGTGGGTTGCCGTGAGGATTTTCTCGCCGACCGCGGCCTCGCAGCCGAGCTCTTCGAGCATCTCGCGCCTCAGGCAGGCGGCGTGGCTCTCGCCCGGTTCGCACTTGCCCCCGGGAAACTCCCAGAACCCTTCCAGGTGGGTGCCGCGCAGTCTGCGCGTGGTCAGATAGGCGCCGTTCCGTTCGACGACAGCAGCAGCGACGACGACCGGCTCAGCCACGTTCCCCGGCCGGGTCGAAGGGATATGCCGCGCACGAGGGGCGCATCGGGCACAGGAGGCATTTCGGCTTGCGTGCGGTGCAGACCGTGGCGCCGAAATCCATGAGGGCCTGGTTGAAGTCGAACACGTGGCGAATGGGGAGCAGCGTGCGCGACAACGTCCAGAGATGTCGCCGGGACGCATGCGACTTGAGGTCTCCCCGCCCGATGAACACGCGGAACAGCACGCGGGCGACGTTGGTGTCCAGGATGGCGGCCCGCCTGCCGAACGCAAAGCTCAGGACCGCGCCGGCAGTGTACGCCCCGATGCCCTTGAACCCGAGGAGGGTCTCCTCATCCGACGGTAGTGCCCCGCCGTACCGCGCCACCGACTCCTTGGCGATCGAGTGCAGCCGCCTGGGCCTGACGTTGTACCCGAGAGGGCGCCAGGTGTCGGATACGTCTTCTTCGGGCGCCGTCGCAAGCGCCTCCAGGGTCGGGTACTTCTCGAGCCACTGCTGGTACTTCGGCAGCACACGGTCCACCTGTGTCTGCTGCAGCATCACCTCGGAGACGAGGATGTGGTAGGGGTTGCGCGTGTGCCGCCACGGCAGGTCCCGCCCGAAACGGCGGTACCAGTGGAGGAGCCGGCGCCGGAACCGCTGGCGCGCCCGGGGTTCGGGTAACGTCCCTGGCTGCGGCTCGCGGCGTGCGCCAGCGGGGCGCGATCCGCTCACGCTCCCGTTCCCGACGCGGTGTCCGCAGAGCACGAGCCAGACGTTGCGGATCGACGCGATTGAGCGGCGGGAGCCGGGGCCTGGGCCTGTGCGAAATCCTGGTGGATTGACTTTCGATGGCCGATCCGGAGCAGGGGAAGAGGGATCAGCGCCGCGGGATTAGGGATAATCACGTTTGTGAAAATCTACACCAGGACCGGCGACTCGGGGGATACGGGGCTGTTCGACGGCACCCGCGTGTCGAAGGCGGACCGCCGTGTGGCTGCATACGGCGATGTTGACGAGCTGAACGCCTGGCTGGGCCTGGTCGTCTCCGGGACCGACGATGCCGTTCTGCGTGAGAGGCTTCTCCAGATCCAGCGGGATCTCTTTGCGCTGGGTTCACGCCTGGCGGATCCTGCACGCCGCATCGCAGGCCGCGTGACGAAGGTGGGCATATCCGCCGACCATGTCGCCCGCCTCGAGGGATGGATTGACGAGCTCGACGCCGGGCTGCCGCCGCTTCGTCGATTCATCCTTGCCGGCGGCGCGGAAACGGGCGCGGCGCTGCACGTAGCGCGGACGATCTGCCGCCGTGCCGAGCGGACGATGGTGGAGCTCGGTGAGGATGCGTTCGAGATCGAGCTGCTCCATTACGTCAATCGACTCTCTGATCTGCTGTTCACCATGGCGCGGGCTGCGAACCATCGCGCCGGCGTGCCGGAAACCGAGTGGTGAGCGCCCTCGCGGCGGGCCCTCCTGACCCCGATCTGGAGCGCGCCTATGCCGCCTGCGAGCGCCTCGCACGCACGCACTACGAAAACTTCCCTGTTGCGTCTTTCCTGCTGCCAAAGAGAATGCGCCCGGGAATTGCCGCCATCTACGCTTTCGCGCGCTGTGCGGACGATTTCGCCGACGAACCCGGATACACCGATGCCGAGCGCCTGCGCCTGCTGGACGACTGGACCTCGCGCCTGCGCCGCGCCGCGTCGGCGGCGCCGCTGGACCACCCCGCCGATACGAACGATCTGATTTTTATCGCCCTGCAGGACACGATGCGCCGTCACCGCCTGCCTCTGTCGCTCTTCGAGGATCTGCTGAGCGCATTCCGGCAGGACGTCACCGTCACACGCTATCGGACTTGGGAAGACCTTCTCGACTACTGCTCCCGATCGGCAAACCCGGTAGGCCGCCTCGTCTTGCGGGTCGCCGGCCATGAGGACGCCTCGCTCGATCGTGCCTCCGACGCTGTTTGTACAGCCCTGCAGCTGACCAACTTCTGGCAGGACATCGGCCGCGACTGGGGGGCCGGTCGTGTGTACGTTCCGCTCGACGCGCGCGATCGTACCGGCGCACGCGAGTCCGATCTCGCCTCCGGCCGTATGACTCCTGAATGGCGTGCCGCCATGAAGACCCTCGTCAGGCAGACCCGGGACCTGTTCGCGGCTGGCCGTCCCGTGTGCGACGGCGTGCGCGGACGTCTGAAGCTGGAGCTGCGCCTGACGTGGCACGGTGGATCCAGAGTTCTCGATCGCATCGAGGAAGCGGACTACGACGTGTTCCACCGGCGGCCGGCGCTCGGTGGTGCTGACATTCTCCCGATCCTCTGGCGCGCGGCCGCCTGGAAGCGTGGCTGAGGACGAAGTGGCCCGCGACACAAACTTCTACTATTCCTTCCTCGTCCTCCCGGCCGACAAACGGCGCGCGATCGTTGCCGTGTGGGATTTCTGCCGCGCTGTGGACGATGCGGTGGACGACGCGGCGGGAGAGGGGGAGGTGCGGGAGGCGACGGCCCGGCAGGAGGTTGCCCGCTGGCGGCACGAGCTTGCGTGTGCCTTTGGCGCCGGTCCCCCCATGACCGCTCAGGGGCGTGCGCTGGTTCCGCTCGTGGAACGTTTCCGGTTGCCCAGATCGCCGTTCGAGGCGCTGATCGAAGGGGTCGAGATGGACCTCGCGGAGCGGCGCTATGAGACGTTCGCGGATCTGTACGAGTACTGCATCCGGGTGGCGTCAGCTGTCGGATTGATATGCATCGAGATCTTTGGTTATCGAGATCCGCGAGCGCGTGAGTACGCGACCGAGCTCGGGGTGGCGCTCCAGCTGACCAATATTCTGCGCGACGTTCCGGGAGACCTGGCGCAGGGGCGGGTATATATCCCGCAGGAAGACCTCAGGCAATACGGTTGCACCGAAGAGGACCTGCGGCAGGAGGCAGCCCGTCGCGGCTCCGGGGTGCAGTCTCCTGCCGTGAAGGCCCTCCTTCGACGGCAGGGGGAACGTGCACGGGAGTACTACGACCGCGCGGCCCGTTCCCTGCCGCGGAGGGACGCGCGCAGCCTCGTGGCAGCGGAGATCATGAGTGCCATCTATCGGGACATCCTGCAGGTCATTGAGCGCCGGGATTATGACGTGTTCACCGAGGTCGTACGTATTCCACGGTCGCGTCGTGCAGCCATCGCCGCAATGACCTGGGCCAGAGGGATGTTGCGTCTATGAACCCCCGCTACGACGTCGTCGTGATTGGCGCCGGATTCGCGGGTCTCAGCGCTGCCGTTTCGCTGACGGCCGACGGCGCGCGGGTGCTGGTGCTCGAGGCGCGGCCGCAGCTTGGTGGCCGTGCGACGGCGTTCCGGGATCGGGAGAGCGGCGAGCTCGTGGACAACGGGCAGCATGTGCTCTTCGGCTGTTACCGGCGGACCCTGGAGTTCCTCCGCCAAATCGGCGCCCAGGACAACGTCCGGGTGCAGCCATCCCTGGAGCTCGTGTGCTACGACACCGGCGGGCGCCGGTCCGTCCTAAGATGTCCGCGCATTCCCGCCCCGCTGCACCTGCTTGCCGGAGTCCTCCGCTGGGGGGCGATCCCGTTGGGCGAGCGGCTGGCCTCGCTGAGGATGGGGCCTGCCATCCTTGCGGCGCGGCGGCAGGTGAAAAAGCAAGGCACGGTGTCAGTCCAGCCGGAGCGGACGACGGCGCAGGAGTGGCTGGAGCGCCACGGGCAGGGCAAGGTCCTTCAGGAGTGGCTGTGGCATCCCCTGGCCGTTGCCGCACTGAACCAGCCCCCGGAGCATGCATCAGCGGACGCGTTCGTCCGCATCCTTGCGGAGATGTTCGCCCCTGATCCCGCGGCCGCGTCGATCGTGCTGCCGATACGGCCGCTGCACGAGATGTATGCCGAGCCGGCGCGGCGCTACCTTGCCGAACGCGGCGGAGAGGTGAGGACGTCCGCCCTCGCGCGTGTGACCGTGTCAGGAGACTGCGTGGGCGTGGAGGTGCGCGGGGAACGGGTCGAAGCCGGGAACGTAATTGCTGCCGTCCCGTGGTTCGCGCTCCGCACGCTGTTCGGAACGACTCCGCCGCCGGCGCTCGACCCTGTGTTTGCCGCCGTCGCGGGGATGGAACCGATGCCGATCGTCACGGTCAACCTCTGGTACGACCGTACTGTGATGGAAGAGGCGTTCGTGGGATTGCCTGGCCGGAACATGCAGTGGGTCTTCGACAAGCGGATTGCGTTCGGCGGCGCTGCGTCACACCTCTCGCTGGTTGCCAGTGGTGCGGCGGCACTGGTGGGCCGGACGGGGGATGAACTCGCCGCGCTTGCAGCCGACGAGGTGCAGGCCTCGCTCCCCGGCGCACGCGGCCTGCGCCCGGTGCGAGCCACTGTCATCCGCGAGAAGCGGGCGACCTTCTCGCTGTCGCCGGGTCAGCCGGCCAGGCCCGGGACCACGACCCCCGTCAGGGGCCTGGTGCTGGCGGGGGACTGGACCGACACGGGGCTTCCGGCCACGATCGAGGGCGCAGTGATCAGCGGCCTGGCGGCCGCCGATGCAGTCAGGCGGGCAGGCGCGAATCGCCGGTCGCAACTCAGGGTGAAGGATTCTGAATGAAATCGGTCATCGTCCACTATCAGGAAATCGCGCTGAAGGGGAAGAACCGTCCGTGGTTCGTCGCCCGGCTCGTGCGGAACCTGCGTCAGGCGACGTCCGATCTGGATGTACGCGGTGTACGCGTGCTCATGGGCCGCATCGAGCTCGTGCTCGGGCCAGGGGCAGAGTGGCCCCTCGTCCTCGCGCGGCTCTCGCGGGTGTTCGGCGTGGCGAACTTCGCGAAAGCGGGGCGCGCACCGCTCGAGGTAGAGGCTATCGCCGGTGAGATCCTCTCGGAGCTTGGGGACGAGCAGCCTGCAACCTTCCGTCTTTCCGCACGCCGTGCCGACAAGCGTTTCCCGCTGACGTCGCCGGAAATTGAGCGGGAGGTCGGCGGACGCATAAAAGAGGCGCGGGGATGGACGGTGGACCTGAACCGCCCTGAACTGACGATCCATGTTGAAACGCTGACAGACGAAGCGTTCTACTTTTTCGGGAAGGAGCGCGGGGCAGGGGGGCTGCCGGTGGGCGCCAGCGGCCGGGTCGTGTGTCTGCTGTCAGGGGGCATCGATTCCCCCGTTGCGGCGTGGCGGATGATGCGGCGCGGCTGCCGGGTGCTGTTCGTCCACTTCCACAGCTACCCCGTGCTGTCGCGCGCGTCGCAGGAGAAGGTGCGCGAGCTGGCGCGGCTGCTGACGCAGTACCAGTACGATTCCCGGCTCTTCCTGGTGCCGTTTGCCGACATTCAGCAGCAGGTGCTCCTGACGGTGCCTCCGCCGCTCCGTGTCGTGCTCTACCGCCGCATGATGATGCGGATTGCCGAGGAGATTGGCGGCAGGCATCGGGCCAGTGCGCTCGTGACCGGTGAGGTTGTGGGCCAGGTTGCGTCGCAGACGCTGGAGAACCTCACGCGCATCAACGAAGTCGTTCGTCTTCCCGTCCTCCGTCCGCTGATTGCGATGGACAAGGAGGAGATCACGCTCGAGGCGCAGCGTCTCGGTACGTATCCCATCTCGATCATTCCGGACCAGGACTGCTGCACGCTCTTCACGCCCAAGCATCCGGCCACGCGGGCCAGGCGCGGCGACATCGAAGGGGCGGAGCGGGCCCTCCCGATCGAAGAGATGATCGGCAAGGCAATCGGGGAAGCGGCGGTAGAAGAGTTCAGGTTCCCGGGATAGAATGACTGGTTCCCGCCAATATTGAGCGTTCAACAGGAGAGATCAACGTGAAGTTCACACCAGGGAAGCTTGCCGGCATGAAAGCGGTCTCCGACGACCGCGGGGTCATCGCGGCGGCCGCGATGGACCAGCGCGGCTCGCTGCAGAAGGCACTGGCCAAGGAGAAGGGGAGCGACATCGGCGACAGTGACATCGAGGAGTTCAAGAGCCTCGTCACCGAAGTCCTCACCCCGCACGCCAGCGCCATCCTCCTGGACCCGGAGTGGGGGATCCCCGCCAGCCAGCGCCGGGCGAAGAATGCCGGCCTGCTCATGGCCTACGAGAAGACCGGCTACGACACCACCGGGCGTGGACGGCTGCCGGACCTGCTCGACAACTGGTCCGTTCGCCGCATCAAGGAGGCCGGGGCCGACTGCATCAAGATCCTGCTCTACTACACACCCGAGGATCCGAAGGACATCAACGACATCAAGCACGCATGGGTCGAGCGGATTGGCGACGAGTGCCGCGGCAACGACATCCCGTTCTTCCTCGAGTTCATCGGCTATGAAGACGGAGCTGACGAGAAGGGGCTGGAGTTCGCAAAGAAGAAGCCGCACATCGTGGCCGGGAGCATGGCGGAGTTCACCAAGGAGCGGTACGGCGTCGACGTGATGAAGGTCGAGATGCCAGTCAACATGAAGTTCGTCGAGGGAGCAAAGGTTTCAGGCGGGCAGACGGCATATTCCAGGCAGGAAGCCATGGACCACTTCCGCCGGACCGCCGACGCGGCAACGCGCCCCTTCATCTATCTGTCCGCCGGTGTGAGCAACGCGGAGTTCACCGAATCGCTCGAGCTTGCGGCGGAGGCCGGCACGCGGTTTTCCGGTGTGCTGTGCGGGCGCGCGACCTGGAAGGACGGCATTCCGGTGTACGGCAAGGGGGGAGGGGCAGCCTTCCGGGCGTGGCTGGAACAGGAGGGGGTCGAAAACATCAGGAACGTCAACGCCCGACTGGCGGCGGCTCGCCCCTGGTTCGAGTTCTACGGTGTGAAGTCTGCCGACGAGCTCGCGGCGTAAAGAAAATCTGCCCTTTCTGCCTCCCAGGCGCGTGGTCCGCTGCGGCCGGGCGGCTTACCTGCGCCGCAGAATCTCGACGCCGTTCACGGGGCCGAGACACGTGGTGCCGGTGTAGGGCACGCGCACCGAATCCAGCCTGATCTCAGCTGTTCCGGTGAGCGCAATGTTGCAGCCGGTCAGCCCGGGCGCCGTACCCACCCCGGTGGCGCTCCAGCTGATTGTGGAACCGCTGAGGGTTCCTTCCGCATTCCCCGTGAGCCTCAGGTCCCCCGCGCACGTTGCGCTGAATGCTCCCTTGGCGCTCGTCGCCGTCTGCTCCGACACGTTCCACTTGAAATCCGTGCAGGAGCTGGGGGACGGGATGAGGTTGCTGGAGGACCAGCTGCCCATCAGCGCGCCAATCCCGGGGGCACTCGGCCCGGTGACGGTGCTCTTTCGTTCGAAACCAATACAAGCGAGGCTCGAGGCCGCCACGGCAAGGCAGACGGCAAGCTGGATACTGTTCTTCATGTGTGTGTCTCTATGGCCTTATCGGGCGGACCACGCCCGCTGAATACTGCCTGCAGGGAAGAGGAGGATTATAGCAGGACTCGAGCTCAGCCCCAGCCCCCCGGGGTGACGCCAAGGTACTCCTCCAGGGCCTCGCGGGTGCTGCGGAACGCCAGCGCGTCCCACGGGATCTCATCAGGCCTGAACAGCCGGGCTTCCAGGCATTCCTCATCGGTGCACAGATCCCCGCCAAGGATGCTCGCCGCATACACGATGATGATCGGGGACGTGCCGCCATACGAGTAGATGTTCACCAGCCGCTCGATTCGGACGTGGAGTCCCGACTCCTCACGCGCCTCCCGGATTGCCGCCTCCGCCACCTGCTCGTCGTGGTCGATGTACCCTCCTGGAAACACCCAGAGGCCGTACCCCGGCTCGATGGCGCGGCGTACCAGGACGAGCCGGTCGTCACCCGTGCGGATGATGGTGCCCACGGCGACCTTCGGGTCCATGTAGAACACGAATCCGCACGCGGCGCAGACCAGCCGATCCGGATCGCCAGCCTTCAGCGTGCGTGGCTCCAGCCGTCCGCCGCATGCCGGACAGAACCGGTAAGCGACCTTCTGCATCCCACGACTATAATGCGGCGATGTCGATTCTCAAGGTAGCGCGCATGGGGCACCCCGTCCTCCGCACGCCGGCGCGAGCGATCGATCCTGCCGACGTGAAGTCCGCCCGGATCCAGGGGCTCATCGACGACATGTTCGAGACGATGACCGAGTACCAGGGTGTGGGGCTCGCGGCCCCGCAGGTGCATGAAGGCTTGCGGTTGTTCGTCGCCGGCTTCGCCCCGTCCCCGCGTGACGAAGAGGACGATCTCGACGAGGAGGAAGACGACGAGGAGGAAGACGACGAAGAGGAAGACGACGAAGAGGAAGACGACGAAGAGGACCGCGTTCCGCTGATGGCCATCATCAATCCGGAAATCACCGTCGTCGGTTCCGACATCGTCCACGATTGGGAGGGCTGCCTGAGCATCCCGGAGATCCGTGGAAAGGTGCCCCGCGCGCGTCAGATTGTGGTGCGCGCGCTCGACAGGCGCGGGAAGCGGATCGAGCTGCGCGCCTCGGGATTCACCGCACGCGTCATCCAGCACGAGAGCGATCATCTCGACGGGGTGCTGTTCTTCGACCGCATGAAGACATTCGCGTCGCTTACTTTCCTCGAAGAGTTCGGACGCTACTGGAACAATCCGAGCGTGCCTGAAGAATGAGCGGCGTGCTGCCGACGGTTCATGTGCCCGAGGAGTTCACGGCCGAGGAGCGAACGCGTCTCGAGCCGTTTTTCAGCAACCCCGACCGGCACGTCTTTGCGCTGAGGAACCTGCCGGAGACCGTCAAGGGGGCGCTCTTCGCGCGCTACTCGCGATCCGCCAAGTCTCTTCGCCGCCTGTTTCTCGACGAGTTCGCCGACAAGGTGCCGCACACCGGGGTGCAGCCTGGGAGCGTGGGCGGGAGCACGGCCGTGGAGCGTGCCGAACGGCTGTACGCCCGGGTGTTCAGCGAGTACGGCGACGATTCGGTCGCACAGCTCGGTGGCGCCCACGTGGCCTGCGAGTACGTGTCGAACGTGCTCACGAAAGTGCTGGAGTGGGGACGGCTCATGGCGTACCTCGAGCAGTCCACGCGCTACGTCCCGTACACAGACAAGCGGAACGGACAATGGCGATACCACGTGCCGGTCGAGCTCGGCGAGGGGGCCCTCCGGACGGAGTACGTCCGCACGATGGATGCGGCGTTCGAGTGCTATGCGGCATGGATTCCGCGCATGCAGGAGCACTTCGCGGCTCGGCATCCGCGCGGCGCGTCCGATTCGGACGCGGTTCACCGGGCGGCGATCCGCGCGAAGGCACTCGATACGCTGCGGGGGTTGCTCCCTGCGGCTACCCAGTCGAACGTCGGCATCTTCGGAACGGGGCAGGGGTACGAGGCCCTTCTGCTGCGGATGCGTGCGAGCCCGCTGCAGGAGGTGCGCGACTGTGCGGACGACATCCTTCGGGAGCTCCGCACGGTGATGCCCGCATTCCTCACCCGGGTGGATCAGCCTGAGCGTGGCGGGAGGTGGACGGCGTATCTGGGCAGCACGCGGACCGCTGTCGAAAAGGTGGCCGCCGAGCTGCTCGGAGGACTCGAATCTGGGCCGGCCGAAGAGGTGACACTCACAGGCTTCGACGCCGAAGGTGAAATCAAGGTCGTCGCCGCTGCACTGTATGCCGCATCGGCGCTGCCGGACCATCAGCTGCAGGATGTCGCCCGGCGCCTGACGCCCGACGAGCGCGCGAGGGTACTCAGGGCGTACGTGGGCGAGCGGGCCAACCGCCGGCACAGACCAGGGCGTGCCTTCGAGAGGACGTCTTACCGCTTCGACGTGCTCACCGATTACGGAGCCTTCCGCGACCTGCAGCGTCACAGGCTTCTGACAATCGAGTGGCAGCCCCTCTCCTCGCGGCACGGCTTCACGGAACCGGCCGCCATCGTGGAAGCGGGCGGGCGCGACGACTGGCAGCGTGTCATGGATGCGTCTGCTGCCCTGTACGAACGGCTGCACTCCGGGGGCTTCGCAGGCGTGGCTCCCTATGCCGTTGCCATGGCTTACCGGGTGCGCTTCTACATGGACATGAATGCGCGCGAGGCGATGCACGTGATCGAGTTGCGATCCGCCCCGCAGGGACATCCGGCCTACCGGCGGGTCTGCCAGCGCATGCACAGGCTCATTGCTGATGGGGCAGGGCATCACGCCATCGCCGCCGCGATGTCGTTCGCGGACCATACGCATGTCGAGCTCGAACGCCTCGGTGCCGAGCGTGCTCTCGAAGCGCGGCGCGCGCGACTCGAGAACGAGGCCGCCGGCTGACGTGCAGATCATTCCCGCGAGCAACGCGTCGGAGTGGACCGGGCCCACGGGCACCAATACGTACCTCCTTACCGGCGCCGTCCCGACCTTGATCGATGCGGGGGTTGGAGATCCCTCGCACATCGCGGCGGTCGAGGAGGGTCTCGGGGGTCGCGCGCTCGCGTTGCTCCTGATCACGCACGGCCATCCCGACCATGCCGGCGGCGTGCCCGCGCTGCTCGAGCGGTGGCCCAACGCGCGCGTGCGTCGGGTGCCCCTCGACCCCTGTCGCGACGGGGAGGCGTTCTGCGCCGGGGACACCGTGCTCCGCGCCATCCACACGCCGGGTCACGCGCCGGATCACTTCTGCTTCCTCGACGAGGGCACGCTCGACGTCTATTGCGGTGACCTGGTGCGGCTGGGAGGTACGGTTGTCATCCCCGCCAATGACGGGGGCAACCTTGCCGACTACCTGCGGTCGCTCCGGAGAATCCGCGCGCTTGCGCCAGGGCGTCTGTTTCCAGGGCACGGCCCCGCCGTGGCCGACGCCCGGGCGCTGATCGACGAGTACGTGAGGCATCGGGAGGAGCGGGAGCGGCAGATTGAAGCCGCGCTGGACAGCGGGTGCGCGACGCCGGAAGCCATCGTCACGCAGGTCTACGGTGATCTCTCACCGGCGCTTGCGCCAGCCGCTGCCGACACCGTGCTGGCGCACCTCGCCAAGCTGCAGCAGGATGGGAAGGCAGCGAGGACGGCAGCTGGATGGCGGCGCTGCGCTGGCGCCGGGTAGTCACTTCCGGCTCTTGTGCCATCCCGGTGCCAGCGCCCGTCGGCGACCGGGTGTTTTTCGTGCCTTGGGAAGCGCGTCCCGGACGATCCTGTCGAGCGCCTCCAGATAGCTCACGAAACGGCGGCGCCCCTCGCGCGTCGCCCGGCAGAGCGTCTGAGGCCGGCGCTCTTCGAACCCTTTCCAGATCTCCACGAAGCCGGCCGCCTGCAGAACAGCGAGGTGGCGGCTCAGATTGCCGTCCGTGAGCGCGCACAGGCGCTTGAGGCCCCCGAACCGTATGCCGTCCGGTTCGGTCACCAGGCAGGTCATGATTCCCAGCCGCGCCTTCTCGTGCAGGGCCCGGTGCAGTTCCCCGAACGCGAAGCGCCCGTCTCCTGCGTCAGCCCGCCTGCGCCGTTCCATCGCGGTCCACATCATCATCCGTCTTCTTCAGGCCAGCTTCGAGCTCCTGGAGAATCTCCGTCCGGAACTTGACTGCGGTCGACTTGGGCACCAGTCGCCCCCCCTGCTGCCGAATCAGGACTTTCGTGAACGCCGCGCCGAAGAACAGGATCAGCGACGAGTAGTAGACCCACAGCAGGACCAGTACCAGGGAGCCCGCAGCGCCGTACGTCGAATCGGGGGCGGTGTGGGTCAGGTACAGGGAGATCAGGTACTGGCCTGTGACGAAGAGCACGGCCGTGATGAACGCCCCGCGCCACATGTCGCGCCACCGGAGCCGCACGTCAGGCAGGACCTTGAAGATCGTGGCAAAGAGCAGCGTGGCGATGCTGAGCGACACGCCCAGGTCAGCGGCGGCCACCACGAGGGGCGGGACTGGAATCCAGCTCTCCGCATAACGGAGCGTCGCGGCCATCGTCAGGGTGATTACCAGCGATGTGAGGAGCAGGAAGCCGATGATGATCACCAGGCCGAGCGAGAGGAGGCGGGTGGTCACGAAGACGATCAATCCGCTCCGCGACGGCTTGGCCACCACGCCGAAGAACTGGTTGAGCGACGCCTGCATCTGCGCGAACACCGTTGTCGCCCCGAAGAGCAGCGCCCCGACGCCAAGGAGGGTCGGCAGGAGCCCGGATTCCTCGAGGCGGGAACTCCGCACGGCGTCTTCAACGGCCTCGGCAGCCGTGGCGCCGATGAGCCCCTGGATCTGGCTCGATATCTCCCCGCGCGCGGCCTCCTCGCCGAACACCGCCCCTGCGATCGAGATCATGATGATGGTCAGAGGCGCGAGGGAAAAGAGAGTGTAGAAAGCCAGCGCCCCCGCGTGCTGAAAGGCGTAGCGCTCCGTCCACAGCGTCGCGGCTTCCCCGAGCAATGCAGCCGTGCTGCTGGCACCCTTCATCTAACAGAGTCTGGCATAGAATCGGCCTCCGCCCGCCCGGCGACGGCGCGGTTCAGCAGCAGCCCCCTCGTAGTACGATGATTCCTGATGAAGGGGTATGCGAATCCGGAGCTGCTGATATCAGTCGACGAGCTTGCACGGGTTATCAATGAGGCCGAGGGAGCCCGCCCGCACATCCTGGATCTGCGGCCCGCCGAGGCCTACGCCGCCGGCCACATTCCCGGTGCCGTTCACGTGGACCTCTTCGGGTTGAGCCTCATCGATACGGATCCGGCACCGCTCAAAGCCTTCATGTGGATGATCGAGCACCTGCTCGCCGCACGCGGCATCGACGAGAAGACCCCCGTCATCGTCTATGACGAGCAGTCCGGAATCCGCGCCGCGCGGGCGTTCTGGTTCCTGGAGTACTTTGGCCACTCGGCCGTCCGGATGCTCGACGGAGGAATGGGCGCGTGGACGCGGGGCGGGTTTTCCACGACGCGTGATGCGGAGCCCGCAGAGCCCTCCTCCTGGACTGGTGCCCGGGTCCCTGGGGCTCTCGCGACGTGGCGGGACGTGCGTCAGGCGGTAGGGCGCCAGACGTCGGTCATCCTCGATACCCGGAGCGACGGGGAGTACTGCGGGACGACGGTGCGTGCCGCACGAGGGGGTGCGGTGCCGGGCGCCGTTCACATCGAATGGACGCGGAACCTGACGCCTGAGGGGGAGTTCAAGCCGGCGTCTGAACTGCGGAAGATGTACGAGGATGCCGGCGTCACGCCGGACCGCGAAGTGATCACCTACTGCCAGGGAGGCTACCGGGCGGCGCACTCGTACGTCGCGCTCCGCCTGCTCGGGTACCCGACCGTGCGTACTTACGTCGGCTCCTGGAAAGAGTGGGGAGACCGGACCGACCTTCCCGTCGAAGTGCCGAACAGACACTGACTTGGGATTGCCAAAAGTGCCAAGAATGCCAAAAGTGCCAAGAATTTGAAGACCGCAAGTGCCAAGATTGCCAAAAGTGGCAAGAACGCCAGGAATTGAAATGTCGCGAGTGCCAAGACTGCCAAGATGAACAACGTCATCGACTTTATCAACACGAATCGGGATCGCTACGTCGGCGAGCTGAAGGAGTATCTCGCCATTCCGAGCATCAGTGCGCTCCCCGAGCACGAGGGGGATGTCCGTCGCTGTGCGGAATGGACAGCTGACGAACTGCGGCGTGTAGGGATGCAGAACGTCCGCCTTGCCGAGACGCCGGGGCATCCCATCGTCTATGGCGAATGGCTCGGTGCGGAAGGAGCGCCGACGATCCTGTTCTACGGCCACTACGACGTGCAGCCTGTGGATCCGCTCGACCTCTGGGAGTCTCCTCCCTTCGAGGCAACCGTCCGAGACGGCGAGATCTACGCCCGTGGCGCCGCTGACGACAAGGGTCAGATCTTCATGCACTTCAAGGCAATCGAAGCGCACCTGAAGCAGAACGGCCGCCTGCCGGTGAACATGAAGATTCTTCTCGAAGGTGAGGAGGAGGTTGGCTCGGCGAACCTCGACAACTTCATCAAGGAGAACAAGGAGGAGCTCGGAGCGGACGTCGTGGTGATCTCGGACTCACCGATGTTCGACCGCGGCATCCCGTCGATCTGCTATGGCCTGCGTGGCCTGGCCTACCTTCAGATCGACCTGCGAGGGACCAGGAGCGATCTCCATTCCGGTTCGTTCGGCGGCGCCGTGGCGAACCCCAACATGGTGCTCGCGCAGATCCTCGCGCAGATGAAGGACCGGAGCGGGCGCATCAAGATCCCCGGGTTCTACGACAACGTGCGGGATCTCACAGCCGAGGAACGTGAGGCATGGAAGCGGCTGCCGTTCAACGAGAAGCGCTACGCAAAGGAGCTCGGGGCTCCGAAGCTGTTCGGCGAGAGTGGCTACTCGACGCTGGAGCGCGTGTGGGCCCGCCCGACCTTCGAGGTCAACGGCATCCTCGGCGGCTTCACCGGTAAAGGGGCAAAAACAGTGATTCCGGCGGTGGCCATGGCCAAAGTGAGCATGCGGCTCGTTCCCGACCAGGATCCGGACAGGATCGCGCAGCTGTTCGAAGACTATGTCCGGAAGATTGCCCCGAAGACCGTAGAGGTCAAGGTGACGCGGATGCACGGCGGCAGGCCGTGGATGACGGAGTTCGACAACAGGTTCGTCCAGGCGGCCGGACGTGCCATCGAGCAGGGTTTCGGAAAGGCGCCGGTTTTCAACCGCGAAGGGGGCTCCATCCCTGTCGTGGCAACGTTCCAGGAGATCCTCGGGCTCCCCTCGGTGCTGTTCGGCGTCGGGCTGCCGGACGAGAATGCCCACGCACCAAACGAGAAGCTCGACCTCGGCAACTTCCACGGGGGCATCATCGCATCCGCGTACCTGTATGAGGAGGTTGCCCGCACGAGCCAGCAGGGGGACCGGCCGGAGGCGGACGGGGTCCCATCCTGATGGCGTGGTCTCTGCCTCTGCGCTTCGAACTCCGGAGGGCCCTGTACCGCTCCAGCGTCATCACGGCGAAAGCGCGCGTGGAGTGACCCCCCCGGCACGACGGCTGCCTCCGCTGCGGATCGGGTTCGACATGGACGGGGTGATTGCCGACTTCGCATCGGCGTTCCACGATGTCGAGCGCCGTCTCTTTGGCCCGAACGCCGCGGGGGCCGCCGAATCTCCGGAGATCGAGGCGGCGCGGGAAGAACAGCCGGCCCCAGCCGCTCCCCGGCCCAGGCCCACACGCCCGGAACAACGCCGCCGCCGGGATGCCATCTGGGAAGCCATCCACCAGACGCCGGATTTCTGGACGACCCTGGAGCCGCTCGACCCGGCTGCCGTCCCGCGGATTCACGAGATGATGCTGCGGCACTGCTGGGAGGTGTTCTTCATCACGCAGCGGCCGGCGACCGCCGGCGACACCGTCCAGCGGCAGACCCAGCGGTGGCTCCGCGATCAGGGATTCGACATGCCGAGCGTTCTGGTGATCAGCGGGTCACGTGGAATGGCCGCCGGAGCTGTCCGGCTGAACTACCACGTGGACGACAGCCCGCAGAACTGTCTCGACGTCGTGGCGGACGCCCGCGCAAAGCCGATCCTGATCGTCAGGGAACCGGATTCACTGACCGAGAACAGCGCCAGGCGCCTTCGCATCAGTGTCGCGAGATCCATCGGCGAGGCACTGGACATCCTCGAACGAGTGTCGCTCGCAAAGGACTCCCCAGGGATGCTCAACAAGCTCTCGAGGATGGTGGGCTGGACTTGAGCGATCCCCCGTCAGAGGGTGCTGGGAATAGGGCGTTGGAAGTTGGGAGTTGGGAATTGGGCGTTGGGAGTTGGGAGTTGGGAGTTGGAAGTTGGAAGTTGGAAGTTGGAAGTTGGAAGTTGGGAGTTGGGAGTTGGGAGTTGGGAGTTGAACTCGTCCCTCCCCCCGTCCTGATCGGACTCAGTTGAACCCCGCCACCCGCTTCCGCAGGTTCTTCACGTGCTCCCACACCTGCGTGCCGTCGTCCTGCCGTTCCGACCCTTCGAAGTCGTCCTCGTCGGATTCCTCGTCGGCACCCGACGTGCTCTCGGCCTGGCGGGGAGAGAGGCGCAGGTAAGCCTCCAGATCGCGCAGTGCGGCGCTGAAATCCTGGAGGTGATACGCCAGCAGCCCGCGGTCGCGCAGCTCCGAGAGAGCAGTCGGATCCACGGTCAGCAGCAGGTCCGCAACGAAGCGGGCCTGCGGAAATGACCGCATCCGCACGTACAGCCGCTTCAGGTTCACGAGCATGCGGACGACTATCTCGTGCCGTGTGGCCGGCTCGAGCAGCTCGCGATCGAAGGCAGCTTCATCGCCGACATGCTGCCGGAGCATCTCGCGGCAGTCCCCTTCCGACAGCAGTGCGCCACCATGGAAGGGATCGACGATGAGGAAGTTGCCCCCGAAGCGAAGGCGGGCGGCTAGGTCTGCTGCCCGCAGCAGGAAGTGGCCGGGGAAGTTCACCCCCGTGACGTCGACCCCCGCCCGCCGGGCAACCTCCAGGTAGATCACGGCCAGGCTGATGGGAATGCCGGTCCTGCGATCGAGCACCTCGTTGAGAAAGCTGTTCCGCGGGTCCTCGTAGCGATCCCGGTTTCCGGTGAACCGCTGCTCGTCGTACAGGTACTCGTTGAG
>Ga0183260_10000681_pt1 | contig 28807 bp, 35 predicted proteins | sample AntDrymUQ4972206_2_FD_129768 | JGI IMG/M metagenome (GOLD analysis project Ga0183260, IMG submission 129768) | Polar desert sand microbial communities from Dry Valleys, Antarctica - metaG UQ497 (22.06) (version 2) (version 2) | ecosystem: Environmental > Terrestrial > Soil > Desert | place...
CGGCCTGGAGGCCGGGGGCGAAGCCCGTGAAGGTCCCCTCGGCCATGGGCGCCATGGAGTGGTCGACCACGAAGTAGCGGTTGCCGGGGTAGCACTCGCTGAGCTTGAACGTCACTCGGCCACAGCTGGTGTCGGGTTCCTCGAGCAGTTGGCCCTGACACCTTCTCGCGCGGAGAGGAGGTGTCAGTCAACTGGGCGGCTTCTCGGCGGAGCTAGCCTCCGCCGAGGACTGCTCCCACGATCGAAAGGTTCGGCCATGATCCGGCTCTACGCGAAGGTCGTCGGCGTCACCGTCATCCTCATCGGTGTCGTCGGTCTTGTTCTCGGCGACAAGTCGCTGCTGGGCGTGCTTAACATCGATTTGGCAGAGGACGGCATCCACCTGCTCACCGGCGGGCTGCTCGCCTACGCCGGCTTCGCGGCCCGCAACCTCACAGTGGTTCGCGCCATCGTCGGCGGCATCGGCATCGCCTACCTGGCCGTGGGCATCGTGGCCTTCCCGAGACCGAAGTTCTTCGGCCTCATCCCCTCCGGGTACGAGACGGTGTTCGACAACCTGATCCATCTCACGCTGGGAGTGCTCGGCATCCTCGTGGGCTTCCTGCTCAAGGAGCGTCGCGAGCCGGTTGGGTGAGACCGGACTGCGCCGCAGCGCATCACTGTCTGTGCGCTCGATGAGCCAGTGACGTCCTGTGATGCCTAGTTCGGTCGAGTTGATTGGCAGAGGAAGTTCTCGCGGCGGTCACACGTCGTCGGTGTGGTCGAACGGTGCGCGAGCCGCTACCTGACGGCGACGACGGTGCCGTCACGGCCGACCTTGCCGTACGCGTCGTCACCATCGAATGTCGCCCTGAAGCCAGCGGCGGCGACGACCTGCTGATCGGTCAGTGTGCCGCAGCTGACCCGGCCGTCTCCGTCAGTGAGGCCACGGCAGAGCTCTCCGGTCCGGCCGGTGAACCGCACCGTCCGCCCGGGCAGGTCGGCCGCCGCGGCCGACTCAGCGTGAGCGGACGCCTTCGAAACGGACAGCGCGTCGTTGCCGCGCCCCATTGGGGCCAAATCGCGACGCTATTGACCCCTTCTCGCGCCTTCCGAGAATCTAAAGCGGCCGGACTGCGTTGGCCGCCAGGCTCCCGAGGACGACGACTAGCGCGGTTGCAGCAGCCGACCGGAAGGCTCCAACGCGAAACGCGACTCGAACCCGGCGGGCCGGCCCAGACCGGAGTGACCGCAGCGCTATGTCGTCCCGGGCGCTCATCACGGCCAACGTCGGTAACAGCGAGAGCCCCAGCCCGGCGGCAACCAGAGCTTGCTGGGCTTGGAAGTCATCCGACGTATACAACGGTTCCAGCCATGCCTCGAAACCGGCCTCGGCACAGAGTCGGCGCAGATCTTCGCCCCATGGCGCGCAGCCGTTCGAACTGCCCGTGATTCGTTCGCCGCGCAGGTCCGCAATCTCCAATTCCTGCTTGGCGGCCAAAGGGTGATCGCGCGGCAACATCACGAGGAACGGATCGACACAGAGGTCGAGATACTCGATGTCGGTCGGGGCGGCGACATCGCGTCCTTCGTAGGTTCGGTACGCCGGCCAGCTCGGAAGGTCGAAGACCAAGGCCAGATCGAGTTCACGGTTCTTCAGCCGCTGGACGCTGTCGGCGGGCTCGCCGTCGACGAGTCGCACCTCGACGCCTGAATGCTGCGAGCCGAAGAGGGCAACGGCGGCGGCTACGAAACGAGCGGTTGCCGTCGGGAACGACCCGAGCACGACGCGTCCCGCCTCACCGGAAACCAGCGAGTCGATCTCGGCGCTCGCGTCGGCTAGCTGGTCGAGAACGATCTCCGCGTGCCGGTGGAGGATCTGGCCGGCAATCGTTAGCTGCACGCCGCTGCGGCCGCGCTCGAACAGGGTCACACCAACGTCGCGTTCGAGCGCGGCGACCTGCTGGGACACAGCCGACGGGGTGAGAAAGAGCGCCTTCGCCGCGCCTGCGAAGCTGCCGGCCCTCGCCGCCGCCAATAGCACTTCCAACCGATCGCTGCTGATCATGTAGCAACGCTAATGGCAGCGGTGAGCACGGATCTTGGCCAAACGCAGTGCTAGCGACCGTCGCGGCTGAGACGATTCCAAACGATGACGGTCACGCTTGATGAGGCCGCGGCCAGGATGAGCGTTGCGGTGGTAACCGCCACGCCTTCGCTCGCGGAGCGCTTCGCCGAGGTTTTGCGCGACCACTACGACGTGCGGACGGTGACGGTCCGCGAGGTGACGCCGATCGCTCCGCCGGTCGCCGGTGACATCTTGCTAATCGACGTGTCGACGGCAGATGTGGCCACGGTGATCGCTCTGCGCCAAGACGTGATCGATGAGCGCGCTCCGATCATCGTGTTTACGACGCCGCGCGACCACGCTCGGGGCATCGCCGCGTTAAATGCGGGAGCCGACGAACTTCTCACCACGAGGATGCCGCGAGAAGAAGTGGTGTCGCGCGTGCGAGCCGCCGTGCGCCGCCGCCATGGTCCGCGACGAGTCAGGCCGGCGGTGCTTCGGGGTGGGCCGATCGTCGTCGATCTCGCGCGCCGCCGGGCCGAGATCAACGGCGCGGTCGTCGGCCTCACGTCGCTCGAACTCAAATTGCTCTCGTACTTCTTGATCCACGCCGACGAACCAATAACGAGGACACGCTTGATGGGCGCGGTGTGGGGATATTCCATCGGAAGTGGCGCCACTGTCACCGTCCACGTGCGACGACTTCGGGAGAAGATCGAACAAGATCCGTCCAACCCGAGACTCATCCGAACCGTATGGGGCTTGGGGTATCAGTTCATCTCGGCCTCGGCGACGGAAGAAGTCGACGGGTAGGTCGCCCAGCGGCTACCAGTGGCCCGACACGCGCGGTAGACCGGTGCCGCGTGCCATGGACAAAGCTCGTCGTTATGGGAGTCGCCGGAAGCGGTAAGTCGACGGTGGCCGCGGCCCTCGCATCGCGTTGGGAAGCAGAGTTTCAAGACGGTGACGCTATGCACCCGGCGTCAAACATCGACAAGATGCGTCGCGGTGTCGCGTTGACCGACGCCGACCGCGTGCCGTGGCTCGACGCAGTCGGCGCATGGTTGGGCGAAGGCGAGACGCGGCGCGTCACTGCGTGTTCGTCGCTGCGCAAGGCCTATCGCGAGCAACTCCGCAGTTTGTGCCCCGGCGTCGTGTTTCTGTATCTCGATGTATCGCAGGAAACGGCGCGGTCGCGACTACTCGCCCGCACCGGTCACTTCATGCCTGCGTCGCTTGTCGGCACCCAATTCGCCACTCTCGAACGACCCGCGGCCGAGCCACACGTCGTTTGGGTCGACGCGAACGCGGACACGCCTGCGGTAGTTGCCGCAGCAGTGGAAGCCGTGCGCACGATGAGCGAACCGTGACGCCTGACGAGCAGATCGGCGATCTCGAGCAGCACGTCGAGGATCATCGCCGCACCGCCAGGCTGAGCGCGTAGTCGTCGGCCGCGTCGGTCCACCAGCCCACCATCTCGATGCCGGCGGCCGCGAGTTCGTCGCGGACGCACTCGACGCGGAACTTGGCGCTGATCTCTGTGCGCAATTCCTCCCCGTCGGCGAACTCGACGGACAGGCCGAGCGCGGCGATTCGCACCGTCTGCGCGCCGCGGGACTGGAGGCGCATTTCGATCCACTCGTTGATGGGATCCCAGTGGGCGACGTGCTCGAAGCGGTCGACCGCGAAGTCGGCGCCGAGCTCACGATTGAGCATGACGAGCACGTTTTTGTTGAATTCGGCGGTCACTCCGCTGGCGTCGTCGTAGGCCGCCACGAGCCGGTCAGGATTCTTGACCAGATCGACGCCGAGCAGCAGCGAGTCACCCGGATTCATCACGCCGACCACCCCGGCGAGAAACTCGGCGCGTTCGCCGGGCGTGCAGTTGCCGATGGTGCAGCCGAGGAACGCAATCATTCGCCGCCGTCCGGCCGGGATGGCGTCGAGGTCGGCGCGAAAGTCACCGACGATGCCGTGTACGGCCAGACCGGGAAACTCCTCGACGATCGCGGCCGCCGCGGCGCGCAACGTTGCTTCGCTGACGTCGAAGGGAACATAGGTCGTGAGCGAGGCTTGCTCGATCAACGCGCGGATGAGGATGCGCGACTTGTCACATGTCCCCGAACCGAGCTCGACGAGCACTTCGGCGCGGGAGGCGACCGCGATGTCGGCGCTGTGGGTCGTGAGGATTTGGCGCTCGGCCCGCGTCGGGTAGTACTCGGCGAGGCGGGTGATCTGGTCGAACAACTCGCTGCCGCGTCCGTCGTAGAGGTAAACGGCGGGCAGGGTCTTGGGCGTCGACGAGAGCCCGGCAACTACCGCGACTCGCAGGCCGTCGACGAGATCTTCTGGACCGCGGCGCACCGTGATGTCTGCCGGGGCCGCGAACCGCAGACTCATGAACGGAACTCGCGCAGCTTGTCGCGGAACAGCGTGGAGGCGATGGCGCTGCGATGGGACTGACCCTTGAGGAAGGCCTTGGTGAAACCCTTGGCCTGCTTGTAGGTGACCTTGGCCGGCATCGGTGGCTCGTCGGCGTTGACGATCACGTCGACGAGCGACGGGCCGGGATGGGTGATGGCGCGCCGGATGGCATCTTCGAGGTCGCCCGGCGCGTCGACACGGACACCCAGCCCCCCACATGCCGTGGCCCAGGGTGCGAAGTCTCCACGGCGTTCCCAACGCACACCGTGTTCGGGATAGCCCAGCGCCATCTGCTCCCACAGGATCTGGCCGTACAGCGCGTTGTTGATCACGACGACCGTGATGGGGATCTCGTAGCGGCACGCGGTGAGGAACTCGGCCATCAGCATGGCGAAACCCCCGTCGCCGACGAAGGCGATCACCTGGCGATGGGGGTGGGCAATCTGGGCGGCAATGGCGTAGGGCAGGCCCGGCGCCATCGACGCGAGGTTGCCGGACAAGTAGAACTCGCGCGCGCCACGGATGTGAAAGTGGCGGGCGGCCCACGTGGCGATGGTGCCCGAGTCGCACGTGAGGATCGCGTCGTCGGCGGCGATACGGTCGACGAGCGCGGCGACGTATTGCGGTTGGATCGGATCGGCGTCGGCTGATTCGAGCGACGTCATCTTGGAACGCCAGTCCGCCATCGACTCCTGCGCCGTAGTGAGAAACGATCGGTCCTCCTGGCGTCGCAGCAGCGGGAGCAGCGCCGTCAGAGTTTCGGCAGCGTCGCCGACGAGCGGCACGTCGGTGGGCATCCGGTTGCCGGCGCGCACCGCGTCGCTGTCGATCTGCACGCAGCGCGCTTGGCCCGGCTCGGGCAGGAACGCGGTGAAGGGAAAACTGCTACCGACCATGAACACGGCGTCGCAGGTTTCCATCGCTTCTTCGGACGGAAGGGTGCCGAGCAGACCAAGGCCGCCGGTGGTCAGAGGATGATCGTCGGGCACGACCGCTTTGCCCGAGAGCGTTTTCACGATCGGCGCACCGAGCACCTCGGCCACGGATAGAACCTCGTTGCGCGCCCCGAGCGCGCCCGCGCCGACGAGCAGCACGACGCGCTCGGCCGCATTGAGCACCTCGGCGGCTCGCTGGAGGTCCGCCGCGCGCGGCAGACCGGGCGGACGGACGAAGATCGGTGCGGTCGCCGGCGTGCGTCCAGCGCCGAGCCCGCCCTCCCAGGGGTCGGCGTCGGCGGGAGCCTCCTGCATGTCCACCGGGAATGTGAGGTGCGACACGGCGCGGCGCGACAACGAGGTGCGCACCGCGTTATCCACCAACGTCGGGATCGACACTGGCACGTAGACCATCGCGTTGTATTCGGCGACGTCCTCGAAGAGGTGCTCGAGGTGCACCTCCTGCTGGAAGCCGGTGCCGAGCAGTTTGGCCGCCTGCATGCCGGTGATCGCCAGAACCGGTTGGTGATCAAGCTTGGCGTCGTAGAGGCCGTTGAGCAGGTGGATGGCGCCCGGCCCCGAAGTGGCCAGACACACCCCGAGGCGACCGGTGGTCTTGGCGTAGCCCGTAGCCATGAAGGCGGCGGCCTCCTCGTGGTGCACGACCACGACGCGAATCGACTCCGCGTGGCGGCGAAACCCCTCCATGATCCCGTTGATCCCGTCGCCGGGCAGACCGAACACGGTGTCGACGCCCCAGTCAATCAGGCGTTTCACGAGTAACTCGGACGCGATCTCACTCACCGGAGTTCTCCTTGGGGCACGCCGATCGGCATGAGCCGGTAGTCGTTCGCGCGCACCCTGCTCGTCGTTCCCTCGCCGGTTAGCGGGCAACCGCGACAGAGCTAACGATTACCTTACGTTGGACTCCCGAGGGTCAAAGGAGCGGGATTCGGGGTAGCCGAGACAGCAATGAAGATCGGTGATATCCCAGCGACGATCGGCAAAGGCCTCGCCGCAGGGGTGGTGGGCACGGCGGCGATGACGGTTTCGAGCAGCATCGAGGCCAAGCTCCGTGGGCGCGAGCCCAGCTCGGCGCCGTCCGACGCCGCCGGCAAGGTGCTGGGTGTCCAGCCACGCGACGCGGAAGGAAAGGCGCGCTTCAGCACCGCCGTGCACTGGGCGTTCGGCACCGGCTGGGGCGCAGCCCGCGGCGCCTGGGCCGTGCTCGGCGTCCGCGGGGGCCCGGGAACCGTGGCCCACTTCGCCACGGTGTGGGGCAACGAATTGCTCTCGTTGCCAAAGCTCGGCGTCGCCCCACCCGTCAAGGAGTGGGGTGCGAAGGAGTTGGCGATCGACGCGTTCCACCACGCGGTGTACGCCGTGGCCACCGGACTCGCCTTTGAGTTCCTCGACCGCCACTCGAACAGTTCGAGCAACTGATCACCTCTCGGTGCTCGGTCCGAAATTCCGAGCGACGTCAGCGACGGTGCGCATCGCTGCGATGACGAGTGACGCTCACAACGCGGGCGGCGTCGTCGATGAGATACAGCACGCGGTAGGCGCCTCGACGCGCCGACCAGGCGGGCGATGGAGCCAGCCAGAGCGTCCGCCGCCATGTCTGGCCAGGACGACAACGTGCACCAGGGCCCCCTTAGATCTTTGTGAAGCCCTGGCCGGCCAGGAACAACCCCACCACGACGACGACCACGCCGGTCCCGAGGGGGAGCATGCGGCTGAACCAAGCCAGGCGCTCCCGTCGTTCCGCGGTGACAAAGCGCCGGTCGAGGGCGCCGCGGGTCTTGAGCAGGACCAGCCCGGCTCCCGTGAGGGTGAGCGCCATGCCCACGCCGTAGGCGACCACCAGCACGACGCCGAACCAGGTGCGTCGCAGGGCGATGGCGCCGAGCAACACGACCACCGCTGACGGGGACGGCAGGAATCCGCCGACGAAGCCCATGGCTATCAAGCTGCCCCAGGTGATGGGCTGGCCGCGGCCCACCGGGCCGTGCGAGTGAGTCACGCCTCCGTGGGTGTGTTCGTGCTGGTGCTGATGGTCGTCGTCGTGCCGGTGGCCGCTGTAGCTGTGCCCAGCGCGGCGCAGGCGCATGGCGCGCCAGATGAGGCCGCCGCCGATAGCGGCCAGCATGAGTCCGCTGGCCAGACCTAGCCAGGGGTAGAGCCGCTCGGGTGCCACGATGGCCGACGCCGAGATGGCGATGCCGAGCACCAGCACGCCGACGGTGTGGGTGAGGGTCACCATGCCGGCGATGAGGCCAGCCTGGCGGATCGACCCCTGTTGGCCGACCAGGTAGGCGGCCATCACCGTCTTGCCGTGGCCGGGGGCGAAGGCGTGGATGGCGCCGAGCAGGATCGAGAAGCCGACGGCCAGGATGCCAAAGGACAGCGACACCTGCTGGCGGCCGATGAACGACGTGAAGGCGGTCGTGGCCCGGTCGACGCCGCGTGGCAGGGGCGAGGACGGGCGGGCGACGCCATCCCGCTCGGCGGTCAGGCGCGGCCCGCCGGGCTTGGCCGTGAAGTTGAGTCCTCGCTCGTCCAGGGGTGCCTGGAGCAGGCTCTTGGGATAAGAGGTCAGCTCGGCGCTGATGGTCCGGGGCCGCAGGCGCTCGCCGGTCAGCGTCACCCCGTCGCCCGACGCGCTGATCTCGCGCCAGCCCGCCCGCTCGGTGAAGTTGGTGCTCCGATAGCTGAACCGTGAGCCGGGCGTCAGGTCGAACGGGCCGGCCATGACACAGATCAGCCTGAGGGTGCTCAGTCCGGCCTGGCCGGGCGGGAAGGACAGCGCGATGGTCCCCACGCTGAGGGGGACCTCTCGATCGTCACGACGCAGGTCCACGCCGTCACGGAGCCGCTGGCACTCCGAGCGCCCGAAAGCATCCAGTTCTGCCTTCCCCGTGCGCCCGTCGTCATCGGTGTCAATCCGCTGCGACTTGGCCTGGAAGGTAGGGATCTCGGCCATGTCCAGGACGAAGCGCAGCTCGATGCCGTCAGTCCGCACCACCAGGCCGCTGTAGGTGTTGATCGTGAAGTTCCCGACCGGATGCGCCGAGGCCGGCACCGCCGAGAGGGCGAGGAAGCCAAGAGCGAGAGCCACGACGGCGAGCAGGCGCCTCTTCGCATCTCGAGAAAGGGCAGAGTCAGTCAACCGTTGCAACGACGGCAACATACAACTCGCGCTCTCGACTCCGCGTGCACGGCCACTGCTGGCCTCCGCTATCCGGATAGTCGCGGGACTCCTCGGGCACAACCCGCGACAGCCGGGTACCGACCGCCCGCATTGAGTGTAATAACTGTGTAATCCCGAACGAGTTTATCGCGGTCGAGCGAGGGTACAGCGCAGACGAATGCCTGATCTCGTGCCTCGTCACCCGGTCAAGCCTGACGATCGACTCGATCAAAAGAAGAAGGGTGCACGAATGTATGCACGAATGTATGTCCCAATAAAGCGGACCATACTGGTCGTCTCTGGGCTCGCCCTATTGGCTCAACTCTTGGCTTCGCCATCGGCGAATGCCTCAGACCACATCGATTCACCGACAGTCACCCAGGATCGCGGGGCCGATCTCGCAGACACCTACGCCTTTCTCGACCCCAATAACAACAAGCAGGTCACCCTGATTATGAGTACCCAGGGGTTCGTTGTCTCCGGCGAGCACTTCGGAATGGCGATCTTCGACAGCAATCTCCGGTACCGTTTCGAGATTGAGAACACCGGAGACGCGAAGCCCGACGCTTTCGTCGACGTCACGTACTCGAAAGGTCTCGGCCGCATGATGAACCAAACGGCCACGATCGAGATGCCCGGAGACAAGAGCTTCACGGCACCCACGACTCCGTCCAACCAGGATTATAAGGCTCCCAGGTTCCGCATCACGACCGACCGCGGGACTGGTGCAGTCTTCTATGGCGGCGTCGCCGACGATCCGTTCTTCTTGGACGATACTGGAGCGAATCGCCTGGTCGCATCGTCGATCAGGAACCCAGGTAGACCCAATAAGAAGCTCCTCGGCGGGCGCGGCGGGCGCGACACCTACGCCGGCTTCAACACCTTGATCACCGCTGTGAAGCTCCCCGCCGCCATGCTGAAGGGAACGGGGAACGTGATCGGCGTCAACTCCGTCACCCAACGCCGTCAGACTCAACAGATCGGCGCGGGTGGCGTCATCACCGGCAGCGGCGACTGGGTCACCGTGGACCGCGACGGCGTTCCGCTCGTCAACAACGGGCTGATTGCCCCGGCCCGCAAGGACGAGTACAACTCAGCCTCGACCGAGGACGACGCGAATGGCGTCTTCAAAGCGGACCTTGTGAAGTCGCTGAGAGGCCTCGGTACCGACGATGCTCACATCGCGATGCTGGCGAAGGCGGCTGTCGAGACGGGCGACATTCTACGCCTCGACCTCACGGTTCTGAACACCGGACGCGGTGGTGGAAGCAACAAGAACGGCGGATTCGGCAAGATGGGAGGCCGTCGCTTGGGGGATGACGTCGTGGACATGACCTTCACGATCATCAACAACGGCCGCCCGTTGGGCGACAAGGTTAACGCCAACGACAAGCGTTTTGGCAACAAGTTCCCGTTCGTCGCCCAGCCGTATCAGCCGTTCCGCGGCGGTAGCGGGGCCGACGACGGTACTCGGCAGTAGCAAGAGTCTGTACTCGAGTCCGGAGGGGATGCGGAGCAAGGAGAACTCGATCCGCGCCGCGGCTGTACCCTTGTTCCGCAATCCCTCAGCTCGACAGTACCGGAGGGCTTCGACTCAATGGCTCTGAACCGACTTGCCTCCGGGATGGCTGTTCTCGTCGCCACGCTCTCGTTTACTGCCTCGTCATGTAGTCGAGGTCCCGAGGACGCACCCTCCGCTCTGTCCGCACGCGCCGAAGCTGCCGGCTTCAGTGACGTCGCGCCGAACCCGGTCGATACCGAGGCGCGGAGGGTGCAGATGCGAGAGATCCAACAGCGCGTCCAGCGCGACCCCGAGGACTTCGTCCAACTGAATCGGCTGGCCGACGCCGAACTGCAATCAGCCCGCGAGACCAGCAGCACCGAGCATATTGCATTGGCGATGCGTGCGGCTCGGGCTTCACTTGATTCCGTTCCCGACATCCGTAACCCTGACGGGCTCGCCGCGCTGGCGCAGGCCGAGTACGCATCACATGAATTCATCTCGGCTCGCGATCACGCCCTTCGCCTCATCGAGCTCGAGCCTCGAAAGAGTTATCCGTACGCGCTGCTCGGTGACACCCTGCTCGAGATCGGCGACTACGACGGAGCGGCGGCCGCCTATAAGAGCATGGACGACAGGTCGGGCAGCCTCACTCATGGCAGCGAAGCACGCGCCGCCCGTCTGGCGTTCCTGCGCGGCGACACGACGAGTACGACCAGCCACCTCACGACCGCTCTCACGCTCGCGCTGAACCTGCCGTCCCCGCCACGTGAGCCCGTGGCTTGGTACCGATGGCAGCTAGGCGAGACGGCCTTTACGACCGGAGAATACAAGTCAGCCGAACGCTTCTACCGTGCCTCGCTCAAGTCCTTGCCCGGCTATTCCCGCGCGGTCGCCAGCCTGGCCCGCGTACGCGCCGCACGGGGAGCTATCAACGAAGCCATTCAACTGTACGGGACCGTCGTAGACCGCATTCCGGACCCGGCTTTCGTGGCTGAGCTCGGCGACCTGTACAAGGCCGCAGGACGAGGGAAAGAATCTCAGGAGCAGTACCGGTTGGTCGAGGCAATCGGGCACCTCAGTGCGGCGAACGGTGTCCTCTACAACCGCCAGCTTGCGCTCTTCTACGCTGACCATGACACCAGCGCGGAACTGGCCTACTCCAACGCGGTGAACGAGTTCCAAAGGCGCCCTGACATCTACGGAGCAGACGCCGTGGCATGGACCGCGCTGAAGGCCGGAAAACTTCCCGAAGCCCAGAACGCAATACGTGCCGCGCTGCGACTCGGCACGAAAGACCCCACGATGCTGTACCACGCCGGCATGATCGCCCAGGCCGTCGGCGATGAGGGCAGCGCCTTGACCTATTTGCGTGAGGCACTCGGACGAAGCCCACGATTTTCGGTTATCCAGGCCGACGTTGCCCGTCGGGTATTGGGCGCCTTGGAGAAGGATGGCGCGGCCGAAGCGCCAGGACAATGACGTTCCCCGGGTGCGCCGAAGCCGCAAAGCCGCGGCCCCGAGCGACCGCCGAGCGAGGCCATCTCGACCAGGCGGCCTAGGCCGCGGCCCGCCGCACCACATGCCGATTCCCACCGTCGGTCCGGCGAAACGATAGGGCCCGACGCACCCATCCCCGACTCGACGGCCACCACCCCGACTACGCGACCGCGGCGGAAGGACTCCTCGTCCTCGAAGCCGAAGGCCGACCCGACCATGACGTCGCGGCGGCGTAGCCCGGCAGTCTTAGAGGCTCATCGGCGCGACGCGCAGACCGGCTTGACTGGCGGCGACGTGAAGGCGTCGGTCCCACGTCACGAGCACCGGATCGGTGTCTGACAATGCGAGCGCGCTAGCCAGGTGCACGGCGTCCGCGCCTCCGAGCACGAGTCGATCGACCAACGCGGCCGCCGCGTTGGCGATTTCGTAGCTCAGTTCGACGACCCGGGTCGCTGACCAGAACGCCTCCCAGGACGCTCGAGCTTGGCGCGCTCCGCCGCCGTTGAGCCGGCCCGCTCGGCGCGCCGCCGCGAGCGCGGCGCGGACTTCGGGGCAGGCGAGCCGGCACGCCACGACGAGATCGGCCTCGGCCCACAGCCTCGCCGCCACTTCGCTGCCGTCCTCCTCGACGAGCAGCTTGACGAAGGCGCTGCTGTCGAACGCGACGACCGCCATTAGCGCCGCAGTTCGACAACCAACTCCGACACTGAGCCGCGGGCGCGCACGCGACTGGTGCGCGTGGACGACGGACGCTGCGTGGACCTCGGTCGCGTAATCACGCCGTCGCGCTCCAGCCGTTCGATCACGCCGCTGGCGTCGATGGCAACTAGCCGAGCGACGGGCACGCCGCGCTCGGTCACGACTACGTCGTCACCGGAGCGGGCTTGGTCTATCCACTCTCGGAGATTCGCCCGCAATTCGCTGATCGCCACATCCATGCCAGGGATGGTACTACTCGCGGCAGACGACTTGTACGTTCCGGCGATAGTCGATCTACAGCCGACGCATGGCCTAAGGGAAGCGGTCCCACGGCCACGGGTTCGCGGCGCCGTAGCGCTGGATGACCGGCCCGACCGGCGGCGGGGTCTGGCCGAGCAGGCCGGCCTTGACGCGCAACAGCCGCCGAGCAAACAGCACCGCGAAAGGGTCGTTGTCGAGACGCTCCGGGCGTCGGCGTGCACAGCCAGGATGACTGTGGCGCGAGAGCGCCTCCACGCACCTCCGCAGAATGAGATCGTGAAGTGGGGAGATGCGGGGCTTCGGGGTGAGGTCGGCGCCCGAGTCGGATTGCGCGCTGGCGCCCAGTGCGTCCGGTACGTTCTCTGCGGCACGATTGACCGCAGTTTCGGCCGCGGTTCTCCTGCCCGGAATCAGGCCGTCTCGCGAAGGCGCGGCCAGTGTGGCGATTTGGCGAGCCGCGACGGTCGGAGGACAGGCCAGCAATACCTTGCTGCCGGGACGAACGATCCCCGGTCACGACGGTGTTCCCCGTGTTGGTCACGCCGGCACCCGCGAGTACGGCAAAGCGGCCGGCGGTGCCGAGCCCCACCGGCGCCTCGGCGGCGTCTGCGAGGTTCGACACCGTCACGACCACGGCAAGGACCACAGTTGTCCGTACGGTACCGGGTACCTACCCAAGGAGTGCGACGAGCACCGGAACGCCTTAGGCCGCGGCGGACTTCTTTGTCTGACCGAACACGTTCGGCACGGGATACTTGCCGAGCACGAAGAGCAGCACCGCGGCGTGTTGCATGTCGATCACGTGGATGGAGCCGGCCAGCTCGACAGCGTCGTCGCTGGTGAGCTTGGAAACCGCGTCCAGATACGTGGCGGCGGCGATGTCCTCGAGTTGCAGCGCGAGTTCGGCGACCTCCACCGCGTCGGTGGCCTTCGCGAACGCGGCGTCGATCGTCGGCTTGAGCGTCGCGTTCGGTTCGGCGACCTTCGGCCGGTCGTTGCCGGTGAGCACCTTGTTCCACGCGTCGAGCTGTTCCTGGTGCTGGGCCATCGCGGTGGTGACGAAGGTGGCTACTGCGGGTGGGACGGCACCCAGCTTGTTGGCTTTCGCCGCGTCCAGCGCAGCCGAGTAGGTCTGCACGGCGAGCACCTCGAGGCCCGCGGCGAGCGCAGCTATGTCGAGGTCGCCTGCGGGTACCTCGGCCGTCTTGTCGGCGGCCGTCGTCGTCGTGGTGTCCGGGGCGGCGTTCGTGTCGTCGTCGTCGTCGTTGCCACAGGCGGCCAGCGCAACGCCGGCTACGAGTGCTCCGGTCCCGACAAGAAACTGGCGGCGATTGGCGAGCGGTGAAGAGTGCTCAGACGTCGTCATTTGACGGCTCCTTCTTGCGGGTCGCGGGCTGTCTTGGTTGTCTCGAACGCGGCCGGGAACGCCACGCTGCCGGCAGCGGGAGGCAACTTCGCCGCGTCGGTCGGAATCGCAATCAACGCTTCGCCGCCACCCTCGAGGAGAGCGCCGACGGCACGGAGCGTCGCGAGGTGCTGCGATTCGACTCCCATGACGCTGGCCATGAGCAGGCGGAGTTCGCTGCCGCCGAGCAAGGTGAGGTTCTGGAGATATGTCTGGGTGGCGATCTCTTCCAAGGACGCGGCCAGCTTCACCACATCGAGGGGCGCCTTCAAACCCTGCTTGGCCTTCTCGACCATGGGCGCGAGCGCGGTATTCGGGGTCATCTGTTCCTTGCCACCAAGCGCCTTGGCCTGCGCGTTGAAGGCAGCCCGGTGCTCGTCGTGTTGTTTCATCGTCGTCTCGGCGAACGTCTTGACGACCTTGTTGCCGTCCTTTATGAAAGGCAGGCCGAGGGCGGCTTGGTATGTCGCGATGGCCAGGCTCTCGATTGATCCCGCGGTTTGCAGCACGGCGACATCGACGTTCTCGTCCTGCTGTGCTGCCGCAGAGGAACCGAGGAAGCCGAGTAGAGAGCTACGAAAGCCTCCGCTCATCGCACCCGCGGCGCCGACGGCTGCGACCCCGGCGCTTCGGCGTAGCAACCGTCGGCGCGCGGCGCGAAAGGCGTCGGGCTCGCTCGTCTCCAACTTGCCGGCGCGCTGTGCCGCCCCGATGTCGGCGAGGTCGGGTAACGACTCGCGAGCCGCGCGCAGCGCATCGACCTGAAGGTCCTCGGACTCGACGATCAGTTCGCGGAGCCGGGGCTCATCGATTCGATTCTGTGCATTCGTGGTCACCGAGCGCTCCTTGCGTAGGCGAGCCCTCGTTGGCCGGCGGCGAGTGCAGCAACCCCGAACAACGCGGTCCCGATCACGATCACGGCCGTCTGGCTTGTGGCCTCCGACGCGGCACCGCCTGCACCGGCGTTAACGCCCGACGGCGCGCCGCCTTGAACGGTCGGATCGCCCTGCTGGGAATCGGTGGGTGAGGGTGGGGCCGAGCCGCCGGTTCCCTGAGCGAATGCTCCCGCCATCGGCGTGACCGCCGTGGTCAGCGCGAATAGAGCGCCAAAAATAAGTCGTTTGGACACCATGTCTCCTCGTCTGTCGCAGGCGCCCTACCCGCGTGACGAGAAGGCACAAACGTCACTTTCGCGAATCTTTAGATTACGCGGCCACCCGGCGGGTAGAGGCGGGGCATGGCGCGGGTCCGCAATCTGTGCGCGGTGCTGATCGCCGTGAACCTCGTCGCGGCAATGGCCGCACTCTTCTTGGTCGAGCGCGCCGCGCGCGAGTCGGGGCCGCCCCGAGGACCGGTACTAAGCGCGTTCGGTGAAGCGACGGCGTTGTCGCCGGCGCGTATCGAGATCCCTGACGCGAACGTGCGGGCCGCGGTGGTGCCGGTCGGAAAGCTGGCGACGGGCGAGATGGAAATGCCGGGCTTCGGTTCGGCCGGTTGGTACCGCCTTGGGCCCCGACCCGGAGAACGCGGCCCGGCGGTTATCGCCGCGCACTTCGATTCCTTCGACGGACCCGACGTGTTCTACGGCCTGCGCCATCTCGATCCCGGCGATCCGATCTACGTTCTCGACGCGCAGGGCCGGCGGATCGAGTTCGTCGTGACCGCGCAGTCCACCACCCCGAAGGACCAGTTGCCGGTCGCGCGCATCTGGGGACCGGTGGCGGGGCCGGCTCTGCGGCTGATCACGTGCGGCGGCTCGTTCGATAAGCGGACGCGGCACTACCGCGACAACGTCGTGGTCTACGCGCAACTCGCGTCGGCGTCGCGCTCGATCTGACCCTCAGTCTTTCGGAACGTTCCGCGACTTTCGACATCCGGGTTACGAGGCGGTGCCGAACAATCCACGTGGGTGAAGAGGGCGGCGGCCTGAACGTACAGACCATCGTGTGCAACGCGGCGATCGTCGTGGGCGGCGATCTCGACGATGCACGCGTTACCGCGGCGATGGAAGCGTTGGCTAAACGACCCCCGGTGGTGATCGTGGTCGATCGCAATGCGACATCGGAGTACCGGACCTGGATCGAGCCCGGCTTTCTCAGCACCCTCGGCGATGGCGGCCGGGTCAACCAACGGCTGTATCTCGATCTCGCGGCGCGCGAACTCCTCGTCGACGGTTCGCCCATCGTCGTTACCCGGCTTCAGTACGACATTCTCCTCTACCTCGTGCAGCACGCGGGCCAGGCCGTCTCGCGTGAGGAGCTCGCCCGCGCCGTGTGGGGATACGAAGACACCAACGCGGCGACGATCACGGTCCACATCGGCCAACTCCGCCGCAAGCTGGAACGCGATCCCCGGAACCCGGCGCATCTGGTGACGATCCGTCGCGTCGGATACCGCTTCGACCCCTGACTATCCTCCTGCACGCGGTAGGCACCGGCGTGTCTTGTCCCGTAGGCGTGGCCCGCGCGGACTAACGATCTAGGCTGCGGGCGTTGTATCCCTTCTGACCCGTGGAGTTTTGATGCGTCGACGCCTGACCCTGTTCGTGAGCCTCGCCTTGGCCGCCACCGGGATCCTCATCGCCCCCGCGCCAGCGGAGGCCGGCGGATTCTGCAGTGTGGAGCAAGGGTGCAGCCCATGCCCGTTCGAGGTCGTCATCGACGGCAAGAACACCCACATCAGGTCGTACAACTGCTGACCCACTGAACTGCAGTCTGCGAGCATGCGGGATGGCGAAGAACGTTCTCGGCACCGAGCTGGTCCCCTGCTCCTTCGATCCGCTCACCGGCTTCTACCGAAACGGGTGCTGTGACACCGGCTCCGACGACGTCGGGATGCACACCGTGTGCATTATCGCGACGGCCGAGTTCCTCGAGTTCTCGCGCTCGGTGGGCAACGACCTCTCTACGCCGATCCCGGAGTACAACTTCGCGGGAATCGGGCCCGGCGACCAGTGGTGCCTGTGCGCGGCGCGGTGGCAAGAGGCGTTCGAGGCGGGTGTCGCGCCCGGCGTGGTGCTGGAGGCAACGCATGCATCGACGATGGAATGGGTCGACCCCGACGGGCTCCGCGCCCACGCGGTGAACAACACCATCTGACTACGTTTTGCGGCCTAGCCGTTCGACCAGAGGAGCGTCATGGGCAGCAACGCCGAGCAGGCCTACGAATCGATGAAACAGACCGAAGGCCAGCAGGAGGGCACCGGAGACTGGTTTGAGGTAACGCAGGAGCTCATCAACACCTTCGCCGACGCGACCCACGACCACCAGTTCATCCACGTCGACCCGGACAAGGCGAAGGAGCTGTCGCCGTGGGGGACGACGATCGCGCACGGGTTCCTCACGCTCTCGCTGCTGACCCACCTCGTCGGTTCGATCCGGCCTGCCGAGGGGACGCCGCGCCCGCGTCTCGACGGTCTGCTCATGGGGGTCAACTACGGCTTCGACAAGGTGCGGTTCGTGAACCCCGTCACCGTGAACTCCAAGATCCGCGCGTCGGGCGTCACGAAGTCAATCGAGCTGAAGGGCGACGCCATCAACGTCACCCGCACGATCACCGTGGAGATCGAAGGTAAGGACAAGCCCGCGCTCGTGGCCGACTGGATCACCCGGCTCGTCTTCGGTTAGCTCCAGCACGACTCGATAGTCGCTCGCGCCCGTCGGTTCGACGCGGGCGACCGCGCCAGTGACGGCGACGCTCAGCGCGTCGGTCGCGAAACCGTGCGCAGTTGCGCTGCACTCCGACGCGAGGACGCGCAGCTCGATGGGCCAGTGACTCGGCGTCAGGTCGGCGCCGCGCCCGCGCACGGTGGCGCGTAAACGGCGCGGCGCGAGCAGCCACAACACGCCGGTGGTCGCTCCCTCCGCCCAGTGCGCAGTGAACGGCATGAACTGCGACCAGCCGCGCCAGTCGTGCGGGCTCGACTCCGCACCGACCATCAAGTCGCGTTCGACGTGGGCGGTTACGGCGCGGTCGTTCGCGAGTGCCATGGCTATGTCTCGCGTGCCCTCGAACTGCGTCACCGTGGCGCGCTCGGCGTCGCCGGCCGACGGCGCGAGGCGGGCGACGACTGGCCCAGCCATGAGGTCGTGGCCATGATCGATCGACGGAGCGTCGAGCGCGGGCAGCGGCGCCGCTTCTCGTCCCGCCGCCGCCCAGATCCACAGCGCGAACAGCGCGACGCTGCGCGTCGCATCGGGGTGGTACGAGCGCGTGTACGGCCCGCAGAAGTTGCGCAAGGCGGGGTTGTAGAAGCGCATGGCCATCGCCCGCAGTTCGCGCTCGACCCGCTCGCCTTCAGCGGCGAAGTACGGCGTCGGCGGGAACACCTGCCAGATCCTCAGGGCGTAGAGGTCGATGCCGTAGTACGTCGGTGAGTTGAACTCGTCGAACGCTCCGTGGGTGTCGTGCGCGGCGAGCACCGCGCGCGCGAAGGCTTCGCCCCGCTCGACGAGGGCCGCGTCGCCCATGCGGGCGCCGAGCCACGCGTCGAGCCACGCCCGCATGAGCGCGGGGTTGGCGTAGTTGACGTCGATGCGGCCGTCCGGCTCTCCCTCACTCGCCAGCGCGATGCTCGCCAGCACGCGCTCGCACCGTTCGTCGCCGAGCGCTTCGGCGTGGTCCTCCAGCATCAGGGCGAACGTTGTGCCGACGAACTGGCGCCAGTTGGGGTCGTAGTCGACCCACATCGTCGGCGGGTCGGGCGGGTGCGGCGCCTCGAGCACGCGTGCGTAGGTTCCGTGGAACGCCGCGCCCGGCTCGTCGTACTGAATGCCGATCAGGACGTCCACCGCGGCAGCGGCCTCCGCCCGGTCGGCCGGGTCGTCGGAGCCGAGCAGCCCGTACGCCACCCACGCCGTGTTCGGCGTGAGGTGCACGCTGCGCGGAGGCGTGGCCGAGTCGAAGCTGCCCGGTGGGTTCCAGACCATGTGGCGCTCGGGATCCCAGAACTGCCGCGCCCAGGCGAGGGTCGTGGCGCGAAGGTCGGCGGCACTCATCGGTCCGACAAGCTAAGTGCCCGCGGTCGGGGTATGAAGACCGCGTGCGGCGAGACCACGACAACTTGCTTGTGTGGGGTGACCCGGAGCCGATGACGCTCGACCAGGCGGCGCGCGCCGCGCGTCTGCCGTTCGTGGCCGGGCCGGTCGCGCTGATGCCCGACGCCCACGTCGGGATCGGCGCCACGATCGGATCGGTGATCCCAACCGCGGGCGCGGTGATCCCCGCCGCGGTCGGTGTCGACATCGGTTGCGGGATGATCGCCGCGGAGACCAACCTCGTCGCCTCCGACCTGCCCGACAACCTGAATCCGCTCCACGGCCGGATCGCTTCGGTGGTCCCCGCAGGTGTCGGTAAGGGACACAGCGCGGCGCAGCGCGGGATGCCCGCGCCGCCAGCCGGACTCTTGAGCGAGAAGCAGCTCAAGACCGCGGCCGAGCAATTCGGCTCGCTGGGCTCGGGCAACCACTTCGTCGAGGTGTGCCTCGACGAGCGCGACCACGTGTGGGTGATGCTGCACTCCGGTTCGCGCGGTGTCGGCAACCAGCTCGCGCAGCAGCACATCGAACGCGCGAAGAAGCTGATGAAGGAGTACTTCGTCGATCTGGAAGACCGCGACCTCGCGTACCTCACCGAGGGAACACCGGAGTTCGACGCGTACATCACGGCGATGCTCTGGGCTCAGGACTACGCGGCGGCGAACCGGGCACGCATGATGGACGCGACCATGCACGAGGTGTTCGCCGTCGTCGGGCACGGCGCGGAGGTCGGTCGGGTCAACTGCCACCACAACTTCTCGCGCCGCGAGGTGCACGACGGCCGTGAGATGTGGATCACGCGCAAGGGTGCGATCAGCGCAGGCCGTGACGACATGGGTGTGATCCCGGGCTCGATGGGGACGCGGTCCTATGTCGTGCGCGGCCGTGGGAACCCGCAGTCGTACAACTCGTGCTCGCACGGCGCGGGGCGGCGCCTGTCGCGCGGGGAGGCCCGGCGCACGCTGTCGGTCGAAACGCTGCGGGAAGCGATGGCGGGCAAGGCGTGGAACACGAAGCAGGCCGAGAAGCTCCTCGACGAGCACCCCGACTCGTACAAGGACATCGACGCGGTCATGGCCGCACAGTCCGACCTCGCCGAGGTCGTGCACACGCTGCGCCAGGTGCTCAACTACAAGGGCGCGTGAGGGTCTGAAAATTCGGTGGCGCCAAAGTGGCGCCAGACGGGTATCCTGGGGGCATGCCGAGCATTCAGGTCAAGGACGTTCCAGCCGAGGTGCATGCGACGTTGCGAAACCGAGCCGCGGCTGCGGGGATGTCGCTCCAGGAGTATCTGCTCGGTCGTCTGACGCTTGAAGCAAACACGCCGACGCTGGATGAGGTTCTCGCGCGCGCCGGCGGGCGAGCCGGCGGACGCGTTTCCTTTCGGGCCGCCGCGAAGGCAGTCCGAGCCGACCGCGCCGACCGGTGATCGTGGTCGACGCCAGCATCCTCGTCACTGCGCTTGGGGATGACAGCCGCGATGGAGATCGAGTGCGCGACCGGCTCCGTGGCGAGAAGCTTGCCGCTCCGCACCTGATCGACTTGGAGGTGACCTCCGCATGGCGCCGGCTCGCCGCGAGGGGGAATCTCGATGACCGGCGCGTGAGGCTCGCTGTCGCTGATCTGCGCTCGCTTCCGCTTGAGCGCGCTCCCCACGGACCATTGCTTCCGCGTTGTTGGGAACTGCGGAACAACCTCACCATCTACGACGCCGCGTACGTCGCCTTGGCCGAGGCGATAGACGCAGTGCTGCTGACAGCGGATGCGGCGCTGGCCGGTGTGACGGGCGCCCGGTGCGAGACCGAACTGCTCCAGTAAATCAGTCCCCGGCTTGAACCACGTCCGTCGAGACGGCTTTTCGCTCGCGCTCCCGCTGGTGTCGGCCGGTTCGCAGAGCGCTACAGCCGGGTGACGCCGATCGTCGCGCTGGTCGCGTTTCCGGGGACATCGAACGCCGTCGCGGTCACCCGGTACCGACCTGGGTCCACCTCGGGCGAGGCCGACCAGGTCACGGAGGTCGCCGACGCCCCGCACCCGGTGCACGTCGCGACCACAGTGGCCGCGACCGCTCCGGTGGTCGCATCGACGAACTGAACCACGACACGGTCGATGCCCGTGGCGTCACCGGCTTGGCCGGCCACGGTGAAGGCCTGGGTGGGCAGGAAGGTCGTTCCGTCGCTCGTCGTGAACTTCACGGTCGGTGGTGTCGCGTCGACGACGAAGGAGCGGACAGTTGCCAGGCTCAGGTTGCCGGCCGCGTCTGTGGCGGTAACGGCCACCGTCTGCGGGCCCGCCGTCATCGACTTGGAAACCGACCACGTCCCGTCGGTCTTCACCTTGGCCGTGCCCACTGTGGTGCCCCCTTGGGCCACCTTGACCTTCCAACAAGGGCCGCCAACGGGTTTTTTCGCTGCGAGTGTGGCTGAGAGTCACAACCTGGACTCCGAACTCGCGCGTCTCAGGGACAAGAACGCCCGGCTTCGCGCCATGTTGGGACGCCCGTTGTCGTTGGCTCGAGGCGCTGTCGTCGTGACGTCACGTAACAGGCTCTGCGGAGCAGTCTCGTTGAAAAGATTGGCAAGAAGATTGGCAAGTGTGCCGCCCGGATGTGACGGCACCGGCACGCACCGGAGGTCACCGTCAGATCTGTCGGCGCCGCTTTCTGAGATGCGCCTCGAGTTGGGGCAGCGCGGCGATGTCCTTAGGGCGTCCGGCGCGCTGCTTCGAGGTCACCACGTCCTCGAGCGACGCTACGGGGATGTCCACGTTGTCGCGGCGCACCACCACCAAGCGGGCGGCGAGCTCGTCGTAGCCGTTGAGGAAGCCGGCGGGCGCGAAGCAGAGATCGAGCGGTCCGTGGCGGGTCACCAGTGTCATCGTGGTCAGGTTGACGAGCAAGTCCGGGTGCGGCTCGAACGCGACCCCTTCGACGTCGCTCTCGACACGAGGACGGGCGCCAAGTGCCTTGAGCGCGGCTGACAGCCTCGTGAGATTGTCCTTGGTGCGCGACGGACACACGTCTATGTCGACGGTCGCGTGGCCAGTGTCGTGCAGTCGAGCGGCGACACCACCGATGACCACGAACTCAACGCCGTGTTCGGTGAGCACCCGGCAGATGGCGACTACGTGGTCGTCATCGAGCTCAGGCTGCGTCACTAGCCAACCGGTAACCCTGGGCCCGCAGCCGCGCCCGGGTCTCCTCGCTCAACGACCGTTCCCACTCGGCGAGGACATCATCGTGGTTGTCCCGCTCCGCAATCTGCAGCCGAAGCTCGAGGCCCGCCTTGGCCATCAGCCGGAGCAGGGTCGGCACGGTCGGTTGACGCCGCCCAGACTCGTAGGCCGACAGGGTCGGTTGGGCGATCCCGACCAGGTCGGCGAACGCGTGCTGCGACAAACCCACCCGGCCCCGCGCCGACTTCAAGAGCGCTCCCGCGACCTCGTTCTCAATTGTGCCCATGAGGCGATAGCGTATCGTCTATCGCTCCTAGTCCGACACCGAACTCGCGGGTGCTCGCCACTCGCGCCGCCGCGAATCGCGTACTCCTCTGATCTAGAAGCCAAATTTCATCGACCAACGACTGGCAAGAGTGGCCAAAACCCTGTGAACCGGGCGAGCGGGGGTCTCTGACCTGCACGTTTAAGCAGTCCCAACGGGATTCGAACCCGTGTCGCCACCTTGAGAGTGCGACCAGGTCGATCTCGGCTTGTGCCGCCGGGTGACGTTTAGCCCGCCGTTGTTGGCTCGATGCGCTGTCGTAGTGACGTCGCGTATCGGGCACTGACGGGCAATTTCGTTGAATAGATTGGCAAGAAGATTGGCAAGGGCGTCCGGACGTGGCGGCGCCGGCAGTTGTCAACAAGAGCCATCAGGCGGCGCCACACCCGCTTGACGACGGCCACCTTCAGGACTGAGTGCGCCCCGGCGCTCAGTGCCAGGTCGACCACTGGGCGCCGGTAGCGACGCCGAACGCGAAGAGCACGAACGGCACAACCACCAACACCGTGATCGCCCGGCGCCCGGGCAAACCGGCGCGGCGAAGGAACACCCGGTAACCGAACGCGGCAGCCGCCACGCCGAGCCACCACAGCACGCGCGCCGGCTGCGGCCACCCGAGCGGGAACGCCCTCTGCGCCCAGCTTGGCTCGGGCGAGTTTGCGCTGCTCCCGGCGACGGCCTCGGCCACCACCGCGGCGAACACGAAGGCCGCGCAGCCAACCGCGCGCAACATGTCCGCGGCGCGGAAAATCGCGCCGGTCTCGACAGCGGCCGACTGGCGCATCATTGGTGAAACCCTTGGTGCCCGGACTCCATTCCCGCTGTAGCTCGTCGGAGCCCCACCTGCGCGCCGCGCGAATCGCGGGAGTGAGCCGCGCGTCAACTGCGACCTCGAGGTCTAGCTTCGTGAGGCTTGGCGCGCGATGTCCGCGATGAACTCAACTAGGAATTCGTCGGACGGCGCATGCGGACAGGCAGCCCAGAACATCGCCGCGGCTTCGGCGGCCGTTGCGAAACCCGCGTCGGGCCAGATCGAGACCATGTCGTCGTGGTCCTGCGCTCGGCCGGCGTAGAGCTTCATGAGAAAGACCTGGCCGAGTGGCGCGCCAAGCACGCGCAACCGTGACTCCTCAAGCAGCACCTCGCAGTCCGCCGCGTCAAAGGTTCTCGGAAGGTAGGGCGCCGCGTTCGCGTTCAGCCACGTCGGCGCGAGATCGTGACGCGCCGCCACCGCCGCTACGGCCGCTGCTATCTCCGCGTCGAGCGCGCGCGTCGTGCGTCGAATCTCGGAAGCCTTGGAGCGCGAGCAACGCTCCCCCAACCGGGATCACCGTGTGGATCGGTCCGTCGACACCGAGTTCGATCGCGACTTCGCGCAGACATTCACGAATCTGCGCGCCGCTAAGCGGAGCGTGCGACATGATTCGACGGCTCGCTCCGCCAGAGGCTGTTGCGCGCAAGGACTATGCCCCGGCGCTTGAAACGCGGGGGGGTAGCGCTCTGTGCTGCCGAACGCATTCGGGGAGTACCGGGTGAAGCCCACTCCTCGGTGAGCGGCCGAACACGCGTGGTCCAGCGGGGCGGCGGAAGGTGTTCATCGTCCGAGAGCGTCTCGGCAAGCGCCGCGAGAAGATTGTCGATCAATGGGGAACCAGACGGTGTGGGTTCAGCCAGTGTCGCCTGCCGGCGTTCTGCCGGATGACGATCGAGATAGTCGAGAAACGAACGAAGACGCGTCCAGTCCGGACGGGCCGCGCCCGCCTCGCCCGCCGACCACGCGTCGGCGAGCGAGGCGACGGAAGGCCCGTCATGGGGTGAGGAGTGGAGTTCAAGGTCGCGGCCACACGCACGCAGCAGGCGAGTCAACGTCTCCACTCCCGGATCTACCTGGCCCGACTCAATTCTCGTCACCGTCGTGCCTGCGACCTCTGCTCGATCCGCCAGCGCGCGAACCGACAACTCGGCGTGTGTACGGGCCTCGCGCAGCAGATCACCGGTCGACGCCACAGGCGTAAGCATAAATGCTTACGCTCCCGATCGCAATGGCCGAGCCTGCGCTTCGAGGCGGGTGACTCGGTCGGCGAACGAAGGGTCGACGGGATCGGCGTGACGGTGCACGACTTGCCACTCGCCGGCCTCGCGGCGAAAGAAACCCGGTGGGCAAGACGACCCGTTCGATCGGTGCCGCCGTCGACGGACACCGCGAAGTCCTGGGTTTCGTAGACGACCTCACGCGGCGGACGTATGGCGCCGCCCGTTGGCGGGTCTCGTTGGCAGTGTTCAGCAAAGGGTGCGTGCCTATCGAAGCGGTTCATAGATGGTCGCTTTGCGGTCACTCCGATGCGGACGCGGCACGTCGATCGGGAGAAAGAGGGCGTCGAGCGGTTCGCCATCCTCGTCCAGGAGCTGCAACTGCTCCACGGCGGCATGCCCACGGCGATCCAGCGACACGACTCCACGGAGACGACCGTCGCGCGCTGCCTGTAGCAGCGCGACCAGCAATCGTTCGTCGTCGATCTCGGAGAGGTCGAACTCCAACGGGCCAGCGCCGTGTATGTACACGAGTGCCTCGTCGGCCTCCGTTCGGATCTCGATTGCGTCGCTCTCGTCAGTCACGCGACGCACGGCGAAGACGACGGCGCTCTCGCTCGCGTTTCTCCGCATGACGATGCCAGAGGGGGGAGGCCACACCGCCAACAGGAGAGCACCCACGATGTGGCCAGCGTTCATCACAGGATCGGGAAGTGCTTGTGGATCGGCCCTCGCTTCGAGCCAATCCTCAACCCGAAGGAGTTGTATCCGCCCGTAGGAGACCCGCTCCACGACCAGCCGAGACGCACGATGTCGTTCCTGTTCAGGATGCCCGCGCCTCAAGGGACTCCATCGGATTCCCGGTTGCGGGTTCTAAGCAAGAAGCGTACGGCAACCATCTGGCTCGTTGTCGCCGCGATCCAGAAGGCGAAAATTGCCCAGCGTGCGAGAAGACCGTCTAGATCCTGTGGCCCCAAGAACAGGCCAAGCCCGAGGTACTGGATGGTGAAGACGAAGAGGCTGATCGGCAACGTGGCGACCATCAGCGCATAAAAGGCGAGATCGCCGGGCTCCGCCGGCAAGATCGCAGCCGCTGCAAGCACCACGCAGAGCAGTACGTAGGCCTCGCCCAGGTGGGCTCTGACCATCTGACTCGCTACCACCCCTGCGCTCGCAGGTTGCCGGCAAAGCTCGTCCACGTACGCGAGGCGATCCCGCGGTAGATCCGCTTCCTGAACGCAAAGCATGCGATACCAAATTTGCAAGCGCCCAGCGAGTAGTCGGGCACGTAGCCGCGGATCTGCAGGCGCATGCGGCCGCGCGACTTGGTGAACTTAAACGACACCCATCCCTTGTGATCGGGGTGACCGAATCGGGTGCCGAACGCCCATCCATCTGCCGACCTCCGGGAGAGGTAGACGGGGAACGGCACGCGCCGCACATTCAAGTCCACGTTGGCCCCTGCGCCGGGCAGCGTGTCTGGCGCGCCGCCGATCGGGAAAACATCCCCGAAGTTCGCCGCGACCATCGACATATACTCGCTCGCGCTGAGGCCGGTCGGTCCGAGGTCGAAGTTCAGGGTGTAATGGAACGTGCCCGCTAGGTCGACCTTGTTGATGGGATCTGCGCACGCGTACAAGTAGTCAGTGCAGCTCCCGCCTTCGATGGGGTCGACGCCGAGGAAGCGGCCGAGTTTCGGGTCGTAAAGGCGGACGCCCATGCGGATGAGGCCGGGGGTGGCGCCGACGGTGTAGCGCTGGTGTTTGCCGAGCCAGCCGAGACGGGTTCCGGGGGTCGCGGTGGCGACGCCCCATTCGTCGGCGAGGGCGACGGCGGTCCAGGTGCCGGCGGCGTCGGTGGTGCCGCCGATGTCGCCATGGGCGTTGGCGTGCTGGTAGGTGATGGTGCCGCCCACGTCGACGGCGCCCACCGCGCCCGCCGACAGGTAGGTGGTCAGGGTCCCGCCGGCATACGGGCGGGTGTAGGCGGGCGAGTCCGACCCGCCGTCGTAGCCGAAGATGTCATCGGACTCCACCCCCGCCGCGCCGAGCGAGGCGCGCACGGTGCGGCGCAGCACCCGCCCCGACGGCGACAGGATCTCGTCGACCTTCTTGGTGCCGTCGTCGACCGAGGTCGCGTGGTCTTGGGCGTCGTAGACGACCACCTGTTTGGGGGTGCCCCCCGGATACGTGGCAGTGACCGTCGCGGTGCCCTTGCCCGAGCGCGGCGTGACGACCAGGTCATAGGTCCGCCCGGCGACCACGGCCTGGGACAGGTTCAACGGCTTGGTGCCGCTACCGGACGCGACGACGGCGGCGCCGTCTTTGAGTTGAAAGTCGAAATACCCGCGGCGCGGGGGCGACACGTCGACCGAATACGACGGCATGGCCAGGTCGTGCGCGCCGATCCTGAGGCGTAGTCCGCTGACGATGTCAGGCGATTGGTGGCCTCGTCGTAGACCATCGCGGTGAGGTCGGTCTCGGCCTGTCCGGAAAGCGTTCGTTTTGTGCTTGTGAAGCGGCCGCGCTGGTCGTAGATGCGACGCGTCTTCGTGCCCCACTCGTCGAGATTGGCAAACGGGTCTTCGGGACGCAAGCACTCTCGCAAATCTGTGCTCTGACCTGCGGAAACGGAGCAGTCCCAACGGGATTCGAACCCGTGTCGCCACCTTGAGAGGGTGGTGTCCTAGGCCTCTAGACGATGGGACCTCGTGGTGGATTGTTGCGTTCGGGGGGAAGGACTCGAACCCTCAACGACTGGACCAGAACCAGTTGTGTTGCCGATTACACCACCCCCGACTGGATGGCGCGGTCAGGATAGTCGGGCTCTGGCGGAGTCGATTCGTTCCAGCGTGCGGTCGCGACCGAGGACGACGAGGCTCTCGAACAGCGGCGGGCCGACGCTGCGCCCGGTCACTGCCACCCGCACGGGGGCCTGCGCCTTGCCGAGCTTGAGCCCGAGCTTCTCCCCCGCGGCGAGGGTCTCCGCGTGCAGTGTTTCGGCGTCCCACCCGCACCCGGCGTAACGCTCGGCCACCGCGTCGAGCATCGGGGCAGAGGTGTCGGTGCCCGTGACCCTCATCCAGGCGTCGTCGTCGACGGGAGCCTCCGCGAGGAACAGGAAGTCGACCATGGCTGGCACCTGCGACAGCACCTCGACTCGGGTCTGGACCTCGGCGGCAATCGATCGGAACGTCTCGGGAGAGAAGCGCTCGGGCGGCCACGGTCCCGCGGCGAGGAACGGCTCGCAGGCGGAGACGAACTCGTCGGTCGGCAACGCGCGGATGTAGTCGCCGTTGAACGAGCGCAGCTTCTTGACGTCGAAGAACGCGGAACTGGAATTCACCCCGGCGAGAGCGAACTCGTCGACCATCTCCTCGAGCGTCACGATCTCGCGGTTGTCGCCGGGCGCCCAGCCGAGCAGCGCGAGGTAGTTGCGCATGGCCGCCGGGAGGTAGCCCTCGGCGATGTAGTCCTCCATCACGACCTTGTCCGTGTCGCGGCGCTTCGACAGCTTCTGGCGCTTCTCATTGACGATCATCGGCAGGTGCGCGAACACCGGCAGGTCGCCTCCGCCGAGCGCGGCCCAGAGCAGCTGGTACTTCGGCGTGTTCGGAAGGTGGTCGTCGCCGCGCACGACGTGGGTGACGCGCATGTCGAGGTCGTCGACGGCGTTGGCCAGGAGGAACAACGCGGACCCGTCGGCGCGGGCGACGACGAAGTCCTCGATGTTGGCGTGGTCGACGACCACCTCACCGTGAATGAGATCGTCGACTGTCGTCGACCCCGGAAGCGGCACCTTGAACCGCAGCGCGCGACCCGGCGCGGGATCGAGCCCGAGGTCGCGGCAGAACCGGTCGTAGCCCGGCGTCGCTCCCGCGGGCTTACGGGCGGCAACGTCCTCGCGCGTGCACTGGCAGTTGTAGACCGCGGCGTCGGCAATTAGTCGCTCGACCGCCGCCGCGTACACCTCGGCGCGCTCGCTCTGCCGATACTCCTCGTCCCAATCGAGACCGAGCCAACGCAGCGCCCGGCGGATACCGTCGACCGCGTCTTCGCTGTGCCGCTCGCGATCGGTGTCCTCGACCCGCAGGATGAACGCGCCGTCCTCGTTCTGACGGGCGAGGAACCAGTTGTAGAGCGCGGTGCGCCCGCCGCCGACGTGGAAGTAGCCCGTGGGCGACGGTGAGATCCGGGTGCGCACGCCCACCGCTATGGCTTCTTGTATTCGTAGAAGCCGCGGCCGGTCTTGCGGCCGAGCAGCCCGGCGTCGACCATCC